>Ga0209751_10000237_pt1 | contig 58693 bp, 50 predicted proteins | sample RifCSP13_1_FD_184019 | JGI IMG/M metagenome (GOLD analysis project Ga0209751, IMG submission 184019) | Soil microbial communities from Rifle, Colorado - Rifle CSP2_sed 13_1 (SPAdes) (version 2) | ecosystem: Environmental > Terrestrial > Deep subsurface > Rock core/Sediment | place: Rifle...
AATGAATAAAAATGGTATTGGGCGTGGTTTTATCGGAATGCAAGATGATGCACCACAAGCTGACTTCGATCATCATATGTCTAATCCTCGTTCCATGTATTCATCTGGGCAGGCTCTTGAGGCTACAAAGGCTGGTATTCTTCGTTGTCTTTCGAGAAAAAACGATCAAAAATATAACAAAGTGTTCTACTTATTAATTCAGGCTCATTTGTCTACTCTTCCAAAACAACATTGGGCTGCCATTAAGGAAGAATTATCCAAAAAAGCAACAAATCTTCCTTTTGAGGAAGTGCACATAATCGGAAACGCTGATGAAGAACCATGGGGATTTCAAATCAAGTAGGAAAACAAAAGTAAAAGAAAGTAAAGGGGCCGGAGTGATTTATTTTTAACCGGCTAATTTTAAATCACTCCGACCCTATTAATTCTATTAATTTGAATTCAATTGTTATGCAAAGGAGAGACTATGGCAACAGATCATAGATTAGAAGATGGTGCAGGTAATGGAATTCCTTATTCGTGCGGAAATCGACGATATAGAACAAACATCGAAAAGGGGTACGGACACGGTCAGTTCGCGGAAACGCTGGGAAGCGTGTTCGAAGAGCCACTCATCGATAATGATGGCTGGACGTTGTGGTTAGAACATGCCGTTGAGATTGAAACAGGGTCAGAGGTGTATTGGTTCATGTGGTATGGACCAGAGGGAGTTCCAACGATCCCACTCAGTGGAATATTCGATCGGGCCGATTTAGCCCGAATGAATAGCATGCTGGCTCAGTTCGTGCCATGAAAGAACCTATGCATAACAAGGGCGCTGCAGACCAACTGCTTGACCGCTCCCGCCCTTCGCTGCCTCTCCTGTTGGTCGCCGTCAAGTGCGGCTGAGCGCCGACGTTATATTTTCTAATGGCAGATTATAGTTTCTTCAAATACAGCAAAATTAACAATCACCTTCTTGGCGCGTTGAAGGAAGGAACGATATATTTTTCAAAACAGAAAGATTTGAATGACCCTTTTGATTGTGAACTAGATATTGAAAAAGCAATAAACAATGCGGCAAACGCAATAAATAGCGACGAAGGAAAGAAACTGCAGGATCTATTAAAAATAGATGGAGAATTTGAACGATTCCAAGCAAATGTTAATGAGCTCGGAATTTTTTCCTCCTCTTTGGCAATGGATGAATATCAGACACTACTATGGGCACATTATGCAGACAATCACAAAGGAGTATGTATCTTGTATGAAATGCCTATGGAATTTCTTGATGACGAAGATAATATTCTGGGTGTATCGAAGGTGGCTTATGGTCAAGATACTCTGACTGAATGGTTTAAGAATCTTGCACCAAATTTACCGGTTTCACATAAGTATCTAATTACTGAGCTGCTAAAAGTAGTACTAACGGCAAAAAGTCCACCTTGGCAATATGAAGGAGAGGTAAGAATAATTAGGCCGAATTCTGGTTCCTTCAAAATAGATAAGTCTTTTGTTAAACAAATTTGCTTTGGTTTGCAATCAACAGACAAAGATATTGAAGAAGTTAAATCTGTCATCCAAGGATATAAATCGACTATAGCATTGTATAGAGCGATCAGAGGTAAAACTGATTTTGGAATTGAATTTACAAAAATATAACAAGGAGTCCGAGCCGGACGGCTTTGCCGCTGCATGGCTTGGTCATTAGACATCAAAGATGAATAGCAAAGAACAAACCGAAGAATTCATAGAAAACAGCCACCCTGCCATAAAGCATTTATTTTGTGCTTTGAGCGATTACAATAATGCCCTAAAAAAATCGCAAACTACTGTTGAGGAAATAGAAAAGTCAAAACAAATGCTGTCTGACTTGTTTATGTATCGTGATCAATGGTCACCTAATGCAAACCATCATTACGCTCAGTACATCACTAGAATTCAGGCCCTCGAAAAGCAGATGAAAGAAGCACAAAACAATGATGTAGAAATACTGGAAAACGCCTTAGCTAGTATCGGCTCAACAATTGAATCGGAACAAAAGGGGCCGGAGTGATTTAATTTTAGCCAGTTGTGTTTGATACCGGTCTACCTTTCTTTGCATAACCCACCTGTCGATTCAATGCTTCTTCAATTTTCTCCTTGAACCGGTCGTTCCCTAACGGGTAATTATAATGATATGCCTGACGGATACTATGAATATCCTGCTCCGGCAATAAAAGTAAAGGGGCCGGAGTGATTTATTTTTGACCGGCTAATTTTAAATCACTATGACCCTGACCTATCTTGTCGTTATACAGCAGAATCAAATATTGTCGCCAACTGAAAAAATTGCCTATAATTAATCATGACTATGAAATTGAAAGCACCCCCTGAATTCGATACTGCCCCTAAAAACCAACGAATCGCGTTCGTTCAGGAACTTTGGGATCGGATAGCACAGGATCCAGATCGTGTTCCTATTCCTGATGAACACATACAGATTCTTGAGAAGCGATTGAACGCATATCGCTCAAATCCCCAATCTGGTCGCCCTTGGAATGAAGTACGAGAAGAGTTATTAGCAAGCCTGCATAGCTCTTGAACAGGATTAATATACAGCCACAGGCACAGCTAGAAGCTGGGCGGGCAGCAGTATGGTATGAAACGCAGCAGATTGGTCTGGGTATTGAGTTTATCCTGGAACTTGATGCGGCTGTAGAAAGAGCGGCGGAATCTCCAGAGATGTACGCGATGCAGTTTCGTGAGGCACGTCGTGTACTGGTACGTCGTTTCCCATCCGCCATATACTTTATCTATGAAAATGATGCTGTAGAGATTTTTGCCATACTACATCAACAACGAGCATCATCATTATGGCAGTCCAGGGTGCCGTAAAACCGCTGCATAACCAGTCATTCGATGTGCGCAAAAAACGCTCACATTAACTCAATCGTTACTATTCCGACTCTTGTCTTCTGACTTCTTTCTATTCCGCATCCTTCTCTCTTCCCATTTTCTCACCGCAGATAAACGCCATAACATCCTGACGGCGACATATCCGGTAAGCGCGCTGAGGGTGGCCAGGATGAAACTGCCGAGCAGTAACGGTTCCCAGATATGGATTAATTTGTGCAATACCGGTTCGAATTCGACTTGCCGTTCCGGTACATCCAGTATCCTTGTGCCCAGTTTGTAAGCAAAGATGAAGATGGGCGCAAAAGTCAGCGGGTTGGTTACCCAGGTGAAGATCACCGCCAGCGGCAGGTTCACACGGAACAGGATCGCCACTGCGGCCGCTACGATCATATGAATGGGCAGGGGAATGAACGCACAGAATAATCCTGCCGCCACACCTCCGGCGGAAGAACGGCGGGTCAGGTGCCAGATATTGGGATCATGTAATAATGATCCGAAATGACGTATATACTGATGTTCCCGAATCTTGTGGTGTTCAGGCAGGTAACGTTTAAAAAATGATCTCAGGCTCATGCTCGGGTAAAGTATCGGCATCTAAAAAACGCGGTATTATATAGAAAATATTTTAAACAAACCGGATTTCTGTTTATTGGATTTTTAAAAAAAGGATTTTACATGCGTACAGGGACAATCGCTTTTCTCCTGGGTATTCTGCTTACTCACCAGTTCCCCGAATTACCACCGGTCTGGCTGCAATGCGTTCTTCTGCCGGTTTTGATACTTTGCCTGGTTTGCACCCATAAAGGATTGCGCATTGCCGGTTTTATCCTTCTGGGGTGTTTCTGGGCCATGTTCCGGGCCGGCATAATACTTTCTGATGAACTCAATGTTGACCTTGAGGGTAAAACACTGATTGCAGAAGGCCGTGTGGTGTCCCTGCCGGAATACCGGGACCGGGGTGCAAGGTTTGAATTCCAGATTGGACAATTGCTGTCCACAAATGGGCAAAGCCATGCCGGACCCGGTAAGGTCAGGTTGAGCTGGTATGGGGCCCCTGAAAATCTCATGCCAGGACAAATATGGCGCTTAACCGTTCGCCTCAAGCGGCCTTATGGTTTCAGTAATCCGGGTGGCTTCGACTATGAAGGCTGGTTGTTCCAGCACCGGATCCGGGCTACGGGTTATGTGCCGGATAAAGGGGAGAACCACTATACCGGGTTCAGTAAGGGGCAGTACGTTAACCGGTTGCGCTATTTTTTACGCGCGGGTATCAGCACTCATAGCCATGACCCTGCCTTTGCCGGGTTGATAATTGCATTAGGCCTCGGTGATCGAAGCCTGATTCAGAGTCGTGCCCGGGACACCCTGATCAGGACCGGTACCAATCACCTGCTGGCCATCTCCGGCCTGCACATTGGTCTGGTGGCCGGCCTGTTATATCTGTTGGCCCGGAGACTCTGGTCAGTGGGCGGTATTCTGCCGCTCTATATTCCCGCGCCACGCATCGCCATGGTGGCAGCGATCATGGGCGCGACCGGCTATGCCGTGCTGGCCGGACTGTCTATTCCCACACAACGGGCCCTGATTATGGTAACGGTTATCATGCTGGGCTTGTTCAGTCATCGCCGTTATCCCATCTCACAAATATTCTGTGCCGCACTGGTTCTGGTGTTGATCATTGATCCCTTTGCCACCCTGGATGTTGGATTCTGGTTGTCATTTTCTGCGATTGCCATCATTGCTTACGGCATGTCATGCCGGGTAGACACAAATAATCTCTGGTGGCGCTGGGGCAGGACACAATATCTGATCGCTATCGGCTTGTTACCGATACTGGTGCTGTTGTTCGGGCAATATTCAGTGGCAGGTTTCCTGGCCAATCTGATCGCCATCCCCTGGGTCAGTTTTATCGTAATACCGCTGGTGCTGTCAGGGACTGTCCTGATTAACCTGAGTGAACCGGTTGGCAGGTTTTGCCTGCAACTGGCGGAGTCTGCCCTGGGTTTATTGTGGCCATTTCTCGAATGGCTGGCGGGGATGGATTACGCTGTCTGGCAACATGCCTCAGTTTCAGTTTGGGTATTGGCAGCGGCCATTATCGGGATCATGATATTGCTGCAACCGGCCGGACTGCCGGCCCGCTGGATCGGGCTGGTCTGGTTATTGCCCCTGATCTTTCCGCTCAAGCAAAACCCGGCTGAAAATGAATTATGGTTTACACTGCTTGATGTCGGGCAAGGGCTGTCTGCTGTGGTCCAGACCCGCAAACACACCCTGGTCTATGATACCGGGGCAAGATTCAGCGAGGATTTCAATGCCGGTTCGGCCGTGGTGGTGCCTTATCTCAGGCAGGCGCATATCCGGCACATCGACAGACTGATTATCAGCCATGGTGACAATGATCATATCGGCGGCAGCAAGGATGTTCTGGCGGCATTTCCACAGACACCGGTCCTGACCAGTGTCCCGGACAAAATCAGCCACCATTCCCTGCGAGAATGCCGGGCAGGACAGTCCTGGCAATGGGATGGTGTGGATTTCCGCATACTGCACCCGTCCGAATTGGACAGGTTTACAGGCAATAACCGTTCATGTGTGTTGAAAGTCAGTACTGGCAACCAGGCGATTTTGCTGAGTGGTGATATTGAAAAACAGGTGGAAAACCGGCTGGTGAACAATTACGGCGATGAACTGTCTGCGCAAATACTGGTGGCTCCGCATCATGGCAGCAAGAGTTCATCCACGATCGGGTTTATCAATACTGTCGAACCAGAAATTGTGTTATTCCCGGTGGGTTATCGTAATCGATTCAAATTCCCGAATCAGGATATAATAGAGCGGTATGAGAACAGGGGTGTCAGTATGTATGATACTGCCAGGCATGGAGCCGTGAAAATTAAAATAAATCAGTCCGGGGTGTCAGTTATGAGCCACCGGCACAGCGCCAGACGGTTCTGGCACACGGTAGATAAGTTGGGAAGTTCTAAATAAGCATTTTAACGTCATGCTGGTGAATACCAGCATCCAGTAAATAATTGTTTTACCTGGATTCTGGCATACGCCAGAATGACGACTCAAAAAATTTTGAGGCTTGTTCAGAGTTTTCCTGAATATTCGAAAACAAACCGGGAGTAATGAATGCTGGAACTCATGAAGGCAGGCGGTTGGCTTATGTGGCCAATCACATTATGTTCTATTATCTCTCTTGCCATTATCGCAGAGCGATTCTGGTCATTAAGAAAGAAACGTATTGTACCCGGAAATCTGGTGGCACAGGTCTGGCAATGGGAAAAGGTCGGGCACCTGGATAAAAAACGCATCAATGCTCTGCGCGCCAGTTCTCCACTGGGCCGTGTTATGGCGGCAGGCCTGGTGAACAGGCAACATTCACGGGATGTCATGAAGGAAAGCATAGAAGAGGTTGGCCGGCAGGTTGCGCATGAACTGCAACGGTTTTTAAATACTCTGGGGACGATTGCATCTATTTCCCCGTTACTGGGTCTGCTTGGTACAGTCTTCGGCATGATCAAGGTGTTTGCCGTGATCACGACACTGGGCGTCGGTGATCCGAGTGTTCTGGCCGATGGTATATCAACAGCACTGCTCACCACAGCTGCAGGGTTATCGGTGGCCATTCCATCACTGATGTTTCATCGTTATTTCCGGGGCAAGGTGGATGATCTGGTGATGACCATGGAACAGGAAGCATTGAAGATGGTGGAAGTCATGCATGGGATGCGGGAGAAAGACACCGGCACTGAGGAAACCGGTACAGTATGAATTTTCAGCCCCATAAAAAACAGGATGTAGAGCTTGATATCACCCCGTTGATTGATGTCGTTTTTCTGTTGCTGATTTTTTTCATGGTTTCAACCACTTTCGAACGTGAATCAGAGATTAATATTACTCTCCCGGAGGCCAGCAAAGAGCTGACCCAGCCCAAACCGGATTCAATCAATGTATCAATTGATGCCCAGTCACGCATCTATATCAATGGCAAGGAACTGGTAAATACGCAGATATCAACGATTAAGCAGGGGATATACGATGCACTGGGTAACCTGCCAGATGCTCCCGTTGTCATCAGTGCCGATGCAGCAACTCCGCATCAAATGGTGATTAAGGTGATGGATGCCTCCAGACAACTGAACCTGGTCAGGATTACCTTCGCCACGCGCAAGACTGATGAAGACGAGGAATAATCAACTTCACAATAAGGATATGTATAACATTATTCATAAATATCACTGATTAATGCTATCCCCTGAATTTATTGAAGATCTCTGGTACGGAAAACATCCACTGTCAATACTATTGGCGCCATTAGGCTGGGTATATCAGTCTTTTATGTCCATGCGCCGGTTGGCCTATCAGGCAGGTCTGTTACCGGTGAAACGGGTCAGCGTGCCGGTCATTATTGTCGGCAACATCACGGCAGGCGGTACCGGCAAAACACCACTGGTCATCTGGCTGGCGGACTATCTCAAAAAAAATAATTTTCGTCCGGGCATAGTCAGCAGGGGATATGGAGGCGCAGCCAGCCATTGGCCGCAGCAGGTGAGACCGGACAGTGACCCTTATATGGTGGGTGATGAACCAGTAGTCATTGCCAGACACACAGCCTGTCCGGTGGCTGCTTCACCGGATCGTTATGCTGCAGTTGTGCAACTGATGGAGCACGCGGATTGTAATGTTATTATTTGTGATGATGGCCTGCAGCGTAACGCACTGGCACGTGACATCGAGATAGCGGTCGTCGATTCGATCCGGCGTTTTGGTAATGGGCGTTGTTTGCCGGCAGGGCCTTTACGTGAATCCATCCGCCGTTTGCGGTCAGTGGACATGATCGTCAGTAACGGCTATCCAGGACATGGGGAATACCCGATGGAATATCTGGCAAAATCATTACATTCATTGATCGATCCGCATAAGGAAGTGACAGTTGATTCGTTCAAGAACAAAACTGTACACGCCGTGACTGGCATTGGCCATCCTGCAAGATTTTTCAGTATGTTGCGTAATTGCGGGATGAGCATCATTAAACATGAGTTTCCGGATCATTATCATTTTACACGCCAGGACATCCGTTTTGACGATGGATTACCGGTAGTGATGACGGAAAAAGATGCTGTTAAATGTACGGCATTTGCCGGCGAGCATCACTGGTTTCTTGCCATTGATGTTAGAATGAACAATATATTTGAACATCGTTTCTCAAAGTTATTGAAGGACATAATCAATGGACAAAAAACTGCTTGATATACTGGTCTGTCCTGTTACCAAGGGCCCGCTGATCTACGATAAGGAAAAGCAGGAACTGATCTCAAAATCAGCACGGCTGGCCTATCCCATACGCGATGGTATCCCGGTCATGCTGGAAGATGAGGCCCGTACCTTGTCCAGTGAGGAAGTTGAAAAACTTTCATCCTGACGTCAATTAATGTGACTGAAGAATTCAAGGTCATCATCCCGGCCCGGCTCGGATCAACTCGTTTGCCGGGAAAAATGCTGCTGGATATCGGCGGCAAGCCACTGCTGCAACATGTCTATATTGCTGCCTGTAAAAGCAATGCCGATCAGATACTGATTGCCACCGATGATCAGCAGATATGCAACACGGCAAAAGCGTTTGGTGCTGAATGTGTGATGACATCGGTTGCACATACGTCCGGTACAGATCGTCTGGCAGAGGTGGTTGAAAAGCTTGGGTTCCCTGATGAAACCGTTATCGTGAATGTACAGGGAGATGAGATGGGTATGCCGGCAGAGTTGATCAATCAGGTTGCAACGTTGTTAATTAATTGTCCCGCAGAAAAAATAGCAACACTCTGCGAAGAAATGTCTGATGAAGGGGAGATCAACAACCCGAATGTGGTCAAGGTGATATTCAATAAAAATAATGCTGCAATCTATTTCAGCCGGTTACCTGTTCCCTGGCACAAGCAGGGGTTGGCACAGCAATATTTCAGACATATCGGTCTTTACGCATACCGGGCAGGGTTCCTCAAAGAATATAGCCAACTGCCTCGATGTGAACTTGAACAGAGAGAGTCACTGGAACAATTGCGTGCTCTCTATCATGGTATAAACATACTGGTCGAAGAAGCACGATCATCATCAGGTATCGGCATCGATACGGAAGACGATCTGAATCGCGCCAGGCAGCAGTATAAATCCATAAAAAAACCATAAAATTTAAAATACCGGATTGGGTCATGCGCACGACGGTATGGATGTGAAGCGACAGTGAGTTCACCATTAAGGCGAAATCGCTATATTGTGAACAGCCAGACAGGATTTTGAGATTAAATTAATTGCTGGCTTAATAGGCTAATCATTAGCGGGCACGGTAGGTAATCCGGCCCTTGGTCAGATCGTATGGGGTCATTTCAACGGTAACTTTGTCGCCGGTCAGGATGCGGATATAGTGTTTGCGCATTTTCCCTGAAATATGCGCGGTGATGACATGTCCATTCTCAAGTTCCACCCTGAACATGGTGTTGGGCAGGGTTTCGATTACTGTGCCTTCCAGTTCTATTTGGTCTTCTTTTGCCATATAAAATGTATATTCCTCACTATTGAAAGACGCGAATTGTGCCTGAATTTCCTGCATCAGGCAAAACCCCGCATTAATTATCATCATTAATCACCGCGCACCCATAGATTGTTCTGCAAAAACTCGGCCGGGGAGAACTGGTTTTTGTAGTTCATTTTTGCGCAACCTTTAATCCAGTAACCCAGGTACAGCCATTTTAGACCCAGCCGGGCAGCTTCATGGATCTCATACAATATACTGAATGTCCCCAGGCTGCGTTTATAAAAATTGGTGTCATAAAAGGTGTAGACTGCAGAAAGCCCGTCATCCATCTGGTCAACGACTGAGACAGCCAACAACTGGTCAGCGAGCTTCATTTCATAAAATAGGGTGTCCATCCAGTTTGATCCCAGGAAGCCCATATAATCTTTACGCCCGGGATTGTCCATCCCGCCACCCTTGTGTCTGGCATTTATATAGCGGCAATAAAGTTCAAAATGCGGCTCTTCAAATACAGGTGGTTTAGTGATGACTTTTATATCCTGATTGCGTTTCCAGACGCGCGCATGTTTTTTGCGCATAACATGGTCTTGCACCGGGATCCGTATCGGAACACAGGCATTACAATTGTTGCACCAGGGACGGTAAATATATTCACCACTGCGCCGGAAACCTTTGGCTACCAGTTGGGTATAGATATGCCGGTCCATCGGGAAAGCCGGATCGGCAAACAATGTTGTAGCCTGCCGGCCAGGCAGATACATACAAGCATGTTCGGGAGTCGCATAGAAGCACAGTTTATGCGCCTGTTTATTTACAGAAAGGTTCATGGCACAGGTTGTTCCGGCAGGTGAGGTTTGATACCGGGTTTGCAATAGTCAGCCAGTATCGCGGCAAAATCATCTCTGGGGATGGGTGTTGCTCCCAGGCTATCAAGGTGTTTTGAATAGACCTGGCAATCAATCAGCTTGAAATCAAGATTTGTCAGCACACGAACAAGATGCACCAATGCAGCCTTAGAGGCATCATTCATTTTGCTGAACATGGACTCACCAAAAAATATTCTGTCTATGGCGATGCCGTACAGTCCGCCAACCAGTTTTCCTTCATGCCAGCACTCTACTGAATGGGCATAACCTTGTTTATGCAATCTGGTAAATCCTTCGATAATGCCGTGTGTGATCCAGGTCCCGTCACTGTTCTTTCTCGGGCCCGCACACATCTCTATGACCCGGGAGAAATTTTTGTTGAACGTAATCTCGTATATTCCTTTATGCAGGGTCTTATGCAGGCTCCTGGAGATTTTGAGATTTTCAGGGAACAGTACCCAGCGCGGATCAGGTGACCACCATAACACAGGTTGTACATCATTATTCCAGGGGAAGATGCCACGCACGTAGGCATCAAGCAATCTCTCCGGCGCCAGGTCTCCACCGATTGCCAGTAATCCGTCCGGATCTTTCAGCGCTTTGCTGATATCCGGAAAATCGCCTGCAATAATATTATCCTTTACCCAGTAAAGCTGGTTAGATCTGGGGTAAGCCCTGGCCATTTTCCCTATACAGCCTTGTAAGCGAGGTGAGTGGATAATTCGTTCATATAATCTTCAATATATTGTTGCTCATGTTCCAGAAAATTCTGTATGGCACAGCGAAATTGTTCATTGGCTATCCAGTGCACAGACCAGGTGGTGACAGGAACAAAACCCCGGCTGATCTTGTGTTCACCCTGGACACCGGCATCCAGTTTTTTGAGACCATGCTGTATACAATAGTCGATAGTCTGATAGTAGCATAATTCAAAGTGAAGGAACTGGAACTGGCTGTTACATCCCCAATGGCGGCCGTAGAGTGTTTCTGTGCCTCTCATGGCGAATGCCCCGGCTATATATTCGTTTTGGTACAGCGCCATAAACAGCAAAGTAGCGTCAGGTAAAGTCCTGCTTAATGATTCAAAAAAAGGCAGTGTAAATCTTGGTTCACCCCATTTACGATAAAACGTAGAGGTATAAAACTGATGATAGATGGCCCAGTGACGGGGGGTGATCTCATTACCATGTAATATCTCCAGTTTAATCCCTGCATCGAGTAATGTGCGGCGTTCCTTTTTCAGTTGCCTGCGTTTTTTCGAATTCAGCGTTTGCAGGAACTCCTCGAAATCATGGTAATGATGATTAAACCAGAGGTACTGACAGGCCTTACGTTTCAACAATCCATCAGCAGCTAACAACAAGCATTCTGCTTCATCCGGGAACAGATAATGCAGGCCGGAAACGCCGGAGTCTTCAGCAAATTTCCTTGCGGCGAAATAAATCTGTTTGCTGACGTCCTGACTGTTCGCAGTATGCCGGTTTACGAGACACCGGGGACCGGTTACCGGGGTAAATGGAATGGCAGAGACCAGTTTTGGATAATATTGCCGGCCAGCCTGTTCATAGGCATCCGCCCAGCTCCAGTCAAATACAAATTCACCGATTGAATTGGTTTTAATGTAAAGCGGTAATGCACCAACAAGTGTGCCATCGGACCAGGCCAGTATATGTGCAGGGTACCAGCCATGATTATCCAGGCATTTATATTGTTCGAGTCCATACAGGAACTCATGCCGCAGGAAAGGATTATCATCAGGAACAAGATTATTCCATTCTGTTGCAGGAACATCCTGTAATGAATCAAGCGTGCGTATGGATAAATTCAAGATGCTGATAATGGTAAATAATCACACAGACAACGGCTGATTGTTAATTAGAGAAGCCACTATCTGTGAGTACTTTCAGATTGGAGCCCAACGCTTCTGTCAGTGTGCGTTTTGAACCCAATAATGAAAATGATGTTTCGGTGTAACCTGAATTTTCGAGAATAAAACGAAATGTGATTTTACTGCCATTCATGATGTTATGCAGAAATGTAGATGTGACCTCTTCGCCTGAGATATACCCGAGTATAAATTCACCCCATTTGCGATGGGCTATACAGGGTGCATCATTAATGGATGTGTTTTCAGGTTTACGTTTATCAACCTGATATGTCGGGCAGTTCTTCCCATCCAGACGGTTCAGGTTGTTCAGCATACTGAAGCGTGCACGGATGACTTTATTGGCGTCCCGGTATATCTCCAGACTGTAGCCTTCACTGTTTTCAGTATGTGCCACCTTGGTCTGTACATCACTGTCGATATTGGTATGGGTAACGATATCCCACTCTGCCAGGACGGGCAGAGAAAATAGCATCAAAAATACACAAATAATCAAATATCCGTATATAGGTAGATGATCCAGGTCTTTATTTGTCATAATAATTTACTGTATTGTGCAGACTGTGCCAGCCGATTGTAATCCAATTGAATTTGATGTTTAACAGATTTATTTCAATTATTGATGATCCGGTAAAATAATGAACCGTAGAAAATTTATACAGTATAGCGCGGGCACATGTCTGGCATTATCATCTTTGCGTTATGCATTTGCAGCAGTGGAGGAACAGCGTATGCGCACCGGATATATATCCGACAAGATTTATCTGCAACATCATCTTGCCCCGGACCATCCGGAATCCCCACAGCGCCTGATAGCGGTGGAAAAGGCCATGCTGGATTCAGGGTTGTTACCGCAGCTGGAACATCTGCCCTTGTTAACCGGTGTTGAATCTTATCTCTATACAATCCATACCCGGCAACATGTGGCCAGCATCAGGAATAATTACCCAGGAATTCACCCGGTGGCGCTCGCCGTTGTGGGTGGTGTATTGTCAGCCGTTGACGCTGTCTGCCAGGGTCGTCTGAGAAATGCATTTTGCGCAACCCGGCCACCCGGGCATCATGCGGATAATACTGGCAGGGAAGAAGGTTTTTGTTTCTACAATGCCATTGCCATTGCGGCCCGTTATGCGCAGCAAAAATACAAGCTGGAGAAAATCCTGATTATTGACTGGGACTATCATCACGGGAATGCTACCGAAGCCGCATTTTACAGTGATCCGGGCGTATTGTATTTCTCAACCCATGACTACCTGGCTTATCCGGGCACGGGCAATCCGGAAAGAAAAGGGGAGGGAGCAGGATTAGGGTACAATATCAATGTTCATCTTGATTGTGATACAACAGACACAGATATCATCCATGCATTTGAAAACAGGCTTGTCCCCGCGGCAAAAAAATTCAAACCGGACATGGTCCTGATATCTGCCGGTTTCGACAGCAGGGTGGATGATCTGCTGGGTTGTTTCAATATCACTGATGCAGGATTTGAAGAGCTGACCCGGATCGCTATGTCACTGGCAGACGAGTTTTGTGACGGACGTATAGTTTCAGTACTGGAAGGGGGTTACAACGTCGAAGGTAACGCCAGCGCTGTTGTGCATCATGTTAAAACTTTATTGTCGTTTCGTGCGTAGCCGCGGCAGTTTCCTGCTGCATCCCTGATTGAAATAAAACAGAACACCTGCCAGGTTCAGGTTTTTCTGCTGGTATCAGTGCCTTTGGTATAAATGGGCAACGTCGTGACATTTCCACTCTGTTCCGTACCCTGCTTGATCCTGGCGGTCCCCTGTTTATTCACTTCGTCGATACGGATAATGGAATGCATCGGGATGTAAGTACGATTGACATTGGCAAATTCCGTCTTCAGGCTTTCTTCAGAGGGGTCGACCACCAGTGATGCCTTCTCACCAAAGACAAGTTCTTCTATCTCAACAAAACCGAACAGTTCTCCCTGATATATGTGTTTGGCATAAACCTCGAAAATCTTGTCCTGGTTGTGAAAGATGATTTTATATATCGGTTTCTTGGGCATGGTCTTTTATCTGCTATTTAATATTGGATTGGCGGGACGGCGGATTCTAACATCATATCACTTAAAAGTTGAAATGCAGGCCGCCACCCGGGCCCAACGGGAAACCCAGTAACAGCCAGCCAACCAGAAGTATGCCCCAGACAATTCCGAATACCACGGTATAGGGCAGCATCATCGCTATCAGTGTGCCCATACCGGAACCTTTTACGTATTTCTGGACCAGTGCCAGCACAATAATCATGTATGGATTCAATGGTGTAATCACATTGCTGACTGAATCCCCTACACGATAGGCCGCCTGCACCAGTTCAGGGCTGAATCCGGCCAGCATCAGCATGGGGACAAAGACCGGCGCGAGGAAAGCATATTTCGCCGACGCCGAGCCGATGAAGAGGTTGGCAAACATGGTCAGCAATATAAAACTGCTCAGTAAGACCGGTGCCGGGATCTGGACTGCGGCCAGTACCTGGCCGCCGGAAATGGCCAGCATTTCACCCAGGCCACTGTATTTGAATGATTCGATAAACTGGGCAGCAAAAAAAGCCAGCACAATATAAGGACCAAGATCTGCAATGGTATCACCCATGATATTGGCGGCATCCTTGTCATTTTTAATCCGTCTGGTGCTGATGCCGAATACTATTCCGGGGATCACAAAGACCAGGAACAATAACGGTACAGTCACTTCTATCCAGCGTGCAAAGCGGTTACCCTCGCCATGTAACGGCGCGCCGGGTATCTTGATATACAGAACAAAAATAACCAGGGTCACAATCAGCGCAATCAGTGCATTACGCAGACCTTTTGATTCAAATGTAGCCCGGTAGGTGTCGATCACATCAGTATCCACCTCAATCGTCCTGTATTTACTGCTCATCGGTTCCACCCATCGGGCCGTCACCAGCCAGCCGGTCAGGGTCAGCACGATGGTCGAGGCGATCATGAACCACCAGTTTGCAGTCACGGCAACCTGATAATCCGGTGCGATAATGGTCGCTGCGCTCTGGGTAAAACCGGCCAGTAATGGATCGAGCGCCGTAATAAACAGGTTGGCACTGAAACCGGCCGAAACTCCGGCAAAGGCAACTGCGATACCTGTTAACGGTGATCGTCCTGCGGCCAGATAAAGAGCAGCAGCGATCGGAGGCAGCACCACATATCCTGCATCAACAGCAACTGATGACATGATACCGAGAAACATCGTTACCGGTGTGAGCAATGCGGGTGGCGTATGCACAATTACATAACGCAATATGGCAGAGAGTAATCCGGTACGTTCGGCCATGCCGATACCGAGCATGCCGACCAGTACAATCGCCAATGGCGGGAACCTGATAAAATTTTCCACCATATGACTGAACAACCACCATATTCCGGCACTGGAGATCAGGCTATTGGCTGTTAATACACCGGTAATCGGGCTGGACACTGACCAGTCGAAACTTGCCGCCAGTTGTGAAAGCACCATGATCACTGCAGTACCGATCAAGAACAATGTGGCCGGATGCGGCAATTTGTTACCAGCGCGTTCTATTTGATCCAGAATTTTCATTAATCTAGTTTTTAATAAGCCGTCATTCTGGCGCAGGCCAGAATCCAGTTAACACAATTATTCGTTGGGTTTTTACACCATATCAAGTAAGGAAAAAACCTCGAGCGAATGATGTGATGAGTTATTCAATATCTGCTTGCTGGCCAAACGGCCGGTCCATGTGTGTCAAAATAAATCGATTGAGGCCATTAATATAAACATCGCCGCTTTGCATGAAGCCTCCATTATGATCTCCGGTAATCTCAAGAAAGTCCTTGGGTTGGTTGGCTGCCTCATACACTGCCTTGCCCATATGAAATGGCACAATATCATCAGCGGGGCTATGTATGATCAGCACCGGGCACAGAACCTCCCTGATATACTCTATTACCGGGTATTTTATGCGGGCAATCAGGGTAACCGGCATATAGGGATAGTAATGCTTTCCCATATCCCTGATTGAAGTAAATACGGATTCAATAATTAATGCACCGGCCTCTACCCGGGTGGCCAGCCAGGCCGCTACCGCACCACCCAGTGATTCCCCGTAGATAATAATGTCACTTGCCCGAATTTGTTGTTCCTGTGTTAAATAATTCCACGCGGTTTCGGCATCAAGGTAAGTCCCCTGTTCGGAAGGGCTGCTTTCACTCAGCCCGTAACCGCGATAATCAATTATAAAAACTGAAAGACCCAGTTGATTGTATATCCAGAGTTTTTCCAGCCGGTGGGAGATATTGCCACCATTGCCATGCAGGAAAAGCAAGGTTGCACGGGGTTTTTCATGTGGAACATACCAGCCATGAATCTTCAGATTATCGCTGGTCGTGAGATACACATCTTCATAAGGCAATCCGGCGTCTCCGGGTGTTGCCTGAAGTGAGCTGTAGGGGAAATAAACAAATTTCGGCTGAAAGATATAAAGCAGCAGGGAAAGCAATACCCAGACCGAAACAAGGATAAATATGAGTGACTGTGTCATACGGATCAATAACGCTTTCATAAGTGATGCAGATTATCAATGTATGAAATCAAAAAGGTCAGCGTCGATTGATTTCATTATTGTTAGTGCTCCCCGTATACAATAATGTAATTCCAGAATCTTTATCCGGTTACTCAATTTTCAAAACTATTTTACCAGTGGTCGATCCCGTTTCTATTTTTTGATGGGCGAGGTGGGCCTGTTCGAATGGCAGGATTTCGCTGACATGGGCTTTCAGTTTGTTTTCTTCAACCATGTGCGTGCATTGTTCCAGTATCCAGGTCTGGTGTCGTTGAGTTTCTTCAAGATTAAAAAGCAGCGGGGTCAGCATGATCTCGAAGCTGAAGCGCAGATTACGCATACGTGCGACTGACCAGTCCATGTTGTCCGGTACTTGCAGTAATGTGACGATATCACCAAAATGTCTTACTGCAGGGAATGTTGCTTCAATCAATTCACCACCAACATTATCCATGGCAATATCGACACCCTTGTTATCGGTCCATTGCATGACTGCATCGACAAAATTCTGTTTTTTGTAATTAATAATAAAATCAGCGCCAAATTGCTGAACAAATTTTGCCTTTTCATCCGAGCTGATGGTTGTGCAGACTTTTGCCCCGGCGGCTTTTGCAACCTGTATAGCAATATGGCCTACACCACCGGCGCCGGCATGAATGAGAACAGTCTGTCCGGGTTGAATGCGGGCACGGTCATGCAAGGCTTCCCATGCGGTAATAAAGACCAGTGGCAGGGCAGCGGCATGGATGAAATCAATGGATGCCGGTTTCATCGCAACAAAACTTTGATCAAGAACAATATATTCGGCGTAGTTGCCCGGACCATGACCGATACCGCCATGAAAGAAATATACTTCGTCACCGGGTTTGAACTTTGATGCTTCCTTGCCGGTTTTTTCCACTATACCGGCACCATCACAACCCAGGATGGTTGGAAATTTGTTGATGGAATACATCCCTTTACGGAATTTGGCATCAACAGGATTGATGCCTGCCGCCTTTAACCTGACAAGGACATCCGTGGGTCTGGTGATTGCAGGTGTATTAATTTCCTGAAGTTGCAGAACTTCAGGGCCACCGGTTTTGTGTATTACTATGGCTTTCATTTATTGGTGATTGGTGATTGAAAAATCATCGTGAACCAAACAACTAATGTCAAGAATAATCACTTGTTACTTATAACTTGTGACTTGTTACTGATTCCCTTCCAGCCAGGCTTCGGCGTCCAATGCGGCCATGCAACCACTGCCTGCCGAGGTAATTGCCTGGCGATAAACATGATCAGCTACATCACCTGCGGCGAACACGCCGGGCACACTGGATATCGTGGCCTGGCCATTCAATCCGCTTTTCACAATGATGTAACCACCTTTCATTTCCAGCTGACCTTCAAACATCCGGGTATTGGGTTGATGGCCGATGGCGATAAACACGCCTTTCACAGCCAGTTTCTTTGTCGTGTCGTTTTGTGCATGCTTGATCCGGATACCGGTGACGCCACTTTCATCACCCAATACTTCATCCAAAGTATGGTCCCACTCGATTGTCACATTACCGTTCTTTGATTTTTCAATCAGACGGTTAGCAAGTATCTTTTCCGCACGGAATTTGTCACGGCGATGTACGACAGTCACACGCGATGCGATGTTGGAAAGGTACAAGGCTTCTTCCACGGCCGTATTACCGCCACCGATGACGGCAACATCAGCGCCGCGATAAAAAAAACCATCACAAGTAGCACAAGCGGAGATACCCCGGCCTTTATAAGCCGCTTCCGAGGGCAAGCCCAGGTATTTTGCGGAGGCCCCGGTGGCAATTATCAATGCATCGCAGGTATAAACACCATTATCGCCAGTCAGCTTGAATGGACGTTGGGACAATTCTGCCGTATGAATGTGGTCATTGATGACCTCGGTATCGAACCGCTCTACGTGGCTGAGCATGCGTGCCATTAAATCCGGGCCCTGCAGACCTTCAGCATCGCCAGGCCAGTTATCGACATCGGTCGTTGTCATCAACTGACCACCCTGGTCCAGGCCGGAAATCAGAACCGGTGCAAGATTGGCACGTGCGGCATAAAGTGAAGCGGTGTAACCTGCGGGACCTGAACCCAGGATCAATAAACGGCAATGTCTGGTATTACTCATTAAATGTACACTCCGGTTGGGGAAGTAAAGCGGGCCAGGTAAAGGTGGGGTATGTTACGTTAAACGGGTCATTGAGGCAAAATTGGTCAAGCAATTATTGCCGAATTATCATCGAATAAATGTATAATTTTATTATTATTAAACATATAATTAGGTTATTATCTAACTAAAATAGATTAACTTTATATGGTACAGGCTTCGAAAAAGCGCACACCGGCTGAACCACTGGGTAACCAACTGTCCCGCAACATCAAGGAAGTCAGCATGATAGCCCTGGGTGCGTTGTCTGTTTATCTGTTTATTGCCTTGGTCAGTTATCACCCGGATGACCCCGGCTGGTCGCGTACCGGCTCCGTTGAAGCCATCAAGAATAATGCCGGTGTGGCCGGCGCGTGGATAGCCGATGTGCTGTTGTATCTGCTGGGATATGTAGGCTACCTGTTCCCGGTCATACTGGCTTACGGTGGCTGGCGCCTGTTCCGTTCACGAAGAGACAGCGAACCCCTGGATTATATTCGTTATTCAATCCGCGTCGCCGGTTTAATTTTTATGATTATCGGTGGTTGTGGATTATCCAGGTTGCATTTTACCGCCGGTTTGGCTCTGCCTTATGAAGTGCATAGTGCAGGGGGGATTCTGGGTGATGTGATCGGTTCGTCATTAAATCCGGTGCTGGGCCTGACCGGCAGTACATTGATCCTGCTGGCGCTGTTCCTGATCGGCATCACGCTATTTACCGGACTCTCCTGGTTGTGGGTAATGGATACTACAGGCCACTGGACATTAAAATTGTTTAATTATGCCAATGAATCCCGTCACCGGATCAGGGATGAAGTGCAGGGCCGGCAGGCAAGGCGTGAACGCGAAACCGTGGTCAAGATTGAAAAGGAAAAATTTTTCCATCGTGAACCTGTGAAGGTTGAACCCAAGATTTCCGTGTTTGAAACCGGTGAACGTGCCCAGCGTGAAAAGCAGGTGAATCTTTTTGAATATCCCTCGAATGTGGCTCTGCCCTCACTCAATCTGCTTGATGATGCAGCACCCCGCGTTGGGCAATTGTCACATGAAGCATTGCAGGCCATGTCACGCCAGGTGGAACTCAAACTCAATGATTTTGGTATCGAAGCAAATGTTGTAGAAGTTCATCCCGGCCCGGTGATTACCCGGTTTGAGCTTGAACCTGCGGCGGGGGTGAAAGGCAGTCAAATCATCAATCTTGCCAAAGATCTGGCCCGCGCCCTGTCAGTGATCAGTGTGCGGGTAGTGGATGTTATTCCCGGTAAATCAGTGATTGGGATAGAGATCCCCAATGAAAACAGGGAGCTGGTGGCACTGAGCGAGATACTGAATTCACGCGAATATGAAGAAATGAAATCACATCTGACGCTCGGTTTGGGTAAAGACATTAGTGGTAAACCGGTCGTGACTGATCTGGGCAGGATGCCGCATCTGCTCGTGGCAGGCACTACGGGTGCGGGCAAATCTGTTGCACTCAATGCCATGATTCTGAGCCTTTTATACAAGGCCACGGCCAAAGATGTACGCATGATCATGATCGATCCCAAGATGCTGGAGTTGTCTGTTTATGAAGGCATCCCGCATTTACTGGCACCAGTTGTCACGGACATGAAAGAGGCGGCCAATGCCTTGCGCTGGTGTGTGGCAGAAATGGAACGACGTTATCGCATCATGTCAGCATTGGGGGTCAGAAATATCGCTGGCTTTAACCGCAAGATCGCCGAAGCCGCAGACATGGGACAAGCTATTGCTGATCCGCTTTATAAACCCCTCAGCGAGGAAGACGAAACGCCTACACTGGAAGAATTGCCATTTATCGTTGTGGTCGTGGACGAACTGGCCGATATGATGATGACGGTCGGCAAGAAGGTTGAGGAATTGATCGCGAGGCTGGCGCAAAAAGCACGTGCTTCCGGGATTCATCTGATACTCGCGACCCAGCGTCCGTCGGTGGATGTCATAACCGGACTCATCAAGGCCAACATTCCCAGCCGTATTGCTTTCCAGGTTTCTTCCAAGGTTGATTCCCGGACTATCCTGGATCAGATGGGCGCGGAAACACTGCTTGGCCATGGTGATATGTTATATTTGCCACCGGGCACAGCATTACCGATACGTGTACACGGTGCATTTGTCGCAGATCATGAAGTGCATAAAGTGGTCAATGAACTCAAGAAGGATGCTGAACCTGATTACCATCATGATATTGTACGTGGCCCGGCAGAGGGTGGCGCTGATCCCATTCCCGGCCTGGAAACTCCCGGTGATGATATGGATCCGCTCTATGATGAGGCTGTCAGGATCGTGACCGAGACACGCAAGGCCTCTATATCCTATATCCAGCGCAGATTAAAGATTGGTTATAACCGTGCAGCACGGATGGTGGAAGAGATGGAACAGAGCGGTGTAGTTGGTCCGCTGGAGTCGAATGGGAGCAGGGAGATTATAGCACCGCCCCCACCCGAATAAATTTTGAAAAACTATTACGCTCAGTCATACTTCGTTAAAAATCGGCTCGAAATGCGGGGCCGGGAAGCGGCAGACTATTGTGTAAACCCGGCTTTGGCGTCCTGCGTCACTCTACCACCTACATCCATGCAAGCGTCCGCTTTCTCACCGGTTTTCGCCTCGTCTGACCTTCGCTCATAACGTTTTTCAGCAATCTTGTAAAAATATATGTCAAATCAATTATGCATAGAGAAAATCTGATTAATTTTCAATTTTTTCCGAAACATCATTCTAGCGAAAGCAACCCACAGGATGTGGGAAATATCGTGAAAGGACATGGGCCGCTCAATCACATCCATGTGACCGCGGCATTAGCACATCCGTGTGTGTCAGTCCGTAACGACCGGAATCCATTCGAAACAATTTTCTACTGGATGTTTATGATTGTTTTTCTTGCTATTGCAAACGGTGCATATGCAGAAGAAAACAAGAATCCTCTCGATCATTTTCTGAGTAAACTGGAAAGTTTTCAGGCTGATTTCGTCCAGACATTATCCAATGAATATGGTGTGACACTGGAAACTTCTTCCGGTGTGGTTTACATGCAGGATCCGGGCAAGTTCCGCTGGGTTTACCAGGAACCCTATGCACAACTGATCATTACTGATAGCAAAACCCTGTGGCTCTATGATGAAGATCTGGCACAGGTCACGATTCGTAATATTGAAGAATCAATCAATAATACCCCGGCAGCAATTATCAGCGGGCAGGAAAATATTGACAAATTTTATGTCACTGTGGATATGGGTAATATCGAGGGATATGACTGGATAGAACTGACGCCGAGAGATATTGAAAACCAGTACAACAGTGTTCGCCTGGGTTTTAATGATGATAATCTGGGCATGATGGTCATGTTCGATAATCTCGGCCAGGTCACACGCATAGACTTTCTCAATCCAGTACGCAATAAAAGATTTGGCGGACCATTGTTCACGTTTGAAATACCGGAAGGCGTTGATGTCGTCGATGAACGTACTCCACCAGAGCAATAAATCAGATTTATATCTATGTTGTATCTGATTTAAGCGCTTTCAATAAATTACATACAATATGCCTGCACCAATTGATTATCATCCCCTCGCTGATCGGATGCGCCCGTGTCGCCTGGATGATTTCGCCGGGCAACAACATATCCTGGGCCAGGATAAACCTTTACGCATAGCGATAGAGCAGGGGCGCCTTCATTCCATGGTTTTCTGGGGGCCGCCCGGTACTGGTAAAACCACACTGGCACGGATCATCGCCAGTTCATGCGATGCGCAGTTTCTTGCACTTTCGGCTGTATTAAGTGGTGTAAAAGACATACGCGCTGCTATAGATCGTGCACAACAGTATCGCGAGGTATATAACAAGGATACGGTATTGTTTGTTGATGAGGCCCACCGGTTCAACAAATCACAACAGGATGCATTTCTCCCTTATGTGGAAGACGGGACAGTAACATTCATTGGCGCTACAACGGAGAATCCTTCTTTTGAATTGAATAATGCCTTGCTGTCCCGTGTACGTGTGTATGTACTGAAGTCACTGACACCCGAAGATATTAAAGTAATTATTGAAAAGGCATTAAATGATAAAGAGCACGGCATTGGCAGGCAGGGTCTGGTCATTGATGAAAAATGCATACAAAAACTGGCAGTGGTTGCTGATGGTGATGCCCGCCGTGCACTGAATCTGCTCGAGATTGCGGCTGATCTGGCGGAAGGAAACAAAATCACAGATGAATTGCTGGGTGAAGTACTGACCGGCGGCGGGATCCGGCGATTCGACAAGGGCGGTGAAGCATTTTACGATCAGATCTCGGCACTGCACAAATCCGTGCGTGGTTCGGCGCCTGATGCAGCGTTGTACTGGTTTGCGCGAATGCTGGATGGCGGTTGTGATCCACTATATATTGCACGCCGTGTAGTACGTATGGCCTCGGAAGATATCGGTAATGCCGATCCACGTGGATTGCGGCTGGCACTGGATGCGTGGGAAACACAGGAACGGCTGGGTTCACCGGAGGGTGAACTGACGATAGCCCAGGCCATTGTTTATCTTGCCTGTGCTGCCAAGAGTAATGCGGCGTACAAAGCTTTTAATGCGGCCATGCAATCCGCACAGGAGCATGGTTCTCTGGAAGTGCCGTTGCATCTCAGAAATGCGCCGACAAAATTGATGAAGGAACTGGATTATGGCAAGGCATACCGTTATGCCCACAATGAGCCTGAAGGTTATGTTGCCGGAGAGTCTTATTTCCCGGAAGGGATGAAAGAAGAACAATACTATTATCCGGTGGAGCGCGGTATGGAGATCAGGATTGCAGAAAAGCTCGCGCACCTGCGGGACCTGGATAAGGCAGCAAAAAAAAGAAAATAACGGTTACATTGTATAAAATAGTGCTAATAACAACCGGTGTCATTTCGAACGCAGCGAGAAATCCGCCGTAGGCGTCCAGACCCTTCGCATATGCTCAGGGCAGGCTCCGTGAGGGATATTCAGAAGATCTCTCTGAGTAATAAAAACCGGATTTCTCGCTGCGTTCGAAATGACAAAAACCAAGAATTTATCATGACCCAAATAGCTTTCATCGCAGTTGGTGGTGCCATTGGCGCATTAATGCGCTTCTGGATGTCCAGCGGTGTCTATGCCATGCTGGGGCGCGATTTTCCCTATGGCACATTATCCGTGAATGTCCTCGGCTCAATAATCATGGGAGTTCTTTATGTCTTTTTGTATGAGCGTATGAATTTGAGTGCCGAATTACGTGCAGGTCTGGTAATAGGTTTGTTGGGCGCATTCACGACTTTTTCCACGTTTTCGATTGAAACCCTGAACCTTCTGGAAGCAGGCGAACAACTCAGGGCAATGCTGAATATTCTGTTGAGTGTTGCCCTGTGTATATCTGCCTGCTGGTTTGGCATAATTAGTGCGAGGCAGTTATGAACGAAACTGAAGTATTGATTGTCCGGATATATCTCCATGAAGCCAAGGCACATCAGGCTGAACTGTTGAAATTCCTGCATGATGAAAGCAAGGTCCGTGGCGTGACTGTTTTCCGCGGGATTACAGGATTTGGCAGTTCCGGAAAATATCATTCTTCCACGTTGATGGACATGTCACTTGATCTGCCTGTAGTTGTGGAGTTTTATGACGAACCCGACAAGGTCAAATCAATTATCGAGGAGTTGAATAAAAGGATTAAACCAGGCCATATAGTGTATTGGTCCGCTAAAATTAACCTGTAAAATGATACATTCATATCAATGCCTGATGTTGTAGTGGGGCCAGGCAGTATTGATAAAGATAAATACGGCAGCTTATTTTATACTATATTTCTGAAAGGAAATGGCATTCTTCCTTGAACCGTCCCATGGACTGATGATGCCTGCGAGTTTCCATTGGTAATGGAACAAACGTGGGTACACAAATGTATTACCTCCGTAATATTCCAGAACCTGTATAAATTATAGGAATTCCGGGAGGAATGTTTATGCCTGCTGACATCACACCACTGTTAGTGGGGTTGCTTATTTTTCTTTCCAGCCTTATTTCCCTCTGGCTTGGTTTATCAGTAGCAATTATTGAGATCACATTGGGTGCGATTGCAGGTAACCTGGGTCTTCAGACTGAAGAATGGATGTTATACATGGCCACTTTTGGCGGCATACTTTTGACTTATCTGGCTGGAACAGAAATAGACACCCGGCTTATGAGGGAAAAATTCAAGGAAAGTTTTATTATAGGTGCATTATCATTTTTGCTGCCTTTCACGGGGGTCTTTTTATTCGCCCACTATGCCATTAATTGGGATATCAATTCCTCCCTGATTGCAGGAATAGCCCTGTCAACCACATCCCTTGCAGTAGTTTATGCAGTGCTTGTAGAAACAGGGTTAAATCGAACAGAACTCGGGAAAATTTTAATGGCTGCAACATTTATCACGGATATGGGGACAGCGCTTGCCTTGAGCATTGTTTTTATCAAACCATCATGGTACACAGGATTGTTTATGTTGGTTTCAGTAATCATAATTGTATTTGCTGCAGGATTTTCACATCGAGTCTTTGAAAATCCGATATTAAAAAACAAGGTAATAGAACCTGAAATCAAATACGTATTTCTGTTATTATTGGCCTTTATTTACTTTGCAAATCTTGGAGATGGACACGCTGTATTGCCAGCTTTCCTTCTGGGACTTCTTATGTCGAAACATTTCAGTGAAACGTCGCAGACGAGAGAATTACGAAACCGGTTGCGCACGGTGGCATACGCCGTCATTACACCACTGTTTTTTATCGTAGGCGGCATGAAAATTTCATTTGCACTGATTTATTCTGCGTTTGGATTATTTCTTGTCTTTTTTGTGTTAAAAATGGTAACCAAATTTATTGGAGTGTATTTTTTTGCGAAACGGTACCTGTCAGGTGGTGGTATGTATACTACCTTGCTGATGAGTACCGGATTGACATTTGGCACTATTTCCAGTGTATTTGGATTGAATGCCGGGTATATCGATCAGGTACAGTATTCAATACTGGTGGGTGTGGTAGTTGCATCCGCGGTTATTCCCACATTTATCGCGCAAAAATGGTTTATGCCAGTACACTCCGAGGATGTTCTGGATATTAATATCAATAATAATCAACGGTGAGTTTTATATATGCTGGATCCACACCTGTTACGTACCAATCTCGATTTTGTTATCAATGGGTTGAGCAAGCGCGGCTACAAGCTCGATACGGAAGTTATCACAGAACTGGAATCGAGACGCAAACAGGTACAAATCACAACACAAGAACTTCAGCAGGAACGCAATGCGCGTTCGAAAGAGATTGGCAAGGTCAAGGCGCAGGGTGGGGATGTAGAGTCTTTACTCAAACAGGTGGGTGATCTGGGTGACCGGCTCAAGGCCAGCGAAGCAGAGCTCGAACAGATTCAGGAAGAACTAAATTTTATCCTGATGAGCACGCCCAATATTCCGCATGCATCCGTACCGGAAGGCACATCGGAAGCGGACAACAGGGAAATCCGCAGATGGGGCGATTTGCCCAAGTTTGATTTTGAGCCCAGAGATCATGTTGATCTGGGTGAAGCATTAGGTCTGATTGATTTTGAAGCGGCCACCCGCATCACGGCATCACGTTTTGTGGTGATGAGTGGCGCCATTGCCAGGCTGCACCGGGCATTGATCCAGTTCATGCTGGATATCCATACCCAGGAACATGGCTACACCGAAGTCAATGTACCCTACATGGTTAATGCAGAGAGTATGCGTGGCACGGGACAATTGCCTAAGTTTAAAGAAGATTTATTTGGCGTTAGTCATGGAGGCATATTTGATTATCTAAATATATTTACAGACAACCCGGATTTTGAAAAAACCAAAGAAATTATCAGGCAATATGTAAAAACTGAGATGTTTCTGATACCAACTGCGGAAGTGCCGGTCACAAACCTGGCCCGTGATCAGATCATTCCATCGGGAAAAATGCCGTTGAAATATGTCTGTCACAGTCCGTGTTTCCGCAGTGAAGCCGGCTCCTATGGCAAGGACACGCGCGGCATGATCCGCCAGCATCAGTTTGAAAAAGTGGAACTGGTACAACTGGTCAAACCGCAGGATTCCTATCAGGCACTGGAAGAACTTACGGGGCATGCTGAGGCGATATTACAGAAACTTGCTCTGCCGTATCGTGTCGTGGCTCTGTGTAGTGCTGATCTTGGCTTCTCTTCTGCCAAGACCTATGATCTCGAAGTCTGGTTGCCCGGGCAGCAGAAATACCGCGAGATCTCCTCATGCAGTAATTTTGAGGATTTCCAGGCGCGCCGCATGAAAGCACGCTGGCGCAACCCTGAAACCGGCAAGCCGGAATTACTGCACACCCTGAATGGGTCGGGACTCGCAGTGGGGCGCACCCTGGTTGCGATTATGGAAAATTTTCAGGACAGGGAAGGGCGAATACATATCCCGGAACAATTACGTTCCTGGATGGGTGGAATTGATATTATTGATTGAGTACCTCCTGACAAAACGCAGGGGGTAAATTCTGCTTATGCCGAAATTATTTTCAGTACCGCATCCAGGCTTTCCTTCGCATCGCCGAAATACATACGTGTATTTTCCTTGAAGAACAACGGATTTTGTATACCGGCATAGCCTGTTGCCATGCTGCGCTTTAATACGATAGTCGTTTTACCTTTCCAGCATTCCAGCACCGGCATGCCGGCGATCGGGCTGTTTGGATCATCCTGTGCAGATGGGTTAACAATATCATTGGCCCCGATAATCACCGAGACGTCGACATCGGGAAAGTCTTCATTGACCTCGTCCATCTCAAAGACAATGTCGTAAGGCACGTGGGCTTCTGCCAATAATACATTCATATGTCCCGGCATACGGCCCGCAACCGGGTGTATACCAAAACGGACATTAATACCCTTATCACGTAATGTCTTGGTGATTTCATAAACCGTGTGTTGTGCCTGTGCTACCGCCATCCCATAACCGGGGATAATCATAATTTCCTTGGCATCAAGCAACAGGTTGGCAACTTCCTCTGTATCGACAGCGATGACTTCGCCCTGATCACTTGTCAATCCCGCGGTGCCGGCAGATTCTGTACCAAAACCACCTGCAATCACTGCGATAAAGTTCCTGTTCATGGCACGGCACATGATGTAACTCAGAATGGCACCACTGCTACCGACCAGGGCACCTACTACAATCAGGAGATCATTGCTCAGCATGAAACCGGTTGCCGCGGCAGCCCACCCGGAATAACTGTTCAACATGGATATAACCACCGGCATGTCAGCACCACCAATGGCCATGACCATGTGTATGCCGAACGCAAATGCAATGCCCGTCATAATCATAAGTGGTAGCATCCCGCTGTCGATATCAGAAGCATTGACGAACTGAATGCCATACCAGATAGCAGCGATAAGTAATCCAAGGTTCAGCCAGTGACGTGCAGGTAAAAGCATTGGCGCACCACCAATCTTGCCGCTGAGTTTGCCGAAGGCGATGACTGAACCGGTAAAGGTGACAGCACCGATTAACACGCCAATGTAAATCTCGATGTCATGGATGGTTTTTTCCGCACCACTGAATTGTGCGGCGGCATGAGGATCCATGAAGTTCACATAACCAACGAGAACGGCGGCCATACCTACCAGGCTGTGCAGGATAGCAACCAGTTCCGGCATCTGTGTCATCTGTACCTTCAGTGCGAGGATAAAACCGATGGTACCGCCGATAAGCATGCAGATGATGATGATCACATAGACATCAACCTGTGGACCGAACACGGTCGCCAGTACAGCAATGGTCATGCCGGTTATCCCGTATGCATTACCACGACGTGAAGTTTCCGGGTTGCTCAGTCCTCCGAGGGCCAGGATAAACAGAATGATGGAACCGATATATGATACTGTGACTAGTCCTACTGGCATGGTAATCCCCCTATCTCCTGAACATCTGCAACATGCGCTGGGTAACAGCAAATCCACCGAAGATATTAATACTGGTGATTAATATCCCGAAAGCTGCAATCCCGGCAAGCAGCGTGTTCGAGGTTGAGACCTGAATAAGCGCACCAATAACAATAATGCTGCTGATAGCATTGGTTACACTCATCAACGGGGTATGCAACGCCGGCGTCACATTCCAGATGACCATGTAGCCGACGAAGCAGGCCAATACGAAAACCGTAAAATGTTGCATAAATGTTGACGGTGCGCTTATTCCGATTCCATAAAAACAGAGTCCCCCGATCAGGACCGTCAGAACAGCACTGGCGGCGGGAGAGAGAAGCGGTTTTTTCTTTTCCTTAACGGCTCTTGGTTTTTCTTCTGCAACCGTTTTTGCAGGTGGCGCTGCCGATAATTTGGGTGCCGGTGGCGGCCAGGTGATTTCACCTGCCTTGATTACGGTCGTTCCCCGTATTACTTCATCTTCCATATCAATCGTTATTTCACCATTTTTCTCTGGCGTCATATCCGCCAGCAAATGACGTATATTCGTTGCATAGAGTTGACTGGACTGCGTGGGTAACCTGCTTGGCAAGTCCGTATAACCAATAATTGTTACACCTTCCTTGACCACAACCTTGCCTGCTTCAGTCAGCGCGCAGTTGCCTCCTTGTTCAGCAGCCATATCAACGATGACACTTCCATACTGCATCGTCTTAACCATGGATTCAGTGATAAGTTCCGGCGCAGGTTTTCCCGGAATAAGGGCGGTTGTAATAATGATATCGACTTCCATTGCCTGACGGGCAAACAGTTCCATTTCGGCCTTGATGAACTCCTTGCTCATTACCTTGGCATAACCGCCTACACCGCTGCCTTCCTCCTTGAAATCGAGTTCGAGGAATTCAGCGTTCATGCTTTCTACCTGTTCTTTCACTTCCGGACGGGTATCAAAGGCACGTACGATAGCCCCCAGACTTTTTGCTGTACCGATGGCAGAAAGACCTGCAACACCTGCACCGATAATCATGACCTTGGCTGGCGGGATTTTTCCGGCCGCGGTAATTTGCCCGGTGAAGAACCGGCCAAAATGTTGTGCGGCTTCTATAACGGCACGATAACCGGCAATGTTGGCCATTGAACTCAGGGCATCAAGTTTCTGCGCGCGGGAAATACGTGGCACACTGTCCATGGCGAGTACGTTGACCTTTTTGGCTGCCAGGCGGTCCATCAGGTTCTTGTTCTGGGCGGGCCAGATAAAGCTGATTAATGTCTGCCCTTCATGGAGTAACTGGGTTTCATCTACACCGAGATCAGAGTTTGTTACAGGTGCTCTTACTTTCAGTATGATATCGGATGCAGACCAGATAGATTTTGTGTCCTGGATTATTTCAGCACCGGCTTCACGATAGGCATCGTCTGAAAAATTGGCTGACTCTCCGGCACCGGCTTCAACAGCGATTGTGAAACCCAGTTTGTGTAACTGCTCCGCGACCTCAGGAGTGGTTGCGACGCGTCTTTCCCCAGAAAAAATCTCTTTCGGGATACCTATTCTCATTATTATTCTCTCCACTATACTTCATTCAAATCTGTGTATTTGTCCAATATAGCGACCCAAATAAGTGCGGATGCTAGCATCAGAACCTACTGGCAACAAGCCACCACTTGTTAGCAAAACTATATATTTGTTAACTTATGTAATTGCTTATATACAGATAAATCCTTTTATATCTGGCGGTTTTCAAGACCGGTGCACTATGACGTACACCAGCGTTAAACCAGAACTTTTTTCAATACCTTACGGGATTGCATATCTTGTACCTGCGTATCCCCTCTATTGCTAACCTGTTTGTTCTAAATGTTAACAAAAGCCATCAAGAGGTGCGTATTTTACCTGTCTGAAACAGATCGGCAAGCGCAACAAAAAACCCCGCACAGAGCGGGGTGAATGAATAATCTTGGAAAACGGTTGCAGTCTAGCTTATCCGTAGTTGCTGACTTAATCTTCACCGGCAAAGGCCCCGAGCAGATGGAGCAGGCTGGTAAAAAGATTATAGAGCGAAACATACAACGTTATTGTGGCCATGATGTAGTTGGTTTCACCGCCATGGACCATCTCGCTGGTCTGGTACAGTATCAGTCCGGACATCAGCATGACAAATACTGCGGAGACTGCCAGAGACAAGGCCGGAATGCTGAAGATCAGGGCGCCGATACCGGCCAGGAACGCGGTCAGTATACCTACCATCAGATAACCCCCCATGAAACTGAAGTTCTTGCGGGTTGTCAGGGCATAGGCAGAAAGACCCAGGAAGATCGCGCCGGAGCTACCCAGGGCCAACATAACCAGTTGGGCTCCATTGGAATAGAAAGTGAGATAAGCGTTAATCATCGGTCCCAGTGTCAGACCCATAAATCCGGTCAGGGCAAAGACCGAGAGCAGACCCCAGGCGCTGTTTCTAAGATATGAGGTTAAAAACAGCAAACCAAAGTAGCCCCCCAGGGTCACCACTGGCCCCAAAAAAGGCATATTTGTAGCAATGGAAATACCGGCCGTAACCGCACTGAACAACAGTGTCATGGATAGCAACATATAAGTGTTCCGGATCAGCTTGTTGGCAGCGAGTAAGGATTCAGCTGGCCGGGCAACGGCATATTGATGCTGACTCATGATGTATAACCTCCGATTAATTAAATTTAGTCACTAATATAGGACTATGACGGAATAATTCAAGTGAAGTTCTCCACTAACTATACGATTTTCCATGCATTGTCAGTGACCTGCCAATTCTTTGCGCAAGGGTTACAATCGGGTATGCTTGCGCCCCTTCTTGTAACATTTCATTTGTTACTTGAACTGCAATAAATTTATACTCCTCCATTGGTGGGACGCCTACATGGATGTAGATGGTAGAACAACGTCTGGAACAGGTTGTCGAGGGGATGAAAGGGAGGAGGAAATTTGTTTTTCACCCCCACCCCCGTATCAAGTACGGGGCAGGTTCTAACCCTCCCCCATCCAAGAGGGAGGGAATTAAGTTTAATTACTTGTTACTTTTCACTTGTAACTTGTAACTGATTTTCCGGAGAGGTGGCAGAGCGGTTGAATGCACCGGTCTTGAAAACCGGCAATGGAGCGATCCATTCGTGGGTTCAAATCCCACCCTCTCCGCCAAATTAATAAAGAGGCAAAAAGCCTCTTTATTAATTTGGGAGTGTGGGTGAATGAGCCAACAGGCTGATGAAAACCATCCATGGTTTTCACTCGGGACATTCCCTGTCCCTCGCCGTTGGCAAGCAGACGCTTGTGCAAATCAGCTTTCCTGCTGATTTGTCACCCTGCGGGCATCGCGATGCGATGTCCAATTTCATTCCAGATGAAATTGTCACAAAATCACCGGGACGCCTACATGGATGTAGGTGGTAGACAATGTCGGGAACATAATGTCGAGCGATTTTGAACAGCGGAGCATAGCGACGCTGACCCGCAGGGCAAAATACATGGAGGTATTTTGTAAATCCCACCCCTCTATTTTAACCGTCCATGGTACAGTGTGCCGGCCACAACATCCTTGTTGTGGTGCTCAGCGGGGAAAAGGTCCACAGGACCTTTTTCTTTCACCGCTTCGCCCCTCTCCGCCAAATTAATAAAGGCGCTTAATGTCTCTTTCATATCGCAATATTCCAGTCTTGTTCTTCTTGTTACAGTCACAGTCGCTATATTTATTGATGATTATGGTAAATACTGGTGATGTAACATTTCCCGGAATTATCATCTAAGGAATAACCGGGCAAATAAGACCTTAAAATGAAATTCACCCTTTATAAACGACTCCTGTTCTACCGGATATTTTTTGCCTCCTTGTTAATTGCGGTCGCGTTCTACGCCGGCATTCAATACACAAAAAAAACCCAGACGCCTGATTTACATCGGCTTTATATGCAAAGCATGGCCGTGGAAGACCAGCCTCCCGTGGTATTCATTCATGGGGTCATGGGCAGCAAGCTCAGGGACAAGACGACCGATGAAGAAATCTGGATTGGCTCACTGACGCGTATTGCAACCAGTGATTATTCTGATCTTGCCCTGGATATCGACCCGGACACACTGGAACCTGTTCCGGACAACATAGAGGCATTCGAAGTGGCGGATGCCGCTGTCGGCAAGGATTTTTACGGCAAGATAGTCCGCACCCTGCACGATGCCGGTGAATATCAACTCGCTACCGTAGGCGAACAGGCTGACAGGAAACGGAAAAATTATTACATCTTCTACTATGACTGGCGCCAGGACAACGTCATTACTGCCAGAAAACTCGCTGATTTTATTGACCAGATCCGGGTGGATTATGACGAACCCGGCCTGAAAGTGGATATCGTGGCCCACAGCATGGGCGGCCTCATCACCCGTTACTATATCCGTTATGGCCGGGAAGATGTCCTGAACAGTAATGATTTTCCGGTCAATCTGTACGGCGGGGAAAGGGTGCGCCGGGTGATATTGCTGGGTACGCCTAACCTCGGTTCGATCAAGATACTGAATCTGTTTATTGAAGGTATCGAGATTGGCGGCAAGGAAAAGGTGCATACCGAGACCATGGCCACCATGCCCAGCCTGTTCCAGTTATTCCCGCACCCTTTGAATAACTGGATCATCACCAGTGAGGGCAAGATGCTGGATCGCGATCTGTTCGATGTCAATATCTGGCGCCGGTTCCAGTGGTCAATATTTGATCCCAGGTCCAGGGATCGGATCCGAGGCCGATTTACTAACCCGCAGGCAGCCGATGAATATCTTTCTGTGCTTGAAGACTATTTCGAAAAACGTCTGGAGCGGGCACGGCGGTTTGTCTGGTCGCTGACAGTTCCCTTGCCTGCGGGACATCCCAAACTGGTTGTGTTTGGTGGTGCCTGCCATCTGACCCCGGCCAGGATACTGGTTGAAGAAGCTAACGGTGAATCCTTGATAAGAATGTATCCGCAGGAAATCAGCCAGCCGGTTCCGGGCATAGATTACGATGCGCTCTTGCTGGAACCGGGCGATGGTTCGGTGACCAAGGCCTCACTGCTGGGCCGGGATGTACTGGATCCGAGTATAGCCCGGCATAAATACAGTTTTTTCCCGTTGCATCACGCTGTATTTCTGTGTGAGAAGCATAACAGCCTGACATCCAACCCGAATTTCCAGGATAATTTGTTAAATGAATTATTGTCCAGAGACTAACCGGCAGTTGAAGGTCATGATTAAATATATAAATCACCATTATCTGATCCCGGTGCTTGTCTTTATATTCACCTTGCCGGTGTCAGCAACTGATAATGTATTGGTCGATCCCGATGCGTTGAACCCCGGCAAGATCGTCTATCTGGAGCAGAACTGGACTGAAAAAGACCGCCAGTATTTCTATTTCACGGATCAGGGATCGCGCTTCATGGATTATGAAATTTTCGCCAACCTTGAATATGGCGATGGCAACATCCTGTTTCGAAGTCCGGAAAACATGCTGCGCTATGGTTATATCCCCGTTCCGGCTTCAAAAGACAATCCGGACGGCCTGCCGGTAGGATTCACCATTAATGATGGCCAACTTGGATTTACCTGTGCCGCGTGCCACACACAACAAATCAAATATGGTGATAAATTTATCCGTATCGATGGTGGCCAGGCCATGGCGGATTTCACCAAATTCCGCGAGGATATAGAACAGGCATTGGCCCGTACCCTGAATGATCCTGGGACATTTATCCGTTTTGTCCAGCGGGTGTTGGGTGATAATGCAGCAGGAGATGAGAGCACTTTACTCAAGTCCATGATTGAAAAAGAGTATGCGTTGCTTTCGGACTATAACCGGCGTAATCATACCGAGGTTGCCTATGGCTATTCGCGGCTGGATGCGTTTGGCGCCATTCTGAACAAGGGATTATATCTCGCCGGGGGCAAGGATAACTTCAACTCCCCCAATGCACCGACCAGTTATCCTTATATGTGGGACACCCCACAACATGATTATGTGGAATGGAACGGTTCCCAGGCCAATTCCAATGCCGGGGCATTGGCCAGGAATGTGGGCGAAGTGATCGGCGTATTCGGTCAGGTCCAGACCACGCCGAAGCAATGGTTGTTCTATTTTGATGGCGGTTATGAGTCCTCCATCCAGACCCGCAACCTGCGTAAACTCGAGATGCTGGTGGCCAGGTTGCATTCTCCCTTATGGCCGGAAGACTTGCCGCCGATTGACCAGGCAAAGGCAAAGGCCGGCAAACCGCTCTATGCAAAATATTGCGCCAGTTGCCATGAGGACATAGCCCGGACTGATCCGAATCGCAGGATTACTGTGCGCATGAGCAGTCTGTCCAAAATTAATACCGATCCACTGATGGCCAGAAATGCACTGGAACATCAAGGCCGGAGTGGTATTTTTGAAGGCCAGCCGAGGTTTTATCAAAAAGGGGACATTCTGGCGGAAGTAGCGCCCGCACTTTATATTGTCAATAACGTCATGGTGGGTGTATTAAAAAACAATCCACTGCAGGTGTTGCTGGCCAGAAGGGACGCCAGAAAACTCGGGCATGGGGAAGAAATTCATCCCCCGAAAAATCTTGATGGAAAGATCATGGAACATGGCACGGAAACCTCGGAACAGGCTTTACTGGCATACAAGGCAAGACCATTAAATGGTATCTGGACCGGCGGGCCTTATCTACATAATGGTTCTGTTCCAAACCTGTACCAGTTGCTGCTGCCGGCTGAAAAACGCGACAAGACCTTTTATATCGGCTCCTGGGAATTTGATCCGAACAATGTCGGTTATGTCACTGCAGAAGCGCCGGGTGCTTTCCTGTTCGATACCACACTTGATGGTAACAGCAACAGCGGTCACGAATACGGTACCGGTTATGATGGTCTGCCGCCGCTCACTGAGAGTGAACTGCGGGCATTGGTTGAGTACATGAAAACACTCTGATGAATAAGGCAGGTATAGTCATCATTCTATGTACCGGATTATTCATTAGCGCCTGCCCGGACAATAACAATACTGCATCAGTTGAGGAGGTCTACCGGCCAGATGAGGCGGCTCAGGCACAGGATGCGGTCGCTAATTTTGAGCAACTGCTGGAAGACTACAAGACCGCCTATGTCGCGCGGGGCGCCCATGCCAAAGCCCATGCCTGTGTCCGTGCCTGGTTTAATGTGAACCATTACATTGAGCCGTCATTGCGGCATGGCATATTTGTCAAGCCGGGGCAGCAATACAAGTCATGGATCAGGTTTTCCAACGGACATTTTGATCTTTCGGTCAGCAAGGACCAGAAAAGTGATGCGCGGGGCATGGCAGTAAAAATACTGGAACCGCCGGGTGAGCCATTACAGGTTGCAGCCAATCATGTCCCCACGCAGGATTTTCTGATGACCAACAGTCCCGTGTTTTTTGTCCGGAACATTGCCGACTATAATGCACTGGTAGCCAAACCTGAGGCTTTGCTCGGGTTTATTTTCAGCGGCTGGAATCCGTTTCAATGGAGAATAGCTGAAATGTTTCTGGCCAAAAATACCCTGACTCCGCCGCCAGTCAGCCTGTTGGCGCCGCAATATTACAGTATTACGGCCTATAAACTCGGTCCCCATAATATCAAGTTCAGTGCCCGGCCTTGTCCCGGCCAGGAAATTAACTCCGTTATGGACGAAACCGACCCGGATTTTCTACACAACAACCTGCAACAGGAACTGGAGGCGGGGGAGGCATGCTTTGAATTCATGGTGCAGTTACAGGTCCCGGAAAAAAACATGTTGATAGAAGATCCGACGGTGGAATGGATGGAGTCAGACTCACCGTTTATTCCATTGGCCCGGATCACTATCCCAAGCCAGATTTTTGATACAGCAGAACAGATGGCTTTTTGTGAAAACCTGTCGTTTGCACCCTGGCACGCACTGCCGGACCACCGGCCGATCGGTCAGTTCAACCGCATCCGGCAACATGTCTATCCGGCCAGTTCAAATTACCGCCATACTCATAACCAAACTCGGGTGCCAGCAGATATAGCATGGTAATATTTATATTAAACAAATAGTTATATTTATTATTAAAAGTTTATTATAGATATTACCCAATGATGGATTTATGTCAAAATTAGCCATATAACCAAAAGTTATAATTTAAATGAGCCGCTTTAACCCGGATTGCAGGCTGTGCCCACGCCTGGCCAGTCATCTGTATGAAGTAAAGAAAGATTACCCTGGATATCATGCAAAACCGGTTGCACCGTTCGGTGATGAACAACCCCGGTTGTTGATTGTTGGTTTGGCGCCGGGGATGCACGGGGCCAATGCCAGTGGACGTCCATTTACCGGTGATTTTGCCGGCATCCTCCTGTATGAAACCTTGCATCAATTTGGTTTTGCCAATAAACCGGTTTCAAAACACAAAAAGGATGGGTTACGCCTTATAAAATGCCGCATTACCAACGCAGTGAAATGTCTGCCACCGGGAAACAAACCCGCCGGAAGCGAAATCAATACCTGTAATAACTACCTGGCCACTGAGATTAATGCATTGGACACCGGCGTCGTCATCCTGGCATTGGGGACGATTGCACATAATGCCACTATCAAGGCACTGGGACTGAAACAGAAAGGTTATCCGTTTGCGCATGGGTATTTACATGCGTTGACCGGAGGGCGCAGTTTGCTGGACTCCTATCATTGCAGCCGGTACAACACTCAGACCGGTCGTTTGACCGAAAAAATGTTTCATGAAATTTTCTTTAAAATACATGATGTATTAAATACAAGTAAATGATTAATAATGAGTATTAATAGTATATTTAATCCAAAATCTTACCTGAAGACGTTGACCAGTAAACCGGGTGTTTATCGCATGCTGGATGAGGCCGGGACAGTCATTTATGTGGGCAAGGCACGGAACCTGAAGCAGCGGGTGTCCAGTTATTTCACCCGCTGCAACCGGCAATCACCCAAAATACAGGTCATGGTGCAGGCCATAGCCAATATCGAGGTGACAGTGACGCATACGGAGAATGAGGCCCTGATTCTGGAGAACAACCTGATCAAGGAATTAAGGCCTCGTTATAACGTCTGGTTCAGGGATGACAAGAGTTATCCCTATATCTACATTTCATCCGACCAGAAATACCCGCGTTTGAGCTATTATCGGGGTGCACGCCATGGCAAAGGGCAGTATTTCGGCCCTTACCCCGGTGCCGGCGCAGCCAAAAAGACCTTGCACCTCATTCAGAAACTGTTCCAGATCCGTTCCTGCAAGGACAGTTTTTTTGCCAACCGCAGCCGTCCCTGTCTGCAATATCAAATCAAACGCTGTACCGCTCCGTGTGTGGACCTCATCTGTGCAGAAGATTATCAACAGGATGTGCAGCATGCCGTGATGTTTCTCGAAGGTAAAAACGAAGAGGTCATTGATGCATTGCTGGATCCGATGCAGAAGGCGTCCGCGGCGCTTGAGTATGAGCGCGCGGCCCAATACCGCGATCAAATCAGTAACCTGCGCAAGGTTCAGGAGCACCAGTATATCAGCACGGCAGGCGGTGATTTTGACATTATTGCCTGCTGTTCCGCTAATAGTATGAGTTGTGTGCATGTGATGTTTATCCGGGGCGGACTGAATCTTGGCAGCAAAACCTGGTTTCCAAAACATACCCGGGAAGCAAGCGAGGCTGACATTATTAACGCATTTATCCCGCAATTTTACCTTGACCAGCAACGGGCAAGAACCATCCCGCAAGAAATCCTGTTGAGTCACGAGCCGGAAGAAATTCAATTGTTGCAGGAGGCTTTGTCTGCTCAAGCCGGGAAAAAGATCAGTATCAAATATCGTTTACGTGGTGAACGGGCCAAATGGGTGAAAATGGCGCTGGAAAATGCCGAGGTGAATCTCAATCAGCAACTCGCATCTTCGGCCAGTCAAAATCACCAACAGGAGGAGTTGAAGCGTGTTTTGAATATTGATGATCCCATCGAACGCATTGAATGTTTCGATATCAGTCACACTCAGGGAGAGGCAACAGTGGCCTCCTGTGTGGTGTTTGGAACTGAAGGCGCCGTTTCATCCGGTTACCGGCGTTTCAACATTGAAGGAATTACACCGGGAGATGATTATGCAGCAATGGAGCAGGTCTTAATGAGGCGTTATACCCGTGTGAAAAAAGAGGACGGAAAATTACCGGATCTGATCCTGATCGATGGGGGCAAGGGCCAGGTTGGTGCAGCCCGGAAAATACTGGAAGAATTACAACTGAATGACATTATACTGGTGGGTATTGCAAAAGGGCCGGCCCGCAAACCCGGACTGGAAACCCTGATACTTGCAAGAGAAAACAAGGTTATTACATTACCGGCAAATTCATCCGCCCTGCACATGATCCAGAACATCAGGGATGAAGCACACCGTTTTGCCATAACCGGCCATCGCCAGCGGCGGAAAAATGTCAGGAATAAATCATCACTGGAAACCATCGAAGGGGTCGGTAGCAAGCGGCGGCAGAATCTTATCCGGTATTTTGGTGGAATTCAGGGCATTATCAGCGCGGGTATCGATGATCTTGCCATGGTGCCGGGGATCAATAAGAATCTTGCGCAAAAAATTTATGACAATTTTCATTAACAGATGAATATACCTAACAGCCTGACACTGATCAGAATTCTGCTTATCCCGGTATTCATCGTGGTGTTTTATCTGCCATATAAATGGTCACATTTACTGGCCGCTGCCGTTTTTACACTGGCGGCTGTCACTGACCTCCTCGATGGTTATCTGGCCAGGAAACTGGGGCAGATCTCAAAACTGGGTGCTTTCCTTGATCCGGTCGCGGACAAGCTGATGGTGGCTGTCGTCCTGGTCTTGCTGGTACAGCAACATCCCAGTATCTGGCTGGCACTGCCTGCCGCCGTCATTATCGGAAGAGAAATTACCGTTTCTGCACTGAGGGAATGGATGGCAGAACTCGGTGCCCGGCGTAAGGTGGCTGTTTCCTTTTGGGGCAAATTCAAGACTGTTCTGCAGATGATTGCTTTGATATTGCTGATCTATCGGGAACCGCTATTCGGCCTGCCCATCTATGAGACGGGCATGGTTGCCCTGTATATCGCGGCGATTCTGACCTTATGGTCCATGCTCCAGTACCTTTACCTGGCGTGGCCGGAGCTGAGCAGCAAGAAAAATATCAATCCTTGATATTGTTGACAGGGGTATAGCCACCGCTACAATATGCGCTCGTTTCTATAACGCGGGAATAGGCGAGCAGGAAAAAGAAAAAGACATTTAACATGTCTTTTTCCCGGCGAGCGCCACGTATAGGAAGTTCGTGGCCGTGCCATTAGCGAGATCAGGACGATCGAGCTTAGGGCTGTGGTTATTGAAACAATTGATTTACGGCAAGGATGCCATGTATGTAACCAGTTAACGCGGGAATAGCTCAGTTGGTAGAGCACAACCTTGCCAAGGTTGGGGTCGCGAGTTCGAGTCTCGTTTCCCGCTCCAGTTTTTATACTGATTTTTCCGGGAATTGAATAATCCACGATTGTTTTATGAACTCGCGACGGGTTGTCTATGGGGTCGCAAGCTGACTGAGACCCTCCCTGGTCTCAGCCCTGCGGGCGCACTGCGTGCGTCCAATTTCATTCCCGATGAAATTGTCGAGTCTCGTTTCCCGCTCCAGTTTTTATACTGATTTTTCCGGGAATTGAATAATCCACGATTGTTTTATGAACTCGCGACGGGTTGTCTATGGGGTCGCAAGCTGACTGAGACCCTCCCTGGTCTCAGCCCTGCGGGCGCACTGCGTGCGTCCACAAAACTGTCTGGAACAAGTTTTGAACATCATGCGTAGCATGATGGCTCATAGGGTGAGCTACATGAATGTAGCGAGTAATTTCATTCCCGGTGAGAAGTAGCACAAGAATGTGCTGTATAGGGAGCAAAGGATGCAAATTGTCGAGTCTCGTTTCGAAAACTTGTTCCAGACGTTTTCTCGGTCTCTGTTCGGCTTTGGCTTCCTGCGTCGCTCTACCGCCTATGTCCCTATAGGCGTCCTGACTCGGCTCTACCGATTCCATCCATGGAATCGTACCACCTACATCCGTGTAGGCGTCCCGCTCCAATTCTTTCTTCTTCAAGATTTGGCCTTATAATTCTGCTTATTCACCCGTTATTGCCTTGTCTCGTCTGTGCGCGCTCAATTTTGAGATAGTTTCTGGTTTATTGAATTTCGCCTGTTTTGCCAATTAAAGACAGTAACCAGTAATGCAGGCAGGAACATCAGCGTTACCAGTGTGGCAAAGAACAACCCGAATAATACAATAGCACCGACGCCCCGATAAAGTTCTGTCCCAGCGCCCGGGATAAAGACCAGTGGTGAGAGTCCGCATACGGTTGTGATCATGGTCATCATGATCGGCCGCAGACGTAATTCAACTGCGGTACGCACAGCTTCAACCGGTGTCATCATATCATCACGGAAATTCCTGATGGCCAGATCCACGATCAGAATAGGATTATTGACGACTGTACCGACCAGAATCAGAAATCCCAGCATCGTAATCATGTCGAAAGATTGACTGATGGCCGCAAAACCGAACACAGGCAGTTGTGCACCGATCTGGTTCATTATCCATAATCCGGTAATACCACCGGCAATACCGAGTGGTACTGTGGTCATGATCACAAACGGATACCCCCAGTGTGAAAAAATGGCAACCAGTAACAGGTAACAAAGTATCACTGCAATCACGAAGTTATCAGCCAGGGCAGCGCGTGTAGCAGTGAGTTGATCACTGGCGCCGGTAATATTAAGCGTAACGCCAGGGGGCACCTGTCCGCTGTCTTTAAGATAATTAACCAGGTCTTTCTCAACGATGCCGATTGCTGTTTCAAAGGCCACAGATTCTGGCGGAATAATTCTGACGGTTACCGTGCGCAGGCCATCCAGGCGGCGTATGGTATCGGTATCCACTGTTTCAACCAGTTCAGTAATAGCACCGACTGGTATGATAGTCCCTTGTGACGTATAGACTGGAATATTTTTAATCTGTTCAAGATCATCAATCCTGCCGGATGATCCGTATATGAACATATCAATCTTGTCATCGGCCAGGAAAAACTCATCAACGTAGGCGCCGTCAGTAAATGCAGAAACAGTATAACCAATATCATCTGTTGTGAGCCCTAGTTCGGCAATGCGTTCCCAGCGCGGTTTAAGTTCCAGCAATGGCTGTCCGAGTATCAATGATGATGGTTCTGAATTTATGCGTGGATTGTCAAATATTTCCAGGCCGCGTTGATAGGCGCTATAGGCAATCCGGTAAATTGCCTGCAGATCGCTGCCACTGATATCAATATTTACGCTGCGTGTCCCGCCATCATTACTGGAGATAATTGATCCGGTAGCTGAAAAGGCACGCATACCGGGATATTCCCTGAATTTTTTATCAATAATATCCATCATCGGGCCGATATGTTTCGGATCCTTGGTGACAGTGATCATGCGCAGAAACTGTGGCTGGGTCCATAACACGATATATGCAAGTGCAGGAACGTCAGTTTCACCGCGGGAAAACTGTTCCGGTTCATGGTCGAGATAGGGTAGAAATGTTTCATTCAGTTCAGAGGCAATTTGATTCATGACCGGCAGACTGTAGCCCGGCGGAGCGATCAAGGATGAAAATACCTTGGGTTCTTCACCTTCTGGCAGATATTCTGCAGGCGGTGTCAGTTCCAGGATGATCATGGCTGTGATGATAAATATAACCAGCACGCAGATCACGGAACGGAAAGGTCCGCTGATCAGCCAGTTTACACCCGCCAGGATATGTTCTTTCATCCAGAACCCGACATAATGTTTAATATTTTTTGGCCCAAAGATTAAATGGCTGCTGGCTGTGGGAACCACAGTGACAGCGACCAGCATGGACACAATAATTGATGCGGAGATAGCAATGGCAATATCGGAATAAAGCTGACCTGCTTCCTGTTCGACAAATAATACGGGTGCAAATACCAGTACAGTAGTCAAGGTAGATGCCAGTACTGCTGTCCATACCTGTTTTAAGCCTGCAACTGAAGCCTCAATACGGCCCAGACCTTTACGGCGTTCACGCTCAATACTCTCCAGTACAACAATCGTGTTATCCAGCGTCATGCCAATTGCGAATGCGACACCGGCCAGTGAGATCACATTGATCGTGCGCCCGGCCAGTAACAAACCAAGAAAGGCAGCAATGGTACAGATTGGAATACCTAATACACCTACCAGTGTCAAAGGTGCTGAACGAAGAAACAGAAACATCACCAGTGTTGCCAGAAATGCACCAATCGCCAGGTTCTGCCAAACTGTGATAACAGAATTTTTAACATAACGAACATCATCTGTAGTCAATTCCATTTGTATACCGGCTGGTTCCAGAATAGACCGGCTGATTTCTTCAACCACCGGCATTATTGCGTTCTTGATAGCGATCACATTTGAACCGGTAGTTCGTCTGAGGGAGACGAAAATGACAGGTTCTCCGTTAACATAAGACCTGGAAACAATCTCAAAATGTTCCAGTTGCACTTCGGCCACGTCCTTGAGACGTGTGATTGAATCACCCTGGCGTTTGATTATCAGTTCTTCAATATCCTCCATATCATCAAAGCGACCGACAGTTCGTAACAGGTAGCGGCGTTTGCCACTATTGATATCGCCTGCGGAAATATCCCGGTTGCGTCCACGTAATACATTACGGAATTCGGTCAAGGTAATACCACGTTCAGCCAGACGCGCGGGGTCGACCAGAATCTGAATCTGCCTTTCCGCACCGCCCCGGATGTTCACTTCAGATACTCCGGGCACACGCCCCATGCGGGTTGTGACATGGTCCTCGATAAAATCCCTCATCATATTCATGTTGACCCCCTTCGGATTGCCAGAGAGGGGATGAACGCGGAAAAACATAAAGGAATTGCTTGAAAAGGATGTTGTATACAAACGCGGTTCGTCTACATTTTCAGGGTAGGATGGCACCTGGCTCAATGCATTGTTGACCCGGATAAGCGCCTCGTTGATATCAACCCCGAAAGGGAACTCCAGTTCAATATGCGCCATGCCGGTAGTAGCCATGGAAATAATCCGTTGCAGGTTGGGCAGGTTGCGCAGGTATTTTTCCTGCTCAATGATAATTTCCTTTTCAACATCCTGAGGAGTTGTGCCTGGCCATATCGTGAGCACCGAAATCACTCTCACTTCAAGATCGGGAATCATCTGTACCGGAATGCGCAATACAGCAATAATGCCGAAAATCATAATGACCAGTACACCGATGGTGAGCAACGTGCTGCGACGAATAATGTATTCAATCATGGATATGGATAATCATAATTTGAGGGTGTAAAAATAAGCATTTCAAAATGTGCTACTTTTAATAAATCCTGTACGATTCAAACCAGCCTGTTAAAGCTCTGGAGAAAAATATTCCCTCCCCCTTGAGGGGGAGGGTCAGGATGGGGGTGAAGATCATCAGTAGCTGAAGCATCCAGTATGAAAAACATTCAACCCCCACCTTAGTCCTCCCCCTGCCATGGGGAGGATATTTAATTCGTATCAGCGGTGGCCTGTTCAAGAATATGCACATCCTGGCCTTCGCGTAATGTCTCGTTGCCGCGTATTACTACAATACTGCCCGGATTCAGACCCTGCCGTACAATAACATTGCCGGACATATTACGGCCTAGTTGTACTTGTTGTTCTGAGACAATCCATTTTCCGTTGACATCATTAACAATCCACACGGAATTGCGGCCATCCGGATAGCGGACAGTAGCATCGCGGGGCAATTGCAGGGCTTCCTGTTTTAAATCTATTTTGAATATTGCCAGGGCAGACATGCCGGGGATAATGAACTTTTCAGCATTATCAATAATAATTCTGGTCAAAAAGGTGCGTGCATTGGGGTTATTAACCGGTACTGTGGTTGCTACCTTGCCGGTAAATTCCTTATCCGGTGCAGCATCAAGTTTGACTGTTACCGTTGTTCCATGATCAATCAAGTAAAAATATTCCTGTGGTGCCTGAACATCAAGACGTAATTTTTCGGTAGCGACCAGATCAATTACCGGGGTTCCGGTTGCTACCCATTCCCCGGCTTCGGTGAGTTTCCGGCTCACAACTGCATTGAATGGAGCAAGGACTGTATGTCGTTTCAAGATCTCTGCCTGTTGCTGGTATTCCACCTCAAGTCGTGCAATTACAGCAGCCTTCACATCTACATCAGCAATGCGGGCCTGCACTGTTGTTTGTGGGATGTTCTTGCTTTTTGACAGGTCAAGTGCCTCGTCGCTGAGACGACTGGCTTCTTTCAGTGCCACTTTGGCCTCGTTCAATGCTGCCTCTGCGCGATTAAGATCAAGTTTTGCCAGAGTAGGATCGAGTTCGATCAATATATCACCGGCTGATACACGATCACCGGCATCCACATTGACCTTCAATACCAGACCACTCACTCGCGGAGAGAGAGCTGCAGTGCGTTCAGAGGTGATCGTTCCGGTCAGTGGTAATGTTTCGATTAATGGACCAACCGTTGCCTCAACCACGTAGACCGGTACCGGTTCAGCGGCATACATCAAGCTGCAACTACATATATATAATATAATCGCTAATAGCAGACGGTATAGGTCAGACGGCCTCAAACAGGGGTAATAAGCTGCGCAGATACGCTGTGCTGGTTTACTTTTCATTCAATCTGTTTCGTCAGTCAGGCATTATTTATCTTGTTATTATCACTTAATTAGTCTGGCAATATACCGATAAATTCAATAGCAAGTGTAACGTATTCAGGCAACTGGCTCGACTATAAGCCATACTCCGGCATACCGTTTTTTTGTTGAAAACAGGGGATAATCCTTTATAATCGCGTACAACTTTTGTGCCTCCCTGGAATGTCCGGGATAAATGGCCAAAATACAAAAAACCCCGGTATAATCCCGGGGTTTTCACTTTTAGAATCATGTTAATGGCTGAGTGGCAGAGGCGAGCAGGATAAAGGAAAAGACATTTAACATGTCATTTGGATGCAATACTTCTATGTATTGCACCCTTCGGGCAGCAAAGCTGCCAAAATCTGTTCCAGACAGATTTTTCCCTGCGACCATTTCGCCGGGAGCGAAATGGGGAAAACAAAGTTTTCCCGAAGGGCGAATACCATGGATGGTATGAGTCAACGGTTTGTACAGGATGTTCAAACCCGTGTCACTTAGCGAGATATGGATTATTGAGCTTAGTGACCAAGGTTGGCACGGGCGGATAAATTTCAGCAAACTGATTAGTTAAACTGTGGCTGAGTGGCAGAGGCGAGCAGGATAAAGGAAAAGACATTTAACATGTCTTTTCCCCTGCGAGCGGTTTGTACAGGATGTTCAAACCCGTGTCACTTAGCGAGATATGGACTATTGAGCTTAGTGACCAAGGTTGGCACGGGCGGATAAATTTCAGCAAACTGATTAGTTAAACTGTGGCTGGGTGGCAGAGTGGTTATGCAGCGGCCTGCAAAGCCGTGGACGCCGGTTCGATTCCGACCCCAGCCTCCATAACATCAGTTACAAGTTATAAGTGACAAGTAAAAGTAGTATGATGTAAAAGTCCATCTATACCTTGCCCGGGTGGTGGAATTGGTAGATGACGTGCAGGATGCACTAATGTCGCGGAGGACAGGATGTCCGGGAGCGGCCACAAGGGACTTCCCGGGCATTTAGAGAAGTGAATCAATATTCTTATAGCTAGTAGGTAAATAGTATTTTGCCCGGGTGGTGGAATTGATAGATGACGTGCAGGATGCACTAATGTCGCGGAGGACACGACTGCATGGATGCAGGAGGTAGAACGAATCAGGAGACAGAGTCGAGGATGTCCGGGAGCGACCACAAGGGACTTCCCGGGCATTTAGAGAAGTGAATCAATATTCTTATAGCTAGTAGGTAAATAGTATTTTGCCCGGGTGGTGGAATTGGTAGACACAAGGGACTTAAGTAACTTGAGCACTCAGTCCGGAAACGGCTGAAGTGAATGGAGTCAAATTCGGGGAAACCTCAGCATGTAAGATGGTGGCAATCCCGAGCTAAGCCCTGATAGTTTTATGTCATTTCGACAGAAGGGAGAAATCTGGTTTCAATATAATAAAGATTTCTCATTACATTCGAAATGACAAAAGTATTCAGGGAAAGTGTAGAGACTTGATGGCTCCTGCCTAAGTCATAGTTAGGCAATGGACTATGATATGGTAAAGGTAAAGTCCAGACTACAAATGCGTTTTAAGTATGCGCAGCAGCGAAAGCTGTAGATGGTAAGAAAATCCCTCGCCTTTACCGGCGTGCCGGTTCGACTCCGGCCCTGGGCACCAAACAGTTATGCAAATCAGTTTTCCTGATGAAATTGTCGACTCCGGTCACTTCGGGCATTCTGCCCTCCCGTGACATTTGTGCATCCTGCACTTCGCCCTGGGCACCATTACATCAGTGATTGGTGAATGGTGATTGGTGAATGGTGAATGGTGAATGGTGAATGGTGATCAGTAAATGGTACATTTAATGACCACACAACTAATTACCAGTCACCAATCACCGGATAATTAAGTTACAGGTTTTTTTTGATTTGATTACAGATCTCTTTTAATACCGTTACACGGGCAACTTTCTTGTCATTACCCGGGATCAATTTCCATGGTGAATGAATAGTACTGGTTCTGGCCACCATTTCGTTAACGGCTAATTCATAATCATCCCATTTTTCACGGTTACGCCAGTCTTCATCAGTTATCTTATGTTTTTTCCATGGAATTACCTCGCGCTCCTTGAACCGGCGAAGCTGTTCGTCCTTGCTTAGATGTAACCAGAATTTAATGAGGATAATACCGTGTGAGGTCATCTGCTCTTCAAAATCATTGATTTCCTGATAACTGCGCAACCATTCTTCAGGTTCTGCAAATCCTTCAACACGTTCAACCAGTACACGCCCGTACCAGGAACGGTCGTAAATGGTAATATAGCCGTCGGTGGGCAGGTGACGCCAGAATCGCCAGAAATAATGATGCGCTTTTTCTTCATCTGTTGGTGCAGCAACTGAAATTACACTGTAAAGCCGTGCATCCATTGTAGCTGTTACTCTCCGGATCGCACCGCCTTTACCAGATGCATCCCATCCCTCAAATACTGCAACAACTGAACGTCCCCGATTATGGGCTGACCAGGCCAGTTTTCCAAGATTGGCCTGGTATTTTGAAAGTTTTTCCTTATATGCCTTGTCTGACATGGTTGTATCAAGATTTACCATGTTCAGTACTGTTTTTATTTTGGCTAACTTGGGTTTGCTTTTTTGTTTTGTAGAGGCTTTATTATTTATATTTTGCAGTAGCTTCTGCATACTATCTATTATTATTTGTCCTACAGTAAGGTCGCGATAGCGATGATCTGTGGCCTCGATAATGTGCCAGGGACTTGGGCCGGTATCAGTCAATTGAATTGCTCGTTCCGACACAACTGCAAACTCGTCATATTTTTTGGAAAATTTCTTCTGTAATGGGGATTTAACAGTATCTTTGCTTTTCGCTCTTTCCAGGGAAACTTCTTTTGAAAGGTGGAACCAGAATTTGATTATCAGTGCATTATCATGGATCAACATTTGTTCCAGTTCTTCAATATATTTCATTTCACGGTCAAATTTTGACTTACTTACATTCCCCATGACGCGATCGATAATTGGCTTGGTGTACCACGAACCAAACATAACGCTTATTGTTCCACGTGAGGGCAGGGTACGCCAAAAGCGCCAGTATCTTGGGTGTAGAAGTTCTTCCTCTGTTTCCCGCCAAAAGGCATAGTTACGAATCCAGCGGGTATCCAGCCATTCATTGATTCTATTGACCACCTCACTCTTCCCCGCACCTTCAACACCGGAAACGATGATTACGACAGGGATGGCCTTGTCTTTTATTTCATATTGAAGGTTTAATAATTTTGTTCTGAGTTCTGGTACGGCCGAATTAAAGTCTTCCTTGGAAATTTTCTGGTCAAGTTCAACAGCTTCAAACATGTCAAATCCCCGATTTATGATTGTTGATATGTAACCATATTAACTGGTTAATAATTTGATCTTTATCAAATGTTTTATCAATTATGCGATATGTTTTGATTGAAGAATACGCTATTCTTTCCAGATAAGCAGAAAATTACATATTGGTTATAAAATACAATTTAATCATACTTTTACGTATATAAATGAATGCAATAACCAGAATAAACCGGTTCCTCTTCAGATATATTTGTGCGGTAATCCTGGTCATCGGATCAACGTTGATCGTGAATGCAGACCAGGAAAAAAGGATCGCGGTCATTCTTCATGTTAACGACGCAATTGGTCCGGCCATCAATGATTATATACACCGGGGTTTGCAAAGTACCGTCGAAAGAAATGCAGCTGTTGTCATCCTGCAACTGGATACGCCCGGTGGACTGGATACGTCTATGCGTGACATTATCCGTGACATCATAGCTTCGCCGGTACCTGTCATATTGTATGTTTCTCCTTCAGGTGCGCGGGCGGCGAGTGCGGGTACTTATATGATGTATGCCGCCCATATAGCTGCCATGGCGCCGGGCACAAATCTGGGTGCCGCGACACCAGTACAAATTGGTGGTTTCCCCGATATCGGTCCGTCCGCACCTGAAAAGGAAAAAGAGCGCGACCGGAAAAAGGATGAAGCTGGAGTAGATGAAGATAGTGAAGAAACTGAAGTCAAAGAGGAACCGCCACCAGTAACGGGTGATGCCATGACTAAAAAAATGGTCAACGATGCCATTGCCTATATTCGCAGTCTTGCCGAAATGCGCGGACGCAATGCGGACTGGGCGGAAAAAGCGGTACGTGAGGGTGCCAGTCTTTCTTCAGAAAAAGCCCTGCAGCAGGGAGTGATTGATATTATTGCCAAAGATATCGATGAATTGCTCGTAAAAGCGGATGGTTGGCGGGTCAATGTTGTTGGTCAGGATATCACCCTGGATACGAAGGATCTGGAACTGGTATATATAGAACCGGACTGGCGTAATGAATTCCTATCAGTAATAACCAATCCCAATATAGCTTATATCCTGATGTTACTGGGCATCTATGGTTTGTTTTTTGAGTTGTACAATCCGGGGTTTGTCTTGCCGGGTGTGGTTGGCGCAATCTGTCTGTTAATGGCGCTTTATGCCATGCAGGTATTACCGGTCAATTATGCAGGTTTGGGCCTGATTATCCTTGGCATTGCATTTATGGTGGCGGAGGTATTTGCGCCCAGTTTTGGCGCGTTGGGCATCGGTGGGGTCATTTCCTTTGTGATTGGTTCAATCATCCTGTTTGATACTGATGGCAGTAATATTCAGGTAGCGATTCCGGTCATCGTTACGGTCACTGTTATCAGTTCGGCATTTTTTCTTGTTGCCCTGAGGTTGGTTATTGCAGCCCAAAGAAAACCGGTCGTCAGTGGCAAGGAAGAAATGCTGGGTAGTATTGGCGAAGTGTTGGAAGATTTTGAACATGACGGGCGTATTCATGTACATGGTGAAATATGGCAGGCGCAATCCTGGTCGCCATTGAAACGTGGTGATAAGGTCAAGGTGACTGCAATCGATGGATTGATATTACATGTTAAACCCTTAACGGAGGAAAATTGAAATGAATATGACAACAATTGTTTTTCTAATCGTTGCTATCCTGATAGTAGTTCCGATGATCTTCAAGGTCATGCGCGAATATCAACGTGCTGTGGTGTTCACCTTTGGGCGTTTCACCTCAGTCAAAGGTCCGGGACTGATTATCATCATTCCATTGGTACAGCAGATTGAACGTGTGGACTTGCGCACCATCGTCATGGATGTCCCGAGTCAGGATGTGATCTCACGGGACAATGTCTCGGTTAAGGTCAATGCAGTGGTCTATTATCGAGTCATGGATCCGGAACGGGCCATTATTCAGGTGGAACATTTTAATGATGCCACCAGCCAATTGGCCCAGACTACACTGCGATCTGTTTTGGGGCAGCATGAACTGGATGAAATGCTGGCTGAACGGGAGAAGCTTAACAGGGACATCCAGGAAATACTGGACAAACAGACTGATGCCTGGGGTATCAAGGTTGCCAATGTTGAAATCAAACATGTGGATATCGATGAGAGTATGATACGTGCTATAGCAAGGCAAGCCGAAGCAGAACGTGAACGGCGCGCCAAGGTGATTCATGCCGAAGGTGAATTGCAGGCCTCGGAAAAACTGTTGCAGGCTGCAGATGTATTAGCCCGGAATTCTCAAGCCATGCAGTTGCGTTATTTGCAAACCCTGACTGAAATTGCAGGAGAAAAAAATTCAACCATAATCTTTCCTGTTCCCATGGATTTGATCAAGCACTTGCTGAACAAGTTTCCCGGCGAATGAACATAATCATGATTATGTTTCCAATCAAAGGTAAAAAGAGGTTCTAATGGATACTATAGTAGGACATCTGTGCAGGCCGGTCGTATCAGTCGATATGGGTGCAACTGTGCAGGACGTGCTGGAAAATACTGACTGGAACAAGGTATCGAGTGTTGTGGTGCTTGACCAGGACAAGAACGTTGTAGGCATAATATCTGAAAAAGACATGGTTTATGCCGAGTCTCTGGGCATCAAGAAAAAGGATTTGAAAGCATGGCAAATCTGTTCAAAAAATATTGTCAAGATCAGTCCTGAAGACAGTACTGCCGGAGCAGCACGGTTAATGGTGGACCATAAGGTTCATCATGTTCTGGTAATGACGGGCGATTATGTTGAAGGTGTTGTTTCTACAATGGATGTGCTCAAGCAATTTCTTGACTCAAAAAATTCCGGGTAAGCGCAGATAAATATCTTTAACCATCATGTTCGTGAGGCACGCAAAGATTATTAATCAATCAGAGTATTCCTGATAATATTTGTCACCCATCATTTATCCAGAATATTCCTCTTATGTAATATTGGCATCAAGTCAAAATAGGGCCTGATAACTTCTGATCCAGAGTCCTTGAATTCCTCAAAAGGCCCATCGAATAAAATATTACCCTCGTGCAGCATGATGATCCGCGGCTGTAAACGGTTTAGCAGATCCTTGTCATGTGTAATAATAATTGATGTGCGTTTGTCTATCTCGAAATGTGTATCAAAAATCAGGTTATGTATCTGCGCCGAACTGGTTGGATCGAGGCCGGTAGTGGGTTCATCATAAAAAACCACAATAGGGCCCATTGAAAGGGCACGTGCAATCGCGAGGCGTTTTGCCATACCGCCAGAGAGTTTCTCATGTGGACGATTTAAAAACTGTTTATCATCCGGAAGGGCAACGGCTTTTAAATATTTTTGGGCTATCGGCAAGATTGCATCATCATGCAGACCCTTCACTTCCTTCAGCCATAATGCAATATTTTCGTATACTGTGCCGGAAAACAGGGCATTCCTCTGGAATACAACACCCCAGTGCTGGTGAATACTGTCCAGTTCAAATCCATGTATATCTGCCAAATCTCTGAACGGTTCTGCCGGATTGTTGTGATCAATGACACGAACATTTCCCCGATCGGGAACAATCTGGCCAAGGATATGATTCATTAGAACTGTTTTACCGCAACCGGAACCACCGACAATGGCGATAACGTCACCCTGATAAAGATCGAGATTAATGCCTTTGAGTATCTGCTTGTCATCAAATGCCTTGTGCAGATTTTCAATCTGTATTTCGATTATCGGCAATATATATACCCCATCAAATAACTAATCTACCGGTACTGTTACCTTGGTACTGGATAATCTGTGAGCTGGTATTGTTTGCCACCACCGGCTGAAAAATATCAGGGTGGAATACCTTTAAGTGGTCTGGCGTATCTTGTCAGTTTGCACTCTTTTCTGTCGAATAAACATAGTAGATACCAGACCAATTATATCAGGATAAATTATATGTAATATGATTACCCTGAGATAAACCATTACAAAGACCGTTAAAGTGCCTGTATCTAAGGGTTCTGCGAGATCAACGAAATTCATAATCAAACGATTTAATATAAAAAAAGCAAGACACGATATTAATATTACAGGATATAATAATAATTCTTTCATGAATAATATAACCATTTCCCGTTACGATCTCATCACCTGGTTTCTGTTTTCAGGTGCGCTTCTGCTTGTTCTGTATCTCGGTTTGTTACCAGCGCTATTAGCCGGGTTGCTGGTATATGTACTGGTTAATTTATTGGTGTCAACACTACGGGCACCCGTTTTTGGACGTGAGGGATCTTCACTGTTGGCGGTTGCTCTGATCGCGACAGTCGTTATTGCACTTATTACTGTCGCAGGTTTCGGCCTGGCTTCCTTCCTGCGCGGGAGCGGCGAGAATATCCCGGGTCTGATTCAACGCATGGCAGAGATTATCGAAGGTTCTCGTAATCTTTTGCCGCCTTTGTTGCTGGAGTATTTGCCCGAAGATGCAGATGCTTTACGTAAAGCACTGGTCGAATGGTTGCGTAATAACACAGACACCTTTCAGGTAGCAGGCGCCGAACTGGGACGTGCACTGGCACATATATTAATCGGGATGGTGATTGGCGCTCTACTATCTCTTGAAAGCGCTGTTGCCGGGCGCGAAAGTGGGCCATTGTCAGTGGCTTTTACGCAACGTTCAGAGCGGCTGGTCGTCGCATTTCACCGGGTAGTATTCGCCCAGGTATGGATCTCCACAATTAACACCACGTTTACTGCGATTTATCTGGTGTTGGTATTGCCCGCTTTTGGTATTGAATTACCGTTTACCAAAACACTGATCATGATCACATTTGTAGCGGGACTTCTACCCATACTTGGCAATCTGATCTCCAATACAGTCATATTTATCGTAAGCCTGAGTCAGTCTCTGTACGTTGCGCTGGCGTCGCTTGTCTATTTGATCATCATACACAAACTTGAATATTTTCTGAATGCTCGCATCATCGGCATCCATATTCATGCACGCGCATGGGAAATGCTGATTGCCATGCTTGTGATGGAGGCGGCCTTTGGGATACCCGGACTCATTGCGGCGCCTATCTACTATGCCTATATGAAGGAAGAACTACGCATAAAGCGCCTCGTCTGATAATTTGCAGTGAATGAAATCTGCTCTTTACTAAATTACTACCCACCGTTTACCATTCACTCGCTAACTATTCAAACAAACCCTTGAATGTGTCCTTGATGGCACTGCCGGCATCTTTAACCGTATCTGTTGCTTTTTCAGTGACAGATTTTGGTTTTTCTTCTTCTGTTTTGGTTGTGGTGGTTGCAGTTGCTTTTGGTTTAATACCCAGTGCCGTAGCACAGGGATCTGAATCTGCAGTTGAACGGTCAAATAATCCCTGCGCGAGAATAGATAATCCACCAGTTGCGACAGCAGCACCCACCGATGCAGCTGTTTTCAATGCGGCCTCGGTGCTGGGTACGGCCTTGGGTTCCGCCAGGGTCCCGCCAATTTTAACGAGTTCAGCCAGTTGACCGGCACTGATGCCGACACCTTCCCGTGCCTGGGGATCGATGGCTATGTCCAGTTCCTCGGTCTTGAGATTGATTATCCCTGAACCAATGATATTCATCTTTTTGGTATCGAAGGCTATGCCTTTGTCTGCTGTTGCTATACCGTCCTTGATTGTCAAATTGACAACGCCGCATCTGATCTCGGTATCTTCACTGCCACCAGCGCCGGGATTCATCGCATTAAAAGCTGAAGTTAATACATCCGTTGTCGCCTTTGTTGTCGATGAACTTTTCAAGGTACCCGCACCCATCTGTACCAGCATTTTGCCATTCAGTCCTGCCATGATGGCTGCAATACTGTTACCACTGCCGCTGACATCGATTGTCGCGTCAGTTTTACCACCGGTAATCTTGTCCTTGTAATCCGGAAGAGAGGAGGGCTGGAAATTTTTAATATCAATTTTGGTGCTCAAACGGGCTGTTTTGGAATTGCTGGTATCCAGGTCCATTTGCATAGCAAAGTTTCCACCACCCATGTCGGTGTTGAGCGGCTTCAGTACCAGTTTGCCGTTGGATAATGTCATCACCAGTTTGACATTGTCCAGATCAAGGTCCCTGGTTTTAATTTTTTTGGCAATTATATCCAGGTTTGCATCCATGGACTTCAGGCTGTCCAGGGGCAGGGGTTCAGATGAGAACACCTTGGTTTTTTTAACTTTCTGTTCTTCCTTTTTGGCACTCTCGAAAGGAGTGAGGTCCAGCAGGTCGGATTTTAATGTGGCGGTCACAGCCGGCCGATCACCCTTGATATTGATGATCATGTTACCCGTCATGTCTGTTTTGTCCGCCTTGAATTTCATATCCTGCAGGTGATAGGAACCTTTGCGGTCAGACACGTTGGCTATCAGGGAAACCGGGCCCAGTGCCGGCAATTCATTGCCAATGAATCCATTCAGATCAGCCAGCGAGGTGGATTGAAAATTAATGTTCAGATCAGAGCCGTCTGTTTTTTTCAGATCGGTCAATTTACCATCAATGGTCAGTTTCGATTTGGGTAACTCGGCATTTACACCCCTGAAAAGATAAATCCCGTCCTTTTCACTGATGTGTCCATTGATTTGTAAAGGACCGGCATCAGGCAATTCTTGACCGGCAAGGCTATTAAACTTGGCAAGATTTTCTGCATTCAACTTGATCTCCAGGTCAAACCCCTGCAGTGGATTCTGGCCTGAGAGTTTGCCATTCAGTAAAACCAGGTCTTCTCCCAGATTGGCATTGACGGTATCAAGATGATAAAAACCGTCTTTCTCACTGATATGACCCTTTAAATGCAGCGGGCCCACATCAGGAAATTCCCTGCCAGTCAGATCCTTTATTTTATTGAAATTAGCCAATGAGTCCGTTTCAAGCTTGATGTTCAGATCAAAACCTTCCAGTGGTTTATTCAGAGAAACCAGTCCATCAACATTGAATTGTGATCCAAGTGCCTGCGCATTGACAGCATCCAGTTTGTATATTCCTTTCGCTTCAGAAATATGGCCGGTCAATTCCAGCGCACCGATGTCCGGCAGTTCTTTTTCAATGATTTTCGCAAAAGGAGTAAGCGAACTGGCCTTGATTTCCAGGGTAAGGTCTGCACCCTGAAAAGTCCTGGGTTCTGCAACCGCGCCTTCGATTTTAATAACGGCATCACCAACCCGGGTTGTGAAATCCAGTGGAAATTGTTTATTTTCTGTCAGGCTGGCCAAGGAACCAACAGAACCATCGATTAAAATCGGTATTTCGTTGTAAACCGCATTAAGGACGATATCGAGGGATTGGCTGAAGGTGCTGCCTTCAATCACAAAATTATCTATTTTGACTTTTGTCAGGTTCCCGGTTTTGCCGTCCTTGTAAGTCAAACTGGAATTTTTAATATTGACCTCGTTGATATTAATACTGGCAAAACCAGCTTCCTGAGGAACTTCTGTTTTTTCTGGCCCAGTTTTTTTACCGGCGGTATCAAATACCCAGTTACCCACACCTTCCTTGTTTGTCTCCAGCAGGATGTCTGCTGTATCCAGAGCCAACTGGCTGATCTTGATATTACCGGACAGCAAAGGGATTAAACCGATTTCTATCTCAAAGGATTTGACCCTGGCCATGTCCGGCGCAGAACCCCACTCGGCGTTACCCAGTTTCACACCTTCGACCCTGATTGTGGGTATCAGTGATACGCCGAGCTGGAGTTCACCTGCGACATCAAATTCACGCCCGGTTTGTTGTTCAACCAGCTTGATTATCTCTCCCTTGTATTTATTGACATCAAAAGTACCGATTACAATAGCGAGGGCTATGAACAGGAAAACGACAACGACAGCAATAATTTTCAGGATCTTGCCCATGGTTTAAATCATTAATGGTTTATTGACATATTATAGTGAAAATCAAAAAATAATTGTTCGGTGACAGCCTTGTTTCCCTGCAGAAATACCCTATTTCCCGGTATTTCAAGGTAAAATCATTGTTTAAACGCCTGATACGCATTATAAACAGCGGTATTGATACTAAAATATATTATTCATAGAGATACGGATAAATTGACACTCGCGGAGGCGAGGAAATGCCCGCGAGGATCAATAACAGCATGAAACCGGGATTAATATCACAAAGTCCACCACACAGTTCAACTGGTAACAGCATCAGCAATCGGGTCAAGGCGTGGTGGCCGCTGATCGGCGGGCCGTTGTTGGTGCTGGGTATCGTTGTCCTTGTTGAGACCTTCTCTTTTTCCGGCTATAGAATTCCCAATCCTCCGTCCTTGTTATTGCTCGCAGTCGTGTACTCCGCTTTTATTGGAGGATATTGGCCGGGTTTCATCAGCACTGGCCTGGCCTGGCTTTACATCGCCTGGTTTTTCTCCTTGCCCGGGCAACCGTTCGATTATAGCGACGAAAACTTGCTGCGCGTGTTGGTGTGGGGGTTATCCATGCCGTTCATGGCGTGGATGGTCGGCATACTCAAACACAGAATGGTCACCCTTGAACAATACAGGGATGTTGAGGAGACACTTAGAAAGAGCGAAGAAGAATTACGTCTGTTCGTTCGTGATACACCAGCCTCTATCGCAATGTTTGACAAGAATATGAGGTATATCGCCGCAAGCAAGCGTTGGTATGAAGACTATCGTCTGGAGCATGACAGTATTATTGGGCTTTCTCACTATGAAGTCTTTCCTGATATACCGGAACGATGGAAAAAGATTCACCAGCGCTGCCTTAAGGGTGCAGTTGAACAGTGTGATGAGGATCTTTTCTCCCGGGAAGATGGAACGACTGATTGGGTACGTTGGGAAGTCCGGCCCTGGCATGATAGCAAGGGTCAAATCGGTGGCATCATCATGCTGACCGAGGACATTACTGAGCGCAAACTTGCAGAAGTGGCTTTAAATCGGGCCCATCGAGCCTTGTCGGTGCTGAGTGAGTGTAACCAGGCCATGTTGCATGCCGGAAATGAGATGCAGTTGTTGAACGATATTTGCCGGATTATTGTGGAAACGGGTAACTACCGGATGGCCTGGGTCGGTTATGCAGAACAGGATGAAAATAAATCTGTGAGGCCGGTCGCGCACTGGGGTATTGAGCAAGGTTATACCGAATCAGCGAACATTACCTGGGCCGATGAGGAACGCGGCCGTGGCCCGGTCGGGACCGCGATCCGCACGGGTCAGTCTTATGTGGCCAAGGATATCCAGAACGATCCCAATTTTACTCTGTGGCAAAAGGCGGCACTGGAACGGGGTTATACATCCTCGGTTGCCATACCGCTAATAAAAGATGACCGGGCGTTCGGAGCATTGATGATCTATGCGCCAGAACCGGAGGCGTTTGATATGGAGGAGATGCAACTACTCGAAAAGCTGGCCGGGAATCTGGCCTATGGCATCATCGCATTACGAACGGAAAAAGCCCTGCAACGGAACGAAGAACATTTGCGGTTCCTGTATGAGGAGAATCCAACAATGTATTTCACGGTGGCACCGGACAGCACGATACTGTCAGTCAACGAATTCGGAGCGAGTGAACTGGGTTATGCGGTCAAGGAACTGCTGGGGAAACCGGTATTAAATATATTCCCTGAAGGTCAACGTGAGACAGCTCAAAAACACCTGCTGTTATGTCTGAAAAATTTTGGTCAGTTGCATGAATGGGAGATCCAAAAGGTACGCAAGAATGGAAAGGAACTCTGGGTGAGAGAAACGGCGCGTGCCGTAGGTACGCCGGAGGGTAAAACGGCGGTGC
>Ga0209751_10000240_pt1 | contig 58282 bp, 52 predicted proteins | sample RifCSP13_1_FD_184019 | JGI IMG/M metagenome (GOLD analysis project Ga0209751, IMG submission 184019) | Soil microbial communities from Rifle, Colorado - Rifle CSP2_sed 13_1 (SPAdes) (version 2) | ecosystem: Environmental > Terrestrial > Deep subsurface > Rock core/Sediment | place: Rifle...
CAGCGCAGTCCCGGCTCGATCCTGACCCAACTCTCTTGCTTCAATTTGGACATCAACAAGTATTGTGGCTGCATCCACTTGCTCACTCCGAAGGACTCTTGTTTGCCAGTTTTCAGGTTGTGTACCAACGATTCCGCTGACAAAACGCACCAACTCACCTGGAATAATCAGCGCCTCCAATCCCGCCTTTTTTCCAGCTTTGATTGCAGCATCCAACTGACTTACAAAGGCGCGTGCCGCCTCGTCAACAGGAACTGTGTTAGTTGTAGCTTCAGCTCGAATGCGCTCGGCGCGAGCCAACAGTGAAGTTGCGTAATCGGCCTCCGCTCGTGCGGCGTCTGTAAAGCGTCTTGCCGCTTCCACTGATTGTCCTCGTCGAAGAGCAATTTGGCCCAGCCCGATGTTACCCCACGCGAACGCTTGAGGCGTGGGCAGCACTTCGTCAAGCACCTGGCGAAATAGTCTCTCAGCTTCATCCGCCCTATTCTGGGCAAGTAGTGCCCGCGCCAAAAGAATCCTGGACTCCTGCAGCTGCGGGGCAGTAGCCACAAGCTCGCGGGCCACAACTTCAGCTTTCACATTCTCTTGGGTACTTAAGAGCCGAGTTGCTTCGGCTAATCCTTCAGGAAGACTGCGAACCCGCGGCACGACGTCGTTTGAGTAGTCAACCTGCGGATAGAGTTTCTCCGGATCTATCTCAGCTCGAATGATCTTTGAGCTGGTTCTGAAGACCGCTTCGCCGAAACCGCGAGCAGGAATTGTTGCTTGTGTTGGAATCTGTTCCCCGCGGTCCGTCGTCGCAACCAATTTCACCGTAACGTCAGACGAGCCAATGTTCCGCAAAGCCGAGACCCACTCACTTCCCCTCTGCTGCGGTAGTCCGATCATTAAGTCAGTGTCGGTGACAACATCAAGTTGGTGATCCAGCACTGTTTTCAGAGCGCTCCCACCCTTTTCAGCGAGTGCGCCCCGAACTGCCGCCAAGGTCACCCCGCTGGTTCTGGAGGCCTGGAATGTCTCACGGAGAATGCTAATGAACTGATCACGTCCGAGTTGTTGTTCCACGATTCGCCAAACCATGGCCCCCTTGTTTGGGGCGGAACCAAAGTAGGTCTCGTCCATTTGTGTGGAACGAGCAAGCGGGGCGTCCCTTTTCGAAACGCCGCTGTACGCCAAGCGCTGACGTAGTAATTCCGCCTGAGCCGCATTACGCCCATATTGCTTCTCAAGAAATGCGGTGGCCAAAAAGCGTGTAAGCCCTTCGCGCAAAACACCCCCGCCCTCACCGCGAACGGGCGTCTGGGCCCCAACCCATAACTGCGCTAATGCCTCAGCTAACAACAACGCAGTACTTGAGTCGACCTTCGCACGACGGAGAGCGCTGCTTTCAACCAGGACTGTTCCCGAGTCGTAGAAGCCGGCGCCTCGATTTACGGCCACCAAACGGATGGGCACCTCAGGTGCGGGACCAAGCAGCGTGGCATAGAACGACCGCAGGGCCCCGGCAAGCAACGCCATGTTCTCCGCTTGTTTTTTCTCGTCAGCCGTTATTCCCTTGCGAACCAGTACCGTTATTCCCTTCGCCTCCGCGGCTCCCTCGATACGATCCCATTCGCCTTGAAGAAAGAAAGGTTGTGCATTCAAAGTTTGCTCAAACGTGCTGACAGCACCTGAACTCTTGTCGAACCCCGAACTAACTATGTTGGGCGCGTTTACCGTCAGGCGAAAGGGTGACGTATCAACACCGCGAATGGAGAATGGTGTATTCGGTAATGGATACCAGAACGATAGGGGCAGAAAGTGGGAGCCTGTGGGTGATAGAGCGGCTAAACCCGTGTTGGCCTCTATCGGGAGCGTGTAGGTTGCGGTGAGCGAGACGGCCCCGTTGGAAGCGACCGCTGAAGGAAGAGTCGTCGTTACGCGTTGTGCGACACCCTGGTTCTCCGGAACTACTCGAAAATTCGCGTTTGCGCCTGCGACAGTGACACTTTTAATAACTGCCTTTGAGTTCAAGCGGAACGTGAGAGTGTTACCTGAGCCACGACCGACATTCGTGGCGTTCAAAGTCGCCGTGACATTCAAAGTGCGCTCCAACATCTGAAGCGAGGAATTGATGTCGTATTTTGTTACGTGCCAAACGACCCGCGCCTCCTCCTGGGCCACTCCATTGAACGAAATAAAAAGAATCGCAAGCAGAGCAAGGCATTTAGGTTTCATAGGCAGATGCTCGTAATGTTCGTAGTTTCGTGTGGGTGCTAACCACTGTTGGTCTCGCCTTGTAACAGCTGATGCAATTTGCCAAGCGTCATAAGGAGTGACTGCATTCGCTCCAATGGCAACGCGTTCGGCCCATCTGAAGGCGCCCGTTCAGGGCAATCATGAACCTCCATGAAAACCGCATCGACCCCACAGGCAACACCCGCTCGAGCAAGCGGTTCGATGAACTCCGGTTGACCACCAGTTGCATCACCAAGGCCACCTGGCAGTTGCAGTGAATGTGTTACATCAAACACCACCGGAATACCAAACTCACGCATGATTGGAAAGGAGCGCATATCAACGACGAGGTTGTTATAACCGAAGCTAACGCCGCGTTCCGTTAGCATCACCCGATTGCAACCCGCAGCTCGGGCCTTCTCCACAATGTTGCGCGCCTCCAAAGGCGAGAGAAACTGGCCCTTCTTGACGTTAATTGCGCGGCCCGAACGGGCTGCAGCGAGGATCAAATCTGTCTGGCGACATAGAAATGCTGGAATCTGTAGTATGTCTGCGACCTCCGCCGTGCGTTCAACCTGAGATACGTCGTGCACGTCAGTGAGTACCGGCACGCCCGCCTCGATTTTGACACGCTGCAACACTTCCAGGCCCGCATCCAAACCCAGACCGCGAAAGCTCTTGATGGACGATCGGTTTGCCTTGTCGAATGACGACTTGAAAACAAAATCGAGTCCTGCAGTGCGAGCGCGCTTCGCACATTCATGAGCCATCATTAATGCATGTTCAGCAGACTCAATTACGCACGGACCAGCAATGATGGTTAGTCGTCCATCACCAAAAATTACGTTGCCTACCTGAAAACTTCTCGACTGCGCTTCTCGTTCCATGATCGGGATGTTTGAGTCGTGTACTTTAGAATGGCTTCTTCAATATACGCCCAGCCTTCTTCAAAATCGAACCGACCTTGGAATCCTTCTTGTTGTTTGCGTTGCTATCCTTAGATTTCTCTTGAGCCTTTCTTGCAACGGGGCTAGGTGATGGTGAGGGCTCTACTGTTGGAACCGGGCTGGGAATTGCGACGGCTTGCGGCACATCATTGCTCGATCGCACAGCAAACAGGGTCACACTGGCAATCAATAGCAGCACAGCAAAAGATGCAATGAGAGCAATTCGTGTCGATCTTCGTGCCTTTGAAAGAGGAACGGCCAAACGCGAAAAGCTGTGCCTGTACCTGGATTTATCGGCAAATGAGGGCGTTTCATTCCCCTGGGCGGAGCTGCTGAGCACTGTCATCTCACTGGCAGCAGAGGTTGCTGCGACAGACTCCCGCATACGTGTAATGTCGATAATTAGCCTTCCGGAAGGAGATTCAGTGCCTATCTCCCTGAGGGTGGCTAGATCCGTAGGCGAGCTGTTAGCGGCATTCTCGAGACCCAGGCGTTCAGCAGTGGACCACAATTCACGGCGGAATGCTGCCGCGTCTGCCGGCCGGTCTTCGGGCCGCTTCTCTAAGGCATGCAATACGACTCTCTCAAGCTCTTCGGGAATGCCAGGGACAAGCTCCCGAGGACTGCGCGGGATTTCCGATGTGTGCTTCATCGCAATCGCAATCGGGCTGGAGCCGCTGAATGGCACGGTTCCGGTAAGCATCTCGTAGAGAATCACACCCAGACTGTAGACATCTGCCGCCGGGCTTAAATCAGACCCTTCGCACTGTTCTGGTGACATGTAACGTGGTGTCCCGATCATTGCGCCGAGCACCGTCAAAGTAGGGTCATCTTCGTCAACCCACTCAGTTGCTAGTTTCGCAATCCCAAAATCAAGTACCTTAACGACCGAGAGCGAGTCAGATTTCTGAACGATGAATATGTTTGCCGGCTTCAGATCTCTGTGGATTATGCCCGCATCGTGCGCTGCTGCCACGGCATCGGTGATCTGCAACATCAACGCAACGGCGCGCGCAGCGTCGAATGGCCCCTGCTTGACCAATACCTCTCTCAGAGTTTGGCCAACCAGCAACTCCATGACGATATACACGTATCCATCGACCGTCTGGCCAAAATCAGTGACTGATACTGCATTCGGATGCTGTAAGCGACCAGCCGCTTTTGCTTCGCGCTGAAAACGTATTCGCGCCGCTTCGTCCTCCACAAATCGCTGGTTGAGAACCTTCACTGCGACAGGACGATCAATCAGCAGATGGCGAGCACGGTAGACGGTTCCCATACCCCCGAAGCCGAGTCGTTCTTCCAGTAGGTACTTCTCATCGAGCGTATGACCAATTAGTGGATCGATCGGCGTGGCCGCACCTACGGTGGAATCCGCTTGTAAATTTGTTTTGTCTTCGGGGCAGACCAGAACGCCAGGCGCATAGTGTCTCCTACATGTAGGGCAATGAAGCATTAGTTTGTATTGGGAGAACTTGTGAACAGATTATGACGCAAAAACTGGTTAGATGCACTGAGCCAGTTTCAGGTGGGGTTCGAGTGGAGGGTCGGGAAGAATTAATTACGGAGGTTGCATCTAGAAGGAACTATAAATAATTGCAAAACGGTTGCAACCCCTGCTCGGAAAGATTAATCACCAGTGGTAGCGCTAACGCGTTCCGCATGACTAATCGATTCAAGGTCATTATCCTTCTCCATCGAAGTTTCATTCTGTAGCCGATTCGCAAAGGCTGCCTGAACAAAAGATGTAAACAAAGGGTGTGCCGTTAACGGTTTTGACTTGTATTCGGGATGAAATTGACACGCTAGAAACCATGGGTGAACTTCCCGCGGGAGCTCGATGATCTCAATAAACTTCTGGTCTGGTGATACGCCACTAAACACCAATCCGCAACGCTCAAGCGGTTCCCTAAACTCCGGATTGAATTCGTACCGATGCCGATGTCGTTCGCTTATCTGGTCAACGTCGCCATAAATTTGTCGAGCCAAAGAGCCAGGAGCGAGATCGCAGGGCCAGGCACCTAATCTCATGGTGCCTCCAAGTTCTTCCACGTTAACCAGGTCTCTTAGCTTGAAGATCACTGGCGACGTGGTTTCAGCGACGAACTCGGTAGAATCAGCATCCTTTAGCCCACAAACATTTCGGGCATATTCAATACAGGCCGTTTGCATTCCAAGGCAGATGCCGAAGTAAGGTGTTCGACTCTTGCGGGCATAGGAGATCGCTCTGATCATGCCGGCAACCCCCCGCTTGCCGAAGCCGCCCGGTACTAAAATCGCGTCGAAATCCCGCAACCGAGCCTCAAACTCATCGTCCTCCATCAAATCTTCAGATTCGATCCACCTAACTTCCACTCGTAGATTATTTGCTACGCCCCCGTGCGTCAGAGCCTCACGGAGTGATTTGTATGAATCCTCGAGCTCGACGTATTTCCCCACTATAGCGATTGACGTTTCACCAGCAGCAGGTTCTCGAATCGTACTTACCAAGTCGCGCCATTCTGAGAGGTCTGCAGATGAAGCCAGACTGCCGAAGCCAAGCTGGGTAACGATTAGTTCGTCAAGGCCTTGTTCGTGAAGAGCCAACGGAACCTCATAAATGGTACCGACATCCTGTGCGCTGATCACAGCCGACTCCTTAACGTTACAGAACAATGCGATCTTTGAACGGAGGTCGTGAGACAGCGGCCGTTCGGAACGGCAGAGGAGAATGTCTGGAGCGATACCGATTTCGCGCAAGTCCCGAACAGAGTGTTGGGTAGGTTTGGTCTTTAACTCCCCGGCCGCTGCTATATACGGGACCAATGTGACGTGAATGAAGAGGGCGTTGCCTGCCCCTTCTTCATTGCCCATCTGCCGGATCGCCTCGAGAAAAGGCAACGACTCAATGTCGCCTACGGTGCCGCCGATCTCAACAATTACAACATCTGGTTTATCTTTGTCGGCCACAGCCCGAACGGCATCTTTGATTTCATTTGTGATGTGAGGAATCACCTGAATGGTCTTGCCCAGGTAATCACCGCGCCGTTCTTTTTCAATAACCGAAAGATAGATTCTCCCGGTGGTCCAATTATTCGCTTGCGACAGATGCGCATGTGTAAATCGCTCGTAGTGCCCAAGATCCAGATCAGTCTCTGCCCCATCGTCCGTTACAAAAACCTCCCCATGCTGAAACGGTGACATTGTTCCCGGATCGACGTTGATATAGGGATCCAACTTAATTAGTGCAACCTGAAGTCCCCTCGCCTCCAGCAGACATCCAATTGAAGAGGCCGCCAGACCCTTTCCCAGACTCGATACAACGCCCCCGGTGACAAAGATGTATTTTGGCATCACTAGCTCTCCAAGCCGTTATTCATTCGTCGCGCTCTGTGCTCTAAATGTCTTTGGCCTCGGGGGAAACTGAGCCAGCTTCTGGCTTGTCCCCAGATTCTTCTTCCCCATCATAATAGCCCTGCTTGAAGTCCTCCTGAACCTCCATTGCTTTACCAGCCGCAGGATCTAGAATTTTCTGCAGACCGGTCATCCCTGAGCTCAAAAGCCCTGGCGCTTCATGCGCACGACGGTCGAACTCTTCCGGAGTAACAGAGTACGGGCGGCTGATTCTCAGTAATCCGGCCACACCGCAAAGGATAAGAAAGGCAATAAAAGCTAATCCCAACCAATCACTCATAGTGTCCCCGGCTGAAGTGATTCAAGGTGCTTCGCCAGTGCTTCAACACGTCGCAAATCTGCCACTGTATCCACACCAATTGACGTCGTTGCCGCCTGGGTCGCCACAATCGTGACGTCGTTCTCCAGCGCTCGCAACTGTTCGAGTCGCTCCAATTCCTCGAGTTTGCTTTGGCGCCAGGTGGTGAAACTCAACAATACCTCTCGTCGATAGACATACAAACCCGTGTGCTTTTTAAATTGTCCTATCAGATCTTTCTGTTCATTCAAAGCAGCCTCAAGTGAGCCATACCTAATAACAGCGTCCCTCGGGAACGGGATCGGAGACCGAGAGAAGTAGATCGCGTGTCCATCGTCGCTGACGACGATTTTGACTACATCCGGGCTAAGCACTTCACTCACATCAGCGATAGGTTCCCAAGTCGTCGCAATCCCGGCCTCCTGGTTCAACTTAAGGGCTGTAACGGCGGTGTCGATGGTATCGGGTGAGATGAGCGGCTCATCACCTTGAACGTTCACCACAATGTCAACGTTCGCCAACTCACGCGCCACCTCGGATATGCGGTCGGTTCCAGTTCGGTGTTCCGCTCGAGTGACCCTGGCTTCGTACCCATTTGCGACCACCAAATCAGCCACTCGCTCGTCGTCGGTTGCGATGATGACGCGTTCAACGGTCTTTGCTGCGACGGCGCGTTCGGCAACCCACAGAACCATAGGCTTTCCCGCGATCTCTGATAAGACTTTTCCGGGGAAGCGGCTCGAGCCATATCTGGCCGGGATGATAGCAACTGTTCGGGAGAAGGCTGGTTGGCGAGGATTTTTACCCGTTTGATTCACGGGAGGACAGGTTACCTCGACGAGCAAAAACGTGTCAACACTTCCAAGGTAGTGTTCGATCGAGGAGTGTCTGAGGAATCGCTCAGGTATGAAGGGATAGCTCCAGTTCTCCTCGTCTTGGCCAGCGCTAGAGATGAGACCACCCAGTCCGCAATCAGCAACGAAGACGCGCCGAGATTCTCTTCCTTACCTTTTTAGGTTCGAGACACTCGGATATCATCTGCGTACGGATGCGCGTCTATTACTCACCTTGCTACTACGCTGATATCGGTCCAGGGCACATTTTCCCAATCCGAAAATTCGAGTTGGTTCGCGATAGACTACTGGGCTATCGCTATCAGAGTACTCCAACAGGATTCATTGATTACCTCTGCGGCCGTTGTGGACTGTGATGTACACCAAGGTAACGGCACGGCGTCAATATTCACGGCTGATCCTGATGTTCTTACTTTCTCCATGCACGGCGCCAACAACTACCCACTCTTCAAACCGACTTCAACAATCGATATTGAACTACCAGACGCGACAGAAGATGATGACTATCTTCACGCATTGGAGACAAATCTCCATAATGTGTTTGAACATAAGCCCGACATTGTCTTCTATCTTGCGGGTGCTGATCCTTTTATCGGCGATAGATTGGGCAGACTCTCAGTTTCCATTAAAGGATTGAGGGCGAGGGACCATATCGTACTTGCGGCATGTAAGGAAAACCAAACTCCCGTGGTAACAGTAATGTCAGGAGGGTACGGCGAGGAGGTGGATCAGACGATAGAAATTCACTGCAACACAATACGTTCCGCTTGTTCGTTGTTCCCCGGCACAGCAAACACGGCCAGCACACACACGACCTGATGCGCAGAATCCTGAAGTTTGTTTGCCTATTGCTCCTCGGGATACTTATAGGCGGTGTCGCGTATGAGTTATTAATGCTCGTCAGAGTCTCGTGGCTTCGATCACACGATCCAGTGAGCAGCTCCTTGATTGAAACCAGAGTCGCGGAGACGAGAGCACGCGGAGAACAACCTCGTCGCGTGCAAGTGTGGGTCACAATCGATCGAATCTCGCCGAATCTGCAGCGCGCTGTACTCGCTGGCGAAGATGCGAATTTCGTCCTGCACAGCGGCTTTGACTATTCGGCAATTCAGAAAGCCTGGGAACAAGCGCAGCGCGAAGCCGCACGAGAGGCCAAACGTGAGGGAGAGGACGACGACTGGATTCCAAACATGCCGGACTTTCGGCGGGGTGCCTCCACAATCACCCAACAACTCGCAAAGAATCTCTACCTTTCATCAGAGCGGTCATTCGCCCGTAAGGGTCAGGAGGCGGTGCTTACGATATTTCTCGAACGATTGTTAACCAAGCGAAGGATACTTGAAATCTATTTAAACGTGATTGAGTGGGGTGAAGGTGTGTACGGCGCGGAGGCGGCTTCAAGAGTTTACTTCAACAAACCTGCTGTTTCGTTGACTCCGAACGAGGCGGCCTTTCTGGCGGCCATGATTCCGAACCCACGCACGGTCTTTAATCCGAAACTTAACCCCAAGAGAGTTGCGAGACGTCAGCGAATCATCTTGCGAGGAATGCCTTATGTAAAACTGCCTGTAAGTTAGTTTGTTACCACAAGTGAATCGAAGAATTCTTTAACCGATTTTTCCTCTGCCCTGGCGTTCATTACACAAAGTACATAAAGTTGCCGCTCATTCCTTTTGTGGGTTGAAAATACCTGCATCACACCACTCAAACCTGTTATCGAGATTTGGTATTGCCTGCCTCTTAAAGAGCCGACTTTAACCTCCCCCTGGTAAGTAACGTCAAACGATTCATCATTTCCCATTCGCTTCAATCTCAAATCAAGAAGCCGGCCAATGTCTTTAGCGGTTTTTTCAATCACACTGGTGTTTGACTCGGAACCCTTAGGGCCCTTGGCCCAAACTACCATGTAAGCTGCATTTCCCGAACTGCCCTCAGAAACGTTGAAATCCAAATCGCCCCCACCTCGGTCGGTAGTGACTGGAATGACTACCCCCTGCTCGACTGCGTTTCCCGGAACAAGAATGGAAAAGCCAAAGTCAGAAGGAGTCAGCATTTTCCAGCCTGAGTCGTCCTTCGGGCCTCTTGTCGAGAAGTTGTCCAGGCTTGCACGGTGATTAGGCCGATGTTGCGCACGACCTGATGATGTGTTTGTGAGCTTGTCACCTTCGACAGGCTTTGGACTCCGGTTTTCTGCCAGGGCCCGTCTGAAATCCCACGGAGCCACGGGCGTTGGGTTATTCCAGATACCCCTTAGTTCAGTGCGAGCGGCTTGCGCGCTAGCGGCATACAGGGTTTGTTCCTGTGGACTTAAGCGGGCTGCATTGTTAGCGTCATACCAGGCGACCCCGTCGCGCAACATCTGCGCACAAACATCCATTTCATCAAGAACAACTCTGCCGAGAATGAACCCATTCTGTCCGAGTCCTGTGTAATGGACCACTATGAATTTGTTGAGCACAAGGGTAGCGAGGTGCAGTCTGGATTCTTCTGCGAGGGGCTGGTCCTTTTCGGGAGCGTCTATTCCGAGCAGTCTGATTTTGATGGACCTGTTCAGATTAGAGACCGTCAAGACATCGCCTTCATCGACGGATTCGACCTTTCCGTAAAGCGTTGCCGCATTTGCGGCAGTGGTTACCAACAGAAAAGCACTAATCAGAAGCACGGTTCTGGTTAGTGCAATGAGTTTGTGCATTGCTTTCCCCTTGACTGTCTTAAGATCCTAGACAGTAAATTCTCCCGCCAGAGTCAATTCAGCCTTCCTCAATTCGTAGCGGCCGCGTCCGAGATTACCTTCGGGAGTCAATGCAAGAATTAGGAAGTAGTCGCGGCTAAGGACTCGGATCGCGAGCACACAGTTCTCGAGTGAGATCACCAACTCGCGAAGGTTCCCGAACCCTATATCGCTTCCTGATCGGTGGCCGCTGCGAACAAGAGACGTAAATTCAGCTGCTGCGACGTCGAGGTTCGCTTCCTTGCCGGCCTCACCCAGAACTTTTTCAACGGCGATACCGTCTGTTCCCATTATGAGCGCACCGAGGCTGCCCTCGGTGCGCTCAAGGATCGATTCGAGCATTTGTTTAAACATAAAAACACCTCCAACTACGGCCGCTGACCGCCAAGTGTTCCGGGCCGAGCAGTCGGGTTTGACGTACTGGGCGGAAGGTTTGGAGCAGGCGCGCTTAGCAGTTGAGGAGTGTTTGGTGTCGCTTGCGGCGCTGGCTGCTGCTGTAGTTGAGTCGGGGTCGGCGTGTTGCTGGGCGGGTTGCCCAACGGTACCGGCTGAGGGATCGTAATCGACCGAGGACCAGTGCTTGCCGCCCCTGGAAGTGGCCGGCCTTGGTAGTCGGGCCGATAGATATGTGGAGTAATGAAGAAAAGGATCTCACTGTTGGACCGCGTCGTCAGCTTTCGCTTGAACAGATTGCCGAGCACGGGTATAGAAGCGAGTCCTGGAGTACGAACGCGTGTTTCACCTTCCTGATCAGCAAGCACACCACCCATTACTGTGGTCCCACCATCTGGAACCAAGACTTCAGATTGCATGCGCTGCGTATCTATTCCAGGAACGCCACCGACGGCGATGCCGGTATTGATAGTGTTGTTCTCGATCGTCACCCGCAACACTACTGTACCGACGTCTGTGATCTGCGGTGTGATTGAGAGTCGCAACGGAACAGATACGAACGTAGTTGTTACGACTGCTGTACCACTCGCCGCCTGTGTCGTCTGAACTGGAATCTGCGAGCCGCTTTCAATTTGCGCTGGACGATTGTTCAACGCAGTAACTCGAGGCGTGGCAACAGTCTTAGCCTGACCGCGTGTCTCGGCCATAGATAAGAGTGCGCTGATTTGAGCTGTGCCAAAGAGTCCGGTAGTCAAGCCAATAACTGTGCTTGCAGCTGCCGCGCCCAGGGAGCCAAGTGGTTGGTTCGTACCAGCCAGCCCGCCAAACACTCCAAAAGGATTGAAACCACTCTGCACTCCTTGGTTGCCTGAGCCACCGCCGCTGCCAGAACCTGATCCACTACCACTTCCGGAACCACTGCCTGAATCACTGGTGCTGGTTGCTGGAAGCGTTGTGAGACTTCCTAAACCCCCGCGCCCCAGGTTCATCGCACCGGCGGAAAGTTGCGCACCTAAATCGCGACTGAAGTTCCTTTGCGCAATGACGATTCTGGTTTCGATTTCAACCTGCGGCTCAGGCTGGTCGAGAATTGCAACCAACTGCCTAATAGCTTCGATGTTGTCCTTCACGTCTGTGATGATCAACGTATTGCTGCGGCCGTCGACCTCAATCGAACCTCTTCGGGAAAGCCTACGAGAGATGATTGGTAATAATCCCTGATCTCCGCTGCCTCCGGTGGCATCGCCACCAGCTCCACCACTGAAGCTTAAATTTGTGGCGCCACCAGAGAACGCACCAGTGGATCCCGCGGCTTGGGCCAGCGTTCCCGATGCTCGCGCGTAGTTCAGCCGAATGAATTCGGTAACTAACGGAGAGGCATCCAGACGAGAGTCGTTGAGCACCTTTTGAGTTTCAGCCTCTTTCGCGAGGACCTCGGTTGTCGCCACGCGCAGAATGTTGCCATTGGACTCGACGCCCAGCCGGTTGGCCTTTAAGACGGCGTCTAACGCGAGGTTCCAGGGAACATCTTGAACGTTGACTGTCACAGGCACAGCGGCGACTGAAGAGTCGATAACGAAGTTCACGCCATACTGCTCCGTGATGTAGTTCAAGATATCTCGAATGTCTGCGTTCACGACGTTTAGATTGATTGGCTCACCCACAAATCCAGGCTCGCCGTAGCGTTTTCCCTGCTCTGATTGACTGGGGTTGTCACTTTCAGGCGGGAGTGAAGGCTTCTGTTGCGGCGCGGCGGCCGGATCTTGTTGCAAGCCACTATGAGTAGCTGCAACCGAGCCGATTACTGCGAAACAGATAAGCACTAGGACGAGCGCAGTCCTTCTTAATGCTCTGGCGATTTGAGGCTGATAAGACATCGTTCCCTCCTTAGGGAAATCTGTTGGACGTTCAACCGCCACGCACTACGCTCGTCTGCCTCTCGGCTTTAAAGCGCGCGCCGCACAGTGCGGTTTATCGTCGGGTTAGTTGTCAAACTTGATCAGTCGTAGGGTCAAGTAGGTGGAAATACTCTGGATGGAAGAAAGTCAAAGTTACTCTTAACGATTTATCTCAGGGCTTTTCAGCCGAGGATAGCTTGTCTGAAGATTTCTCAACGCTCGGCGACACCGGACCTCTTGCGAGCGAGAAGGAATCTACCGTGGCGGGTTGTCTTAAAGGTTTCGTTTCAGCGGTTCGCTCTCGGCGGCCATCTGTAAATACAATTTCTCGCCGGAACACCAGGCGCTCATCCTCAATTGCCACCAACTGCCCATCGTAAAACCGCTCGCCTGGGTAAATTACGAATGACATCTTGATCGGCATAGCCTCGACGATCGCTGCATACCCGCGCGGGGTTCGGGAGATACCAACCACCTGAACTTCTCCTAACAACAGGGCCGTAGTGGGCTTCGGCGCCGGAATTCGTGCAACCATAGCTGCATGCTTTTGTGCCCGGTACTGGCTGATTCGTTCCTCTATTGATGGCGGCGCGACAAGATTGCTCTTCTTTAGTGCGACGCGTGGAGGCTCGTACCGCCGGAAGGGGTCTCGGCCCTGATTCGTGGCTCGACTCCTGGTTGCCTCGTTCTTCTCCTGCGCGGAGATAACGATCGCTGAGGCGGAAACGACGGCCACGAGGATCATCGCCGTGAATCCCACCTTGGAAAGTTTTCGCGAGTAAGTCATAGCAGTTAGGTTCCTGTGAATAGTTGAGGATTATTTGGCCGGTTGTGGGGCGGGAGTAGCAGCTGCTGGTCCACCAGCACCGGCAGGCTGCGCCGCTGTCTGTTGCAGCTTTTCGGCGGAGACGTAGTACGCAGTAAGGTCAAACTTGGCCTCGACGGTTTGATTAGGTGACTGCTGGTCGAGCTGCTTAAGCTCGAAGTTTGTGATTGACACTATTCGCTGGTACTGGGCCAATTGTTCAAAGAAACCTCGCAATGAGGCAAAACTGCTTGTCACACCTACCTCAATCTTCTTGCCGCTGTAGTTGTCTTGTTGAATGTCTTCCTTGGGCGAAAACCTTCTGAAGACAAGACCGTTGGTGCGGGCCCGGTCCTGCAGTCCCTGCAAGACCATCGTAAGTTCACGCTGCTCGGGCAAGAGCGCCTTTAGTTCGTCGTACTCTTCTTGTCGCGCTTTGTAGATTGCACGGAACTCGTTGAGTCGCTGAGAAGCCACTTGTGCCTGCGCGTTCCGTTTCAGGAGTTGAGCAATTTCCTCGTTCATAACCGCGGTTTCATTCCGAGTACCGCGGGTAACGAAATTCCAGAAACCCGCATAGAGAAGCCCCGCGACGGCGACGAACACTATCAACCTCAGGTACCAAGGCATTGATGGCAACTTACCGATTCTCATCTTCTTTGGGTCCTTCCCCTAGTGTCTTCTATCCGTCGATAGAACTAAGTTGCGCTTCAGGCTACTTCTTCATCGCAACCTGGTTGACAGGATTTGTTTGCGGTTGATTCTGAGGCTTCACTGGCGAGTAATTGCATTTAACCGTAAAGGCAATGACCTCCGGTTTAACGATCTCTTCGATAGAGGGCGTGTTCTCAGCACCCGTTTTCGGTAACTGCGCGACTTCGCGCTGAGTCTCGATGGTCAGATTCGAAAATAAACCACCGGAAAACTCCAGGCTCTGGCCAAAACGTGTAACGGAATTCTCATTTGGAGACTCTCCCTTGATTGTCAGCTCTCCCTCTTTCTGTTCTACGCTCTTCAGGTACAGACCAGGAACACTGTCAAAACGGGCCTTGATCTCACGAAGCACGGCACTGGGTCCCTGCTGCGCATCCCGAAGTTTTGTTATGGCGTCTATGCGAGTCTGGATGTTTTGGGTTTTCTTCTCGAGCTCAGCCTGTTCGCGGTTCACTGCGAGCATTTGCTGACTGATGCGCTTCTGATTTTCCAGCTCCAGCTGTGCCGCATGATGTGCTGATCGCGAACTCACAAAGTCATAACCCGCACCCAGGACTAACAGACCAAAGACTGTCGTGCTAAGCAACAATGTCTGCATCCGCGGGCTCGCCACCTTGTCTTCCACCATGGCTACGCCCGTCGGGCGGTCGGTCACTGACTCCAACAGATTAATCTTGATCATGGGGCATCCACTCCTCTCAACGCGAGACCAACCGCAACAGCCATCTCCGGCACGATCTCTTTCATGTAATCTGGATCGAATCTCCGGGCGTCTACGTTGATCTCCCGGAACGGATCAAAGACCTCGACTGGGACCTCAAACCGGTTGGCCAGGTAGTTGGCCAAGCCAGGTAATTTCGAGCCTCCTCCTGCAATAAGGATCTTTTGGATACTTGCTTCACGATCGTCGGCAGTGGCTCTATAGAAATCCATCGTCTTTCTTACTTCCATGGCCAGAATATCTGAGACGGTTTCGATGATCGGTTGTATCGGTCTCGCTTCCACTCCTGCAGGCAATGGATAGCCTCGCTTCACTGCTTCTGCCTGTTCGTACGTCAGCCCAAGTTCCTTTTGAAGTAGACTTGTATATTGACTTCCCCCCACTGAGGCATCGCGAGCAAAGACTGATTTCGTGCCATTTAGAATGTTAATGTTGAGAGTTGAAGCTCCGATGTTCAAAAGCGCTACTACCTCGCCGGGCTTGGGGTGATAGTTAATTTCGTAGCAATTCTGAAGCGCGAAAGAATCGATATCGACGATGACCGGCTGCTTGCCGGCCAGCTGAATAGCCTGCTTCACGTTCGCAATCTTGTCGCTCTTGCAAGCTGCGAGTAGCACCTGTAAGGCATCTGAAGAATTGCCTGTAACGTGATAGTCCAAGTTCACATCGGCTATATCAAAAGGTATATGCTCCTCCGCATGCCAACTAAAGGACTCCCGTAGCTCATCTTCACTCATTTGCGGGAGAACGATGTTCTTTACAATCACAGAGTGACCACTGACTCCGGCCGCGACCCTTGTCGTCTTGATTTGGTGCTCTCTAAAAATGCTTGAGATCACGTTGGAGACGTTGTTTAACTCCATGATCTGCCCGTCTACAATCGTGTCTGGTTGTAGATTTTCAAATCCCAAACTGTTTAGCTCAAGGCGATTCCCTCTCTTCTGAAGTTCGACCGCCTTGACTGAGCTCGAACCGATGTCGAGTCCCACTAGATTCTTCTTGCTCGTTTTGAACATGAGTTATTTCGTCCTCAAGATTAGGGAACGCATTCGATGGAGACGACGAAGTCGGGCTCTAGCTCGACGGGCTCTGGACGGCCGTGGTTTGTTGATGCGGGGTCGAACTTTGAATTGCGGGTTGCTCACTAGAGTGGGGGTGCGCTCAAGCACTTAGCTGGGCGCTTACTGGACCAACAACGAAGGATCCCTGGGGTAGGAGTTCTGGCGGAGAGCCCGGACGCGCTAGAGCAACGTCGAAAAGCAGATTAACGCAGGGTGTTTAATATTGTCAATCAGTATTTTTGTGTGTTTAACTCCAGTGGTTACAATAATAATGGCACCACTAGGCATTACGTTGGTTCGCAGAAGCAGAATTTTCTGGAAGAAAAGCGGGCCACTTCCAACTTCCGCTTGAGGTGCTGGGGGAGACTATTTTGGAACTGCTCTAACTTTTACCGTCTTTGCGGGTATCCCTATAGCAATATGGTAGGGTTCAATGTCGCGTGTAACCACTGCTCCAGTTCCAATCATCGCGTGTTTTCCGATAGTCACCCCTGCCAGGACCGTCGCGTGATACGTGATTCTCACGTGATCTGAAATCTTCGTGATACGGTTCGATACCTTCTCGATATCGTCGATGTCATGGCTGTGTGAATAGATATTTACATAGTCGGAGACCGAAACATTATCTCCGATTTCAATGCCTCCACGATCGTCGAGCAATACGTGCCGGTGAATCACCACGTTGTCGCCAATCGAGAGGTTGTACCCGAAGGACCATTCAACGAAGCTCCAGCATTTGAAATTTCGACCAACACTTCGGAAGATCAATGGCGCCAACAGCGCTCGCAGACGATGACCGAACAGAGCATTTTGGCCCATGGGGGATCTGTCAAACATTTGCCAAAGCCAAATAAATGGCTTCCGTACCGCATACTGTTTGGGATCGAGGTCTGAATAGTATTCCGGCTCGGTGGTTACGTTTCTTGGATCGAACGAATTCATCAGCGCTCGAGCTGGAAGTAAATTCTCTCCTCCACTTAGCTCTTTAACAGCAGATGCCCAAGCGCGCCCGAAGTACATCTGACATAAGGTGTTCCTTACGATTTCGTTGGGGTCTAGTTTGTTCGCTTTCAAGGCCGCTTCCAGATCCTGCAGCAGTTCGTCAAATGCGGCTTGAGCCGTCGGCTGAGCGGACAACTGGCGGTAGACCATAATCCCTCAATTTTAGAATGCTAATGACAAACTTTCGGCGCGCAGAGTATCACAACGATTCAGCTTCATTGCAATATCCAGTTCAGTAACAATTTTGCGCAGGCGCAAGTGGTGTCCTAAACTGATTTCTCTGCGTGCCCTCGGTGTCCTCGGTGACTCTGTGGTGATGTTATTCGCATGATAATCACCACAAAGGCGCAGAGCCCACAGAGAGTAGGCACAGAGACAAATTCAAATTAGGACACTACCCAGGCGCATTATCGGTTGAGCATTAGCAACTCCAGAAGTTAGGATGAGCAAAGTGCGTCTTCGTCTGTCAATCCTTCTCGTCGTAGGAGTCGCGGTCCTGGTGGTCGCCTGGCTGGTCGTAACGATACCCAGGCGGGTTGACTTAGCTGAATATGCCCCTTCCGAAGCACTTCTGTACATTGAATGCAACGACATTCTGGCCGCGGCCACGGCGCTTCGGCACACCTCGGCCGGGAAGCTGGTGCAATCCGTCATTAATGAGAAACCGCCTAACGAATGGTTGCTGAGCCTTGCCAGGTGGACGGGCCTGGGTCGAGCTGAGGCAGTTATTGCATCGCGCGCTCAAGTAGCGATCGTCGTAACCAATATCAACACTGTTCCTGATAATGAGACCCTCCGGATAAAGCCCGAGTTCGCCCTGATTGTCGAGACGCACACCTCACCAGGTCGAACGAAACCCATCTTCGAACAAATCCTTTCACGGTTTGCCCAGAGTGCCTACGGAAATGCGACACTCCACAGGGAAGTTAAGGACGGCATCGAGCTACTGACATGGATTGCACCTGATGGCCGCAGAAGGATCACGATGAGTATTCAGAATACGGTCCTCACGATTGCAAATAGTGAATCAGCAGTACAGACCTGCCTTGACGTAAGAGGCGGGAAGCGAAACAGCTTAAAAGCCAATAGCGAGCTTATGGCAATGCGTCACAACTTGTCCGCTGATCAGGCCCTGACCTTTGGTTTCGCTCCTTCGAACAGAATTGGTGACGTTGCTGCTATTGCCATCCCCCTTATTACTCAAACTGATGTGTTCACGTCCTTGCCCGACGACCTGCTCCAAAGAACAACCGGCAAGTTTGTTGGCGCCATCGGCTGGGCCTCATCAGCTAACTCGGGACACATCGAAGACCGGTACCATCTCACGCTGACCTCCGCTTTCAGGGAAAGGCTTATATCGACGCTGCAGCCTACTAAAATACGCTCGGAGCTCGTCGGCCAGCTGGCGACTAGAGTGGAAAGCATTTCGGTTTATTGCTACGAAAGTCCCTACACAGCCTGGCAAGGTCTCGAAGCAGCGGTGCTCTCGCAACTCGACGCTCTCTCAGCGGTGATGTTTCAGTCTTTTCTCAGATCCGTGTTGCTTAGCTACAGTATTGACAAGCCAGAACAGCTCCTGCGACAGCTCGGCAGAGAAGTTTATACGGTGAGGGCCACACCGCAGAGTGAACGAGCGCTGATAGTTGCGGAGATCGGAAGTAATTCAACAATCAACAGCCTGCTTGGGGCGATATCAGAGAACGAAGCCCAAGTCGGTGAGCTGTCCTCCGGCGAAATGATGCTCTTGGGGCGAAAAGAGCTTGCGGTCGGGATGAAGGATAGATACCTCATAGTGGGAACACCCGCGGACGTTGCTCTCTGTTTGGAGTATTTCTCGCGTCCACCCGAGTCAGGGACATCAAACTTTGCTGTAGCTTCTCGGTTCGTTCCCCCACTTGCTCTGACAGTTTCAAAAGACGATCAACGGGTTTTTGATTTCATCCGCGAAGTTGCCAATCTCAGCGGACGAGCTGACTCGATAAAGGAGTCCGATCTGCACAAGATAGGCAACAACTCGTTTGCCGTCACTGAAACCTATCTGACCGAGAACGGTATCGAGAGGCGAACCGTATCTCCCGTGGGTCAAATCGGAGCCCTGGTTACGCTCGTCGCCTCACAATGAGTTATGACTAACCTGAGCCCAACTCTGTTAATCGGAACCCGCAACTCGGGAAAATTACGTGAGATCAGAGAAGCGCTAAGCGAACTGCCGCTCACAATCGTCACCTTGGATGAGATTGCAGTAACAGGGGAGCCCGAAGAGAATGGTGTCACCTACGAAGAGAATGCAGCAATAAAAGCAGAGTTTTATGTTTCCGCTACCGGTTGGTCAGTTCTCGCAGACGACTCGGGCCTTGAGGTGGTCGCCATGGATCACGGCCCAGGTTTATACACTGCCCGTTCCGGTGGCACCCGACTTTCTGATCAAGAAAGATGCGAGCTTCTTCTTCGCGCGATGCAGGGTGTTAATGACCGCAGGGCCTCCTTCTACTGTTCCTTTGCTCTAAGTCACGAAGGCATAACTCGAACAATCAGCGCCACATGTTCAGGAAGGATCTCGCTGCAGCCTGCTGGCGAAGCGGGGTTCGGCTTTGATCCTATTTTTATTCCGAATGGGTTTGAGCAAACCTTCGCCCAATTGCCGAGGGAGTTAAAAGCAAAGATCAGTCATCGCGGTCGTGCTCTTGCTTCCGTCAAGAAGATATTAGGAGACGTCTTTGTCGGGGCGGCAGTCAGTGCCAAAAGCCGGTGCTGCAATGGGAGGCCATCTTGACCAACCTCCAACAGACCTCTAGAATGCATCGCTTACCAATAAGGGCCTTCGGGGCGTAGCACAGCCTGGTAGTGCGCTCGGTTTGGGACCGAGAGGTCGGAGGTTCGAATCCTCTCGCCCCGACCATAGTTCGGATCAATTTCATCGGCCCGCAGCCCTCCCAAATTCCTAAGGAAAAACCGCCAAAAATCGAGATTTTTTGAAGACTTTGCTGCTTGACTATGGTATATGAGTCCCGCACAGTTCTTAAATCCTTGAGTCTTATTGGAGGTACCACACCAGATTATGGCGACCGCGACAGGCAAGAAGCGCATGACTCAGTCCGAAGTTATAAATTACTTTGCCGAGAAAACAGGTATGAAGCGAGGGCAAGTGAAAGAGTTTTTTGAGGAACTCTCAAACTTGGCAACACGTGAAGTTCGAAGCAATGGAGAATTCGTGCTTCCTGGTTTCGGTAAACTTGTGAAATCAGAGAGAAAAGCTCGCGAAGGTAGAAACCCTGCGACCGGCGAAACAATCCAGATTCCTGCCAAAACCACCCTCAAGTTTCGAGTCGGAAAATCCATGAAAGACACCGTACTCCCGAAGAAATAAGCACAACTCAAGAGTTTTCAACAGCGCGCCGCTGGCCGATCCGGACACAAGGATCGCAGCGGCGCTTCGGTTTTTTTACAAGTTCCGTCGCCCCTAAACACTCCGAAACTATTTCCCAACAAAGTCTGGATTTTGGGTGGCGTTTTAAGTATAATTCCGGGTTTCGCAAACACGAGTGAATTCAGGCGCACGTCCCGTTGCACTGATTTCGGCCGCTAGTTTGGGGGCGTGCATCAGGTCCAGTGTCGAGAACTGCATCCCCGTTCCGTTGCGAAGCATCTAAATTTTGAACTACCTAAATAGGTTTGGAGGATTAAAAGCAATCGTGACTTTTGACAGACATTTACCGCTAGACGAGCGAATCCAGAGAATTGACCATATCCAAGCACGTCGTTATTCGAAGCTAACCGGCGTGGCGCGAGAGATTGCTACGGAGGGTATTATTCGACATCTGAGGGCGTGCGACCGGATGGATGTTAATCCTGACACTTCAGCGGTGCGAGAGATCATAGACGACGCTTTGAATGGCAGACGCGTCTTTGCCGAGACCACCGAACATCCCAGGGCCGCCTAACAGGCCAACCCTGATTTGCCTATGGAGATCGTCTGGAACAGGCGATCTCCTATTTTTGCGTAACACCCGAAGTCGAATTGAACAAATTTAAGCTCTGCATGTTACCATCGCCGAACTTACATGTGCCCCTGTAGCTCAGCGGATAGAGCATCTGCCTTGTTGGAGCCTTGTGGGGGAAATGAACTCCAGAAGTGCACGACCCCATATGCGGGAACGCCCTGAGAGCCTCGGGTACTCGTTCTGAGTAAAAATCCTTGAGGATTGGGTAATCCGCAGGAAACGTAAGGAGCTGAGTCCAATTCTTTATGGTTCCTCAGAGACTATACGGGTCGGGGCTGAGATGCCCAAGATATAGTCCAGCCAGCAACCCCTTCAAAGGGCGGTCAGGGAAACTTGATGCTGGAAGCTAAGCAGAGGGCCGCAGGTTCGAGTCCTGCCGGGGGCACATCCAGAAATGTGGCGGCTATAGTTCAGTCGGTTAGAACGCTTGACTGTGGATCAAGAGGTCGAGGGTTCGAGTCCCTCTAGCCGCCCCAAATACCGAAAAGAAACACAATGCCAGACGAACAAAGAGTTGCCAACAACTCGCAAACCTATGTGGCCGACGCTGATTCTTTCGTATTTGAAGCGGTCGATCAAATAAACGGCATGGCCACGGTTGTGCGTTTCCGACTTGAGGACACCCGCTATCAAGCCGGGGATGTTCTTCTGGTCCTGTCAGGAAGTGACGTTCATTTCCACGGTCTTATCGGCAAGTTAGCTGACGGCTGGGCGACGGCAGCCGATCGACGCGGTTCATTACTTCCAGCAACTGTTCAGTGATTTCAGTTCCTAGAATACCCGGTTGGATAAGACAGCTCCACCCCCGGCGTAGAAGATCGTACCTGCACGCGATGAAAGCCCTTATTCAGGTGTGTCGAGAGATATGTTAACGCCACCTGACGCTCCAACGCTACGTTTAAGTCTCTGATGAAGGGATCGAAACTGACTGGCACTCCGGTCCCCTGAAAGAACGCCTGGCCTCCAGTTTCATCAGACAACCGCAGCAGCGAACTCTGGGCGTCGCCCGCCAAATTAGGACTACGTAACGCGAGGACCGTTGGTGCATAAAAGGCGTAGACTGCCACCCCCCTTCGTTGAGATTCATTAATTGCCCGCTGGAGATCGAGGCTTTGCGTCGCCAACGTGGAATCGAGCCCGCGCGAGGTGTCCAGACCGTCAGAAACTAGAAGCAGTGCCCGGCGACCGGACGGTTGAGAATCGAAACGGCGGAGAGCCTCAATTACTTCAACGTACGGATTGTACGGCGCGGCACTAGCCACGCCGAGCGGAACTCGGAGGGCTTTGGCCGCACGCTCGAGATCGGTTGTGAATCGTTGCCGAACCTGTAGGCTACCTGCACGAACATAACCAATCATGACCTTCGAGCCTTTCGGCAGCTTCCGTACAAATTGGCGAATTCCTGCGATCTCGTTTGAAATGGAGGACACGACGTCGTCCTGAATCAGCAGGGCGAGCGAAATTGGCGAGTTAGTGCCAAATGCACGAACGGATAGTATGCTTTGCGGCTCGCCGTCCTCAGTAAGAGTGAGATCCACGATCTGTAGTTCCGTTTCCCTCTCGGCTGCATTACCTTTCACTTTTATCGTTAAGGGAATTGTAACGGGCCGGGCTGGCGTACCAGAATCTCCGCCAGTGGGCGACTGGGTCACAGCGGGTGCCGGAAACGCCAGAATCATCGCTAACATTACAAACAATAATGGACAAACTGCTCTTTTTTTCAGCATCGTTTCTCCCCAGTAAATCGTTTGCCGCTAGACGGTTCTACGGTTTTGCCGCCACAACCGCTTCACAGGTAGCGCGCCCTCTCGATTCTCGCTAACATCTAAGGCAGTCATAACAAGAGCCAGTGCTAAGGGCAAATTGATGGCAGTCTCGGGACGGGCAAACAATAGAGATGAGATGATGGCAGCCGTTTGGAAATGGCTGCCGTGGCTCTCATTCGCTTTGGCTATTGTGCCGCTTCCCCTCATATTCGGCATATTGTACTTCAATACAACGACACCCGACGCTGTGGCGTTCTTTCTTGCATTGGCTGTAGCTACAGTTGCGCTGGGGTCATTGTTAGCCATCATTGTGCTTTTTGTAATGCTTTTTCTCAAGAGACGATGGTTCCGACGCTTCCGTAATAGGCTCGCCGAAGACGGCATTACCGCTGATGAAGTTACTTGGTTCTATAACGAGCTAACGTCGGCAGAGCGCAAGGCCCTGGCTCAACTTGATACGAATCATCCTGCTCTCGCAGACGCTTTTCGCGAAACGCTGGGTGCACGCCTTACGGCAACCCGGCTAATTCAAAAAACCCGGAAGGAGCAACTCAACGTCGAAAGGCGAATTCTTCGGGCAAGATCTCTCTCTGGAGCTGACACCTCCGAGCTGATTGAAGACCTGCAACGAGACCACAATTTATTGGAGGGCGTAAGAAACGAAGCCACTTCCCGCCTCGCTCAGGCAAAGGCGCGGCTGCAGTCTATCGAGGCAGTTGCAAGTCGCCGTCTGAATCACCTCGAAACCGATCCCATGCTTCGCCGGCTGAGCGCCTCGCAAAGTCAGCTTCCCATCGCAATGGAGATCGCCGCACTCGAACAGGAAATTCTACGCGAGTTGGACCAAGGGAAGCCGGAAATACCGCCCGCCAAGCTAAATGCGCCCTAACCTGCATTCTTAACCCGATTCCAGCCGCTTTGACCGATCCATCAATCTGACATTTCAATCTGACCTGCACGAGCCGGTTCACGACGAATCTCGTGGTTTTCCACACCCGAATGTCCCAGTGAATCGGATGTTTCGTCTTGGCATATCCGTTGCCAAACAAGGCTGCCCTCGCCTCACCACGTCGCCAAACACACAAGACTAGGACGCTGAAATGAAAAGACCCAAGCCAACTATCGGAATTCTCCTATCGCTCATGATGCTGATAGGAAATGGCCTTACTTTGAATGTAAAAGCCAGTGTGGAGGGTCCACCCCGTCAGATCGCCACACGGGGAAACGGACATAGTGACCGCAAGTTAGGTCATGAGATCCGGAAACAGATGCGGCGCGGGACGAACGACTTCGTGCCGGTGATCCTTCAGCTGAAAGATCGACCAAGTGCACAACTCGCGGCTCTCCTTCGTGATCACGGGTTCCGAATTCGACGCAGCTTCAGCAACTTCCGAACAGTGGCGATTGAAGCTCCGCTTCAATTATTGGCGAACTTAGCAAATTTTCCAGAGGTCCACTTCATATCAGCCGACAGTGAAATAAGACCCTTTGGTGGTCACGTAGCACATACAACTGGCGCCGACAATGTTCGCTCCATGGGCACAAACGGTCCACTAGATGGTGAGGGGATTGGAATCGCCGTAATGGATTCTGGAGTTTATGATTCTCACGTCTCATTTCTAGATGCGACCACTGGCAAATCACGAATCGTAGTCAGTATGGATTTCACAGGTGAAGGGCGTACAGACGACCCATACGGCCACGGAACTCATGTCGCCTCGGCTGCTCTTGGCAATGGTATGGTCGCAAACGGCCACTATATCGGTATTGCGCCTAAGGCAAGCCTTGTAAATCTCCGCGTGCTCAATTCCCAAGGCGTCGGTAATGTTTCTAACCTGCTCGCGGCGCTAGACTGGGTCATAACAAACCAAAGTGACTTCAACATCAGAGTTGTCAACATGAGTCTCGGAATGCCGGCCATAAACTCATACAAGGACGATCCTGTTTGCCTGGCGTCTAGAAGGCTAGTCGATGCCGGTATCGTTGTCGTTGCCGCAGCTGGCAACAACGGAAAACTGGGTACGGGTGAAAAGGTTTATGGACACGTTCATGCACCAGGAAACGAGCCTTCTGTTTTGACGGTGGGTGCAGTAGACACCAAAGGCACCGACGGTCGTGCTGACGATGGTATAGCGACATATAGTTCACGTGGACCGACCCGCAGCTCCCGGGTGGACGCCTTGGGAAACCGACAATATGACAATTTCATCAAGCCAGACCTGGCGGCGCCTGGTAACAAGCTCGTCTTTGCAAAGTCTCCTAATTCCCTCCTGTCGCAGCAGAACCCATCTGTGGACGCTCAGGTAAGCGCTAACACGACCAGGGCGCAAATGCGTTTGAGTGGGACGTCCATGGCCTCGCCACTAGTTGCGGGTGCTACCGCTCTGGTACTACAAGCAAACCCGAGCCTCACTCCAAACATGGTCAAGATGATTCTGATGTTCACCGCTCAACAACTCACTGGATTCAATATTCTGGAACAAGGAGCGGGAGAACTTAATATCGACGGTGCAGTGCGCCTGGCAAAGCTGCTGCGGACTGACCTCACGAGTAGCACAACCATCGGGACACCACTTCTAATTGGCGAAGCACCTTCTCCCTACTCAACGATCTCTCACGGTAATTCGAACTATACATTTGAGTGGTCGAAGGGAATTCTGGTTGGCAGCACCTATGCAACCGGAACCGCACTAATCACTGGGTATCAACCCCTCTATGCACAAGGTGTGCTTATAAGTGACGGAGTGCTGGTTAGCGACGGTGTGTTGGTCGCAGATGCGACAAAGTTGTCGAGCGGGGTCCTAATTGCTGACACGCTGCTGATAAGTAATGGTGGACCATTAGGCAATGGTGAGTTCTTTTGCGCTACCGGCGTTTTAGTTGCGGATGGCGTCCTCGTAGCAGATGGCGTGCTGGTCGCCGATGGTGTGTTGGTTGCAGACGGAGTACTTGTGGCCGATGGCGTACTCATAAGCGACGCGGTCCTGCAAGCCTTCTCGGCACTGATGAGTGGCGATCCCACATTGGATATGGAAACAGAGGTAGATTTCGAAACTGACTACCTAGGGTTTTGATCTTCATCCCTCCGAGGAAATCATGCGATTTGCCAACGGCCAAACTGGGAATACCAGACAGATCCTCCATTCAGAAGCATCAAATAATCTGGGTGGCGTTCTCCTCCAGATGTTTGCGGAATCTGAGGAAGCAGTCCTGGAGTTCCTATCTCAGCGTCCGATCCAAACCGTCGCGATGGCTGGGTTCATTAGAGACAACGGGATGGTTAGCCGGCACAACAGGGGGACGTTCTACGGGTACTGGAATTCTAAGCAGGAACTTGAAGGAGTCGCCCTAATCGGCCACGCCACTCTCTTTGAGGCCCGCTCAGTTGCAGCTGTCAAAGCCTTCGCAACCTTGGCAAAGAAGTGGAACGACATACATCTGATCATGGCTGAACAATCCAGTGTCCGAGAATTTTTGCACTACTACTCGGATGGGGGACAATCGGTCCGCCACTCTCATCAACAAATCCTTTTCGAGACTGGTAGGTCACCACGTCAGCACGGTGAAGTTCATTATCTCCGCCGTGCGACCGTGAACGACCTTCATTTGATTCTCCCGGTTCACGCAGAAATGTGCCGGGCCGAAAGCGGAGTAGATCCACTAGCTAGCGACTCATCCGGTTTCCGGCGACGCTACGCTCGCCGCCTAAAACAAAACCGTACTTATGTTTGGGTTGAAGGGGGCGAACTTAAGTTCAAGGCAGACGTGATTTCTCACACGCCGGAAGCCACATATCTCGAGGGCATTTGGATCAACCCAAACATCAGCGGTACCGGCAAGGCCCTCCTGTGTCTGTCTCACGTTGTTGGAAGACTGCTAAATCGGAGCCAGTCAATCTGTCTGCTGACAAATGTGACTAACGGAAATGCGGTGCGCCTTTACGAAAAAGCGGGTTTCTCCTCCCAGGGCATCTTCGAAAGCGTGTTTCTCGCCCCACGGGCCAACGCGCTTAACTAAATAGACGGCCCCCCTCTTGCCTCAGCCCCACCTCTCAGTTAAATCAATGGCAACTGTTGATCTTCAAGACTTGGGCTCAGTGCGTTCCGCCAAGGCGCTGCTTTCCGCCACGATTACGTCACCGGAAGACGGGGCTTTGGTTCGGGAGGCGAGGGTAACGTCCAGGCTGAGCACGGCCTACGTCGTTTTGATCATCTGTCTTGGCGCCGTGGCCTATTCTTTGGCTGCTCGACAATTTTCATTGGACCAGGTCGATGCAAGACTAGTCTGTATTGTCTTGTTTACGTTGTTTGTTAGCTCTCGCGTCGTAATACGCATCCCTCGCTTCAGCTCTCAGATCTCCGTCTCGGACACCTTAATTTTCTTGACGCTGCTCCTCTATGGAGGTTCCTCAGCAATCCTTTTAGCTGCAACTGAGGCGCTCTTCTCATCACTCCGATTTAGTCGGAAGGCATCAACCATACTCTTTAACTGGGGTTGTGCGGCATGTTCGGCCTCAATCACAGTGTTTGCTGTTTATCTTTCCTACGGTGATGTCAAGTCGCTTAACACAGACTCATTCTCACCAAAGGTCATAGGGACGATTTCGCTGATGGCCTTGGTCCAGTATGTTGCAAACTCGGGGATGGTCGCCATTGGGGGTGCATTACGCGCGGGACTTCCAATTTTGGAAACCTGGAGGAAGTACTACCTGTGGACCTCAATTACCTACTTCGCCGGTGCATCTGCAGCCGTTCTTATCGCACGTTTAAGTGTTCATCTCGGTTTGTATGCAATGGTGATTACCATACCAATCATCGCAATCATATTTCTGACTTATAGTACCTATCTCAAGAACATTGAAGCATCAGCATCCCAGGCGGACCAGGCAGAGCGTCACATTCGAGAGCTTTCTCATTACATTCGAGAGCAGGAGCGCATCCGTGAGCAATTCTCGCAGATTGAAAAACTATCAGCGCTGGGCGAGCTGGCTTCTGGAGTGGCCCACGACTTCAACAACACCCTCGCTGGTATCTTAGGACGTGCTCAGCTTTTACTCAGAACCGACGACCCGGAAAAGACCAAACGGGGCCTGAACATTATCATCAAGACTGCTGAGGACGGGGCGAATACGGTTAAGCGGATTCAAGACTTTGCTCGGCAGAGACGGGATCACGACTTCGAACTCGTTTCTATCGGAGAAATACTCCAGGACGTGAGTGAGATAACGCGACCTCGTTGGAAGGATCAGGCGGAAGCTTCAAACGTTCACATTAGGTTGGATCTGAACCTGCGCTCGAACAGAATGGTACGGGGAGATGAATCGGAACTTCGCGATCTGCTGGTCAATATGGTCTTTAATGCTGTAGACGCAATGCCCACCGGTGGGGAGCTGACCCTCTCAGTAGATGACAGTGATGACTTTGTTGTGGTTTCAGTGAGTGACACGGGTTCTGGTATGGGCCCTCACGTGAGGTCACGGATCTTTGATCCATTCTTCACGACCAAGGGGAAAGCCGGCATGGGGTTGGGACTAGCTGTCGGTTTCGGAATTGTGCGACGACACGAAGGCAGGATTGAGGTCGACTCGCAGCTTGGTCAAGGGTCAACTTTCCGTGTCTACCTGCCCGCTGTAAACGCAGCACTTGTCGAACAGGAAACTCGCGATATCGACCCTGATGGCCAACGACACGATGTAACCGCAATGCTCCAGCCCAACATCCTTGTCGTCGACGATGAGCTGTCGATTAGAGAGCTGCTCAGAGACATTCTTGAGTCTGAAGGGTGCAACGTGTTTGTTGCGGCAGAGGGACGCGAGGCTTTGGGTCTCTTTAAGGACAGAGATTTCCACGCGGTGTTCACCGATGTTGGCATGCCTGGCATGAGTGGATGGGAACTTGCTCAGGCCATACGCACTCTTAGTGATGTCCCCATTGCCGTCGTTACCGGGTGGGGTGAGGCGGTTGGTTCGACAGAACAACGAAATGCCGACGTAAACTGGGTAATAACAAAACCCTTCGGCGTTGAACGAATAGCCGAAATTGCACGCGAGCTCGCATTGAACGAGGTAGGGATTCATAAGGCTGCATCATCGCTAACCACCGCCGCCTGAGTCTTCAAATTGGTCTTTTGACCTACCTTTTTCAGCCTCCCTAAAGCATCTGAACAGTTGAGGCGCTTTTAGTAGCTATTCACACTTAGCTCGGACGCTTCTCAAATCCTCCATTATGTTATTCTCGACACGGAGGTGCGCGGATGACTATTCAACAGCGTCCAGCGGTAGTGAATCTTGCCGGTGGTGATCTATTCGTTGGCATTACGCCTTCGGGTCACGCAATAGCAATCGATCCTGAACGTAGTTCAGCGCCGAGTCCTGTTGAACTCCTGCTGGTTGCGTTGGGTTCTTGCACGGCGGTTGACGTTATCGGTATCTTACGCAAGAAGCACGAGAAAATTTCCGAGTATCGCGTTGAGATTTCGGGTGTAAGACGGGAAGAACACCCACGTGCCTTGGTTCACATGCAGGTCAAACACATTGTGAAAGGACGTAATGTCTCTGACAAAGCGGTATCCCAAGCCGTAGAATTATCCGATACTAAGTACTGCAGCGTTGCTGCTACCTTGCGCCCGACTGTTGAAATCGTCTCCTCCTATGAAATCATTGAGGACAATTCGGAATTATCGAAATGATACTCTTTAACGAAACGCATTCATTGAAACGATTGGCCAGTGTATTTTTTCTGGTAACGTTTCTCCTTTCCGCCCTCAGTATTGAGGTCAGTGGTTTCGTGAGTGTTCAAACCCGTGATAGCTCACTCGTCGCGGTTCGCCGTAGTGATCGAGCTTCACGCGATTCACAGCGAGCGTTAACCAAGCTACCGGCCCAGGAACATCTTCGGCGTGCAAGTGTCTATCTGGTTAATCGTGCGTTCGATGAAGCGCGCGAGCACTGGTTTGCTTACCTGAAGCATTACCCAAATGAACCAGGGGTGCCAGAGGCGCTGTTTGGGATCGGGCGATCGTATTTCCAATCGCGGAAGTACAGTGATGCTCTCGAATATTACAGCCGAGTCGCACGTACTTACCCTTCAAGTAAAGAGGGCCGAGAGGGACTGAATTTTAGCGGCTCCGCCCTACTCCGGTTAGGCAGGCCAGCCGAAGCTGTAGACCGGTACATCGAGTACATCCAACGGTATCCAAACGGCGAGAGAATCGAAAGTGCGCACTTAAACGTCATTGATTCGTTACGGGAAGCCGGAAAACCAGCTGACGCAGCGGATTGGGTGACACGCGCAACCCAGCGGTTCGCAGGTACTCCCACGGAGACCAATGCCTTATTTGCCGCCTTACGACTATACGTTGCTGAGAGTGATTGGGCTAACGCGATTCCCATGGCGGATGAATTACTCAAGCGCCAATCATCCAAGGGTGTTTTGACCACATGGTCTGAGGTAGCTTATTTGAGGGCTTACAGCCTGGAACAGAGCGGGGATCGTAGCCAGGCATTGGCGGCATACCGGTCCATCCCCGACGCGGCAAACTCCTACTATGGGTGGCTGGCAACTGAGAGGTTACTGGCGATCGGGGGTGCAGGCGTAAAAGGAGTTGTTGATCAGCGGTTGGCCACAGTTAGCAGATCGATTGCCGCTGCTGCACCATCATATCCGGCCCCTCATCGTGCTGCGATATTGAGAGCAACTAAGCCGCGCAAAATAGATCCTCGTTTTGTATTGGCAATAATGCGACAGGAGAGCGTTTTCAAGCCGTCAGCAAAGTCCCCAGCTGGGGCGCGCGGTCTCTTGCAATTAACAATCGATGCAGCTCAAAAATATGCTCATGCAGCTGGCGTGAACCCGCTTCGAGAGACACAACTCTACGAACCTGAGACTTCAATTGTGATTGGAAGCGAATATCTGGCTCAACTTACTTCAATGTTTCCTCGAATACTTGAGCCCGTAGCTGCCTCTTACAACGGAGGCGAAGACAACGTCGCGAGATGGGTGAAACGAGCTAAGCACCAGGATCCTGGCGTCCTTACTGCAGAGATTGGTTTTGAGGAGACCAAGGACTACGTACAAAAGGTGATGTCGAATTACCGTGCGTACCGCCACCTTTACACAGCCGAATTAGTACGGCGATAACACGCGCAGGTGAAGTTACGGTTCGGGACTAAAACTGCCTGGCTCAAAACCGGTTGCCCTTTCCCTTCGCGGAATGTGATCTGGAGACTTACCGCGCGGAAACACCCCCAGACGGACAAGCGTATGGTAGTACTCATACCGAATAGTTACCTCCGATGCGGCGCGTGAATCCAAATCAAGGTGTACCCAGTGCACGTTGTTAGTAACGGAGTGACCAATTCCTGTAGCAGCATCGTCCCCGAGCTCTGACGGTTCGGGGCGACGTGCGGCGCCTAAGGCTTCGCCGCGGTCCTCACTTCTTCCGTCCCTCTGTTTCCGCCGGGAACCCTCTTCAGAACGGGATGATGATCCAGGGGTAATCGGAATCGGTCTTTGTGTCCGTTCCCGGAAGAAAACGGCGGAAATGACACCTATATTCTGGGTCTTGCCCAACTTTGCCGCGTACGAATCCCGCTCAGTAGTAAAGAAAAACCGCCTGGCTCGTGACGAGCTCATCTGCCAACCCCGAATATGAATCGTGCTGTATGGAGCGATGACCCACTTACTGGCATTCCAGGCAGAGGTCCGGCGCGCGTCAATTGAGTTTAGCCCATCAACTGACAAGGCCACTGCCACTCGGTCTGGGAGCGGATTCGTAATTCGGACCTCATAATCAGCGTTGGGTACAGCTTCGACGTACGTTTTACCGCGAGCGTGATATTCCGGGAGCGGCCGGCCAGCCACCAAAACATCGACTCGGAAGTGTGAGCTGTAGGGCTTATGAATCGTTGTTCTGTCTTCATGTTGCCCTGAAGCCGCCGCGGTCGATATCAGTAATAAGGTTGTTAAAAAGATGAGGCGTCGAATATTCCGAACATGGCCGTCCAGGTGTCCTCTGGGCATGCGTTTTTCCTCCGTAACGGAAGTTCACATTCTGAGAACGCCTGAGCCCGACATCTCTTGCGCCAAAAATGAATTAAAAGAGGGAGGTATGGCTGGAACGCCATGTGCAACGGAACTGAGCACCAGTCGGTTGAGTACAGGTGCGGGTAAAGCTACAATGGCCCGCCTCTTTGCAACTGAATAGCGAAAAAGCGACCATGTGAGGGAATCTGATGGAGTATGCACTGACAGCAACAGAGTCTGATGCTCGAGCTGGCTCGTTCTATGATCGCATAGCGCGAATATACGACCTCACGTTCAAGTTAAACGGCTACGGGCGCTCGCTTGATCAATACCTCTCAAAGTTTCCGCTGCCAATTAGTCCTGGTGCGCGAATACTCGATGCCGGCTGCGGCACGGGCTTGCTGACGCTAGCGCTGCTGAGGGCAATAAGATTTCCGGTACAGATCATCGCGCTTGACCTCTCTGCAACTTCCATCACAGCTGCAGCGAAGGCGGTAGACGGGTCACAAGGTCGGACGCAAAACATTAGTTATGCCCAGGCTAACGTTCTCACGTTGCCTTTCAGCGATGATAGTTTTGATCTTGTGGTTACTAGTGGTGCGCTGGAGTACGTGCCGCTGGCAGAAGGCATCAATGAACTGGCGCGTGTGATCTCCCCAGAGGGATATCTGCTGCATCTGCCCTGCCGCCCGTCTCCGGTGAGCACGCTCTTGGAGATACTCTTCAGATTCAAATCGCATCCCCCCAAATCAGTTCACGAACACACCGAACGCCACTTTCGCATTCTGCACCAGTACAAATTCGGTCCAGCTGAAGTGATTGGATGGAGCAAGACAGCGATCATGGCGCAGAAGATGTAGCCACTTTTTCCATTCTCACTTCCATTGCGGTTTCCGGTTTATTTGACTGGGACAAGACGAATGATCCGGTCATCATCCGCCGCAGGAGAACCTCTTCCATCGCGGTTTGAAGTGGAGAAGTAAATTGCTCCGTCTGGGCCCTGAGCTACGTCCCGAATCCTGCCGTACTTCTTTTCGAGCAGGTTTTCCTGACCCGTGACACTTTTTCCATTCAGAAGCACGCGAATGATTCGCTGTCCCCGCAAGCATCCGAAGAAGAAGTTGCCACGAAATTGGGGAAATGAATCGCTCTCATAGAACATGCCACTGGCGGGCGCGCAAGCTGGTGTGTACTCAAGGAGTGGTGACTCCAGGCCCGGCTGAGTCTGGTTGTGGTGAATAATGGGCCAGCCGTAGTTCTTACCTTTCTCGACAATGTTGACTTCGTCGCCACCCCCGGGCCCATCAAATCCGGAAGGTCCATGTTCGGTTTGAAACATCAACCCGGTACCCGGCTGCCAGTCCATCCCCTGTGCATTCCGATGCCCAAGACTCCAGATCTCCGCCTTCGCATTCTGTTGCCCAACAAAGGGATTATCCGTTGGCACAGTACCGTCATCATTCACGCGAAGAGTCTTGCCCGCAAGAGAATCGAGTCTTTGGGCTAGTTGACGATCGGTCGCATCGCCGGCGGTCACATAGAGCTTTCCGTCCGGGCCAAACCCGATCCGGCATCCGGCATGATTCGCTGCTGCTGGAATATTGTCGAGAATTATCTTCCGATCCAGGAGTGTTTGCCCGTCATCACGGTAACGCACTATGCGCACCATCTTAGTGCCTGCCTTGAAGGCGTATGCAAGATAGACAAATCGGTTCTCGGCAAACTTGGGATGCAGTGCCATTCCCATTAGACCACTCTCGCTCGAGGCTTCGACATCGGGAACCGTGAACAAAGGTGTGGGCTTGAGTTCCCCGTTCACATACTCGCGAACCCGACCCGGTCGTTCAGTGAAAAGCATACGTCCATCGGGAGTCCACACGATTGACCAGGGCACTTGCAGCCTGGCGACAACCGTCTCGACTCGGAACGCTACCTCAGTTGCTGCTGACTGCTCGACCTCGCCTGCACCGCGGCCCGGCGGTGGCGATTCGCAAGCACCGCTGAACAAAAGGGTCAAAAACACGGCCAAGGAAATAGAAGTTTTCATCGAACTGTTCCCGGAAGATAACGCGGAGGAAGTGGTGGCAACCGGCTGAAAGCCGCGTCACCAATCTTGAGGGATTAGGAGGAGTGTACTCGTGACCTAATGCTGGATGTACTCGTGCAACAGCTTGATCTCATCGCCCTGCTCACTAAGCTCGACCCGCATAAGATCCCGCATGGAGAGCATTCCCACCCAGCGTTCGCCATCAACCACCGGTAAGTGCCTCGTTCCAGCAAGCTCCATTCGTTCAAGCGCCTGGTGGGGTGTTTCATCGCAACGAATCACTGCCCTAAGGTCACTAGTTACTTCGCCAACTGTAACTTCCGCCGGATCACGGTGCTGAATGACGACGCGCCTTAGGACATCACGCTCTGAAAACACACCGAGCAACTTCCCGGCTTCGTCGACCACACAAACGGCACCTACGTTTCGAGACGCCATAAACTCAGCCGCCTCCTGAACAGTGGCTGAAGCTTTCATCGAGTAAGGCTCACGGTTGCGGATTACGTCCTTGATCAGCATTCGAAGCCTCCTGGTTTTGGGGGACTGTTACGGAATGGCCAGTATTATAAGGAATCGAACTGGCTCTGTCTCTAGTGATTTTGTTTTGCGTTCACCCGAAAAGTGACTGCTGCAGGGAGGGCCGGCGAAATGTACTCCCGGAATCCACCTCTTGACCGCGTTTCTGGTTAAAACCCAAGCGCGCCGCATGAATCTTGAACAGTCGCTCAATTGCCTCCCAATACTGGCCCTTCCCGCGCATTCGCTCGCCAAAAACGCTAGAGTTCAACTTCCCTTCACGTGCGTCGCGGATACGACTCATGATGCGATCGGCTTTCAGCGGAAGTTTCTCTCTCAAGCGTTCCTCGAAGTATGGGGCAACGCTTCCCGGCAATCGCAGCATGTTAATAAAAGCCTTTGTGGCGCCTGCATCTTTAGCTCTCTGCAATAACTCTGGAATGTCAGTGCTTAATCCCGGGATCACTGGCGCGATTCCAATGCCAACCTGAATACCCGCTGCTGCCAGATCCGCCATTGCGTGAAATCGCGCCTCAGGAAGAGGAGCAAAAGGTTCTACCGCCTTGGCTGCTTCGCGGTCGGTGAACGGTATGGTAAAGAACACTCCCACCTTCGCCCGGCGCGTCAGCTCTTGAAGGACATCGATGTCGCGCCGAATTAACGCGGATTTGGTGACTACCCCCACGGGGTTTCCAAACTCAGCACACACCTGCAAGCAGCCACGCGTCAGTTTGTAATTTGCTTCGAGCGGAATATAGGGATCAGAGGTGAATGAAAAGACGATCTCGTCGCCCTTCCAGGAGGGCTTATTCAACTCCTTGCGCAACAGCTCAATCGCACGAACTTTCACGACGATCTTTCGATCAAAATCGGTGCCGGAGCCATATCCCAAATACTCGTGCGTCGGTCGACTGAAACAATAAGTACAGGCGTGAATGCACCCTCGATAGCAATTAATTGAGTAGTCAAAACTGACGTCAGGGCTGTTGTTGTGGCTGATAATCGAACGGGTGTCGAGTTCTTCGAATACTTCCAGCTTCGCTTCTGGCGGTTCTCCCAACCACTCAACTGAGTGTGTGAGCCACGGATTAGGCGGATTTGTAACGTGTCTCATTGTCCCCCCTTGCTCAATTACCCGGTTGCCACTTCATTTACGATCATCGACTCGAGCGCGGCGAAGAACACAAATACCTTGGTGGGTTCACTGTCTTCGCGTTCGATTAAGCAAAGGTAGTCGTCAGTTACCTCGGATACACGGCCTTCGTAAACGCCACCCGAGATAGTCTTGAGCGTTACGACGACACCTTTCAGCCTCCGAAAGAGGTTTTCTGTCTGTTGACGGTCCATCGTCCTTCTCCTGCACGCTCAGCCGACTCTGAGTTCGTCGGAGCGTTCGTGCCATGAAACAAAGAAATACCGATACTTGTCCGGATCCTGAAGCGTGATGTAACGACCACCCCAACCCTCGTCGAGTGGAGGTTGGACGTCAGCACCCCGCTCGAGCAACAGCCGGTAATAGTCGTCAACATCTTCGACTCCCAGAAAGAAGTGAGCCCCGCGGCCCCGGCGCAGCATCGTCTCAAGCTGTTGCGCCAACGTAATGCGTAGGTTCCCCGCAAGCAGTGTGGCCATCGGCGGTTCGCCAGTTGGGTTGCTCTTCTCCACAGGAAGCCCGAGCACTCCGTTATAAAACATCAACGATTCTTCAAGGCTATTAACCTCGAGGAAAAGAAGATCCAGTCCTGTAATGCTTCTCGTCATTGTACCGTCGTCAGAAGAATATAGACACCATACACACTGCTAACAACTACCGCCCAAAACAGCGCCTCCTGGATGCGCAGGTGCCTGTGAAAGAGGTTACCGTTGGGGAGTGAATCGCGCCAACCGACAAGCGCGTTCCTCGTCATCAACACACCAAAGCCAATGACAAATATCGCCAGGATCGCGAGTGGCCACAAAAACCAGATCCATTGCGAACGAACCAGGAACAATAGAAAGAGGCCGACTAGCAGACAAAGCAAGGCGCTCAGGAAATGTCCATACATGCCTACGTCTGAGGCCGCCGGGGACGAAACAGGTCGCTCGAAGACACGGGTTGGCTGTTGCCGACTGATATCATAAGCACGTCTGCTCGACTGATCCCGCAACACGCTGTAGGCTTCATTGAGGGACTTCATTTCTTCTTCTGAGCCGCCCTTGTCTGGGTGATGGCGCGCAGCTTTTCGCTTGTACATACGCTCAATCTCACGGGCAGAAGTGTTTTCGTCGGCGCCGAGTATCTCGTAGTAATCACATTTGGGCTGGCTCATGACGTGAAGTCGATTCTAGGAGGCGCCTCGGCATTTGGCAATTTGCCGGTCGCTCGATACATTAGGCCGAAATGGCTCTACCATTCGAACCGGGCGATGACCTGATCTTTCAACTCGAGAGCGGGTATGGATTACTGCGAGTGCTGGCAAAGGATTTTGATGGAACAGACACAATCTGGCATATCCTTGCTTATGAGGAAGTTTTTCCCGACACAGAATCTGCGGAGAAAACTCTACTTACCGGCACCTTAAAGATTCGACGACCTCATCTCGCTTTAACTGATCGCGCATTCGAAAGGACACCTGCAGCAAAACTAGGCAACCGCGCAGTGACCGAGGACGAGCTTGTGGCATTGGAATCTTGGAGGCGGTTATCGTCCAGGCACGTTCACGATCGTTCAGCCTTACTGCTGCTCGGGCTACGATGACCGACATGCGAAAATATTCCTCTCAGGGTTCCGCGTTTTTCTGGTTAACAGTTGTTCTCGCCCTTACAACCTCACAGTCATTTGCGGCAAGACAAGAACGAAAGATAGATAGCTGGCGACCACTCCACTATTCGGTCTTCATAACACTCGGCGAGGGGCTAAAGGAGATTCGGAAGGCAACGACAGAGGTTACTGTTACCACAGTTAAACCTAACGTCAGAAGCATCGACCTGGATTTTGGTTCGCTGTCAATCGATTCAGTGAGAGTCAACAATCGAGCTGCAAGATTCACAAGAAAAGGTGAAAGGCTTATCGTTCACCTGCCTAAAACAACTGGATGCGGTGCGCGGCTGGTGATCGCCGTTAACTATCACGGGAAACCACAAGACGGCCTGATGCTGATGAGCGATAAGGACGGAAAGCCGTCCGCTGTCGGCGACAATTGGCCCAATAGGGTCCATCATTGGATTCCAACCCTGGACCATCCGTCAGCGAAGGCATCTGTCAGTTTCACCATAACTGCGCCAAGCGAAAACGTGGTGGTGGCAAACGGCAAGCTGCAGACCGTTGGATCGTCCTCCTCGATGACACGTACATGGCGCTACAACGAAGTCGCACCAATTCCTCCATACTGCATGATCTTCGCAGCGGGACAATTTGCGAAACTGAATCCGCCTGCCCCCTCCGAGGTGCCACTTGAGTATTACGTGCCTTTCTCGGATCAGTCTCACGCAATCAAGGGTTTTGCTTCCGCCGGTCCTTCGCTGCGATTCTTTTCGCAGACGGTTGCGCCTTACCCGTACGAAAAACTGGCGCTGATTGTCGGCAATACCCAGTTTGGAGGCATGGAGAACTCGAGCGCAATCGTCTTTGCCAGCACGTTGTTTAATCCGCAACCAAATGCTCCTCTGAGCCAGACCTTTGGCATACCGAGCGGCATTGTGGAACTGGTTGCACATGAGGTAGCACACCAGTGGTTTGGCGACTCGGTATCTGGGGCAACGTGGGCAGACCTTTGGCTGAGCGAGGGTTTTGCTACCTACTTTGCAGGAGTATTTGTGCAGCAAACTGATGGCGAGGCTGCGTTTCGGGAGTATATGAAGGAGGCCGCTACAAGCGTCCTGCAATATGAACGTCAGAGGCGAGCGCCCCTACACGATCGTGAGACCGAGGATCTATTCAAGCTGCTAAATCCCAACAACTACCAGAAGGGCGCCTGGGTATTGCATATGCTTCGAGCGCAGTTGGGTGATGACGTGTTCTTCCGAGGGATTCGCAACTTTTACGAGGCGCACAAGGGATCTATCGCCACCAGCGAGGATCTACGCGTGTCGCTGGAGAAGGCTTCAGAAACGGATCTAAGGGAATTTTTCGCGCGTTGGGTCTATAGTACCGGTCATCCGAGTTACGAGTTCTCATGGCGCTGGGATTCGGTTCGTAAGTCGCTGATCGTAGAATTGAATCAGATCCAGCCAGAGTCAGGTTTTCCAAATTCGGTTCCGGTGCACGTGGTGACAGAGCGCGGGAACCAGATTATTCTTCTCAAGCCGACGACGAAAAAACACATAACGCAACACTCGGTGGAATTGGAGCCAACCAGCGTTGAACTCGATCCAGAGAATACGGTCTTAAAACGGGTGATACTACGCTGATCACAGAGTACACTAGTTGCCTTTAGCGTCGTGGTACTGTCATCTTTCGGACCAACAAAATCCTACACACGGCAGAGATTGTGTGAAAAACCCACGGGGCCACTCAACCAAATCCTCCACACGGCACACGCTCTTCATGGACCAACAACATCCTACCCACTGCCGAGACTGTGTCAGAAAAATAGATCCTACACACGGCAGTGTGTAGTGCTTTTTCAGATCCTGCCTACTAGAACGGACGCCGCCCCCCTTATTTTTTCTCAGCAGCTCCGTCGAAATTGCGGCGGGTGAAGTTTGAGGGTTCTGAATGTCACCCGTCTTCTGAGTTGGTATTGTTGAAAAAAGGAGGGGGGTGGCGCCTCTTTGTAGGTGGGATCTAAAAAGCACTACACACTTGCCGTGTGTAGGATCTATTGTTTTGACACAGTCTCTTCCGTGTGTAGGATTTCGCTGGACGGACAGAGCCTATGGTGTCGCAAACATCGCGCATTCAGCGTCCGTACGGGAGACGACCGGACTGAAGCGCTCCTGGTACTCTCGCGACGTTAAAAACGCACAGATCAGACCGCGAAAGTTGTTCGGCTCACGGTTATTCACTATGTCCAGCCAGAAGGCATAACCGCCGGGATCAGGATCTCTCCGGAGATAGCCAAAATACTGCATGAGGACAAACGAATGGTTAAACTCCCGCGATCTGAAGGCCGAAATCTCAACCACATCCCGAACAACCTGCGCGCGAGTCTTTCCACCGTTCATTAGGTTGATCTGCACTTGCCTTTCGGCCGTGAAAGGAAACAACTGCATCGTGTCAAACAACTTGTTCACGAACTCTGCATTTGTTGCGAAAGCAGGATACTGTTGAACGAATTCCGCCCGGGTGATAAACGCGTTGACTAGCGCGACTTTAGTCATCTCCAAATCTGGGCCCTCGATGATCTGCCCGCGATCGACACTGAATTCAGCATACGTAGGTTGTCGACCGAGTGTCGCCTTATAGAGTCTTATGACGAAGTTGCCACCTTCCTGAAACTCCGACTCGACAAAGAATGCTCCTGACACGCCCACACGTCGACTGACAATGCAGGCTACGTTAGTCCCACAGCTGGCTATTTCGTTGGTCCAATAAACAAATCCTCCCGGATCTGGGGAACGGTTAAGAAAGTCCAGGTACTGCTGATTCACGAAGAACTCTGGGTCATCGAGAGGGTTAACTGTTGCAGCCACGGTATCGTTGTCAATAATAGTTAACGACGCTGTGGTGGGGCTTCCTGCAAAAGCGCTCCCAGCCGGATTTTTTAACGTTAGTCCTATCGTTTCACTTCCTTCTACATAAAGGTCATCAACTATAGGTATCGTAAAAGTCTTGAAGAGTTCTCCCGCCAGAAAATGCAACGTTCCGGCCGTCGTAATGTAATCGGTCCGGTTGTTTGCTGTGACATCGGTTGTAAGGTACCCGACACTAATTGGATCGGAGTTGTTGCCGATTCGAGAAACACTAATCGTCGCACTCTTTTCACCTTCATTTACGAAGAAGCTGGTTGCACCGAACTGCACGCTAGAGGCTGTCGCGCTTGAATCAAACTGACCGCGAATCTCACCGGCAATGAAGTTACTGGTATGGACATTCACGTAAAGCAGGCCGTTCCTTAAGTCCTGAACCTGGTTCGGCGTTAGGTTGATCTCAAAATCGCTGATTTGACCCAACGGAAGTGGAAACAAAGCCGAAGCACTCACACCCACCGGGGCGGGTCCATGAATGTGGGTATCCGTCTGGGAGCTCGTGAGTCCTGAAAAGTCCACTGACACACGGGCCGTAGTTTCATCGGGGCTCAGGAGTAGTGTGGCGGTACCCATTGCGGGCGAGTTTGTTGCTGGGACTTCCTGTGCACCATTTAGCGTCGCTACAAAAAGTTCGCTGGGCTTGGATTCGATTTCGTAAACGGCGCCGTTGGATAGCGAAACGACAAACACATTGCCGTTTGGAGCGGATTGAATGTCAGTCGTAACTCCGAAGTCTCGGCCGATTAAAAGCCCTTCGCTTTCAGTCAAATCAAATTTGTCCGCGTTGTCTGCTACGAGATCAGCCAGCTTCGGATCATTAAATGAAAAATGTTGCCGGTCTGCGCCAAGTTTGAAGCGGAACAGGTAACCGTTGGCAAGCGTCGTACGCGACGCCCCGACAAACATGTTCCCATCGAATTGTGGTCCGAGTCCTCTTCCCTCGACAAACCCCAACGCGGCTGGCGCGACAGCGTACTTCCAACTGAACTCAGGATCTCGGTAACTCGCACCGGGCAGCATATACATGCTGGAAAGCGCAAGCTGTGGCGTCGCTGCTATATTGCTTGCGGGCCAACGCAATTGCTGGAGGTTTCCCGAGCCGTAGCTCGTTTCGATGGATTTGAACTCATCGATCCTGCCAATCGGACCCATCGCTTGGACCCACCCGCCATTGAAGCCGGGTGTAACACGATTCAATTCGTCAAAGGAGTCGTCCCCATTTTCTTGAGTCCAAAGGCTACCGCTAAGAGGATCGAAAGCCATTCCAAATCCATTTCGGACACCATAGGCAAAGATCTTCCTTATGTTCACGGCGGCCTCGCCAGTCAGGTTAGTGGCCGCACTGAAGAAGGGATTGTCCGTAGGTGGACTGCCGTCGTCATTCAACCGAAGAACGACCCCGGTCAAATGCGCATCATCAGGTTCCGGGCCACCAAACTGATCATCCGGAATGACACCGCCAGTTGTTACGTTCTGCATGAATCCACGGCGGCCCACATCGCCGAAAAGTACGTATAACTTCCCGTCCGGTCCAAAGCGCAGCACACCACCATTGTGATTTCCTCGCGACCCCTGGCCACCATCTTGCTGGATGGCGCGCAATCTAATCAGGTTGCGATCAAACGTGAGTACCGAGCCATTCCAGAGGAATCGATCCACCCGGTTGCCAAGCAAGGCAATCTGGTCAACGTTCGTTGTGTCAGAGCCAGTACTGCTCTCGGACCAGAATAGGTAGACAAATCCATTCAGAAAGAAGTTCGGGTGCAGCGCTATACCAAGAAGACCACGTTCCGATGCGCTATTAACCGCCAAATCGAGAACCGTGTTTTGGACCACACCGTTCACGACGCGTTGAACTCTCCCGGTTGCCCTCTCCAGCACCAGAAACTCATTTGCATTAAGAAACGCCATGCTAGTTGGTTGGTTGAGGCCGCTAACGACGGTACTCACAGTCAGATTCGGGTCGAGCATGACTGGCAAAGCCGCCGCGGCTTGAACCACCGTGTCGAGCGAGGAGGTGTTGTTCGTGGAGTCGTGGTCAGTTTGGCCCGAGTTGACGGAGACGGAGTTCGCTAGCTGGCCTGGAGCGGACGGTGTCACGACTATAGTAATTAAAGCGGTTTCTCCCGGGTTCAGATTACCTAAAACACAGTTCACCGGGGCGTTTCCCGAGCAAGTACCTTGTGAAGCAGACACTGAGCCGAATGCGACACCAGGAGGGAGCGTATCCATAACTGTCACATCGGTGGCAACAGCCGGACCATCATTGCCCACCACAATTCGGTAGCTTATGCCGACTCCAACCTGCGCAGGATTTGGGGAGACCGTTTGTTGTACCGCAAGGTCTACGTTCGTTGAACTGACAACCTTAAGCATGACGCCGACAGAGTGGGAAGTTGCACCAGATGTTCCCGTCACTGTGACCGGAAGAGTTCCGATCGGCGTTGCACCACTCGTAGTAAGTGTCAACGCTGAAGTCTTCGCGGACGTCCCAGAAAAAGTTAGCACCGAAGGACTAAAGCCCGCTGTGACACCCGCTGGCAAACCCGAAGCACTCAAGTCTACGTTTCCACTGAATCCCGCAAGTGGTGCTACGGTGATTACGTACTGTGCGGCGCCGCCCGGCGTCACTGTCTGCGCACTGCTGGCGGTAGTGATTGCGAAGTCCGCTGTCGTGGAGGCGGGGGCGACGGCAACAAACGTGCGGTAGATATGATCCCCGGATGTATTGTTATCGTTGTTTGCATGATTCCCAGCCGCGTAGAAGATCACGGGACCGGCGTCAGTAGCAGGAGCCGTCCAGGAAAAGGTCCATGTGGCACCATTCTGTTGACCGGGAAAGGTCCCAACTGATGTGTGCTCGATATATTGACGAGAACTACTGGGGCCCTGATTGTCGAGCACCTGGGTAAATACGTCAGTGCTCTGGAGGTTCCCAGCCTTCTCATCACCACCATCCAGCACCGTCAATTGGAATCCCCATCGCTGCCGCGTCGGGTCCGGATTGATGTGATTGATACTTATTTGATAGGTCTGGCCTGGGATGTAGGTGGCCGGTACGGATATTGATATCTGACCGGTTCCAGCATCAGGCGGGACATGGCACTCCGCGCATGCCTCGGGCTCCTCCAAAGGCGCGCCCGTGTAACCAGCCGGAGGTCCACTTGAGAAAGCGTGAACTGGTGGGTAGCCAGACTCCGCGGAAAGCAACCAGCCAATGCCGCACGCGACGATGGCTGCCAGCATGATGAGGCGAACCTGCTCGAAACGATGCTTCGCGGGGATGCGGATCATGTGCGCTAAACTGTCATAAAGAAGAGCCCGACGAGCTTTCGCCGGGCTTTCTGTTTCATCAGTTGAAGAACTACTCGCATTTGACTCTCAGATCATGAAACCAAGGTTAGGTGTGCTGAACCGATCAATCAAGGGAAATACTGCGGTCAAATCAGATGGGGAGAGGCCGTACCAAGTAGCCAGAGTTGCTGCATACTGCTCGACGGAAGAGGTTGGGATCCAGCGACCGCGGGGATTCGAACCTCCATCTGTATCATCTGGTCCACCCAATGCGAGGGTGGGGTAGGTGCCGAACAAGCGGTTACCGTTAACTGCGCCTCCCATAACGAGGTGATGATTACCCCATGCGTGATCTGATCCGACCGCGGCGCCGCTACCTGCAGGCTGCAATGTCCGGCCAAAGTCCGAGAGTGTGAACGTTGTAATGTTATTCGCCATGCCGAGCTCGATCGTAGCATCATGAAATGCCTTCATTGCCTGGCTGACTTGCGTGAGCAAGGCATCCTGCCCGCCTCCACGCTGATTGGAATGCGTGTCGAACCCTCCAATTTGAGCGAAGAAGATCTGCCTTCTCATGTTGATGCCGGCAACCGGATCGGTGCAAGCCTTGACCAGTCGGGCAATTTGCAGCAGCTGACGGCCCAAAGACGTATTGGGAAAGACAGTCGATAATTGCGGGCTTACCGAGCCCAGAGCGTTATCTGTTTGGATGGCACTTGAACGCGTATCGCTAGCTGCTTTGATCAGCTTGTAGTTTCCATCGAGAGAACGCAATTCTGTGAACGTGCTCGCGCGCGAAGCCACCTCGCTGGAGGTACCGGTCATGATTAGTTGCAGCACGTTCGCCAGTTGAGTATTTGAATCCGCCACAGCTAACTGCCTGGTGTCCACTCCCGTAAGGAGGAGATTGATACCCGCAATGGAGATGTTCTGAGGAAAGGTGGCTAATCCATTCAAACCGATCACCTTGTCGGCTATTCGTCCGGCCCACCCGGTTTGGCTGACGACATTGGCGATTGCGGTTTGATGCAATCCGACCTGGTCAGAGTGGGAGAAAAGTTGTAGAGGTTTTTTGCCGGTCCCGTTTTGATAAGTTGTGCGAGTTATCGGCTCGACCAGTGGCCCGCTGTTGCACACAACAGCCAGTCTTCCCTGGTTGAATAAATCGCGGACTTCGGACATGTTTGGATGAAATGCATAGGACCCACCACTGGCTGGGGAAACGGTCAAAAGGCTGGCCTGTGGAATCGCCAATCCAGATGCATTCCGAACATTGAAGTACCCTTGAGTAGTACTGCCAACTGGTCCATTGTACTGATCCAACGAGACCAGCATGTTGTTTCCGTCGTTCCCGCCATTCAAAAAGATACAGACGAGTGCCTTGTAGTCCGCAGCTCCTTGAGGCGTTAAAGCGTGCACGATACCGAAGCTGTCAATGCTGGAAGCTAGCGCCATGCTGCCCACTGCGCAGGCGCTGGTCCGGAGAAAGTCTCGACGTGATGTTGGCATGATGTCTATCTCTGAATGTCGTACTGTGACGACGTTGCAATCAGGTAAGCCGCTACCTGTGCCCGTTTTCGAGCGAAGTTAGCATCTGAGCCAGGAATCGCGTTCATGGCCGTGATAACGGAGTTTCTGAACTGAGTTGACATGGTCCCATGAAGCATCAGCCCGTTCAGGGTATCGAGTAACGACCCCGGATTGGACGCCAGAGCTTCGAGGTTTGACAGGTCTACTGAGGTGCCGCGGGGCCGATCCGGGCTGGCAGCCGTCGGAGACGTATTAGTGGATACGCCAACATAAATCAAACGATCGATATTGTTGGCCCGCCGGAGTGTGGTCGAAGTTGAAAGAATTCCAAAGGCTGGCCCCAGTATCTTAGTGCCCGGGACCTCATACTCCGGCTGGTAATAACTGAATACGGTTGCCGGCATGAAGATCGGCTGATCCAGACTGCCGGTAAAGTCAACGTTGGTAGAGCGTATGCCAAGGACTCCATCACTGTTCGTGCTCTTATCAAATGACTTAGGATTGAGTGCACGTAGTACGCCCCCTATGTATTGTGCTGGTTCACGGAGTTTCCCGTAGTTAGGATCAGTCTTTACATCGCCACGGGCTTCTGGATCGAGCAGGATTGCCTGCACAACAGCTTTCAAGTTTCCGCGTGTGCCACCGCAGCCGGCCAAGGGATAGAGAGAATCACAGTCGTTGTTGAATACCCTTGCGACTCTTTCCACGTAAGCCGGGCTGGGATTGCTGGTCACCAGGTGTTGAATCAATTGCTTGCCAACAAAGGGACCAACATTCGGGTGGTTGAATATATTATCCAGGCCCGCTACCAGGTCGGACTGGGCGCACGCTTGATTCGTGGCAGTACACGCTGGAATCACCACTCCATTCAACAGAGTCTTTTCCGAGACATTGTGATTCGTTCCGGTTGGACGCGGTACCATTGGATCTCGCCAATTATTTATACCGGCTGCGATAGGAGGTGCGAGAGTCCATCCGGTAAATACTTTGGTGAACTCATTGACAGTTGTCTGGGAGTACGTAGGTATCGTCGCGCCCTGGTCATCTAGTTTTGGTGTGCCATCCAGATTCAGCTCGTTTACTCCAATCGAGAAGAGTTGAAGGATCTCACGCGCGAAGTTTTCATTGGGGTTGGTCCTGGTGCTCAACCGCATGTCGAGATACTCACCCATCGATGGATTGAGCGTTACTTCCTGTAGCAGTGTTCGATAGTTGCCAAATGCTCCCCTATCGAGTGCCTGCAGATACATCGTCATCCAGCTGGGTCGGTTCAGTGGTGATAATCCCGAAACGACAAGGATCTGGTGGAGTGCAAACGCAACGCGCTGTCGCAACTGGTCCTGTCCATACAGAGCATTTGAGAAAAACGTCCGGTGCAGCGGATAGAGTGAGAAGTTGTCCCGATTACAGACTGCCTGGTTGTAATTAGGATCGGACGGATTGCTGCTCGGGCAAGCCGTGCTTTGATCGTCGAACGGAAAGGGTAAGTCAGGATAGTTCGAACCTTTACCCGCATTTTGGACAGGCGCATTGAACTGTTCATCAAGAAACGCCCGGAACCCCATGGCCTTGACGCGGTTAACCTCGGCCATTGTTGGCCCCCAGGTTGTCTGCTCGAGAAATCGAACTGTGTCAGCGTCGGTGCCTGATCCGGTGAATGTTTCTGGCACATAGGGTGGATCGGCCGAAGGAGGAGTATCGGGCGCCGGTGTGGCCACGGCGTCGGCATCGTCGGGCGGACAGTCTGTTCCAGGACAATTGGCAGGTTTATGACCGATTGCAACGCGCACTCGATTACTGGCCATACCATGGAGGTTCAGCCTGAGTAGTACGTCGCCCACGTCAGACATGTCATCTGCGAGACGGACGACGAACATTGTTATGCCGGGAAAGCCAGGTACCTGTCCAAGATGCTCGATTCGCAGTTTGTATAGCCTTCCCGACCCATCCTGCGCATCAGCCGAGAATGCGTTCACACCTTCCCCCGGTAATAAGTCCAGGTTCATTGCGAAGACGCAGATCCTTGTACGCATATCTTCGCTGAACTTGGCCGAGGCGGTTAACTGAAATGGCTCTGGCTTGAGGGTGGTTAACTCGAGCGCGAGGGCCCTGGTAGAGGCCGCCTCACTGAGCAACACGGGAGGCCTACTACTGTTGCCGAAGACACTGCCGGCGCCCAGCGTTACTGAGAAAATGACAAAGCCTACGAGCAGCCTGGCAAACCGAATCACTGAAAGCTGAAGTTGTGCTGAATTCTTCGAGTTGATCGTGAAGCAGCCTGACACACAGGTGTTCATAAATAGGCTCCGTTAGCGGTAATCCAGCCAGTAGTATTCCCAAATTATGAGGTTGAGCTAATTGGAGGGGCCACCACCCGACCTACGGTCCAGGTTGCCTGGGAATATATCGTTCTACAACCTCCGGGTCAACACATTAGACGGGCGTATGGTCCACATGGTCGAAATTAGTTGTGGAAGCATTTCCAGGGGGAGTGAAGGCGGTCAATTTGCCATTTGAGTGCTGAGCAAATAGGGGGGTTACAGGACGGAAAGAGAGCGGCACTACTCTCAAGCTGCTAGGCTCGTCCTCCTTTTGTCTACTTTGTGTCAAGCTCAATGAGATTGTTTTAACCGGGGTCGTCTTTCCGGAATTCCTCTTCCCCAAACATTGATCTTTGTGATAGAAGAAGCGCTGCGAATTTCCCGCATTAAAAACGGGGTGACCATCAGCGCCACTGCGGCGACCATCGCTTCATCATCTCGGACGAACGCGTCGGACGCAGATTCTCACCTGTTCTCTTTGTTAGCCAATTAGGTCAAGCAATTCCAACGTGCTCTGGGCTGGAGGCTTATATGAAAAAGGCGAGTTTGATCCTTTCGGTGCTAGCCGTTTTTGTTTGGACCCTTCACACCCCCTCGTCGGCGAAAGAGCCGGCAGGTCAATCGCTAAAACAGATAAAGCAGAAGGAACGTTACACCGTTTCTCTGGCTCTCGAGTTTAGAAAGAAGAACCAGAATTCCTTTGAGCGGGTGATGACCTTTTTGAACCAGGCGGGTCCCAACGGATTTGCTACCGGATTCGTTGTTGGCGATGGGTTGGTAATGACGGCCTACCACGTAGTGTCAGGCGAGTTGGGAACCTCGAAAAAGCGAATACTCGGATTTTCTCCTCGCGATGAGCTGGAGGTTAAGGTATTTGTGAACGGGTGCAGAGCCAGCGTCATCAGTATTGATAAAGAAGCTGATCTGGCATTGCTTGACGTCTGTGATTCAATGAAAAACGCTCCGACCATCTCGTTTCAAACGAGGGTCGCAAAGGACGAACGAATTGTTCTAATTGCCAGTCCTCACGGCGACAAAATAGTCAGTCCTGGCGTGTTCTCGGGGAAGTATCCACTGCGCGGGTTGGAGTACCTTTCGGCTAAGATGGAAGCCAGAGACGGCTACTCAGGCAGTCCGGTTTATAATCAGAAAGCCGAAATTGTCGGAGTGTTTAGCGGGTATGACTGGACCAGGAGAGTTGCGCTGATCACTCCCGGCGAACGTGCGGAACGATTGCTGGCGGAGTACATCTCAGCCCAGAAATAGTGTACAGGGCGGTTGAGTTCTTCTAAGCAGGTGCGATTTTCTGAATACCACCAACTCGACGTTGGTGGTGTTTCAGTTTTAACCTTCCAAATATGTTGGATCTAACAAGGAATCCGCATCGTCGGTATAACCCGCTGACTCGTGAGTGGGTGCTGGTATCTCCGCACCGCACTGAGCGTCCATGGCAAGGGCAAGTCGAAGATACACCGCCTGAATCTTTACCTCATTACGATCCTCAGTGTTACCTGTGTCCTGGCAACGCGCGCGCAGGTGGTGTCCGTAATCCCAACTACGATCGCACCTTCGTCTTCGAGAATGATTTTGCCGCCCTAAAGCTCGATACTCCAAAAGCTACCTTAGATAATAAACAGCTGATAGTCGCAGTTGGCGAACCGGGAAGCTGCCGTGTCATCTGCTTTTCACCACGCCATGATCTAACGATCTCTAAAATGCAGGTTCCTGACCTGCTGAGCGTCGTCAGTACATGGGTTAGCCAGTACCGGGAGCTTGGCGCCTTGTCGGATATCAATTGGGTGCAGATATTTGAAAATCGTGGGGCAATTATGGGCGCCAGCAACCCCCACCCGCATGGGCAGATTTGGGCAAACTACAGTTTGCCTGACGAAGCAGTGAAAGAGTTGCGTTCGTTACGTGAATACATCAGCACGCACGATTCCTGTTTGCTTTGTGATTATCTGTCATTGGAGAGGGGCACGGATGAGCGCCTGGTGTACAGAAATCAGGACTTCACTGCATTGGTACCGTTTTGGGCGGTCTGGCCGTTTGAGATTTTGATCGTATCCGAAAAGCACACGACAGGCATTGATCACATGTCGGAATCTGAGAGCACCAATCTGGCTGATATCCTGCAGCGACTAACAATCCGGTACGACCAACTCTTCAATGTGCCATTCCCTTACACCATGGGCTTTCACCAGCGACCCACTGATGGGCAGACTCATGAAGAGTCGCATTTGCATCTGCACTTTTATCCGCCACTCTTACGCTCAGCCACTGTGCGCAAGTTCATGGTTGGTTATGAAATGCTGGCAATGCCGCAACGTGACATCACGCCCGAGGCTGCCGCAGACAGACTGCGATCGCTCGGTTGATGTTAGGATTTGTAGTGATAGGACACCGAGGCAATTTTCCATTGACCATTTATGCCGGACATCCCAATTCTGATCTGCGATTGAGAAGTTTGCAGCGCCTCACACTCTCACCTTCAGCTTTCAATTCTTAGCACGTGCCCCTCGCCTTCGTGCTCTTTGGTGTGATTTCGTGGATCGTCTTTCCTACCGGTTTTGCAGCTCGTAAAACGAGAATACAAAACGCTTCTGAGCCGAAGGGCCTCCAAAGAACCCACTATCGAAGTCGTACTCCTTCATCTCGGCAAAAGCGCGCTCGGCAGTCCAACCATCATGCGTGATTCGATAAGCAGCTGTTAACGCGCCAGTCCGATGCCGACCGCCCTTGCAATGAACGTAGACCGGCCAGTTTTTGGGATCGTTGACGAGATCAAGGAAATACTTCGTCTCTTCTTCGGTTGCCGCGCGGCTCGCCTTAAGAGGAATGTTGAAGTACTGCATCTTCTTAGCCGTGACCCATGACCGTGCCTTGGCCTTGTAGTCCTTTCTCAAATCGATAGTCTGACGGCATTGGGGCAAATGAGACGAAAAGGGCCGCGGATGAACGCGGATGAAAAGATCTGAGGGTAAGACAGGGGTCGTAGATCGCCTCGACAAGCTGAACGGGGGATACGCCTGTCTTCATACTTTGTGAAAAAACGCGGCAAACCCAAGTCATGTCTAGTTTCATCTAGTTATCGGTAAGAACCTGGCTAAGGGGTTCATCGGGGTTCATCCATTACAACCAGGTTAAACTCTCACGAAACTAGTTGAGCTGGGCGCGGGCATAATGGTAACCTGCGCTTTCAAGATTTTGACCACAGTTCAGCGTTTAAGGATTTAGAGGAGAAAATTCCAGGATGCAGTTGCGAAAACCCTTCCGAAATATGACCAGCGTGCTGGCAGCGATCTTTGGTCTTGCGCTGATTTGCCAGGCACAAGAGCTCGCACCGACAAAAGCCCCTATTGACATCAAGATAAAGAATTTTGGCCAGATGGATGGGCGTTTCTATCGTGGCGGCCAGCCCAAGGAACGCGACTACAAGGACTTGGCAGCGCTCGGAATCAAGACAGTAATCGATTTAAGGGATGATCCTGAGGACTACGAGAAGTCCCTGGTTGAATCACTCGGTATGAAATACGTTCATATCCCTATGGTGGCCAAGAAATACCCCACGGAAGAAGCAACAAAGGCCTTCCTGAAATTGGCTGGAGATCCCGAGACGGGCAAGTTCTTCGTTCATTGCGCTGGTGGCAGGCATCGGACCGGAGCGATGGGCGCCGTATACCGGTATGAGTTTTATGATTGGAACTATGACCAGGTTTATAAGGAGATGAAAGACTTTGACTTCTACACCGCCTGGGGACATGGGAAGTTTAAGGATTTTGTGAAGGACTACTACGAAAGGATTCAGTCGGAAAAGTCGACCGTCACTACCACCGAAACTTCCAAGACTGGAACAAAGCAGTAAAGAGGAGTTGAATGAAAATCGAAAAGGCCGTCTGGTCGGGCGGCCTTTTTGATTGGGCGTGTGGTTAGTTGTTAGTGGTACGTTCTTGGGGACATATTGAGCTTCACGTTCGGCCTATCCCCCAAACCCATTTTTAGAAGATCCAAGTGGAAAAGGATCCTGCACACGGCAGAGTGTAGTGCTTTTTAGATCCAACCTACAAACCGAAACGCACCACCCCTTTTTTTTACAATACAATACCAACTCAGAAGCGTGTGAACGCTCACACTACCCCTCCGCAATTTCGATGAAGCTTCTGAGTCGGTAACATTGAAAAATTAGGGCGGGGGGCGGCGCCTGTTGTAGGTAGGATCTTAACGAACTCCACACTGCCGTGTGGAGGATTTGGTTGAGTCGCTCCATGGGTTTTTCACACAATCCTGCCGTGTGGAGGATTTGGTTGAGTCGCTCCATCTACTACCTGTAGATGTACGTCGTGCTCTTCTTTTGATTCCATTCGAGACTCACGATGTTCGCGGAATCTTCAGCCAGAATCTCTTCAGTCAAGCGGTCCGTGCTAGCTGTTGAACCCAGACTCAATTCGTATACTATCTTTCCTGCTACTTCATCTTCGCGCTCAAGTTGTCGCAGCTCAGACCCGGCAGCGTATTTCGAAAAAAGCCGCTTCAGCACCAAATTAGTCTGGTCGAGATTCCTGGTGCCTACCGTCACCTCCATTGCACGAAATACCTGCGCTGATTCGAAATGCTCTAAAATCCACAGAGCAAGCAGCACGAAAAGCGTCAATATCACTGCCATGTCGATCCGACCGACCCCTGCTCCGAGCCCGACAGCGAGACAGATCAGAAGCACCGTCGTCTCTTTCGGATCACGAATGTTCGTTCGAAATCGAACTAGTGAGGCGGCCGCAAAGATGCCAAAAGCTCGCGCCGCACTATCGCCCACAATCATCATCATTGCAGCTGCTACAACAGCGAGCAGGATCTGTGTTTGTGCGACATAGGGGTTCCGCTTGATAACTGAGATATTGCGCCGGCGCCCGTATGCGAGAAGCGCCGCCAGCAACGCAGCAATTATGAATCGCAGCAGAATGCGGACCGCCCGTACGGCCCTGCTGCCTTCCTCCGCCACCTCAGTCGTGTCAGACCCAAGGAGTTGCGAGAAGAAATCATCAGCAGGTCGCGAAGCTCCAGCTTCCGGCGTAGCTTGAACGTTTGTAGTACTCTGGACGCTGCCGCTTCGCGATGATCTATCGAGAACAAAATAGACGACCAAGCCGCTCGCCAATAACACCGCGATGAAAACCACCACAAGAGTTATGGTCGGCCTACTCATCCAGGGCTATCCGGGCAAGCTCGTCAGTTGATTTATTCGATCGCGAACAGCACGGGTCAGAATAGTAACCTCAGTAGGCGAATAATTCGCAGCTTTGAATGCATCCGAAATCTGATTGTCGCTGAGTTTAGCTAACCAGCTGCCGATCCATTTCGCATCCTCAACCGTGATGTTCTTAAAGAGTCCCGAGTTCTTACCACCGTAGGACAACTTCACTCGCCGACCTTCAATGCCCTCAACAAATTTCGTTTTCCCGTAGTCTTCCGGCGCATTGCGGTTACGGCTAAAGAGACCGCCTGTCTTGCCGAAGGTGGCTCCCAGATCACTGATGATATAACGCAACTCTGCTCGTCCGTTGACGCCCGCGGGCACGAATACGACTTTGTTGTTGTCGTCCTTCAGGTCCCAGTTGTTCATCAGGGACATCAGTACCAGCATCCCTTTGAACTCCCGGGTGCTTGCAAACTGATTGTTGCTCCAACTCCAATTGTCTAGTCGGTCGAATTCGGCTGGCCGCGCCTCAAGCTTCACGTTCTTATAACCGTTGCCTTCACACTTTTCCACGGTACCCTTGCTAACTTCAGGAGCACCGGGAATAACAAGACACGGAACCAGGTAATTAATCTCCGTAGCGTATCCAACCGCCCACATCAGTCTCACTGCGGCGGTTTCCGGTTGCGCCTCTTTCCCAATCTTGGCGACCCACACTCTGCCCGCACCATCTTTGATCCGATAGTTGGTGGAATAGCCGCCCCCCTCATCTTTGACAAATGTAACTGTCGAGAGATCCGGCTTCATCGATTCCCCACCGGGTCCCAGCAACAGATTGCGAGTTGCGATATCAATCGGCTCTTGCCACAACACTGGAGTGCCCTGCGGCTGCGGTTTCTTTTTGTCCTTGTCCTTTTGGGCAAATGCCACTCCGGAAATGCTTAGCATCAACAGTAAAGCTAACAACCCTCTGTTACACATCATTCTTTCTCCTGCTCATCACTCATGGAGCACTAGACGCTCAGACTAACGCCGCCTTCAAAGTGTAGTTGACTGTTGAAGGGGGCTTCTTCAGGGCTCATGGGGACCTTCTCATAATTGCCGTCGGCCGTCAGGATGCGTGCTTTAACGTTGTCACGCAGATACGAAGCGAGAATCACGTCGTTCAAGTATCGCTTCAATTGCGAATCGAGAATAGGCGTCACGACTTCAACACGTCGATCCAGATTTCGCGCCATCCAATCTGCAGAGCCTATGTATACGTCTTCCTCGCCTCCGTTTGCAAAGTAGAAGATGCGGCTGTGCTCGAGAAAACGTCCCACAATACTCCGCACCTGAACGGTTTCTGACAGTCCGCGGACCCCGGGTCGGAGCATGCAAGAGCCGCGGACGATCAGGTCGATTTTGACGCCTGCCTGGGACGCCCGGTAGAGGGCGTCAATAATCTCTAAATCCGTGAGCCGATTTATCTTAGCTGCGATTCTCGCGGGGCGGCCCTCCGCCGCATGCTCGATCTCGCGTTCAATCAAACCAAGCATGCCTTCGCGAAGGTTTACCGGCGCAACCAACAGACGCGAGTAATCACGCTGCCGAGAAAATCCGGTCATGAAGTTAAATAGATCGGTGGCATCGTCTCCAATCTCCGGATTGGCCGTCAAAAGTCCCAGGTCGGTGTAGAGCTTGGACGTTGTTGGATTGTAGTTGCCAGTAGAGATGTGGACGTAAGTCTGCAGTCCATGGTCCTCCTGGCGAACAATGAGCGCAACCTTGCTGTGGGTCTTTAACTCCACGTGTCCGTAAACGACATGTACGCCCGACTCAACGAGGCGCTCGGCCCACTCAATATTGTTCTCTTCGTCAAACCTCGCTTTGATTTCGACAACTGCAGTGACCTGCTTACCTCTTTCGCTGGCTTCCATGAGCGCCTGCGGTATCGGCGATTTCTGACCGGTTCGGTACAGACAAATCTTGATGGCAAGGACCTTCGGGTCTCTTGCAGCTGTCTGGATGAAATCAGTCACGGTTGAATAGGAGGTGTACGGATGATGTAGCAGTATGTCTTGCTTCCTGACAGCATCGAACACATCCCTCTTTCTCGTAAGACGTGCCGGCATCGTGTAGCGAATTGGTTGGTCTTTCAAATCGGCTCTGTTGAGACCGTACAACTCCATCAGATTTGAAACTCCCAGTACTCCTTCCATGATGTAGACATCATCCGCCTGAATATCCAGGGCTTCGGCCAAGTAGGCGATCATCTCTGCGGGCATCGTATCAGCCACTTCCAATCTCACCGCTTGCCCAAATCTTCTCTCGCGCAACGACTCCTTGATTCTCCCCAGCAGATCTGCCGCCTTGTCATCTCGTATCTCTACGTCGGCATCGCGCGTGACCCTAAACAGGTGACTATCGCTCACCCGCATACTCGGGAACAGAGATGACAGGTTCGCCGCAATTAGGTCCTCCAGCAGCACAAACGTGCTCTCATTGTTCTTAACTGGCACCAGTCGCGGAACTACCGGAGGCACCTTGATTCGGACAAAGCGGAGTCCTTCCTCGGCGAGCTCGTCCTCAGCCTCGGGTTCAACCGTCAACCCAATGTTCAAACTGAGATTCGCGATGAATGGGAACGGCTTTGCTGGATCGACTGCCAGCGGAGTCAACACCGGGAAGACATTCTTCATGAAGTAGCGATCCAGTTCTCGCTTCTCGCTCCCGGAAAGCGATTCATACCTTGCAATAACCACCCCGCGGGCGGCGAGACCGGGCAGGACATCTTCGCGAAGACAGCGCATTTGCAGCTCAACCATAGGAAGGACGCGCTGCCGTATGGCATGTAGCTGCTCAGTGGGTGACAATTCGCCGGGCATTGGCCTGATGTCGGAAACCTCAAGCATCTCCTTCAGTCCTGACACCCTCACCATGAAGAATTCGTCAAGATTGCTTCCGAAGACTGCAAGAAACTTTAACCTCTCCAGTAGCGGCAGCGATTCATCGGTCGCCTCCTCTAGAACGCGCCGAAAAAACTCCAATTGACTGAGATCCCGATTGAAGACCGACCAGGCAAGAAAGTGTTCGGGTCCATCTTTCGTTGGCCGGTCTTGCTTGGCGCGGTTTTCCGATCGGTTAACAGGAGTCGTCATAGTAATTCAGTTGAACTGCTCGTTTGCGATCAGGTTGGTGTCTTTGATAATAAACGCGAATTTTTCACCGCTGATCCATCACTCCAGCCTCACATTAAGCTGGATCGTATGCCTGCCGGGCCGGTACAGCCACAAACTCGCCAGTCTCAATAATTAGAGCGGTTAATTTATGACCATAAACACACCCGGTGTCCAGTCCAATTGCGTTATGCCCCAGACGTGGCTCGGCTGCAGGCCAATGACCGAAGAGCACGATCTTTTCGCCACCGTAAACGTCATACCAGGGCGTCCCATCGCGACTCGTCTTGTCCGGTCCTAGTGTACGCAGTTCAGTCAAATCGTCGGTTGTTTGTGAGTGCAGGGCAACGCCGGGACGCAAGCCTGCGTGCACAACCAGATGTGTGTTTAGGTCAATGATAAACGGAAGCGAGTTCAGGTAGGGAAGGTATTTCTCCTTCTCTTTTTTGAGTTCCTTATGTGTTGGTTTTTGAGATGCTTTAAGCTTGAACTTCTCTCCATTCCAGCGTCTACGAATGGCAAGGTCGTGATTGCCGATTACTGCAGAGAACCTTTTATCGGTCATGAAGAGGTCAAGGACTTCGCGACTCTTTGGGCCTTTGGTAATCAGATCACCTACCGAAACTAGTCGATCATCTGAACCAAAGTTAGTTTTTTCGAGTAGGTCGCTCAATTCGTCAAAGCAACCATGGATATCTCCAACGACGATGGTTTTTCGGGACATATGTATACAGCTTACACAACTAATTCGCAGGGTTGGAGTAGGAATGACCATTGCTGGCCACCCCCTCCACAGATCCGGACATGCGCAATTAACGCATCCGGCTCTTGCCTTAGGTGATGACGCCAAAGCGGCGCAAAGGATAAGGGTGATATAGCTTGGGCCAGGGTAGCCAGCGGTCGAACAAGCGAAACATGCGCTCCCACGTCACCCGCGTCTTCTGGCTGCGCCGCCGCAGCGTGCGATACCAGTACCGGCCCACGTGGTAACGAAACGCACCTACCGACGGCAGATTTGTGGGCACACCGTAATAACGATTGTGCCCCTCCACCACTGACCGTAGCCAACTACCGACTGCGGCCACGCCTTCGTGCATTCGTTTGCGCAGTTCCATTTTCACCGCCTTCAGTTTGGCCCGTTGCCTCTTGCTGATCGTGCGCCGCATGACCGTGAACTTCCCGTTTCGCCCCTGCCCACAGATGTGGGTGAAGCCGAGAAAATTGAAAGTCTCCGGTTTCCCTTGTCCCCGCCGTTTTCGTCCTTCAACCGCGAAGCGGCCAAATTCAATTACGCGCGTCTTCTCGGGATGCAGTTTCAGTTTGAATTTGGCAAAACGTTCTGCCAACTCCTTGTGAAACCGTGCGGCGTCCGCCTGGTGCTGAAAGCCCACGACGAAGTCATCAGCCCAGCGCACCACTATCACGTCGCCCTTGGCTTTTGTCTTCCGCCAGTGCTGCACCCAGAGGTCGAACACGTAGTGCAGGTAGATGTTGGCCAACAAGGGCGAGGCACTTCCACCCTGCGGCGTTCCCTCTTCACTGCACCACCACTGTCCTTTTTCCAGCACGCCCGCGTTCAGCCATTTACGGATGAGCCGCACCACGCGCCGGTCCGCTATCCGGTGCTCGATGAATTTCACCAGCCATTCATGGTTCAGACTATCGAAGAATGCACTGATGTCTCCATCCAGTACCCAGTTCACCTTTTTCGTCAGCAACGCCACATACAAGGCATCCAGCGTGTGGTGCGGGCTTTTGCCCGGTCGGTAGCCATACGAGAAGCCAAGAAAGTCGGATTCATAGATCGCGTTCAGCACCTCGACAGTCGCCCGCTGGGCTATCTTATCTTCCAGCGCCGTGACCCCGAGCGGTCGCTGCCGCCCGTCGTCTTTGGTGATGAATACTCTCCGCACCGGCTTCGCTCGATATGCCCCTCGCCGCAACCGCGCCGAGAGGTCCTGGAGATTGCGCTCCAGTTCCTCCCCGTACCACCGCCACGTTACCCCGTCTACTCCCGGAGCCGCTTCACGCTTCAGCGCGTAGTACGCTTCGCGCAACTGGCTCAGGTTGTAGATGTGGTGCAGCAGGTTGGTGAACCTCACCTTCTTATCTTTTACGGCTGCCTGCCGTATCCGCTTCAGCGCACTTTGCACGATGACCCGATCCTGTGCTCGGCTCGTGTTTTGCTGTCGCGGTTTCCCTTTGGCCAGCCCCCTTCGCTCCACTCGCTCCGCCACCGTCGCCTCGGTATTGCTCGCCGGGACGCCAACTTTGTTCACGGGCTTCGTCGCTACTACGGGTCTGTCCGACTTCCTGCGTCCGTTCGTCATCGCCGTATGTCCTTAGACTTCTCGATGCGACCCAAGCGTGCCTGCTTGGGTGGCCGCAGGATCTCCCGGTTCTCGCGCAAGTTGTTTCCATGCCTGCTGGGGTCTCCGACCGCGCGGGATACCAACGGCCCTAGCCAGTGCGGTCCGTTGATTGTTGCCTTCCCCATTCCCAAACAGGGTCGGCATCCCGAACTTAGCCCCTTTTCGCGGCTCAATACCCAGCCGGCATTTTCCCCTGTCAACGCTTCGCCTAATGGATCACTCCATTCAACGCATGACTCGGGGCCGCTATGGTTGGCTAGACCTTTAACGTGTGACTCTTTCATTCACTACAACCTGCCGGTTTATCCCGGCGCACTTGGGAAGGGGGCGCGCGCTCAGACTTTTATCTTTAGCGCTCA
>Ga0209751_10000241_pt1 | contig 58082 bp, 81 predicted proteins | sample RifCSP13_1_FD_184019 | JGI IMG/M metagenome (GOLD analysis project Ga0209751, IMG submission 184019) | Soil microbial communities from Rifle, Colorado - Rifle CSP2_sed 13_1 (SPAdes) (version 2) | ecosystem: Environmental > Terrestrial > Deep subsurface > Rock core/Sediment | place: Rifle...
GCAAGTAATTCTTTGATGACATAATTTCGGACATATGCAAATTCCCATTCCTTCAAATCAGCGTTTTTGCATTCTTCTTTAATGATCAATCCAGCAAGTCCTTTACTCCAAATATGTCGGTGTACGTCATACACCTCTAAAATTTTACCGTGTTTTGTGATTTTGATACTGCCATGACATCTTTGGATAACTTTAGCGGCAACATTCCGATATAAAACATCGAGGTTAGCCATGAAAAATAATTAGTTTTCAGGATATGAAAAATGTTATGGTTTGTTGAGCAAATATCGGTCATAATACCCATATATCTTAGAATGTAGAATAATCAAATGCTGATGATTAATAGAAAAGCTATATCTGATTGCTGATGAGTTTGCCGAATTATGAAGCATTTGTCATTTACATTTTAGAATCGCAAATATGAAACAATTCAGAGAGCATTAGAGAATAAACCTCTACATATTGGAGAAGAGGTAGTATTATAATGGAAGATGCCACGGATATTGTAATAGGTGCAAAAAAGTTTGCCCAAGAAAAACATAAAAATCAAAAAAGAAAAGACGGTGTGACTCTATATTCTGATCATTTAGAGGGAGTCGTAAATAGACTCAAAAATTTAGGAGTTACAGATAAAGACGTATTGTGTGCAGCTTGGCTTCATGACATACTAGAAGATACAGATGCTACTTTTGATCAGATCAATGAAAGATTTGGAAGGGAAGTTGCAGTGATTGTATTATCATTATCAAAAGATCAAAATATTCTGAAAAAAGACAGAGAAGTACAATATGTCAATCAATTAAGAGATTCACCATTTAAAACAAAAATCATCAAATTATGTGACATATCAGCAAATCTGAAAGATTTGGCAAACGCACCAATTTCAAAAACTCAGAAAAATAAACAGATCAAAAAGATTTTGCACTATCTCAGAGTAATTAAAAACGACATATCAGAAAACAAATCAGAGTATCCAAAAATTCAAGAAATTATTGATGGGATAAACACGATATGCGTCAAATTTAATCAAAATCCAATTTTAATTTAAAATGGGTAGATCACGTATTGGGGTCTATAACTTTGACAGTCATTGAAAGTGGCGGAGATAGTGCTTCGGGATTATCAATGCTTTCCCAAACAAATATCTCAATAATATACAATCCTGATTCAGTAGGAGTCCAAGATTGCGCAGGTGAAAGCGATTGTCTTGGAGAAAGGGAACCAGTCAGCCATGATAAAGAAATTACCACTTGGTTTTCATTTTTCACCTGAGTCAAATACGCAAATGATTGTTGAGTATTTTGACTGTTTGAGACATCAGCAGTTATCATAATTTGATTTCCAACGATGAGAGTATCGTCACTAGGTAAAATTTGTGTCAAAACATATCCAGTGTCAGCAAAAGCCAAACTAGTTGGAAATAAAATCAAAAGCATTATAAGAAATTTCATAAATATCACTACTCTCCAGCATATTTAATCTAATAAAATGAGCAAACTACCTGAGAAATTTCCTGAGTATCTGATCATGTACAAAACACTAACAAAGAAAATTTTAGATTTGAGGGTGGAAGTAAAATTAGAAAATTCAGGATTAGAAAAAATTCAGAACAAAATAAAAAAATATGAATTAGAGAGAATAAAAATCAGGAGCATGTTTCCTGAAAATTTTTTTAATAGTTACTCAGTGGAGGAATAAATTGAAAAATCACTATAATTTTAAGTGAGAAAGCAATAGAGGGGCATGACTGGAGATTGTTCGAAAGAACAGCTACTGCATGATACTAGCAGTAATTATGTGGTAGAGGATCCCTCCAGTCATTTTTAAAATAAATTAACAAAACAATGGAATTAAAAAAGTTCAAAATAAAATGAGTTTGCAATCAATCATGATTATGGCCACAGCCACATTCATGGTCATCTCCTTTTAAGGACATTAATTTTTCAACCATGTCATCACGAATTTTTAGCAAATCTGCGACTTGTTGTTTCAAGGTACCTGAATCCCAGTTATCCTCGTGTAATGCTCTAACAGAGTCAATTATCTCAAGATCAATATTGAGTAGATTATCCATTAGTTGTTCTTGTTCACTCATAAACAACCAACATTACACTATAAAAAAAACTATTCTAATTAGACTGAAAAGTCTATTCAAGGTACATTTTCAGGCTTCCATGTGTTCTTTAAGGAGATTTTTTCTAACTAAAATCGGGATATTATATAGTGCACCCAAAGCCATTGCATCAGATGCACGATAATTTCGTAATACCATGTCTTTTTTCCCTGTAAAATACAGATTAGCGCGCAATACCTCACCACTTTCATAAATTTTGACTTTAACCAAAACCAATTCATTTTCTTCACATATTTCTTCCATCATTTTGTAAATCGATGGAACCGAATCACTGCTACTCTCAACAAAACTGGATATATGTCTGGCAACTTCACCAGAAAATGCTCTCATATGGAATTCTTTGCCATCATCTCCTTTTAGTACCAACATTCCTTCAACGGCATAAGGATCGACAAACCCAACATAATCAATTTTCACCGATTCATAATCAGGCTCTTGTGCTTGATCAATTTCCATTATATCTACGATTGATGTTCCAGTTCAGTGCTTATAAAGATACTAGACTGGTTGAATTTGTGTTAATTTTTTTATAACGATCTGAACAAGTATACAAACCCAAATTATTTAATGTCAATAATTAAGGAAGTCTTGATGTCGATAAACCCTGAGCGTTCAGTATCGTACGTTCTTACAAAACATGTTTCATCATACATGAGTAAAGATTTTCTGTTGTTAAATCAGAATACGCTAGTCAGCGAAGCAGCTAGAATGCTACAAGATTCTGAAAGAGACGACATCATCGTAATAGATGACAGTCATTTACCAATTGGAATTGTTACAGATGAGGATATCATAAATAAAATGAGCGAGATTATGGCATATGCAAAATCTGTATCTTTGAAAGACATCATGTCCGCACCATTAATTACAATTAATGAAAAAACAACACTGCAGGAAGCACTTCATAAAATGAGGGATGGTAAAATTAGAAAACTCCCTGTTCTGTCTAAAAAAAAGGAAGTCGTTGGAATAATTTTTCAGGGAACCATTGCAAATGTAATAAGAGACGCCACAGCTACTGCACCTCACCTGTTTAGCCCACCTGTAAAAGCGATTTTAGGAAATCTTGGGTTTGTGTTACAGTTTGCAGGAGTCTTGTTACTTGTTCCTGCAATATTATCAACAATATTAGGAGATACATTAACGGCTGCAGGGATTTATCTTACAACTGTACTTTTACTTGTAACGGGATTTTTTCTTAATGCATACGGTGAAAAAGCAAGTCTGAATATTCAACAGGCATCAATTCTAGTATTATCAAGTTTGTTGATATTATCGTTATTTGGAACAATTCCATACCTGTATGTTATGCCAAGTCAAGAATCTAGGACTGATGATTTTGTCAATGCATTCTTTTCAAGTGTGTCAGGATTCACCACATCAGGATTAACATTAATTGATCAGCCAGAAAACCTGCCTCAGAGTTTCACATTCTACAGAAGCTTCACGCAGTTAGTTGGAGGAATGAGTTTTATTTATTTAGTAATCACTGCGTTGTATCCAGAGTCAAAGATACAATCGTTACGAGGTTTTATTTCAGGTAGATCACTGCACATGCGTGAGTTATTTGGAACCATCACAATAATTTTTACAATATACATTGTAATTGTCGTTATTTTGTTCTATTTGTTTGGGGAGAAGAATATAATTGATAATTTTTCATTAGCAATAAGCGCATTTGCAACTGGAGGATTTTTACCAACATCCACATTTCTAAATAATCTTGAATGGCAAGAGCAGGTAATTTTAATGGGTGCAATGATATTTGGTGCATTACCATTCACATTTCACTATTCATTTGTTAGAAAAAAATTTCTTTCGCCAAAACTTGGTAAAGAGGTTCTAGCATATTTTGTAATTTTAGGGGGTGCAATATTATTATTCATTTGGCTTAGTGGACTAGATCCATTAACTAGTGTATTTTATTCAATATCAGCCAGTACGACATCAGGATTACATTCACAAAACATTGTAAATTTCAATGGAGTGGCACACGCTATTTTGATTTTATTAATGATCATAGGAGGGTGTGGTTTTTCAACTGCTGGAGGGATTAAGGTTTTTAGATTCTTACAGGTAAAAGAATGTAAAAAATTATTCAGTAAGATCTCTCGATCAGAGTTAACACCCCAGAGAGAAAAAGAGTTGTTATCCACAGTATTGATAATAATGTTATTTTTAGGAACAATATCCATAACAGCAATATATTTGACAACAATTGAAGATAAGAATTTTGAAATTGCTTTCTTTGAAGCAACTGCCATAATCACTACTACAGGATTAACCTCAGACATTGTGAATTTTGAGACAGATAATACAGTCAAAATGGTGATAAGTTTTTTGATGATAGTTGGAAGAGTTGAGATTATTGCCATAATTTACATATTTGTGCCTAAATTGAGCTAAAGAACATCCTAAAAAAAGAATAGAATTAATTCAATAACATAGAATGGAACATGTTGGAAAGCAAAACATTTAGTCATGGTGGAAAAAAATTAATAATTTTAGGATTTGCAACAATAGCAATCTTATTCATATTGTACACAAGATATCAAGATCCAGAATTAATCACTCCAGATTCAATGGATTCAATTCAGAGAATTGCCTACGGATTTTACATAATATTGCTGACAGCGTTTGGGGCAATCACATATGGAATTTATTTATACCATAGGGAAAAAGTAGAAAAAAAAGGAAAAGACATTGCAACAATTATTGCACTAACAACATGGAATACAAGATCAAGAAAAATTTTTGTGTTAACATTTATCGGGTATGGCATATTCTTTTCATTAGCATCTGGAACACTGGTATACCAGCCAGAAGTAAATTTTGCGACACATTATGGAGCTACTATACCATCAGGATTTGTATCACCGTGTTGTGATGAACCTGGATACATGCCAAAAATCATAGTATATTTGACAGAGCATGTAGGGCTACAAATTATCCCTATCAATTTAGTATTACAAGTAATCGTATCATATTTGGTAGGATTAAACGCATCTATTGCAGTTAGTGCGTATACAATATCAAAAAAAGGAAGGGGAATGAGCACCGTAGGGGCAGCCACAGGATTATTCATAGCATGTCCAACATGTGCAGGAACATTTTTGTCTATTTTTATAGGAACAGCAAGTGGAATTGCATTATCAATTGCGCTAACACAACTACAAACACTATTCATTGCAATATCAATTCCAGTGTTATTAGTAACACCTTTTGTAATGGCAAAAAAATTGAGAAATGCAGATGGCAGTTGTAAAATAGATCCTACAAAATAAATTTTTTAACTTCAGGGATTCTATTATTCCCTATGTCATATCCGTCTCGTCTAAGAAATTTCAATGTCAATTTGTAAATTAATTCATCATGATCCACTTGATCTAATATTTCAGTCCAAAGTAGTCTACCATGTTTTTCAATGTGTGCCTTAAATACAGGATTCATGCTTTCAGCCATCTCCTTACACTGATCAAAAGTTTTTCCATTTTTGTATGCATGAACTCTATCGCACGTATCCACGATACACAGTAAGTGAAATTCTAAATAAACTTAGACAGATAATTGTTTGATTAAAAAATAGAATCGAGCCACATTATGAATTAGAGGAAACGTCTATTGATTACAACATTAATTAAAATTTAATCTAGATAAAAAATAAATAAGAAAAAAAGCAATTGTCTTATTCGGTCTTGATTTTTTCGTTTAGATAATTCAACCTTTCATTGAGATGACCTACATACGTGTGTAGATCATCAATTTTCTTTTCCAATCGCTCGATTTTTCTTTCATCAGAATTCTTTTTGGCATTTATAACATTCAATTCCAATTTAGACATAATAGTTGGAATTTTTCCATAAAGATAAGATTCTGTATGTTTGCAATAGGACACATTTAGGCACAATGTTCAATAAATTACCAGTTTAGCAATCAAAATAGCAACTTAAATCAAATACTAGAAATCCGCATTAAAAATATGGGAATTAAAACAACAAGAGATTACGTAAAATTTTACATAAATCTAGAAATGCAAAATAGTGTCAGTTTTGTGAGTTTTATAAATAATGAGAAAATGGTCTTAAAACACAAGCTAGAAAACAAGAAATTAGACAAAGCCCCAATTTTAAACGGCATTGGAATTTTAGAGAGATTAGTTGATGAAATAAAAAAAAGTAGCGAGAATGAAATTTTAGAAAAATACAGTAGATAAAAAAGTTGAAAATTTGCAAAAATTATCAAGACAAACAATCAGTCACAAAAAACTGGAAGAGTCAATTGTACATTTAAGTAAATGAATTTATCATGAAATAAGATGGTCACAGACCCAAATATTATCAGAACAGAAATTTTACGTGTTTTAAATGAAAGCGGAAAGATACGGGGAAGCGAACTCACCAACAGAGTGATAAAAAAAGTAGGAAATGAAAAAATGGTGCATAGGGAAATCAGCTCATTAGTAGAATCCGGAGAGGTAGAAAAAAAAATGTACAGTAAATCCCATATTGAATATGAGTTGATCAACATATCAGAATCTGTCAACAATCAACTCAAAAGCATACACAAGGAAATTGAGATGGTTTTTGATGAAATAAAGGAATTCAGGGATATCATGGAACAAAACAAAATAGAATTTCAAGAAAGATTAAGAACAACAATACATGTCATCCATATCGTTCAATCTACAGATGGGGTAATGAAACTTTTATCACATTATCCAACATTTAAAAAAGATAAAATGTTTTCACAGATTACTAGAAAAATAAGTGATTGTTGGGAAAACATAATGGAGAGCATCGTGCACCAACCCGAAGAAGAGTTCCTCAATGAAGTGATAGCAAATTTAAGAATTTCACAAATAGGATCGCAGAGTGTAAACTAGATAGAACAGGGCATAATATTAAAAAATCAGTGTATTTGTTTTAGTTTATCAACAACAATTTTGAAAATTTCTTCATTATCAAGCAGTATAAACGGTAAATGGTTTTCTTCGCATGCTTGACCACTTTCTGTATCTCTCGTAACCAAAACCATATCATTTTCCTTTGCAAAATTGATTACAGAATAATCAGTACGTAGTTTGTGGCCATCAGTACGTAATTTTTTGACACTGTATGCATCATATCCCATCTTACGAAGCTTATCATCCCAGCCATCATCCATCTCATCAATTAAAATTTTAATTGGTTTTGACATGAGTTTATCTGATCAAATTTCAATATTAGTGTAAATAATCATTACCAAAAAATGCACTTGCAACATATCTTATGTTCAGATTGGATTCATTGAAAATATAATGAATGAAAAAAGGAATAACAGATTAGAAAAATCCAAGAAACCCATTTTGCATATTACAAATCATTAACTGAGGCAATAAAAAACATTCAAAAAAACCAGAAGATATTGAGATGAAATCAAACATCTCGATAGCAAAATATAAAATGTGAATTTAGATAAAAAAGAATCAGAGACACATTTCCAGAGATAAAGAAGATAATTAACAAAGAATCAATTTTAATTTGTAAATCATAATAAAAATAAATGCAATAAAATAAAATCAGAAGGCATCAGAATACTCCAGAGCATAATTAATCATGATAATTTTGAGACAAGTCATATAATTTTTCACAAAAAATAACCAGTCGAGCAGACAAAACCCCATCAAACCAAGAGAGTTCTTTATCTATGTTATAGCCTTTAAAAGCTGATTTTGGGTGAGAATTAGATTCAAGAAAAGCAATTTCGTTTTCAAATAATTGTTTTACTTGATTCTGTCCATCAATAGTTAGATCATAGTCACAAGTCATCAAATCAATTTGAACATAATAATTTCCATTACTGGGATTTATTCGTGCCTTAATGAATGGTTGATTATTTTGTTGACACTCTTTGTAGTGTCTATCATATTCAAACATTTTTGAATCAGCGATAAATTTTTTCAGAGACATTTCACGAAAATATGAAAACTATTCAGGATTAAGATCTAAAGATCAGCCGTAATTTTTTTGATTTTTGTTATTATACGAATTTTTGTGTCAATCGGCATTTCAGGCTCCATAGTAAAATAAACAGTATTTCTTTTAGCATAAGTTACCATTTGTGTTACTTTTTCTCTTTCAACGTGAACATAGCGAACCTTTCCCAGCGTTCTGTCAAATTCTTGTCTCATTTTTCTTCTCTGGGCAACTTGGTTGCAAAAATGTTCTTCTTCTTTTTGAGTTTTTAATGAGGTTTTTCCACTTTTCATAATTGCCTCTCTAATGTTACCCTTAGCATCGATAATTGCAGCAAATCGCATTTTTGGATCTAAATTAATCATAGATTCAACAATTTTTAGTAGATCAATTTTTGTTGCTACCATAATGAGATTGAGAGTAAATTCACTAAATATAATCTATTGAAACATTTTAAACTTGTACAATACCAGATGTTACAAGAAATTTAACAGCATTTGCAAATTCCTGATCTGAAATCAAACCATCTGCCCACCAAGTGGCAGTGTTTTTAACCCAATCTGGAATTTGTGCCTCAGAGGAGTCAGAAGGTAGCAAATTAGGAATCAATATGATTTTTTCTTTGATCATAAATTCTATACCTGTTGCAAAATCATTGTCAGTAATTCGATTTTCAGTCCACCAGTGAGCATTATTGCGAATCCAATCAGGGATAAAAACATCAACAGACATTTTTTCTGATGGAAGTACAGGCTCGCCAGTTATAAAGAAAATTGCAAATGATTCAGCAGTTCCATATTTCACATGAATTTTCCATGGGCCTTGAAGTGAATTTGTTTCCGTGATATGCGGAATTGTAAAAGTGCCAGAAGCAGGATTTACGAAAGAAATTTGGTCACCAGCATTTCCAGATGGGTCTTCAAACCAATAAACAATATTACTTTCCATTAATTTACTGGTAGTAATTTTAGCATTGATCGTTTCTCCAGGTCGATATTGAGGTTTATCCAAAGATATTTCAATATTAAGTTTAGACAGAGCAGGTTTTGCTAGCGATTCTGCTAATACATCAAAAGTTTTTGTGGCAACATTTTCACCATAATCAAATCTAACAGTATAAGTTCCAATTTCAGATGAAGTGATTCCGTCAAATATGACTCTATTCAAAGAAGATACAACAGGAACAGCTTTTGTATTTATTTTTCCAGACGGTGATGTTATAGTTAAAACACCAGAACTTGCAGATAGATCAGGTATCACAATATTAATTTCTATAGAATCGCCTGGATCATAGAGATTTTTATCGCTTCCCAAAAAAATATTTGTGATAGAATTCGTATCAGAGGCAACAAAAGGGACATCTACTTTAACATTATAGTAAGTTACAACTGCATGATAATTTCCAGAAGGATTATGTTTTAACAAATTATCCATTGAGAATTGTTGGATAATATTTGGTTGAGTTGCTTTAATTTTAACATCTTCAGTTAGTTTTACAGTATTTCCTTTGTCATCCAAAATTTTCACATATATGGATTCAGCTTTGGCAGAGTTTGGGTCATAATAATTAGTAGTAAATTGGACAGTTGCAATATCATCTGGACCATATGAAAGTTTATCAGTTTTAACTGAAATGATTAACGGTTCAATTTCAACATCAATTAATTTTTTGATGTCATTGTACTGATATTCTATTTTCCAGTGTCCAAATTGATTATCAAAGGCATTTCGAGTAATAGTATGGGTTGCTTTTGAAGCTTTGAGACTTGCAAGAGACCCACTTACAAAAGTGCCATCAGGCTGTGTTGCATTCCAACTCACTGTACCACCAGAGTAACCATCTATATCTACAAAAATTTTAATCCAGTCATTAGGACCAAACAGTTCTTTTTCAGCTATTGCTGAAATTTCAGAGCCATATGCAATTTGAGGGATAGTAAATGCAAAAAACATCAAAAAAAGCAGGATCTTCATAATGTGATTTTTATTCAAAGAGAGATTATTTCAAAAGGAAAGATTAACAGTCAACGACAGGATTGTGAATGTTCTCAATGAATTAAAGACCAGAGTCATTCATCAGATTATCAAAGTTTGGTCAGATCTTGATTTTCATGATATCTTTTGCCTGATTTTTTGGGTTTGGGATGGACAGATTTTGCATTCAGCGATTTTAGTTTTTGATTCTTTTCTATGATTTGTTTTTTGATTTTTCGTTGTTGATCTTTTAATTTTTGATTTTTAATTTTGATTTGCTTTTCAGCCTTTACACGTTTTTGCTTTATTTTTTCCAAAGTCTTTTTTTCGTTTTCAAGTTGCTTGGCCAAAATGCTTTGGATGTGTAATTTTTCCTGCTCTTCTTTTGTTTTTTTAGAAATATTTTCTTTTTCTTTAGTTATGATTTCAATGATCTTTAATCTTTCTTTTCTTGCTCTAATCAGATCCTGTTCTTGTGATTTAATTAATTTTTTTAATCTTTCAGATTCATCAAGTTTAGTTTTTTCTTGATTTACTTGCGACACAATATCATCATATTCTTTTTTAGTTTTTTCTAAATCTACTTGTTTTTCTTTTATTTCATGAGCAATTTGAGCCTGTTTAAGTAGATTGGATTTTTGGACTAGAGCCATTTCAGCTAGCAAAATTTGTTCTTCTTTTATCTGTTTTTCAATTTCTTCTTGTTCTAATTGTGTTTGTGCGAGCTGGCTTTTTCGATATTCAAGATCTTTTGCTACATTCTCTTTTTCAATTGAGATTTTTTTCACGATTTCATTTCTTTCAGATTTTACTTTTTCTAGTTCTTCCTTTTGTGAAATGATTTGTTCAGATAGTTTTGTTTGTGATTGAATATTGAGATGCTCTTCTTTAATTTGTGACTCTAGTAAAGTTTTTTCTAATAAAACTTGTTTTTCATAATCTTTTCTATTTAGAATAAGCTGAGATAATTTAGAACGTTGTAAATTGATTTCATCGTGAATTTTTTGTTGGTCATGGAGCAGTTCTTCTTCAGTTTTAATTTTTTCATATATCCCAATTAATTCATTTGAGTTATTTTCTGGAGGATGCCAATCTTGAGGCATTAAACCTCGTAGTTTCGGAGCAGGGGGTTTAGATAGATGATGATTTCCTTCGGGAAATTTAATTTCTTTTTCAAGTTCAGTGCCATGGTTTATCTCATCTTTTGTTTTTACATCAAAATAAGGAACGTTATTTTTTTGTGTGTCATTATTTGTTCCAAGTTTGTTTTCAAGATAAACTTGATCTGAGTGATACAGAGGTTTGTTCTGTGATAGCATGTCATAAATATGCTGTAATCGTCCAGGGTCGCCATTACCAGAATCGATTAATTCTTGAATTTTTGAAAGGGTTTCATTTTCTTTTGGTTTTTCATCATCAATTATTATAAACGGAGTTTGGAGCTTATTTTCTAAGTACATCTGGTCTGAATGATACAGAGGTTTGTTCTGTTTAAGAAATTCAAGGATATGACATAATCGTCCAACATCACCATCATTTGCATCAATTAGATATTGTATTCTTTGAATAATTTGAGTTTGGGTAATGTGTTGCAAATTATCAACTATATTCAATTCACTTTTGAATAAAGTATGGTCAAGTATAAAAAAACAGGTTAAGAAAATTCACATTTTCATAAATTTTAAGTGATTTCGATCACAAAATCACATTTTTAGCTGAAATCTTGATTTTTGCCCCATTATTATGATGCTTATCGTAGCAATTGCAAGTATGGCAATAGATAATGTTCCAAATTCAGGCACGATGGAGGTTCCAATTATTGTGAGTAATTTTGAGTCTTCAGGCATAGAAATTGAAAGGGTGTTTAGATTATCGTCTTTGAGATGTTCAAAGTTGCTGATCTTTTTTCTGTCAACTATTATGACAAATGGACCGTCAATAAGATCTGCAGGTAGACGAATTTTCAGAGGATTATCATCAGATTGTGAATGTCCAAGTATTTCAAAAGTAAGTAATTTTTGCTGTTCATCTACTAGGGTAAGAGATAGAGCTCGATTGAATCTATACTCTACATCAAACACGGCATTACCATCACCTATAGTTTGTCCAACATCAGGAATTGTCTGATATCCATCAGTGACTGAAACGGTTCCAGTCATCCATGGATGAATAATACAATAGTATGGATATTGCCCTTTTTTATCAAATGTGAATTGATATGACTGTCCAGGATTCAAAAAATCAGAGTTTCCAAAAATACCATCTGGTCCATCACTAGGAGTTCCTGATGTAACAGTGTGTACTACGGTATCTGCATTTTTCCATACAACAGTGTCATCAATTAAAATGTCAATATCACCAGTAGCTAATCCAGATTTTTCATTTTGCCAAAAATATGGGGCGTCCGGACTTGCAGCTCCTGTGGGCATGTTAATGTCATAGCTTGAAGCAAAAACAAGATTGGGAAAAGCAATAGAAAATAGTAGAATCGATGGTATCAAAAATAAAATATTCATGTTAATTAAAAACTAATTTAATTTAAAGGGGTTACGGTGTTTAAAAATAATCACAAAATATAGTCAGACATAAAAAAGTGCAAATGAGCAAAAAACTATTGGAGTTTATTAGATGGCATACCTGTAATCAATCAATGAAAAGTGGTGTCGTAATTATTGCCACAGGTGTGATCATGGTGGCATGTGGATTGATATTGTTTTATGCGGTTCAGAGTAACCCTCAGATAGAATCTTTCTTTAGAACAATAAAACATGCAGGGACATTCATCGGTTTATTAGGCATTGGTGTAACGTTGGCAGGAATTTTGTTGTATTTGATCAATAGAAACCAACCACAAATTCAAGATTTTGATGTTAAATAACACCAATTACGAATTCATGACTAAAAATATTCAAAATATACAGAAATCATATGCTAGATAGCATCTTTTTGAATTCAGCCACAGGAACAATAAACTTGCATATTTTACAAAATAATACTTCTTTATTTGCCATATCTCGTATTGTTGTGGGAATTTTTCCACAATAAAGAGAGTCTTTATCACAGTTTGGACAACATGCAAGTAAAGGTTTCATGCCAAACTCATTTTTGATATTCAATAATTTAGCCAAGCATTTCTTGTATATTAGTGACAAGTAGAAATTATACTAGGGATAAAAAACATGAAAAGAACATTCAGAAATTATAATAATACTAGAGTCCAACTTTAAAAATTGCCAGATAAAATTTGGTTAGGTGCGATTTATCTTAAAGATGAAGGAGTGTATGAAATAGTTTTAAAATCATTAAATCATTATAAAAAAAGATTAAAAACAATAGGGAACAGCCCAGAATTAAAAAATTCGTCTGCGATGTTTGCATCAATACTACAGCAAGAAGCCATGAAGACTATTCCAAAAATAGATGAAACAATAAAAAGAATTCAAGAGGGGTTGTCTGACATCAAAATACTTGATTCCTTAAGGGATGATTCACCATTTTTGATAAAAGCACTTTTGTGTTACGAAGCAGATATCAAAAAAGCTCAAGACACAGGACATGAGTACTTTTTGAGATTAGTGGGAGATTTGCCACTAGTCAAAAACGATTTGAAAGGAATTGAAAATGCGTTAAATAAAATCAGCCAATTTTCAATTTAATCATATTCCTTGGAGATACCAATCAAGGTAGGGTTTCAGATTTTTACATAGTTTTTTCTTTTCAGCGCTATCATTTATGCCTAGAATCGCCTGAATTTTTCCATGAAGATAATTTTGTGTGATGTTACTTTTGAGATGGGGTTGAATTTGAATTAAAACATCAGTAATTTTATCAGACGATACGTTGTCAAAATCATTTAAAATTTGTTTAACTTCATCTTGCAATGACATCGTGGAATCTAAAGCAAATCCAGTTATTACTTTATTGGTTAAGTGTGTTTTCTAAATAAGATCATTGTCGTCCCAGGTAAGACGGAATCTTCCAACAACTCTAAAAAGTTGCAATCTCCCTCCTTTTCTAAATTTCAATTTATATGAATTCTGAGATGTATCATAAATCTCTAGAGATACATTGTCAACAGTGGTTTCAAAAATTACAGGATTGCTAGATATTTCTCTCCATTCATTTGGTTCAAAATCAAGATAGAATTTAGTGTAAAGCAGTCCCATTTTCAAATATAGTAAAATGTGCCAGCATAAAAACCAGACAGCCCGTAATTAGAGACAATTATTCTAATTCGGGATAGTTTTTTGGCATACCAGTGCCAAGATAACTCATAACTGTAGGAAAAATTGTGTCATAGTCTTTATCATTATGAATAATAGCAAAAACTCTATGAATTAGCTGTTGAATTTCCAGATGTTCATCACGGTAGAGAGTTTTTTTTGGATTTTTGTTTGAATCTAAAAGAGTGAATCCATTATCAGTCTGCAATATATTTTTCAGCAATGAATTTGCTATGACAATCTTTTCATTTACATCTTTATGTTGATAGTCAATTTCGAGTTTTTTTACATAGTTTTTTATGTTATGAAAAGAGGTGTTTGTAATTCTTTCAATATGTTGTTGAAATCGTGTAGCATAATTTAGTGTCGGAACATAGAATTTCATATTACCTTTTTTTTGAACCAAAATCATTTCTTTTTCAAGTAACGAATCCCTAGTTTTTTCAAATGTTGTTTTGGCCATAGATTCAGGGACGATCACTTTTATCAACGCATTATGATGCATGTTTGGATTGTTTTTTATGCATTCTAGAACTATCCTCTCACGCTCATACAGTTCTAAATTAGGCTCAAGATAGGTCATTGGTACTAGGTCGACCTATTATATACAGGTCAAGTATTTATCAATATCGAGGACAAAAAATTGGGTTTCAGACCCATTTTGTCTTAAAGGATAATCAGTTAGTGAAATCTGTTTTTGTAAAGTAAATCAGATATGCGTTATTTGGTTTTGAGGTAATCAAGCAGGAACAGATAATTTTTTCATGTAGTCATAATGTATTCTCAAAAAATCCATGATCTTTCTATCTTCATTTTTGTCAATTGGAGCTCCATTTGCAAGTATGCTCAGATATTTCAGATCCGAATCTAGACGATGAAGTGAGGTTTTAATTCCCCCTTCATAACCTGCTCTCAAATATTCTATAATTTTATCTTCTGTCTGTAAAATCTCCTTTTCCAGACTCTTAATGTCTTCGTGGACATTTCTCATTGTTTCCCTAAGGCCCATATTGAGAAATAATCTTATTCATATAATTTCTTTAAATTTGTTAAAAATAATTCAAATTTTTGAACAAAATAAAAGAAAACTAAGATGTTTTGAAAAATGTTCTAGATCACAATAGCAAAGTAACGGTTCAGAGTTTAGCATTGTTTAGGAAGAGAAAAAGAATTCAAAATAGAATATTTATCAAAACAGAACAACAAGAAATATTGGAAAACTGCATTATAGAGATTATTTCTTGATACTTTTTTGCAGTGTTTCATTAATCACTTTTGAATAGCTTACTGAACTAGTCGTAGTTTGAATCATTTTTGCCTGAATTGCTCTTATTTTTTTGTCTAAATCATCATCAATCATAATTGTGACTCTTTTTGCCATATTTCTTCTAAATTTTGCATTAACTTAAAGATTTGGGAAAACATAAACGATACTATGATTCACAGCCTATTCCATCATTATCTCCATCAAATCTATGTGGGTCAGGTGGTAAAACAGTAAACCGCTTTTGTGGGATGTCTTTACAATCTAAATCAGGTGGAAAAGGAGGAATACAAAAGTCTGGATATGATGGATCACAATCTACTTGAGTAGTTGAAGATGAGCTAGAGGATGAACTAGAACTTGATGATGAACTAGAAGATGATTGTCGTGTTTCACATCCTATTCCGTCATAATCAGCATCAAATCCATGTGGGTCTGGTTGGTATGCTCTAAAGTCAGTGTATGGAATTTCATCACAATCCAAGTCTGGTGGATATGAAGCAATACAGACATCCGGATACGATGGGTCACATCTAGGAACTTCTTCATATTCCGGTTCAGGAATTGTATAGCACATTCCATCAGACCAGATGTAAGGATAACCTTGAGGGCATCCATTGTCTAAGAATTCAGGTGCATCATAACAGAATCCATCTGACCAAAGATAAGGATAGTCTATTGTACATCCATTATCTAGAGTTTCAGAATAGTTTGAGCATCCGTGTTTTTGGGCCCAGTATTCATTTGCAAACTCACTATCTCCACAAAAGTCTGAAATCAAATAGCCATGACGAAAATCTAACAAATCTGCATTGAGATTAAACCCATTACAATACACAACTCCCAAAATTCGGCCATAACTCCCCCGAGTCTGTCCATCATCTTCATCGACTGTTGCAATAGATCCAACAGAACAAATTTCCTCAATAAACTCCCTTGATTCAATTCCACCTGGTTCATTAAGTTCAGGAGCTGATGCCATTGCAAATCTGACTGACTGTCCATCGATTTTGATTGTGTCTCCATCAATTACTTGAGTTACTTTTCCTGTAATGCATCTTGCAAATCCAGAACACAATTCATACTGTGTATCAATGCTATAATCAACAGTATCCTCACTAGGTCCTGCATCTAACTCTAAGGATGGAGGGTCAATCTGTGTTTGAACTGGCACTTTAACCGAAATGATTCCGCTATTTGCCAAAAATTCAATTCCCTTTACAAAATCAGTATCAGAGATTTGCCCATCTGCCCACCAAGCAGCATTGGTTCTAATCCATGAGGGTATTTCATTAGTAGGACTGACAGACTTTTGAGTTATTGGAACATTAATGATTCCTTCTGAAATTAAAAATTCGATTCCTTGAACAAATGAATTATCATCTATCTGTCCTTCTGACCACCATTTTGCATTATTTTTTATCCAATCTGGAATATTGTAATTTTGACCTGAGGCAGATAATGATACACCCATAACTGATGATATTGATAATATCATGAGTGCATACAAAATTATAGTTTTTTGCACGTAATGATATAATGAAACCAGAAGATTAACTTTTCAAATTTCAACTTCATTTCAACCGTCATGTTTTACTGCCTATTTTGGGGGCGTTCTATTTTTACTCTCTGTCGATATATTCTTCTATACCAGGAGGCTCTGGTGCAAGACCCTTTCTTTTTCTTATTTCTGCAATCGCAGTAGTAGCTATAGATTTTGGAAGTTCAGTCCATGCCTTAAAGGAAGTATTCCAAGTTGCACGTCCAGCTGTTTGACCTCTCATTGCTTCTGAAAGTGTAAATGTCTCAGATGCGGGAATTTCGCCAACGATAATACTGGAAGCTCCTTTTTGTGCCATATCAAGTACCTTCCCACGTTTTCCAGATAATACAGTGGCAACGTTTCCCACTAGATCTGTCGGAACTCTAACTTCAATTGCAAGCATAGGTTCCAATATTGTGGTTCCAGCTGTTAAAAGTGCACCCATACAAGCACGTCTAGAAGCAGGACCTAGTTGGGACAGACCTCTGTGTGCAGTATCCTCGTGAGGAACAAAGTGAGTAAAAGTGAATTTACAATCCCTCATTTGCTCTTTGCATAAAGGACCTTCTTTCATAACTTCTTCAAATCCAGAATTAATAGAGTCGGTAGATTCTTGAATGAATTGAACACCTTTTGTTCCGTTAATCATAACATTTCCACGTGGGTCCAATTTCATAATTCTCTTAATTGTATCAGTATCCCAACCAGCGCCTTTGAGAAGATCAGAGACTACCTTTTTGTCTTTCATGTCACTGACTTCGCCAGTTCTAAGCATATGAGCAATAGCAGGTTCCAATGGCTCTACTTTCATGAAAATCTTGTTATGTCTATTGGGGGATTTTGACATTATTGGTTCACAGCTGCCTTTGACAGTTTCTCGGTAATTGATAAGTGGTTCAGATGTGATAATTTCCACTTTAGTATCTTGAATACGATGGGTAGCTACATCAAGATGAAGTACACCCATTCCGGCAACAAGAGTTTCGCCTGTTTCCTCATCTATTTTTACTACTAGGTTAGGATCTTCAATTGTTAGCTGTTTGAGAACCTCAACAAGTTTAGGTAAATCTTTTGGATGTTTTGGCTCAATTGCAATTTGAACAACGGGTTCTGAAACATATTTGACCCCTTCAAACATTGGTATGCCTTTAACAGATGAAATTGTATTGCCAGCTCGGGCTTCAGTTAATCCCAATAATGCAGGAATGTTTCCGGCACCTAGCTCACCAACTTGTTCTCTTTGGTTACCCATGAAAAAGTTCACAGATTGAACTCTGCCTTCTCGTTTTGAATCTATAATGTTAACTGTTTGTCCATCCTTTATTGTTCCGGAAAATAATCTACCAATTGCAACAGGTCCAGCAGCAGGATCCAATACCATGTTAACAACCATCATAATTGTTGGTCCATCGTCACTACATGCCAAAAGTGCTTTTCCTATATCAGAGTCAAGATCGCCTTTCCAAATTTGGGGGATTCTATATTTTTGAGCAATGTGTGGTGGTGGGACATGTTTGACTACCATTCCCAATACAGCGTCAGCCAACGGAGCTCTTGCTACTAACTCATCAACTTTTTCATTTTTATATGCGTCAATAACATCTTTGAAAGTGATGCCTTTTTCTTTCATAATATCTACGTTAAATGCCCACTTGTCTTTTGCAGAACCAAATGTAACACTAGCATCTTGTATTGATACTTTCCATTTTTCTTTGTATTCAGGTTCTGCATAAGTATCAACTAATTGGTTAAAGCTAGACACTACACCTGCAAGTGTTTCTTGCATTTTTTCTGGAGTTAAACGGAGTTCTTTGATTAGTCTGTCTACTTTGTTGATAAACAGAACTGGTCTGACTCGTTCTTCTAGTGCCATTCTTGTCACAGTTTCTGTCTGAGTCATAATTCCTTCAACTGCATCACAAACAACCGTTGCTCCGTCAATTGCTCTAAGGCTTCGAATTACCCTTCCACTAAAATCAACGTGTCCAGGGGTATCAATCATGTTAATGACATATTCTTTGTCTTTTTGTGTAAAGTGTAATGTTACGTTTGCTTGATAAATTGTAATTCCTCTTGCCTGTTCTTCTTTATCAAAATCCATTGCCAATGCTTTTCCTGCGGCAGAGGGAGCAATAATTCCAGAATTTGCCAAAAGGCTATCACTCATAGTGGTTTTTCCGTGATCAACATGTGCGATTACACTAAAGTTACGAATTTGGTCTTTATTCTTGATAATCTTTAGCACTTCAATTGTTGACTTGAATTTTGCCATATTCGCAAAACCAATTATTCAGCTATTAAATCTTATGAGAAAATAGATCAGTAGATCATTTGATCACTTACATTACGAAGTTTTTTTGATAAAACAAAATGACAATCTTTTTGTCGTCTTTTTTTAGCCTCAAAAAGTGGCAGTAATTGAGAAAAATATACATAGTAAAGCAATTGTGAAATCTTGTTTTTTGATTCGGACACAGGATGAATTACATTCAGTCCAACGCTTTTCAAATTCTTTACAAGTTGTTTGTTATGGAAATTTTTTTCTTCAAAAATTATCACGGTGTCGCCTTTTTTTATAGAAAATAACTCCATATGTGAAAATTGCTCTATTTTCTCAAAATGAACATCATATCCAAGAAGTTCATAAAATTTTGCTGCACAATACATTGTGATTGGAAATGTATGCATAGAACCTAAAACAAAAAGTCTTTTTCCAAATTTTGATTTTTTTGCATCAGATAATGCTTTTTTGAATATTCTAGAATTTTTTGGGATGGAAATGGGTTTCACTAAAGAAATACAAGTCAAAGCACTTTCCAAAAAACTGATACTTCCAGCAGTAAATACGTCAGAATTGGGAAAATTCAAGAGTATTGAGGCGTCACAGGCATTTGCCAGTCTGCTGTGAGGCTTTGATGTAATGGCAATTGATTTTTTAGCCATTTTTGCAACTTTGATATTAGATATTGTATTTCCAGATATAGAAACAAGATAGATTGTTTTATTTTTTGTAATGGTTTTGTTTTTTAGTAAGTCAAGCGGATCAAACGATTTTACCAAATAATTAGAAAATACTTCGGCTAGCATTGCAGATACAAATGAATCACCAGTACCAGTAAATATCACATTTTTTTGCTGTGTTTTAGAGAGTGGTTTTTTGGCATGAAATGTATGTATAAATTCAGTTTGAGAAAAAATGTCTTTTTCATACGCCTCTAGTGTTTGCATAAAAATCATAAAATCATCACACATATTAGAAAAACGGTCTAGTTTTGATTTTTATAACGAATATTTAGGAATAATATGTGGAGATTTCTGTAGGACATACGCCGGATTCGGATGATGCATTCATGTTTTATGGAATGTTTACAGGAAAAGTGACATCTTCAAATTTTACTGTGAGACATGTGATTGAAGATATTGAAAAACTAAACAGAAAAGCGACAAACCCAGAACTTGACGTTACTGCAGTATCTGTTCATGCTTGTGCTTACATTCCAGGGTATACTATTTTGAGAAGTGGTGGAAGTTTTGGAATAGGGTACGGTCCAATTGTTACGGCAAAAAAACAAATGACAGTTGATGAAATTAAAAAATGTAAAATTGCAATACCGGGGAAAATGACATCTGCGTTTTTATTGCTTCAGTTAATGATAGGTGAATTTGATTATGTTGAAATGAATTTTAGCGACATTCCAGAGGCAGTAAGAAATGGCAAAGTAGATGCAGGATTGGTCATTCATGAAACTCAGCTATCATATGAACAAGAAGGAAATGTCAAAATTTTAGATGTTGGGAAATGGTGGGATAAGGAAACAAACGGATTACCGGTTCCATTAGGAATCAATGTGATGAAGACAAGTCTAGGGATGTATACAATTCACAAATTTGATCAATATTTACAAGCATCAATTGAGTATGGGTTAGAGAATCTAGATGATGCAGTAGATTATGCGATGCAATACAGTAGGGGAAAGCCAAGAGAGTTAATTGAAAAATTTGTAAAAATGTATGTCAATAAAATTACTGTGAATATGGGAGATAAAGGAGAAGAGTCAATAAGAAGAGTTTTTGAAATGGCAAAACAAAAAAAACTAGTTCCAGAATTTACACTTAACATAGCCATCAAGTAATTATACTGTAAAAAATTCTACAACTTTATGGGCGATGGAATAGGTGGGCCAGTAATAGGTTGTTTGTCAAACAACACATTTGAGCTTCTAGTAACTCATTTTCGCAAAGACAACAAAGATGAATATGCTAAAACAGAACGCATAATCATTGCTAAAATCGACAATCCTGATGAACCTCAATATCAAGAAATGACACAGACAGACCTAGAGATGGCACTAAAAGGAAAGTTCGTATCATGTAATGTACAGTACAGAGATTCCAAAACAGACGCGCTTGTTTGTAATGTTTTTGTTCAAAAACCTCCAGAAGGTTTCGTGTAACTTCCTCGATACATCACATTATACACACCTGAAATATTTTAGAAAACAAAAAGAGTTTAGAATCAGGTTGTCTCAAAAAACAATCTAACATTTTTTTCCAATTGACCCATGAAGATATTTAGAATGTTCTAACTTTCTTTTTCTTTACTTTCTGCGGAGCATTTTCATCTTCATAATCAATTTTTTCCCCACAAAAAGGACAAAAATCAATAGATTGTACTGAATGCCCATCATATGTGATTTGGTCCACTATTGCAAATTTGCCCTGCTCATAATTCCAGACTGTAAATTTTTTACAAAAGTTTTTGAATTTTTCACAGCAAAACTCAGCATCACGCTTTAATGTAAAATTTGAATATGTGTTATTTTCAGATTCTGGATCCTTTAATGTTTCCTTCTTGTATAATGCCTTCATAGTAAAGTCAATTAAAATAATGGATTTCACTTACCTGATAAATCCTTCTGGAGTCATGATCAACTTTATTGAATACTTTTCTTAATTCGTACGAATTGATCTATGGAAACAGAGTTTAGGAGCAATTTGTACCAAAATATCAGAAATTGCCCAATCTGAAGCAAAAAAATGAATACATAATTTAAAAATCAGTGTTTTTGATTCAGTATGATGAGTGTAGAGCGCATAGTTTTTGAATTTGTGAAATATATTCATAAAGAACCAAGTAAATGCCCTGCATGTGGATTTAACATCATCATTGAATGTTGCAGTTTCATAAAAGGTCGGGGTTGGTTTTGCCCAAAGTGTAAAACGTTATCAGTCTATGATGAGGAAATTCAAAAAATGATAGGAGATAATGTGTCAATATTACCTGTCATTCCAAAGCCACCATATTCTTTTGGTGAGACTTTGAAAGCATCACAGAAAGTGCGTCGTATAGATTAGCAATGTAGGATAAATTATAAAATCATAGAACGAGCCTAAAAATCATCTTTGATCAAAACTCAATTCTATTTTGACGTAAAATAGGCATAAAGACACCACAATTAAAGTAATTTCGATAGCACTAAGGTTTAATTTCACATAAAGTTAAAAAAACAAAGTGGGAAGCATATCAGTAAAAAAAGGATGGACCAAGAATAGCAAGCTTGCAGTAGTGGGCCTAATAGGAAGCATAATAGTAATTATTCTAACATTGGCGTTTGATTAGATTTATCTTGTGTTTATTTTCTCAAGTACAAACAAGCATAAATTCACCAGTACTAAAAAATAGCATACATTGTGATAATAAATGGACCCTGTCAGTTTCAAAAGAAAATATTCTTATTTGTTTTAATGAATTAAAAGAAGATTATGACAATAAATTATCTTAAAAAAGATGAATGATTCAATAGAAGAGCATAAACTTTCAATATAAAAAAACCAAAACAACAACAGAATCCTTAATCTACAGTAATAAAGTTAGAAAAGTATGATAAATTGTTTTGTTTGTGGAAAAAAGAAAGAAGATTATGAAGTATGGTGGAATAAAATAGCAATAGGCATCACATATGATTCAGAATTTCAAAATAATGACATCATACGTAGTATGACAGATAAATCAATGATGTGTCACACATGTATTCAAACAATAGAAAAAAGAGTCAAAGAAGATAATTCGCCAGATTCAGTGTAACCTAATATATGATAAAGTTCAACTTTTAATGAGAAAGAAATGCTAGTCGATAAAAAAATTTTTGCCGGGGGAACTGCTATGTTAGTAGTAGGCATAATAATCATGATCAATCTCAATGCCACTATGCCAGTTGGTCAATCTGGAATGACAGAGGAGGAGGTCATAGATTTGATGACAAAACAGCAAGAAAATCAAGACATGAATACGCTTGCAGGAATTTTAATTGGGATTGGATTTATGTTGATTTTAATTAGTTTTGGTGCTAGAAGGAGAAAAAAAGGCAGTCTAGAAAAAGAAGAAAAAAAACCAATTACGTAAACGTCAAACATTTTAATTCCAAAATTATTACTAGTCAGTATTGATTCATGCAGAAATCAGCATCTACCCTATTGGAACAGGTACTACAAGTGTAAGTTTCTACATTGCTAAAGGAATAGACGCAATACAAAACATCGATGGAATTAGGTATGAGATTAATTCGATGGGGACAGTTTTGGAATCAGAGAATATCGATAAAATTTATCAAGCCGCTAAAATAATTATGGAAGTAGTCCACAATCTAGGAGTGAATAGAGTAGAAGTGATTTTAAAAATAGACTCAAGAAAAGACAAGCAAGTGAAAATGGAGGAAAAGATAGAATCCATAAAAAAACATCAAAGTAAAAATAAAATTTAGAATCTCTTGATAATATTAAAAAAGGTATCACGTTGTGCGGGCTGACGTCCGATTTCTTTTACCATGGTGGCTAACTCTTCTACAGATGAAGTGGTGGGTTTTCCTGCAGCTCGATAAATTTCTTCAGAAAACGCAGTTCCGACCAAGTCATTTCCACCATTAGATAATGCAACTTGTGCAAGTTTTTTACCATATGCAACCCAATAAACAGAAATATTATTCAGTACATTTGCAAGCATTAACCTAGATAATGCAATAATTTTCAAATCATATACAGATGAGCATTCATTGTTGACTAGATGTTCTTGCTCAAGTTCAGTATTATCAAGACTAAATTTAAGAGGAATCAATGTGATAAATCCTTTAGTCTTTTTTTGTAATTCACGAATTTTTATTAGATGATCAATGATATGAGATGGTTTTTCAATATGACCATACAGCATTGTAACGTTACTTTTGATTCCAAGATTATGAGCTTGCTCAATTGTGTCTAACCATTCCTGTCCAGAACATTTCCCCCTGACAATTTTTCCTCTTATTTCAGGGTGGAATAATTCAGCCCCTCCACCAGGCATAGAGTCAAGACCTGCGTCTTTAAGACGACAAAGAATTTCCTTTGTAGAATTTTTTGTTAATTTAGACAAGTAGAAAATTTCAGCTGCAGTAAGTGCCTTAATTTTTAATTGAGGATGGTTTTTCTTTATTATCCTCAACATATTTTCATAATACTCAAGAGGGAGTTTTGGGTGAAATCCACCCACTATGTGAACTTCGGTTGCACCCATATTTTTTGCAATGGCAACACGTTGTTCAATTTGCTCGGGGGTGAGAGTGTATGCATCTTCAGCACCATCTTTTCTATAAAATGCACACATCTGACAGCTTGCAGCACAAACATTTGTGTAATTCATGTAGTAAGATGCAGCAAAGGTTACGGTATCTCCAACTAGTTTCTTTCTAGTAATATCGGCAACTGCACTTAACATATGTAAATTATCATAATTCATCAATTCCAGACCATCATCATAAGATAGTTCTTCTCCAGCAATTGCTCGATCTAATGCCTTGGATTCTCCCACTAGTTGTTCTAACACATAACAAGTCAACCGTTAAAGGATATATTCCTTAACTGTCAGTCTCAAGAATTAAGTAGGCAAAGAAATTACAAATGTTATGGTGCTACCACTTGTTGATGAACACAAGCCAAAATGTTACTTGTGTCACATAGGATTTGAGAATATTGAAAAACTTAGAGAACATCAAAATGTAGAGCACGAAGAATTTTTTGAATCACATGAGAAAAACAGTAAACGTGAACCGGCACCGGGCGATGTTACTGTGTTTTAGATTTTTGGTTTCTGATAGACTTCAATAATTCTTTAACCGTTTCTTTGCTAATACCGGCAAGATCATAAGTATGATCAATAGATAATGCTTTTTTAAAATGCTTTAATGCATCGGCAAGATTTCCTAGTTCACCTAGGGATAATCCTTTGTAGGCTAATGCCATGGCACATTTTTTATCAACTTTAAGGGCCAAATCATAACACTCGATTGCATCTTTGTATTTTTCAATTGTATGTAATGATGCACCCTTGTTTACTAATGCATTGAGATTTTTTGGATCAATGCAGAGCGCTTTATTGTAATATTTTATAGATTGTTGTATCCTACCCAAATTTTGTAGTGTCACACCTTTGTCTATTAGAACATTAATGTTTTCAGGCTCTTGTTTTAATGCCAAATCATATAGTTTCAGAGCATCTGAAAAATTACCGTCTTCACAAAGATCATAAGCTTGTAATAGCATTTTATCTACTTCTTTACTCAATGTGTATTTGATAATACTTTATCAATAATATAGATTCACAATTAGCTAACAGCTAGAGAACAAGTCTATTTTATAGATCCATGTTTTGATCTAATTTTAGACCTTTGTATCTATTTCTTATTGTTACTTCAGTCACACTTGCAGCTTCTGCAATATCACGCTGAGTGATATCTTCACCATTTTTAACACATGCCAAGTACAGTGCAGCTGCAGCCAATCCCATTGGGTCTTTTCCTGCAGATTCTTCATGTTCCTGAGATATTTTTAGAACTTTTGCCGCATAACGTTTTGTTTTTTCTGTAATTCCAATTCTACTGGCAATACGTGCAACACATTGAATTGGATCCACTACAGGCATCTTTAGGTCTAATTCTCGATGTAACAATCTATAACATCTTGCAATGTCTTTTTTCTTTAAATTTGCAGCTTCACCTACATCATTTAGGGTTCGTGGAGTTTCTGTGTCTCTACATGCAGCATAGAGGGCAGATGCTATCATTGCAGATATAGATCTTCCACGTACTAATTTTTTTTCAATGGCTTTTCTGTAAATGTAAGCTGCCTTTTCAATTACGGCATCAGATAATGCAAGTTTGTCTTTTAATCTGTTTAATTCACTTAATGCCTGTCTAAGATTTCTATCAACGGACTCGTGAACTTGACTTCGACTGTCCCAAGTTCTCAATCTTTCAATTGTACTTTTCATTGATGCAGTGAGTGGTTTTCCAGATGCATCCTTATTCATAGGATTAATGATTGTGGATAATCCCATGTCATGCATAGTCAGTGATGTTGGTGCTCCTGCTCTTGCTTTGTTACCATGTTCATCTTGTGTAAAAGATCTCCATTCTGGTCCAGATTCTTGGGATTTCTCAGAAATGACATATCCACATTTCCCACAAAACCTTTCCCCAGTAACATCATCAGTTAAGAGTGAATTTTTTGCACAACGAGGGCAATTATCAGCATTGAGGGATTGTAAGACCATGATACTATCAATTATGTGTCACTTTATAATAACTAGTAGGAAGTTTTGGAATTATTTAGTGGGGTTTATTCGTAAACAGAGCCAGAAATCCAGTTTTTATGAAAAACAATCAAAATAAGAAATCGCAAATAAAAGCACTAGTTATGATGCGTGTTTATCTCTTGGGTCAATCTCCAATGATGTGTTAAAGCATTCCAAAGCTTCCTCGTACCTACCTAAACTACGCAGCGCTACAGCCTTAAAATTCCATAATTCAGGATCGTTTTGATTCAACAGTAATGCTTGCTCAAAGCAGCCTAGGGCATCTTCAAAATTCCCAGATTCTAAAAAATTCTGACCTTTCAAAACCAGTTCTTTGATTTGTTGCACATCATGTTTTGACAGTAGTTTGTTTTAAGTTTAAACGGAGAGAAAATACAAAACATGGCAAAATTAAATAAAATTAAACACATATTTAAGAAATCACCGAAAATTTAAATGCATTTTTAGTGTATACATAACGTATGGATTTAGATAAAACAGATGAAAGAATTCTTAAAAATTTAATGGTAGATGCCAGATCATCTGCAAGACAACTTGCATTAAAGCTTGGAATGTCAACAGTCACAGTACTATCAAGAATAAAAAAATTAGAAAAAGAAAAAATAATCAAAGGATACACAGCACTAATAGACCATGAAAAATTAGGGTACAATCTAACTGCAATAATTGAAATCATTGCAAAAAAAGACAAAATCATAAACATCGAAGCAGAATTATCAAAAATAGAGAACGTGTGTGGTGTTTACGACATTACAGGAAATACAGATACGCTAGTTATTGCAAAATTCAAATCACGTAGTGAATTAAGTGAATTTGTAAAAGGATTAGCATCAATTCAAAACATAGAAAATACCATAACACATGTGGTTCTAAATACCGCCAAAGAAGACTTTAGATTAACATAAACAAAATGAAAAAATTCAGCGTTATCATACTAGGAATAATTTTCATAACCGTGATTCAAAATGTTTCAGGGCAATCAGATGATGTAGGAAAAAAATTACAAATGGAGTTAATTGTAACAGATGAACAAAAAATAATTTTATTTGCCAGTTTTGCAATAGCAGTCATAGGTCTTTTTGCATATCTTGCAAGAGACATAATTCTAAGGAAAAAAACACTGTATGATTCCACAGAATTTGATTCAAAAAACGACAAAACATATGAAAAATACCATTCAGATTGGTCAGACGATTATGAAGAGTTAGGGTCTAGAAAGAACTCAAAAGAGGACAATGAGTTTAGAATTGCATCTCAAAATACTTCATTACCAAATTATTACAAGATATTAGAAATCCCACAAAATGCAACACATGATGAAATAAAAAAACAGTACAGACAACTGGCAAAAAAAATACATCCAGACAAAAACAAAGGGGAGAAATCAGAAGAGATAATGATTCAGATCAATAAAGCATATGAAGTATTATCAAATAAGGAATTACGTAAAAAATACGACACATATCTTAACAAAGATTAATCAGATTCTAGTTTTACCAAAATCATATTTAATTCAATTTTAGATGGACTTTGTATGCTGTTTGTCAAATTTGCAAATATAGACACAGTCATTTTTTTATCATTGTTAAGAATTTGTGTCGTGATTTTAATTTCACCAAATTCAGTGTTTGGGCCCAACATGGTTTTTGATAATAATGGAACTACAGATAGATCGTGAACTATTCCTTTTATTTTGTATGCAAAGGTATCAGAAAAATACACACCACCTCTAGTAGTAGGAGAATTAACAGGTGTTGGAGAATTCACAATAGAGACGCCAGATAAAGGATATTTGCGGCCATCTAGATGGAGAACGTATTCCAGAGGTTGTTTCTCATTGATGTTCATGAGGGATTCAAGCAAACCCAAGTCAACAGACAACAAAAACAGAAAAATGGCAATTCTATTGAGTGTTTCGTGAAAACATAGATTCAACTTTTCAGACATGATTTTGTACGCATGAAGAGATCAAACAAAAAATTAAGAATTTAGAAAAGAAAAAAGGGTTGTGATTTTATTGAGTTACTGTGATGTGCTGGCAGTTCATGCCCATTAATTTACTGTCTACAGTATGATTGCATACTTCCAGACGGACATGAATTTGATTATCTCCAGTTTCAGATAAAGACACTAACAGGTACTCCATCAAATGAAATATGCCATGTTGCAGAAGGGCCCGCTGGACCAGTAGTGCCGTTAAAACCCTATTGGATCTTGTGAGTCGGGGTTTAACTTAAGAGCATCAATTTGTACTAGTTCCGTTATTGCAATCCATAGTGTTTTGAATGGATTCTTGTCGTTTTTGGCGTCTTTATCTTTCTTGTCTTTACCTTTTTTGTGATTGTCATCATCAGCAAAAGCATTTCCAGATGCAAGAGAACTTGCAAGTAAAATAGTTACAATTGAGAGAAACAAAAATGTATTTGTTTTACTTATTGAAAAAATGAAATTATCATAACAGTCAAGGATCACCAAGATGAGATCAGATATTACATTTTTAGAAAAATAAATCATTCAAAACAGTATGATGATTATTAAATAATAACAACTACGAATGAAGATTAAGGTTTTTGAAAAAATAATTGCGTAGAATATTGGAGTTTTTTTGTCTTGTTCTTTATGATCTATGCTATTACTGTGATTTCTGGCGTGGACATGCCTCCATAGCCTGGATCAATCTTTTGTTTTGGATTTAATGTAGTGCTGTGGTGACATGCTTTGTTACATACAGGACAAAATTTTCTATCAAGCACAATACATTGACAAATATGGTTTTTCACGTATGCTTGTGCAGCTTGATTCCATTCTCCGGTTCCGTTACAATACACACAAATGTTTGAAGAAATAGAACCGATTCCTTTACAAAAATCACATATGTCTTCTGTCATATCTATTATGGATATAGCATCTATATTTTGAATCAATATATTTGAAGAGTTTAGAATCTTCACTCTGGATTAAAATTATCACATCCAGAACTACATGGCTTGTTCATCACCCCTTCACACTTTCCAAATTCATCATGTGCGATTCTCTGATGACCACAGTTACTGCATTTTCCTCTAAAATATGCAGTAAGTTCATTCATCGAGACATCCAATTTTGCAATTCGAGTATGCAATGAGGAATAGGGTAATTGTTCAGGCATATGATTTCTAAATTTGGTATGAATATAGGGATTTAGAATTTATTCTCAAATGGTCCGATTTCAGGATCTCCTAATGAAATTAGCACAAATTTTCAATCATTATAAAATTTTAAGAAGAGAATTTCAATAAACAGAGAGCATCTTTAAAAATAACAAACATAATCGGTATTTATTGCAAGAATTTGCAAATCAACACACTTTACGAAATCAGATCATGAGCCTAATTGTAGAGAGCGGCATGGATGAAGATTGTTACGCAGAGATGCTAGACTATACTATTGAATTATTTGAAACACAGGGGCTTGGAAGCGATTACTATGGATATCACAACATCAACCATGAATTAGAAGTCACATATGTATCAGTTTTATCTGCAAATCTAAATAACACTTCAAAAAAATTTTCAAAAAATGATTTGAGATATTTGTATACGGCAGCATTATTTCATGATTTTGATCCACAAAAAAGCGTAGATAAACCACACGAAGATAGTGTTTTGAAATTCATTTCGATGGATAAAAGATTAAGAAAACTTTTAGATGCTGCAAACTTGGATCTTGAAATAATCAAAGTGTTGATACTTAGAACTACATACCCATGGAGCGGTTCACTTAAGGAAAATGCAGAGCGACAAATTAAAGAATGTTTTAGAAATTCAGAACTAACAAAAAATGACGAATCAAAACAAGAACATTTTATGAATTTGGGATGGTATCTTTCAGTGGCAGATAGAATTAGTGGTTATGCATTAGGCGATTTTTCCAAAGCTATGGAAATGGCAAAAATGAATGCACATGCGTTAGCATGGAGACCATCACTTATTGTAAGAAGTTCTGTAGCATATTTTGAAGAACTGTTAAACAAAGAAACTGAAATGTGTCAATTCATTTTAAGATCATTACCAAAACATATGAGAAAAAATTTTTACGATACAGTGTTGTCATTTATGAATATTAGACAACAGGAGATTACCATACAAGCAAATTACACATATGATAACTTGAAATTGGTTCCAACTATTGAAAAAATAGACACGCGCCGAGACCCAGAATTTATCAAATCAATATATTCGATATTTTTAGAGTTACCAAAACCACTTCAATTTGCAAAAGACAACTTTGAAGAGTCAGTAAGAGATCAAAACATAATTCTCAATACACTTAGACTAAATGACTGCAATGGTGAAATTGTAGGATTTGCCAAAGGAGGACCTTTGGAAAATTACAGATTAAGACCAGAAATCAGAGATGAAAATTATGGTCTTAACAATACAATATTTCTAGAACCTTTGGCATTAAAAATGGGGCATTGGGGACTAAAAGGAGGTAGTGAAATGCGTCACATGTTCATCATGCAGGCTCATGCTAAAAAATACAAATATTTGACTAGTTTTGCATTAAGAGACGTAATAAAAGCTAGAATAGATAAAGAAAATGCAGAATTTGTGACAAGATTTGATCCAGAACGATGGGATTACTATAGAATCAAGATTTAATCATTAATTATTCAGATGCATCATTTCAGATACATCATTGTAAGATATCATAGTTGTAACGCGAATTAAACTAAAGGAATCAAGATAAAGTGTAGAAACGCTTTATTAACAAAAAAATTGCCAGAAAATTAATGATAAGACAAGTCAGTGGCACTTTTGGGATCATACTAGTTTTCACAGTTTTAATCAACCCAGCATTTGCAATGACACAGTTAGACAGAGTAGATATTACAAATCCACGACTTGTGAATGCATTCGGTTCAGAAATATCAGATCAGGTCAATGTGAATCAGCAAGTTCAGATTTCGGCAGATGTCAAAAACAATCAAGAAAAATCTCAAAAGTTTGTATATGTTGTTCAAGTTAAAAATCAAAATGATGTCATTGTATCATTGGGATGGATAAGCGGCGTACTTAATCCAGGACAAACTTTTAGTCCAGCACTATCATGGACACCGAAGATATCAAATGTGTATACCGCCGAGATTTTTGTGTGGGATGTCTCAGAAGAGGGAAGCAACAAAACATGGCAAAGATTAGATGCATTAGCAGAGCACATAACTTTGAAAATAACTAGCTAACAGCAATACGTCCATCATACACATGATGATCATTTTCGAATATATCATAAAAATATGAAAGTAAGCATAGAAAAAACATTGTTTTTAGGCATAAAATCAAGATCAGAGGTTTGCCTCATAGTAAAAAAAGTTTAACAAGATCTCGCTAATAGAACCGCGTGCCTAGTACTATTATGACAATAGGATATTGTGTAAAGTGCCGAGATAAAAGAGACATCGAAGGCGCAAAACCATACACCATGAAAAATGGCAAACCAGCTCTAAAAGGCACCTGCCCAAAATGCAGTACAGCTATTTTTAGAATTGGTAGAGGCTAGAAACTCTCAACGAGATAAACTAGTAGCGTCATTTAGTAGTTAGTCCATTCCATGGCGGACGCAATGAGGATGGATCTTTTTCTATTTCTTGAATAATTCTATTTTTTAACGAAAAGAAGAAATTTTCATGAGCATCAATCCACCATCCAAAAAAAGTTCTTGCCCTACTCCATAATTCTTTTCTTCTTTTCCATTACTTCTTGAGATTCAGAATTTTCCAATATCTTCATAGTGAGTAAAATTAGATGTTATTTAATTGTAGGACTTTACAAATGTAAAACAAATTTCTAAAATCATCTTTGTAATTTTCCTTATTGCCTATAGTTTTATGTCGAAATAGTGCAAAATCTATCCACTGACTATATCTCCCGTCGTTATGTCCCTGATCAGATTTTGACTAGGAAATATTTGATTATTGGAAAAACAGACATGTAAAACAGTATTACAAATTAGACTAGTCTCGGAATTAATAATGTCAAGACATGCTAGATAAAAATATAGATTCTAAATTTTCATTAGATTCATGCGTGTGAAGTCCATAAAATCTTGTCAAGTTTAAGCATGAAGTCCAATGATAAAATCGAGTCATATTGGATATAAAGTATGATTAGGTGTTGAGATGAATATTAAATGAAAGACAGCATAAACCTGTTCATTGAAATTCTCACAAGTCGCCAAGTCATCTTTCATTAAATTTGATTAGCATATTACAAACTTAAGATTAACGGTATAATTGATTCTAATTTGAGACATAGATTTTGTAGTCATGATGAATGTGTCTTGAGACAACAAAAAAGATCATAATTTAGTTTTACAACACATAAAAAAAGAGATTATTTTAGTCGCCTGTAAATTTCTTTGAATTCATCGGCAAGGGTGTATGAGATATTCAAAAGGTGCGCCAATTGGTTCATAGTAGTTTTATCTCGTGAGAGCTGTCGTAGAATAGTTAATGCTTTTTGGGGAGAATTTACGGATAAATCCATTTGTCCAGACCAAGTTTTGAATGCTTCGTTTACCTCCAAACAGAAATTCAATATGAATTGCTCAGAATATGGAACCATCTCCATAGATTTTGGGTTTCTTAAAAGCACTTCAGATAATTCACGGAACTCGTTTCTTCTATCTATCAGCAACATGTCCAGTGCTTGTTTTATCTTCGCATCTTCGAATCCAGGCTTTTTTATAAGATACAAACCTGTATTACTCATATAATATTATATTAATCAAGAAAGATAAGCCAGCCTATTACAATATTGAACGTTCATCATATTTTTTTAAAAAAAGTAAACAAATGTTAAGGAATTTGAAAAAAGTCAGATATCAGTCAGATAATTCAGAGAATCGATTTCCAACATAATCCCAATTTACCACATTCCACCATGCTGCAATATAGTCAGATCTTTTATTTTGATATTTTAGATAGTAAGCATGCTCCCATACATCCAACCCCAAAAGAGGTACTTTTCTTATTGACCATGGGCTATCGTGATTAGAAGTGGTAATCATTTCTATTTTGTTAAAAGTTTGATTGAACACAAGCCAACACCATCCACTTCCCTCGATGGACATGGCTTTGTTTGAGAATTCTTTTTTAAAATTTTCAAAGTTATCAAAATATACATCAATTGAATCGCCTAATTTACCTCCAGGACTTCCATCATTTTTTGGAGTCATTGTTTCCCAAAATAATTTATGATTTTCAAAGCCACCACCAAAAAAATTAACTTCGTTTCGTGCAGATTCAGGAATGGCACTTAGATCAGATAAAACAGATGTAATGTATTGTGGATGAAATTCGCTGGAAATTTTTGCCAGTGTTTTGTTTAATCCATCAACATATGCTTGATGATGTTTTTGGTGATGAATTTCCATTGTTTGTTTGTCAATATATGGTTCTAGTTCATCATATGCATAAGGTAATCGAGGCAATTCATATTTGACCATATTCTAATCAAACAAAGTCCACATATATTTTTCAAGTGAAAAAGATGATAACCATTAACACAAAACTACGGTATTGACAAAATTAGGAGTGATTGATTTAGAAATACTGCATTTAGGAATCAAGAGAAGTGGAAGTTTTAATGAAAAAGACATTGAAAATTCAGAACTAAAGAGATTGGGAGTGGGCAGAATACTAGATTCATTGGCATCATTAAAAGACAGAAGACTGATAGATTTGAATAAGGATGGTTCATTTTCTATAACAGATTTAGCAAAACATACGTTATGGAGTGAACAAATTCCAACATGGATCAAAATTTTACGGTTATTAGAAATCAAGTCATGCAGTATTGAAATGATTTCAGATTTTTAAAAAAAATCAGAAATAGAATTGATTGACGAAATTGAAAAATTGAGGAAAAATCAGTTGATTCTAATGTCACCATTAAGACAAGAATCAAAAATCATCAAAATGTATGAAATTATCCCAGAAGGAATAGAAAAAATCAAAAAAATAGAAGAGGCGGGATTTCAAAACTACACCTTAGAAGAGAAGAAACCAAAAACAGAGATTTTGGAATTAATTGATGGAATCATCAAAGAAATCAGCGAATGGTCAGAATTTAACAAAAAAGACGTAATTTCAAAACTAAATGAAATCAAAGAAAAATTAAAAATTTAGTTATTTTGATCTTATTTTATCATGAATTTGTGCAAGAATTAATTCTGCCTTATCTTTATTTTCATATGTATCAACAGTCTCATCCATAATAGAATCAATTTCATAGCTTTTATCCACCAAAATATTTGCGACGTGATCATCCAGTGTGCCATTTCCAATGAGATAGTATGCAAAAACGGTATTCTTTTGGCCAATTCTATGCAATCTGTCTTCTGCCTGTCTATGAATTGCAGGACTCCAATCCAGTTCTGCGAAAATTACGTATTTGGCTCGAGTCAGATTAATTCCTACGTTTCCAGCTCTTAGGCCAGCTATCATTAATTTTGATTCTCCTTTTTGGAATTTGTCAATTTGTTCTTGACGTGTTTTATCAGTTTGACCACCAATAATAGAAACGGGTGAAAATTCTTCAAGACTCTCATGTAGTAATTTGTGAATGACTTTATGATGGCAAAAGACCACAACGCTTTCCTCTATTTCCATAATATTTTTAACAAAATTAATTACGTGGGGTAATTTTGCAACACCCGCAATCTGTCTTTCGCTTTGAATTGCTCTTTGGTATGAAGCAGACTTGTCAAAAGCAGTTTCAGCGTCTTTCTGCTCTGCTTCTAATTTAGTCCATATTTTTCCCAGTTCGTTAAAGTAATAATCAGTATCAGCATCAATGACCTCTTTGTAACGAACTTTATCTTTTAATTCCTTAAGAACATCAGATTTTTTTCGTCTTAACATGACATGTTTTTGTAATTCATTTCGAAGCGATGCTCTTTTATTTTCAAGTACAATTGCTTTGCCTTTTTCATTAACATAACAAAAGTACTCACAAAATTCCTTAAAACTACCAAGCAGTCCAGGTCTTAGAATATCTACAATTGGCCAAATTTCAGAACCTCTGTTGAATATAGGAGTGCCAGAAAGGCCAATCCTATAGGAAAGAGATGGCAAAGCTGCCAGTTTTTTAACAGCTTTATATTTTTGGGTTGTCTTTGATCTTAGATTATGAACCTCATCACATACTATAGTTCTGATGTTGAGTTTTGATAAATCAGAAAGACGTTTGTAAAGTAATTCATAATTTATTATGTAAAAATCAGTCACAGGAAGTTCTTTGGACTTTCCAGTTCGGATAATAGTAGACGTAGAAGATTCAGATTCGATTATTCTTCCATTTCTGCTTTTTTTCTTCATAAATTTGGAAATTTCTCTTTCCCAGTTATTCAGTGTCACTAATGGTGCCACAACTAGTACTGGAAAAGTTTGTTTTTCAGTAGCAACATAAGATAAAGTCTGCACAGTTTTGCCCAAACCCATTTCATCTGCAAGTAATGCATTGCCAGATGATTTTAACAAGAAATCCAATCCTTCTTTTTGAAAATTCAATAGTTTTCCTCGGAATTGCTCTCCAGCTTTTGCACGATTCAGATTGTATTTGATTGGTGGAAGGGTTGGTTTTGGCGTATAAGTTTTTACGATTTTTCTTTGCCATGCAGATTTAGATAGAATTTCAAGGGGATATCTGTCCATGATTAATTTGATCTGTTTTACGCTTTCAATACTGTCCGGAATTATTACCTCATCAATGTTTTCACCATACCATGCTTCAGGCACAAGCCTTGAGATCATACTTACTGCACGTTGACCTGTAATCTTCCAACTCCAAATTTTAGAGTATTTGTCCAAAACATACTCTAATGTTCCAAAATTTTCCATGGATGTCGCCATAATTTGTCGATAGAATGTTTTTTTGCCTTATGAATCTTGATGTTTCTTACGATCAGACGACTGATCTTCAAAAATCTACAATAGTTAAAATATGAATGAATACATGGGCTTAGGCACTAAAATTTCAAGCAGACTAGAGCATAGGTTGAGATTAATGAGGCTTATCGACAGGATGTGGCTTTGTGTTTTCATCATGGCAATCACAGTGGCAAAGATGAGTCTCATGGTTGTTTACACAATCAATACATTCGTAGTGTTTTCTAGATTCACAAGCGGCACAAATCATACCAGCAGTAAAATGAAGATGAATTTGTATTTTTTCTATTTTAATTACAGCGTTAGTACTCCACTTCGCTTCTCTGAAGTAGTTTATCAGTTAGATCTACGTATCCTTGGGGATCAATCTCTTTGGCAAATCCCTTATCGATGTTTATTAGATAAATTGAGTGCAAGTGGGCATTTAAGATATCAGTATGGGATATGGGGGGATTTTTGTAATATCGATCACATAGATCTCTGATTTTTTTTATATCCGATTCATTTCTTGCATTTGGTGGAATAAGAAAAATTTTTGGGATTGGGATAAGCCCTATCACAGGAGTTGCCAAAGAAAATTTTGAGCAATGCTGGCTGTATCTAGCAATTTTACTCATTATTCTTGCAGTAAAATAATCAATAGTGTCCATGGCATGATCAGGAGGAGTAAAACCAGTTTCGATTTCAACAATTGTAGTCCCGCCTCCTTTTTTTGCAAAAATATCACATACCAAAATATCAGAAATTTGTTTTTCCACTTCCACTGAATGACCGCGGATAATCAAATTAGATGCGCATATGAGCTCTAAAACAGAATGATTGATTTTTACAAGATTTTTTTGATACATTTCTATTAGTTGTTGGCGCACATAGTTGAGTTTTGGTAAATCAGTTTCTTTCAAATTTTTAGATAGTTTATCAGTCACATCATAAACATCGTTGCGGAATTTTTCTAAATCCATATATTCACAATTGCTTTAGCGTTGGGGTTTAAGAATATGATAGTGTTTTAGAACTTGACAAATCTATTGGAAAAGGACTTACTAATAACTAAAATTGACATAATGGAGCCAATTAGAATGAAAACGGTAACAGAGCCAAATTCAGGTACGATATGACTTTGAATGAGGGGATCACTTGTTAGAGTAAAAGATGTTTTGAATTGTCTAGTCTCAGTACCACTTTGAACTTTTAGAATATATTCACCATCTTGTTTCCAGAGCGGACTCTCAGTATTTAGTTCAAAAGAAAAATTTCCATCAATATCAGATGATATTTGTTGAACGGTTACAACATTTCCAATAGGGTTAGTTACAACAGCTAGTATTGGCGCAATATTATTTTGTGGTTTCAAGTATCCAGTTACATGAATAGTTGATTGATGATCATAAAGGGGGTAGTCAGTCCAGACAGTTAATGGAAACATTTCTTTGTAATGATCAATTTCATAAGAAGGAATTTGAACACAGTTTCTACAGGTGGATTCTGATTCGGCGTATGAAATACCAGATAAAGACAATGATGTAACAAGAGATAGAAGCAATGCAGTGAAAATGGAGCGATTCATGTTATATCGGCTAAGATCATAATATTTATAGATTTTTAAGAAAACATACTTTTTGATCAAAAATGAAATTAAATTACTCAAAAAGATCAGTTGAAATAAAATTACTCTAACAACAAATCTGAAAACTAGATGTTATGAACGATTTATCAATTCTACGCGTGCCTTATAATCAAAAAAGCATTATTGTCATCAATGAAAATAGACATACCTTTACCATGTCCAGCATGTGGTGGAAAGATGTATTCTGTAAGTTATGAAGCGTCTTTCACAATACTGAAAAAAAGAAGCTGGCAAGTATGCAAGGAATGCAATTTTGAAAGGGATTCGGAAGATTTCAAAAAATCGATTTGCTGCATATAACAGTAATTTTTCTATTTTTGTGTAATTAACAATTTTCAATCTAAAAAAGAACAAATTAGAGATCAGATAGTGATTAATCTTATGATCAATCATAATCAGATAAAGCAAGATTGTAAAAAACATTAAACAAAAATCTAAGAGTCTTCTTTGAAAATTCTTATTGCTTCTAAATGAGAACAGTTTGCTTTTAATCCCTTACCGTGATGAAACTTGTAGAAATTTTTGAATCCAGGACATTCACATGTATCAGATGTCACAAAATAAGACTTTTCAGGATCAGATGAAGATTTTATTTGATATAGATCATCATCTACTTTAACAACGCCACCATTTTCAACTAGTTTTTTGGCCTTTCGTATAGTACTTGCACTCATAACATAATCACCACATAGTTATTTTTTATTCTTTAATTTTTTCATGACGTTAGACCAATCAACATCATCACTTTTACCTTGAGATAGAGCATTTTCATAAAGCAGTTCAAAAACCCAATGGATTATTTCACCCCAGATTGCTTTGAGTGAATCTTCATCGGTCCAAACTATGCTTGCCTTAACAGCAGTCATTGCTAAAATATGGTTAGCATTCTTGCTAGGATGTTTATTCCATTTTTCTATGACTTTATCACAAAATTCAAGAATTTCATTTTTTGTTAATACTAGTCTATCAGGATCAAATGAGGTGTTTTTTGCCATACATAGTATAGAAGGTCATACTAAATTAGAATTTTCAGAATTTTATAGATACAAATTCTCAGAGAAAAAAGAGAGTAATAACAAGGCCTTAATCAGGCACAAACACAATATGAAATTTACCCAATATCGTATTCAGATCTAACTAAATGCACATTCATACTGTAATTATTATAAACTGAGTTTACCATTTCTGTTTATTGGCTTTGAAGAGATATGTTGCTACACGTTTAATCACAATGTTTGGAGTTTTGATGATCACGTTACTCATCACAATTGCGCTAGTAGGATCAAATATGGACAACATATTGAAACAGGGAGTTGTTTTTCAAGTAAGGTCTGAAATTACAGAAAATCCTGCAATTGCAGAAAGTTTTTCATCTGTAGATGAATTTGAATCATTTGTTCAAACTCAAATTGAACAGAGAATCAAGACTTTAGGATTGGATGAACCATGGTATTCTCCACAAAGAATTGGTTTTACAATGTATAAAATACTATTCTTAGATTTCGGTCATGCGACATTTCTTACTAGCGATTCAGGTTCATCAGATGTCAAAGAAATTATTTTAGAAAAACTGCCCAGAACCGTCCTGCTGTTTACAACTGCAACAATCATAATATCAATAATAGGTATTTTTCTAGGAGCATTATCAGGAAGCAAGGTCGGATCAATAATTGACAGAATAACATCAAGTTTTGCAATAATCAGCTCTAGTTTTCCTGTTTGGTGGATAGGAATGTTAATGATATTCTTATTTTCATTTGTGTATCAGATTTTTCCTGCAAGAGCAACACCATTAATTCCATCATCAGATCCAAATTATATCGTATCTTTACTATATCACATGACATTACCTTTGATCACAATTGTGATGATAGGTTTTGGATCATGGGCATATTTAGTTAGAAATTTCATAGTAGGAATAATGCAAGAAGATTTCATAATTGCAAAAAAGACAATGGGAATTAATCAGAAAAAAATAATTTATACTCATGCTCTGAAAAATGCAGCCCCGCCAATAATCACTATTCTAGCACTAAGTCTTTCAGGTTCGCTTGGAGGAGCAATAATTACAGAAGCAGTATTTGACTGGCCAGGTATGGGTAGGTTATATTTCGAGGCAATTACAGTCATGGATCTTCCCGTAATTATTGGTGCCACATACATTTTGACAGTATTTTTTCTGATTAGCATATTTGTTGCAGATTTGCTGTATGGGTATTTTGATCCAAGAGTGAGAACAGGATAATGGGCAGCATCACACATCAAGAAATCAAAGGAGAATTTTTCAAAAGCAAGATAGGTATTGCGGGTATTGCTATTTTAGGGATTTTGATTTTCACATCAATTATTGTAGTTGTTGTAACCCCGGTTGATACTTTTAAAGAATGGAACAATCCAGGTAAATGGATTTCATATCCCAAAGTAGCCATACCGGTATGGATTAATTTGTTTTTGAGTGAAAAAATTCCTGAACACAAAATTTTGGATACACCAAATGTTAACTATGATGTATCAGGAGACATATCAAGTACATCTCATCAATTTGGAATAAATTTTGACTATGATGATTTTCCAAATGATTTCATTTATGAATTTTCTGCAAAATATTCAGGAACACCATTGTTACAAATGGACGTAATACGTCCAGATGGAATACGATTAAAATTATTATCAACATCAATGCCACACTCAGATTCAAATTCAATTCACAGTGAAAGAGTATTTTCCACAGACGATACAATTAGAAAAAATCTATATCTTCAATCAAACAAGTTTTTATTTTCTTTAAGTAATTTATCTTCAGAAGATATCATTTTTTCTAAAACAGAGAAGCACGAACCACTAAAAGGAAATTATATTTTTTTGATTAATATGTATAACAACAATTCAGAAAATCAAATTCAAGAATCCAGACTAATCATAGGAGGTAAAGCTTTTGGAATTATGGGAACGGATGAATTAAGAAGAGATTTAGCTGTAGGTCTACTCTGGGGAACACCGTTGGCACTTTTCATAGGATTGGTTGTAGCAATAGCATCAGTGCTGATGGGATTGTTGTATGGGGTGTATGCAGGCTATAGAGGCAAGAAAACAGATGAGGTAATGATGAGATTTAATGATGTAATCTATGCGCTTCCCGCACTCCCATTTTTGATTATTCTATCAGTTACAATTAGCAACAGTATTTTTGTGATGGTTGGATTTTTGATGTTATTTGGTTGGGTCGGAATAGCAAAAGTTGCAAGAAGTATGTCATTGCAAATCAAAACCAGAGGATATGTAGAAGCTGCCAATATGATGGGTCAAAAAGATTCAAAGATCGTGCTTAGGCATATTTTGCCACAATTACTACCATATGCGTTTGCCAGTATTGCCATATCAGTGCCAGCTGCAATTACAACAGAAGCAGGGCTTAGTTTCTTAGGATTGGGCGATCCGTCATTTCCAACATGGGGTCAAATTTTACATGATGCTAATACATACGGTGCAGCTGCCAGAGGATTATGGTGGTGGATAATGCCACCGGGGATAATGATAGCCATAACCGGACTTGCTTTTGTCTTTATAGGCAATGCATTAGATGCAATTGTAAATCCAAAACTCAAAAGATAATTAATTTTGTAAATTAAATTTTCGAATTACATCTAATGTTGCATCATTTAGTTTTATTGTGTATGTTGCAGCATTTGGATCCTTTGACTCGGATAATGCATCAGCAAATTTTGTTTTTTCTTGCTCTGTTGCACCTGCTTCGTGAGCACATAAAGAAAATGCTTTTAGATTTAGATTATTTTTCAGCAAATAAGAAATAAATTTTTTATATTTTTCTGTATCTGACCAGCCAATATTTTTTTCGGCACATGTCGCAATCCAAACATCAATTGAGTTATGAAACATTACTTTTTTTCTAATTTCATCTAAGGACATTGTTATATTTTAGAAATCAGCACGTTGCATTTTAGAACCACATCTGGGACAGGTACCGCCTTTGTGTTTATTACTGCAGACTAGACATACGTAACGTACACCAGTACCACCAGAATTCATTCCAAAGAATCCACCACCAGTTCCAGAATCTCCGTATCCTTTCATACGACTCATGTACCGTTTTCTTAACAACATTGGAAATGCTATAAAAATAGCTAAAGCAGCACCAAGACCATACGGAAATGGAAGAATCATTTGTAATCCAATACTGATGCCTAGCGATGCAAACAAGAATATCAAATAAGTCTTATAATTAAACAATTCAATGAAAGTACACTCAAAATACTTATAAAGTTTTGGCGTATTTTTCGTTTTTTCTCTATATGATGATTGGAGATATTTTTATCTAGATAATTACTAGTTCTATAGAATTTCCGTTACTATCCCAAGCGAAAATATCGTCGTCCCCATACGGAGATTTTACAATTAAAGACACCAACCCAAAGAAGTTATGAAGATCAGTGACAGAAGGATCAGCAGTTCCACTCGGATGAGAATGAACGATTCCAACATAACTCATATCAAAAGGCAAAAAAGAATGAGGAAACCCTGCAAATGTTGGCCCAGAATAGTTAAACGGTGGAATTACTAGCCCTTCAATCAAGACATGCCCTTGTTTTGATTTACCTTTTAAAATAAGAATACATTCGTTGGGGTGCTTCATTTGACAGTAAGACAAAATACTGTCTAGAACTTTTTTTTGTAAAGAAATCTGTCTTTCAAGTTTTTTCTTTTTGAATAACATATCAAGATGTTTTAGTTTAAGATCTAATTAAATTTAAGATCAATAAGTAACAGTATAAACAGTATTAGAGAATTTTTTTAGTTTGATTTCAATATCAGTGATTAATTTGGGAATATTAGGACGATCTTCGTTGATTTCAGCTTGAAGCGTTTTTATTTTTAATTCATAATCGTCTTTATCAGAAAGAGCATTATTCAAATCTCTCATAAGAGCAGACAATTCATCAGGTTCAAATGCAAGCATTTGATCTTGAATGTTTTGTCTTTTATCTACAAAGTCATTTACTTGTTTGATAAATCCGTCTAATGCTTCCTCTGTTTCAGTTATTTGAGAGAATGATTTTTCAGTGTCTTTAACAGAGATGGCACCTGAAGAGATCCCTTTTCTTACATTTTCTAAAATAAGTATTATTGAATCTCTGTTCTTTGAAAGCAATACCTCAAAAGGATCTTCAATTAATTTAGTCAGTAGATTTTTTTGTTCTTTATCCAATGATGAGGCGTATTCATATCTACTAAGAGGTCTAGAAATTTTTGTAAATTGTGAGTCTATTTCATTTTTTATTTGATTTTTTTTCACATTGAATTCATCCAAAATTCGTTTTAAGTCTAAAAATTTCTCATATTCATCTGAAGTTTTTATTTTTTTAATTGAATCCTCAAAGGAAAGAATTTTTTTATCAAGCGAGCCCATAATTCCGTGAATTTCAGCAATCCTTTGTTCTTTCTTAACAAGATTGTTTTCTAAATTATTGATTTCCTTTAAGGATTCCAAAATTTCAGCAGATGTTGATTTTGTATAATCATAATTTTTTAATAATTGTTGGATTTGAACATGATTTGAATTCATTTGGATTAGAATTTCTTTTAATTTTTCTGCATATTTTTTGGCAAAAATGTGTATTACTCTTGTTTGTCGTCCTAGAACATCTCCAATTTTTTTCAACATTTGATTTAAAATGATACTTAGATTTTCAGCGTCATCGTAAGAGGCAATATTAGGTAAGTGGATTGCATCTTTTTTTATCATGTCAATTACTTGTTGTTTGCCACGAACTACAATTATTCTAAGATGCTTATCTATTTCATCAACTTGAAGATCATCTTTTTCAAGAGTATTTCCAATCATAATGAGTTCTTTAATGAGGGGTTCAGTATTGTCTCTGAGAGATTTTACATCAGAGAGAATCTGGGATGTTCTCAATTCAAGTATTTGTCGTATAATTTCAGACACATCAGTTAGTCGAATCTGTTTTTGTGAAGGAATTTCTTCAGATTTTGGTTCTTCTTTCTTTTTGCCCCATCCAAATACCATTTGTTTAGGTTTGATCTCGGGGGATTAAATGTGTTAGAGAAATAAAATTTAAAACTCACTTAGAAATACAAACAAGGTGGTAAAAAATATGAGAAAATCATTTCATACTGATTCGGTAAAGAAAACTATTACGATCAAAGCATCAAAAGAAAAAGTTTGGCGAAAAATAAGCAACATAGTAGGACTTTCATTGTGGGTGATAGATGTCAAAAAAACCACGTATCTTTCTAAAAAAAGAAGAAATGTCGGAGCAATACGCAAAATTACATTTACAGATGGCAATACTATTGAAGAGCACATAGTTGTATGGAAAGAAGGAGAATATTTCACATACATTGCAACAGAGGGTTTACCGCTAAGAGCATATATTGCAACAATTTCAATTAAATCACAAGATAAAAAATCAACTCAGTTAACATGGCAGTCTTACTTCAACAGTAAAAAGATGTCAATGAAACAATTTGTAGAATTTGTATCATTTATTGGGGCATTTTACGAGGCATCTTTAGAAAATCTAAAAAAACTATTAGAAAAATAGCACTAGAAGAAAAACAAGTTAAAGTGTAAATAGGAATAGCATAAAAACAACATCATGAGTGACATGCGTTATATTATTATCAGTATCGTGCTTATTTTTTCAGGATTTTTGATTTTAGGAGTGTTTGGACATGACTATCAAATTGCAAACATAGAAGCTAGTGAATTTGGCAAATGTTATGAGTATTACAATAACAAAGAACCAGTTGAAATCAATTGTTCATCTAAAATATTTGATCAAACTTTATTTTTTACAATTGTTGCAGTATTGGTTGTGGGTGGAATCATATCTTTAATCAAAGGAGTAAAAGGCAAGTGGGATAATGATGTAAAATCAGAAGACATGGTAGGTCCGGGTAGCGACAGAAAGATAGAAAAAGACTAGATAAAAAGCAAAATTAATCATAGAATGAATTCAGTTATTTTTGAGTGGTTTATCTTCGAATTCTTCTGGATTATCTTCTTTTAATCGCTGAAAATATACTTCTTCGTAAGGCATTATCTTCGATTATACTTACAAAAATTATATTTAACCTTAAGGCATGTTTGTTCTTAATCTATGCCTAAAGAGTAAGCGAAATGGGTGAATTTTTCAAAACACGTCACCTAATAGAAAAATTGAAGTTATCAAATTACCTAAACTCGTTAAACAGTTACATGTGTGATTTTTTGTTATTGAAGTTCAATAATTTTTTTCATATTTACAAATACTTGCTCTATTTCGATCATTCTTTCATTGAATTGCTCATCAGTCAGTGTATCTGGTTTTACCAAAGTGATTATCACTTCAGACTCATCACCACTAGAAACTATTCGCATTGGAACATCCCATTTTGACTCTTGATCAATAAACACATGATCTAGAATTCCAAGAGATTTGTTTTCTCTGAATTGCAATCTAGCATTTCCTCTAGGTGTTGAAAAGGACCACCAACCATCAGAGGTCATCTTAGCATCAGGCATCATTTTTGGAGGACAGCCCAAAATAGCATCAAAAGTATCACCTGTTTTTCGGTTAACAAGAATAGAAATTGTACGAGATCTAGTCATGTTGGAATATTCAATTAAGGATTAAAAAGCATATAGTATGAGTTATTAGTGAATTGTGGCTCATTTATTTAGAAATTCTTTAATTTTTTTAAGATTTGCAACATTAGACTCATGAAGCAGCATTATAGATTCAGATAAGGAATCAGGCAAAACAGTCTTGAGTTTTTGAACCAATTCATCACCGCTAGATATCATACTGTCGATCAATTTTTCAATATCATTTTTTTCATTTGACATTTAATTCACTTAATCCATAATTTCAATTGTCTTTTCTTACAAGTGTTGAGATGGTTCTTATTTTTTCTATTTTTTGGATGTATCTGGATACAATCTCTCTAATTTTTTCAAAATTTTCAGCATCTAATTTCACCATCATATCATGAGTCCCAATAGTTCCAAATACTTCTTTAACCTGTTCTATTTCTTTTAATTTCTCCATAATAGTCTCTTCTGCGCCAAGTTCACAATTAATCAAAACATAAGCAATGGTCACAACACGTCAACCACGGCATGATATTTCAAAGTTTAGATCCAACCTACACTCACCAAAAGAGGCATTTTTGGTCAAATCAGAGAAATAGTTGTGAATTATATTCAGAACAAAAAGCTCGTTAATATGGGATTAAAGCAAAAAATCAAATCAATGATACAAGATTGTTCTATTTGTAACAAACTAAAATCAAAGAAAGAAGAAACAAAATCTTAGAAAACAAATTCATTTTATTGTCTAGATATTCACAAAAAACAACATTGTGAGCAAAGACATAAGATGAACTGTATTAATCTAAAAAAATAGATCGCCCAGAAAATGGATGAAAATTATTTTACGGCGACTAAGCAATATTTTTAATCATATTTTTTTTATTACAAAAGTAATTCTTGAAATTTATGAATGATGTCCCACCTATAAAACAAAGCTTTGTTCAAGAATTCATGGATTTTCTTAAGACCTTTGGCATTATTGGATTAGCAATTGCGTTTGTCATAGGTGCAGCAGCATCAAAGTTAGTCAGTGCACTAGTAACTGACATTATCAACCCAATCGTAGGATTGGCACTGCCATCAGGAGATCTTAAAACACTTCAAAGCAATATTGTTAATAGTGCAACTGGTGCTGTTTCTGAATTCAAGTACGGAGACTTTATCGCAAACATTATCGATTTTGTAATAATCGCTTTAATTGTATTTATCATGTACAAAGTACTATCAAGATTCAAACTAGTTGAAGATAAAACAAAGGTAGCCTAAAAAAACACATAGTTAATCCACAAAATCTTGATGGTCAGTCCATCCTTGAGTTTTTTATTCAAATATACTATTTAATTTCAAGGATTGATTATGCCTTCTTTGACTAAAAATTGAATTCCTTGAACAAATGAGTTATCATCAATTTTACCGTCTGCCCACCATTTCGCATTATTTTTAATCCAAGCTGGGATCTCATTTGAACTAGTTCCTGAACTTTGAGTGGATGGAATGCTCATGATTTTTTCTTTGATCAAAAATTGAATTCCTTGAACAAATGAGTTATCATCAATTTTACCGTCTGCCCACCATCCAGCATTGTTCTTTATCCATTTTGGAATGGCAGATTCAGGAAGTACAGTTTTTGGGGTTTCGGAATTTACCATGTTAAAGTCAAATTTTTTAAAAAGTGGTCTTTCAATGTCATCATGTCCAATTCCTAACAATACTATTTGCATAGAATACTTGCCTTCTAAAGGCACATCCATTATTCTAGTATCAATACCGTTTGGCAAAGTTATTCCCAAATGATTTGGGTTCCCACCAGTGTTTACAATTTCTTTTCCAGAGGGATCCTTTAGACCATATCCATATCGTATATCATTAGACAGATTTCCTTTGGAATCAAAAAATACTATGGAAAAAAGAAAATCTTTACTTTTAGAATATCGAGAATCATAAGAGGCAATGGCTCTAACTCCATTATCAAACAAAAGTTCTTCAGTCATTATTGATGATTGGGATTCAGGTGTAACTAAACATTTAATTTTGGAATCAGAGTTTTTGAGTTGTTTTAGCTCATCATTATTAATCATAAAATGTATTATGTTGGAATTTTTGTTCGAATATTTGTCATAATGTAAATCTTTTGGAAGAATTAAAACGTCATTCACTTTACCGTAAAAGCTGTCCACATTTTGAAAAGGGGGGAAATTTTTAGGAATTTCAAAATAATTTTTCACAAAATCTGTGTGTTCAACATGCACCCAATCAAAAGGCATTTGAAAGATTATGGATTGTGAAGATTCATCATAGTGTAACTCTGTAATCGGATCTTGGAAATTTTTTGCAGAAATAGAATATTCAGTGCCAGATGCAGTTATCTTAAACTGTTGTTCATCTGGGATAATAACTATAGTTTCAAAGTGAATATCTTGAGCAGTTTGTGTTTTTGGGTTTTTTGCCCCAATAATGTCAGTTTTTACGGTGTATTGTCCACTGTTAACAAACACAGGTCCAGAAATCACTGGTACGCTAGTAGGGGTAGAAGCTAAAGCATTTGGCACCACTGGATCAACATCGCCATAATATTTTGTACATTTCCACAGTTCTTCTTGTTGACACTCTGATCTAGGTTGTATTTTGATATCTAGTTCCCCGTCTTTATCAAAAAACATTTGATTTGCAACCAACTGTGTACCATAAAATATTTGGACTCGGTAACTGACACTTTCGATATTTACATTAGTCAAAGGATCAAAAAATCTGATTTTTAAATTTGCATCAGAATATTTTTCAGGAGTAAAATCTGCAGGAAGTAAGGATGTGCTTACTGTTACTTCCCCGGTTCCAAAACTAATTGGCGGGGCTTGCTGGCCACCATGGTGTTGAGCAAAAGATAGTGGAAAAGTAATGGTAAGTGCAATTATTATGTAAAATAACCATAATTTTGATGTCATGTTTTGTAACGTAATAATTACAAAAATCATTGATAATTTCAACTTTTCAATTGCGTTTGAGGGGAAGCATCACTATGATGACGATTTCAGCATGAGTCTGTTTCAAACAGATGGTCAAATATCATAATCAGTGAAAGTGGAAGAAGATTTTAGAAATACAACATGGGGTTTCTTCATAGATAAGATATAAAAAATATTGTGATGGCAGTATAAGTTTGGATTGTGTTTAGTGTGGTTAATTTTTGAATTTATTTAGTAAAAAATTAAGTATAACTAAAATTAAGATTTTCATTTATTTTTGTTATTCAATTAACAAATCATAGACATATTATAATAAGCGATAAAAGAATTAACAACATGTTTCTAAATCTTGCAGACATATTTTTACAATCAACTCAAAAGATGGAGACTTCTACGCTTGCAATAATTATCAGTTCTATCACCGCAACAATTTTTGTAATCACGTTATTGATAACTTGGAAAAATGTTAGAGAAAACACAAAGGCGACATATTCTCAGTTATTACGAGGATTCCATGAGGATCTTACAAATAGATTAGACAAAAATTCTATTCTTAAGACTACAGAAGATTGTCAAAGATACGCAAATGATTATTTAAACACCATAGATCAAATTGCTTTTCTGGACATACACAAAAAAATTCCTACAGGGATTGCCACATATCTCAGCAGATTCTTTGCTTATGGTTTAACAATAATTAATTGGTATGATCAAATGGTAGGTGAAGACTTTAATAAAACCGCCAGAAAAAATTGGCCAAATTATTTTCTGTATTGTCAGAAATATGGAATAACATCAAATCCAGATGACAAACTCCCAAAGATAATGTTGGATTATAATTTATTGCAAGAAAAAGAATCTAAATCGGAGAACGTGAATAAGAATAATTAATTTTTGCAATGGGAATTAGTAGAATGAGAAAGAGAAAGGAATTACAACAGAATTTCATAAACGCCAGGTAAGGGTTGAGGTAAAAAGATTTGACACCTTATTTTACACTCACAAAGAGAGTTTAGAATTTCTTTCTAATCATTTGTATATTTTTAGAAATTCATCATATTCATACTTGAGATTCCGATAAAAATGAAAAGCATAAAGTACAAAAATACCCATGCAATTGTACTTAAAACTCCAACTAAAATACCATCATTGGCCATCTCTTGATTTTGATCTTTAACTGCAATATACATCAAAATCCCTCCTAACAGTCCCATGAAAATAGGAATGGACCAAATTAATTTTGGGGGTTTTTGTTTATTTTCACTCATGGACGTTCTAAATTTTATATGAACTTAAGGATTTAGGAACGGTTAGAATTTCTTTTTAATGGTGTGAATTACAACTACAGGGGCAACAAAATACATTCCAATATTTAGCAGTATCAAAGATATGCCATATCCTAATACTGAAGCTTCTGAATCCATATCTACATAGTTTAGAATTGATAAGGAAGAAATCATTGGAGTTAATGTTATTTTCACAAATTCCTTGAATGCAGGATTTTCTCTTTCCCAGTCTGCGATAGTGGGGCTAAATGAGTAATAGAATTGATTGAATCCTCTCATAAATGATGTTCCTGATTCTGTTTGTAGTAGAGAAGTATCTCTGAGTTCTCGTAATTGTTGTACCTGTGGTGCTAATTCAGAACCATATGTTGCAGTAGCAATAAGACATCCTCCTTTGGATTCATTAGACGTTTGTTCTGTATCAGATAATTTTTCTTCTGTCATTTGAGGTTCATCTTTTTGCGGAATTGTATTAGCATCAACTAAAGGTGTAATCGTCTTCTCTTCATTTGATTTAGTGAGTTCTTCGACAGAAGTTTTCATTATTGGTTCTTCAAAATATGCTCCTGATTCTTGAGATTCAGCATATAGAGCATAGGATGTGGAAGTATCAGTGAAGTCTACAGTGATTTCAAAAGGAGATGAACTACCAGAATAAATATCACTTAGCGTTGTATATGAAAAGCTTGTTCCTATGATGTCTCCGTCACTATTGTAAAAACTAGATATTACTTTAACAAAATTTGCAGTTCCAGGACCCATATTTTTTACTTCACCGACAATATGCGTATAACCATACTTGTCATCATAAATTCTTGGCGTACTAAGCTCAAGGAGTTTAGGCAAAGGAGTGGTTGGGCTTGCCTCCACCTGTACCAAATAACTATCTACGCCTTGCGATCCTCCTGGCAATGTTAACTCAAATGGAGACTTGCCATATGGCTGAAGAATTGTGGCTATGGCATATGTGAACTCTGTATCCAAGACATTTTGGTTTATGTCATAAACTGTTACCACCAATTTTACAAATTCATATGCCGTATCAGAATTGTTTACGACTTCTCCTATGATGTGGTAATATCCATATTTGTCCTCAAAGTCATAAAGGCTCTTAATGTGAACTCCTTGTTTGTCATTTTCTGATGCTACCATCATCCACTGTGGATTGTTTGTTCCTGAAGTTGGGAATTCACATTCATTTGCAATTTGTTCAGGAGTCATTAAAACATGAGTTCCTTGAATTTTGATATTTGTAGAAAAATCATATCCATTCAAATTAATTTTGAGTACTCTTCTCTTCTCTGTAGATGATTCTTCATCATATGATACAGGGGTTGATCTAGATGTACCAAATTCCTCCACATAAACTCCAAAATCTGAATCACTGCAGTAGGCTTGAGAATCTAGAAGATTTCGTGGAATAGATATACGTAGAAAGCCATCACGTATTTGATCAACTGAAAGTAGTATTGCTTTACCATTTTTATCAAAATCTATTGATTTTATCTCTCCACCAGAAAGTTTGTATTCAACAGTTCTTGATTCTAGAAAAAATTGTTTGTTAAACGGATCTTCTTGTACCGTAACAGGATTTTGAGAAGATGGTTGCTGGGAATTAAATTGTTGATTTACATATGCACCAAATTCTTTACACCAATCAGCATCTTGGCTAGGCGTAGGAACAAGCCCACAAAAATTTAGAGTCTCTCCCTGACCCATTGTTTTTGCCCATTTTGGAGTGTATCCCGTATTATCCTTATACTCTACAGCAAATGCCTCATTAATGAAAATCGCACTAACTAGAGCAACTAGTACAAACAAAAATAGAATTTTTTTCAATAATTTTACTAGATTTTGTATTAACTTAAGGATTTAGAGAAAGTTTAAGCTAATGCTAATCAGATAAATCAACATATCAACAAATACAACCACAGAGGAACATACACTTTCTCTTCATGTATCTCTAGTTGGTTTTTGGTAATGACAATCATAACTGGAGGATCAAATTTTTCTTTGAATTTTTTAAGACCTTTAAGATCATTTGAAGTCACATTTTCTCTATATTTTACCTCTATAGGAAGCGGAACTTGGAATAGTTCAATTACCAAATCTACCTCATGTCCATCATGCCAATAAAAAATATCAGCACTTAGATGTTCTAGATTGAATTTGAGTCGTTTAGTATGATCTGCAGCCACAGTTTCTACGATTTTTCCAAGTTCAGTGTTATTAACCAATACTTGTTCATCAAATACTGAGGCTGAGACATTTCTAATACCAACATCATTTACGTATGCTTTGGTTTCTTTTCTTGCTCTTTTTTCGGCTCCTCTTGAATAGTATTCTGCTTCGGAAATAAGATAGGCTGTTTTTAGTAAATTAATGTAGGTGTTTAGAGTTGTACTACGTTTTACATTTAGAGTGTTTGCCACATTTGTTCTGTTAAAAATTTGAGATGATTCTTTTGCAATTATTAAAAATAAATACTCTAACGCTTTTGGTTCACGCACGTGACTTATTTTCATTATATCTTTGTATAATGTCAATTGTAAATACTGCTTTAGATTATCTCCACATACTACTAAATCATCAATTGAAATATTTTCTGGGTATCCACCTTTAATCAAATATTCTTGAAGATAAACTTGGATTTTATTATTATATGGCAATAAAATTTTAGAGGAGTTATCTAGTTCATCAAAAAATAGATTTGGAGTTTTGTGTACAACAGAATTTTTTAATGCCTCTCTTAGTCTCCTGTTTGCAGAATCAATTAATTCCCCTAAATCATTTTGTTCTTTAAATCGAATATATTCTAAAAATTTCATAGGTAAAACAATTTGATGTTTTATTCTACCAACAAGACTTTCAGATGATCCTTCCAGGATACCAGTGCTTGATGAACCTGTAACAATGAATTTTATTTTGTATCCTAAATCAAACCATCTTTTGTCATTAGAGGATTCAAATGAACTTTTTAAAATGTTAGTAGAATACACAGTAAAAATTTTATCTAAATTTTCTAATGAAATGTGAAGATACGGGTCATCTAGATTTACAAATAAAATATTTTTTGAATCAGTTCTCTCTAATAGTTCTTCTATTAATTGATAAAGCAAAGTAGTCTTTCCAACTCTTCTGGCCCCAATCATTGCCAGTATTGTATCTCGGTCTAATTGTTGAATAATTTTGTAATAGTCTCGTCTTTTGAAGTCTTTTAGTTTTGATTTTGGGATTGGTCTGTTAGCCCACCAGGGATTATGAGAATAAAGAATCCTAAGAATTTCAGTATCGCTTATGCTACTTTCAGACATTTGTTTTCTACTTAGTATTTACAATTCCACTATTTATATATGATCTTTATATGGGTCAGATTTACTGTATTATATGACCTGCATATAGTACATAATATAGGGAAGTATTGACCTGTATGTAGTCAACTATCCTAAAACCATGATTTACAATCCATAATTTTAGATTATAGATTTATTCCACTGGAGTAATCCCGTTTTTTTGAGATGTTACACCACGTGTAGTATACTATTCAACTAAACATAACCAGTCTTTTACTGAATACATACAACATGGAGTTATTTTGTATGTGGAAAAGTAGAGGGCTGGTTTGGGACCACTTTAACCAGTAAACAAACAGATTACAAACTAGATTTATGAACACATAATATTTTTTTCCTAACATACCCTATTGTTATGAGAATGTGCCAGATATTACTTATTCTTACTCTCTATTGATTACTGTATTAGTTATTGATGATATGTATTATTGATTATGATTCTCTATAGGTTTTAGATACTTTTTATGGTCTTATGTGTGTCAAACCTATGGACATCCTGCTTTAACTTTTTTTAATTCATTTGCCAATTTTCTCATTTTATCTATCCCTGTATCCCATTTTTCATCAATAGGTTCTGATACATATTTAGCACATGGATCATCCTCCAAGTACTTAGTGGGAAATGATAGAGCCTCATCCTGAGCATCTAATGTGAAATGATACAGAGTGCCATTCAATGCTATTAGAGACATTATCGCTATTGAGGGTATGACGATAATGATTACCTTGTTTAATGGTTTCATGTATTTCTGATTTTATTATCACTCTCTAGTTAATTTATGTTCTAGGTAATTTGAAATTCCACGCAGTTCTTTTCTTGCATTTTCTTTGATCAAATTGTATACTTCTTCTTTTACTGCAATTGACTTGTAAGGCATTATTACATTTGGAAAACTAGGGATATTTAGGGGATATGAAGACATTCAGAATTATTGTATTAATTAAAATCGAATGGAATCGAACCGTCGAACCTCAACACTTACGCATAATGTTACGAATGAAATTATTTTTGATGGTTCGATTCATCTAATAGAATACTCTTCAATTCGTCTACTGTGATTATCCTACTATCATATTCATAAAATCTATCTGTAAATCCTAGGTGAATCGAATGGTTATGCAATTGCTCTAGGCACGAATCCACGCCTAAGTCATTTGCGTTCGATGATTCGATTAGATTCGATTTTAGATTATCTAGATTATTCAATGTTATGATACTTGCTATTTTGTAGTGTTTTTCTGCTCTAATGTGTTCTTGTTCGGATTCTAAAATTCCAGAGTCTTCTAGATAATTACAATAATTCTCTAGTATCTGTTTAGGCATAATTGGTTTTCCAAAAACTGCAGTATATTTTTCTGCTAACCATGTAGTTGTAAGAGTACCATCCAATTTTTCAGATAGTAATGGTGTGAATACTTTATCCATAAATTTTATTTTGTCAGGTGGTAATGTGCTGATGTTTCCTAACATTTTACAGGCATTAACAATATCGTTCATTGTTGTAAAAATTGATTTTACCCTTTTACCGTCTTTCTCCAGAATTAGTGCTGGATTGTTATCTGCATTAATCAAAGTTTCAAGATTCACTAAAGAATTAAAGCGTGCATAGTGTCGCATTGTTTCTGCTGTATTTTTTGGAAACAATTGAGATATTTTATCATTAAACACATTGATTACGGGATTGTTTCCATCTTCACATAGTTGATTCAATCTTTCTTTTAATATACGGATTTGATCTTTTGATAGTTCTTTATCTTCTAGGTTTTCATAAAGGGATTTACACCAAGTTGGCAAACCAAATTTTTGTCCTGTGAGTTTGTTTGCTTCGGCATATTTCTTAACATCAGTATTTGGTGATAACATTAATGTCCTGTTTTTCATCTCTGCCCATACCTCATTTTTTGCCTCATTTTTAGCACTACAAAAAATAAAGACAGGCCAATTTCTTATTACAGATTCTTTAACTTCAAGTGAGCCATCGCCCTTTGTTGTTTTGTATACTATCTCTTTTTTATCGTGAGACATAATTGGTTTAAGCGTCTCATATGTTTCTTGATGTGGATTGTCAATGAATATCAAAATTTTATTTTTTAAATCAACACACATGTGAGATTTTCTGATTAAATCCCTTTTTTGACGCTTAAATTCTGTTTTTTCCTGACCTTTTGCCTCTGCTATTTTTTCATCAAAAAAATCAATTGAATCTTGTATGGAAAAACCATCTTTATCTTGCAACTCTCCATTTTGGTGTATTAATGCAGCAGGGGACATTCTACCGATTATAATTACATCTTCTTTTGGAAATATTTCTGAAACAGTAACTGTTGCATAGGTTTTACCCTCACTGCTTGGTGCAATTAAAAAAGCATTGATTGGATTATCGGTGTATGCTGAAAGATAAATTCGTGGTAATTGCATTACAATATCAGGATCACATTTAATTTTAGCATTAAGATAAGTTTCAATTTTATCAAGTGGATTTGTCATGATGTTTCACCTGATTTTAACAATCTCTCTTCTCTTAGTGATTTTTTGAAGTTTTTCCTATCTTTATCATTCCAAATTTCTCTTTCAAAGATATCCTTGGATGTGGGTTCTTTGCATTCAACTACATCATGCTTCAAATCCCTATGAAATTTTACAATAGGAATACCGTCACTACCTAGTGCATTTTCACTCCAGGGGCCAGCATCACAATCATTGCAACGGTATTCTTCGTGTATCATCTTGGTCTTCCTCGTAATTTTTGATTACAACAAAAACATCTTAGTTCATGAGTAGAATATGCAATATTACAATGACAGCATAATTTATCACCCAGAGAATATCTTGGGCATTTATGAACATTGTATGATTCTTGTACTCTTTCACATTCACCACGACAACCTTGAGATGTAATTTGAGAATTACAATAATTACTCAATTCAAAATCCTCTTTGATTTGATACATTGCGCAAAATACTGTTCAGAAATACATTTTTCGCATACGGTCCAAATATTACCAGATAGATATGTTATCAGAAATCTAGCTTCCTTGTTGCAACATTTGTTGATTCTGGTACTTTCTTTTCTATTAAATTCCATGCTGTATCTAAGATTATCAAATGTTTTATATAACAAAAGTGGATAGAAATTAGGAGAATAATAACAAAATATGTTATCAGAAAAGGTCAAAAAACGAATAGAAGAACGAAAATGGGATAGGCATTCCAATAAATCTAAATTTTTTATTGACATTGAAAAACATGTAGATTCTGCCATTGATGATATGAAAATTATTGCAGATAATTTTCCTCCAGATAAATTTCATAATTTGTTCACATTGACACGATTCAATACATTATTGACTTCAGTGTTGGAACCAGGCAGGTACAAAGAATTATTAAAAAAACCCAAAAAAAAATTAACCCAAACAGAATTAAACGAAATTGAAATGTATGAAGATACATTAAGATCTTTTTATTTATTATGTATCAAATTATCGTTAGTAAATATTGAAAAATTTGTAGATGATCCGTTTGCATTGGAGTTATTTCAACAACACAATAAACCACTATACAATACACTAGACAAATATTTTGATCAGCAATTATCTACAATTGACAGTAAAGGGAATTACATAAATAAATAGACTCAAAGAATATTAGATTCCAATTCTTCAATTCTATTTCTTAGATAGTGATTTTCTCTCTGCATTTCTTGTGCTACTGCATGTTTAATCATCTCGCCTAACTCGCTCTGATTTTTTTCATCTAGTTTTGTAGCAATTTCAAGGTCTAAGGGTTTGCCGCATTGATGGCAAATATCAGATTCAAAAGAGTTTGGAGTTTTACAGATGTAACACATTTTTGGTTTTTGTACTATGTCTGACTTTTCTTCGTATTTGATTCCCATGTGTTTTAGGTATGCTTCATCAACATCGGCATTAACCAAGTGAACATAGACACTGGGCATTTTACTTTCAGAGGTCCATCCTTGTCTTTTTCGCAGTTGACTTTCAGTCATGTATTTGGCTGCATTTGTGGCTGCCGTATGTCGGAATAGATTGGGAAAAATTCGCTTAGAAATGCCAGCTCTGTGAATAGTATCTTGTAGTTGATGTCTCCATGTTGCAGAATCCATTGGATTGCCATATCTTTGACCAAATTGGATTACAGGCCATAGAGGAGCATTAGGACTATTTTTCCAAGGATGTCCATCAATCCATTGCATTAGATGAGGAACTGACTTTACAATTCGTACAGTTCTTGCACCTGTTTTACCATCAACAGATAACATTGCACCATATTGATCAACTTTGACATGTTTTATTTTTAGAGATAACAATTCACCTGGTCTGCATCCAGCTTCGTAGGCTACAGAAATCATTGCTTTATCGCGTGGGTTTATGCTGGATCTTATCAAAAAGACAATATCATCATTGGTAAGTAATTGTTCTCGAATGATTTTATTTTTGACAGATTTCATTTTAACTTTATCAGTTTCAGCAAGCCTATACCCGTTGGCGCGCACAGCAAGAGCAAGCTGGCGGGAGCCATTTTTGACACACTTGTTTCATTTTCTGCCAAAGTCGAAATCATCCAAAGTGTGAT
>Ga0209751_10000244_pt1 | contig 57911 bp, 54 predicted proteins | sample RifCSP13_1_FD_184019 | JGI IMG/M metagenome (GOLD analysis project Ga0209751, IMG submission 184019) | Soil microbial communities from Rifle, Colorado - Rifle CSP2_sed 13_1 (SPAdes) (version 2) | ecosystem: Environmental > Terrestrial > Deep subsurface > Rock core/Sediment | place: Rifle...
CGGGGTCCCCTTGCGGCGCCACAGGTAGTTGTAGATTGCCGCGTCGTAGCGGGACGTGTACTCGAACGCCTCGACGGCAAGTTGCTCGCGGAGGGTCTGCGGCAACGCACCGTGCTGCCTGAGGGCGGCCAAGACGTCAGGATAGCGGGCGGGGCGCACGACCACGCCGACGCGGCTCGCGTTCTTCGCCGCGGCCCGGATCAGGGAGACCCCGCCGATGTCGATGTTCTCGATCGCCTCCTCCAAGGAGACGCCGGGTTTGGCCACGACCTGCTCGAAGGGATAGAGGTTCGCGACCACGAGGTCGATCGGCACCGCACCCAGGTCCGCAAGCTCACGCTCGTCGCCGCGGGGCGCGAGGATCCCCGCGAAGATGCGCGGGTGCATCGTCTTCACGCGCCCGCCGAGGCCCTCGGACAGGCCGGTGTACTCCGCCACGGTCGTGACGGGCAGCCCCGCTTCCCGGAGGGCCCTCGCGGTGCCCTCCGAGGCGGTGAAGCGGAACCCCAGTTCGTGGAGTCCGCGGGAAAAATCGAGGAGGCCTTCCTTGTCCGACACGCTGAAGAGTGCGTTCCGGGTCGAGACCATCCCTATTACCGCGTCGGAATGGTGGGGTCCCACTTAAGGCTGATGAGCCGGGTTCACGGAGTCGGCGGGCCTGCCCCCGGGCGCGGGAACAACCCCGCTTCCCGGACCAGGGTGGGGACGATATCCTCCCAGTTCACGGCCATGATGTGGACGCCGTGCACGCCCTCGACCTTCCGCAGGGCTTTGATCGTCCGGAGCGCGAGGCTCAGCCCCTCCGCCTTCGGGTCCGGGGCCTGGTCGATTCGCTTCAGGATGTCCTTGGGGATCACGATCCCCGGGACCTTCTCCGCCATGAAGTGGGCCATCTTCGGGGACCGCAGCGGGATCACGCCCGCGAGGATGTGCACCTTCTCGTGGAGCCACTCCTTGCGCACGAGGCGCATCCACTCCTCGAACGCGTCCACGTCGTAGATCGCTTGGGTCTGGATGAAGTCCGCGCCCGCGGCAACCTTCCCGCGCAGGTTCGCGAAGGCGTCCTCCGGGGTCCCGAAGAGCGGGTTCGCGGCCGCGCCGAGGAAGACCCGTGGCGGCTGCTCGACCTTGTCGCCGCCTTTCAGCGTCCCCAGGTCGCGGAGCTCCCGGAACGCGGAGATCATCTCCTCCGTGTTCAGGTCGTACACGCCGATCGCGTCCTTCTCGTTCCCGATCCGCGGGTCGTCGCCCCGGAGGCACAGGATGTTCCGGACCCCGAGGGCCGCCGCGCCGAGGAGGTCCGCCTGTAGCGCGATGCGGTTGCGGTCCCGGAGGACGATCTGCATGATCGGCTCCACGCCCTCCTGGAGCGCGAGGGCGGAGGCGGCGAGGGCGGACATCCGGACGTGGGCCCGTTGGCAGTCCGTGACGTTCGCGGCGTCCGTCACGTCGCGGTAGACGACCGCGACCCGGCGCACCTCCTCCGGGTCCGCGGACCCGGGGGGCGCGATCTCCGCGGTGACCGCGAAACCCCCCGCGGCGAGGACGCGCTCGAGGCGGCTGCCAGACCGGACCTGCCGCACCTCGGCGTGGACGGCCATGTGCCGATGGCATCTTCCCGGTCGCTATTTAGGCTTTGTTGGCGGAGCCAGCACTCTCCGGAGGGGCTCACCATCCGTAGTGCTCGCAGAGCTCGAGGGCGCGGATCATCCGGAGGAACTCCCGCGAATGGAGTCCGAGCCACGGCTTGCGCACGAGCGTCCGGAGGGCCGTCCCCAGGTTCACGGACTTCCAGGCCGTGCGCGCGAGTTCCTCGCCGACGTCGTCCATGAGGCGGTCGGACCACCCGCGGACCCGGTCGATCATCCACCACAGGAGCGGATCCAGGAAGGGCGAGCTCCGGAGCGCGCGGTCGTACGCGGTCATCGCGGCGGGGTCGTCCCTCTCGAGGGCCATCGCGGCGAACTCGCCCGCGAGGCGACCGCTGAAGATCCCCGGGTGGATGCCCGCGCCGTTCATCGGGTTCGCGACGCCCGCGGCGTCGCCCGCGACCGCAAAGCCCGGGATGGCGTAGGACGAGAGCTCGTAGCGGTACGGGATCGTGCCCGCGATGATCCTCTCCCGCCGAGACGGGTCGATCCCGTGCTCCTTGCAGAACTCCAGCGTGGCGGCATGCGCGTCGATGTGTCCGCCCGCGCCCACGTTCACGAAGTCCCCCTTCGGGAAGATCCACGCGTACCCGCCGTCGTACCGCTCTCCGATGTACAGGAGGAACCGCTCCGGATCGAGCGCGGGTACCGCGTCCCTCGGGAAGCGGTACTCGTAGGCCACGATCTGCTCCTGGCTCCGGACGAGCCCGAGGCTCCTCGCGAGGAAGCTCGTCGGCCCGTCCGCCGCGACGACGATGCGCCCCTCGAAGGACCTGCCGTTCGCCTGGACGCGCCAGCCGCGGTCGCGGGCCTCGAGTCCGGTGACCCGCGTGGACGTCCGCACCTCGGCCCCGCGGTCCACGGCCCCGCCCACGATCCAGCGGTCGAACGCGGCGCGGTCGATCGCGTATCCCGGGAGCCTCGTGATCGAGAACGACGCGCCGTTCGGCACGACGCACGCCGCGCCTGCGATCGGCTGGGCGACCCACTCGTCCTGCGCGCGGAGCCCGTTCGACTCGAGGCCGAAGCGGCTCACGCCCTCCGCGCACTGCACGGGCTCGCCGACGACCTTCTTCTTCTCAAGGACGAGCGTCCGGAAGCCCGAACCCGCAAGGGCCCGTGCGGCCATGCCGCCCGCAGGACCGGCCCCGACCACGATCGCGTCGTACACCGCGACCGAGACGAAAGGTGCGTCGGGTTATGTGCCTTGCGACCCCGCCTCACGGATGGCGGGAGGCGACGTCGGCCCCGTGGCCCGTGAGCCGGTACACGTAGGGCGGCACGCCGCGCCGCACCGCGGGCCCACGCTGCTTCCCGACGAAGGCGATCGCGGTCAGCACGCGGAGCCCGTTCACCGCCGTGTATTCGGACAGCTGGAGCTCCTCCACGATCTCGTTCGCCGTCGCGTCGGGATGGTCGCGGAGGAAGCGGAGGATCAGGACCTTCTGGGCGTCGAGGGCCTCGGAGGTCTGGCGCTCGTGCCTCGGCTCGAACTGGAGGCGCTCGTACACCCGCTTCCCCTGCTCCGACGGAGCCACGGTCACGTTGAGGAGGGCCGTCTTCTCGATTTCGAGGAGGTGCTTCGCCACCGCGGCAGGGGCGATCCCCATCTGCAGGGCGAGTTCGGGGATCCGCGAATCGCGATTGCGGTAGACCTTGTTCTCGACGACGATGGACAAGACCTCGCGCTGACGCTCAGTGAGCTCACGAGACCAATCGTTCGAGTGCATCCAAGAAAGGGGAAATTATGAAGGGCCGCTTAAGTGTTTTCGTCGCTGATAATCTATTTCCGCGTGTCTGACGCCGAAAAGGTACAAATGCAGGCACTCCGGGGCGACATCCTCGCATTGGCGAGGATGGGATCCGGTGTCGCTGAAAGCCTTTAACGCGGGTCTCCATCTCGACGCCGGTGGGATCGTGGCGGCACAGATCATCGACGGGAAGGCGATCGCGGACCGGATTCGCGAGGAGCTGAAGGCCCGCCTGGCGCGGCTCGTCTCGAGCGGCGTGACGCCCGGCCTCGCGGCGGTGCTCGTGGGGGACAACCCCGGCTCCCGGCTCTACGTGAAGATGAAGGGCGAGGCCTCGGAGGAGATGGGGCTGGCCCACTGGACGGTCCGCATGCCCGAGGACACGCCCCAGCAGGCCCTCCTCGCGGAGGTCGCTCGGCTCAACGCGGACCCCCAGGTCCACGGGATTCTCGTCCAGCAGCCCCTGCCCCCGCAGATCTCGACGGAGGCGGCGGTCCTCGCCGTCGATCCCCGCAAGGACGTGGACTGCTTCCATCCGGAGAACGTGGGCCGGGTGCTCATCGGCAACCCTCGGTTCGCGCCCGCGACGCCCGCGGGCGTGGTTGAGCTGCTCGTCCGCAGCGGGAACGATCCCGCGGGGAAGGACGTCGTCATCGCGGGACGGAGCAACATCGTCGGGAAGCCGCTCGCGGCCCTCCTCATGCAGAAGGCGCCCAAGGCGAACGCCACGGTGACCGTCGCGCACAGCGCAACGAAGGATCTGGCGGCCCACACGCGCCGCGCGGACATCCTCGTCGCCGCGATGGGCGCGCCGCGGATGATCACGGCCGACATGGTGAAGGAAGGGGCCGTGGTCATCGACGTGGGCATCAATCGCATCCCCGACGCGACGAAGAAGAGCGGCTACCGCACCGTGGGCGACGTGGACTTCGCTGCGGTCAAGGAGAAGGTGAGGGCCATCAGCCCCGTGCCCGGCGGCGTCGGTCCGATGACGATCGCGATGCTCCTGTCGAACACGGTGCACGCGGCGGAGCTGAGCCTCCAGACCTGAGACAAAGGTCTTATCGCGTGGGCTCCTTCCCTACATCGGAAGCATGCGTACCCTCGTCGTGGGCGGTGGCGGTCGCGAGCACGCGATCGTGGAGGCGCTCCGCCGCAGCGGAGCGGAGATCCTCGCCGCGATGGCGAACCAGAATCCCGGGATCCGGCGCGCGGCGAAGGACGTCCTCCTGGGTGACGTGAACGCGGTCGACCGGATCACCGCCTGGGCCAAGGCGGGCGGCGCGGAGCTGGCGGTCATCGGGCCCGAGGCCCCCCTGGGCCAGGGCCTCGCCGACGCCCTCGAGGCCGCGGGCGTCCCGACGGTCGGGCCGTCGAAGGAGGCCGCTCAGCTCGAGACGAACAAGGAGTTCACCCGGCAGCTCATGAAGGAGCACGGCATCCCCGGCCTGCCCGCGTACTGGGCCTTCGACTCCTACGGCCCCTTCTCCGAGTTCGTCCTGGACAGCGACTTCGAGTTCGTGATCAAGCCCCTCGGCCTCACGGGCGGCAAGGGCGTCCAGGTCTGGGGGGACCACTTCTCCTCCAAGGAGGGCGCCCTGGCGTACGGCCGCGAGATCCTCGAGAAGCGGATCGGCGGGCAGGCGCGGTTCCTCGTGGAGGAGAAGCTCGTGGGCGAGGAGTTCTCCCTGCAGGCCCTGTGCGACGGGAAGCGCCTGGTCCCGTGCCCGCTCGCGCAGGACCACAAGCGCGCGTACGAAGGCGACAGGGGGCCGAACACGGGCGGCATGGGCTCGTACAGCGCCGCGGACCATCTCCTCCCCTTCGTGACCCGCCTGGACTACGATCAGGCCCTCGAGACGATGCGCCGCACGATCGAGGCAATGAACGACCGCGGAACGCCGTTCAAGGGCGTCCTCTACGGCGGCTTCATGGCGACGAAGGACGGCCCGAAGCTCCTCGAGTACAACGTGCGCCTCGCGGACCCGGAGTCGATGAACGTGCTGCCGATCCTGGAGGACGACTTCGCGGACCTGTGCCTGCATGTGGCCCGGGGCGGCCTCCCGCTCCGGGCGCGGTTCGCGCCGAAGGCGACGGTCTGCAAGTACGTCGTCCCGCCGGGGTATGGCACTCGTCCGAGGGCGGGGGAGCAGCTCAAGGTCGACGAGGAGAGCATCCGCCGGACGGGCGCGAAGCTCTACTATGCGGCCGTGGACGAGAAGGATGGGAAAGTCCTCACGACGACGTCGCGGTCCCTCGCCGTGGTCGGGATCGCGGACGACCTGGAGCGTGCCGAGGCGATCTCCGAGGAGGCCCTCGCGTTCGTGGGCGGCTCGTTCTACGCGCGGCGGGACATCGGGAAGCCCGAGGTCGTGGCCCGCAAGGTCGAGCGGATGCGGAAGATCCGCGAGGGCCGCTGAGATCCCTGTGCGCGAGACGGGACCGCGTGGTTAACATGTTATGCCACGAGTTCAGGCGGGCCTCCGGAAGGCCTCGAGGCTCGCCCGGCCAATGGCGACGGGTGCCATGGCCACCCTTACCCCGAGCCGTCGGAGCCTCGCCGCGAGTTCATCGGCGTCCGCGGGAGGCAGGACCAGGACGGACTGTCCGATCCACACGACGCCCGCGCGGTGGATGAACCCCGTTTCATGGCGGACCTCGCCCGTTAGCCGTGCGACCCGTGTGCGGCCGAAGACGATCTGGCACACCTGTACCGCCGCGGACCGGGCGGTTCCCGAGACGTCGTAGGACAAGAGGACGCGATCTGGGAAATGGGTTCCGTCAGGTGTCATGCCTATCAACATGCACACAGCCATATAATAGCCGCATCCCGGGAGAGGAGCGAAACCACTCCCTCAATGGTGGTTAACATGTTAGGCCACTACCGCCGGCAGTCCGTGCGGGCTCTCCATGGCTCCGTGTCTCGCGTCCCTGCGCTCCCTGGCCCCAACCCTCAAATAACGGGACGCCTCATGGCCGCGTCGTGAAGAACCTGGACGAGGTCATCTCCGAGATCGAGTCCCGCTTGGACGAGAAGGACGAGGTGCGCGAGCTCGCGATCAAGTCCTCGCGGACGATCGCCCGCCTCGCGGGGAGCGTGATCCAGGGGATGCACCGGGGCGAGGACGCGACCTCGGCCTTGGGCGAGACGCGGGAGGAGGTCCAGAAGCTCCGATCCCTCCTCGAGGACCACGCGGACCTGCTCCACGCGGGCTTCGTGGAGAATGCGATGCAGGAGGCCTGCGAGGCGTTCCTCGTCCACGCGATCCTCGCGGGCGCGCGCCTGCCCGTGCCGAAGGAGTGCGGGGTGACGGACACGGCGTACCTCCTCGGCCTCGGCGACGTCGTCGGAGAGCTGCGTCGCTTCGCCCTCACGGACCTGCGCGCGGGCGACATCCGCGGGGCCTCGCGCAGCCTCGAGCAGATGGAGCAGATCCTCGACGCTCTCATGCGCTTCGACTATCCAACGGCCCTCGTGGCCTTGAAGCGGAAGCAGGACGTGGCCCGCTCCCTCATCGAGAAGACGCGCGGCGAGGTCGCCGTGGCCGCGCGCAGCCAGGAGCTCGCGGAGAAGCTCGACGCGGTCCGCGGCAAGCTCTAGGTGGCCTCCTTGTTATCACGTCAGATTCCCAGGTCAATGGCCTTTTAAAAAGCCCCCGGCATCGCGCGCAAGACATTCATCCCGAAGCGGCCGCCCTCCCTCGCGGGAACGCGCGCCGACGGGAGGCAGATCCATGGCAGACCAGCAGCGGGTGCCCAGCGGGATTCCTGGACTCGACGACCTGATCGAGGGCGGCTTCTACCCGAAGTCCACGATCGTCCTCCTCGGCTCCAGCGGGACGGGGAAGTCGACGTTCGCGATCCAGTTCCTCATGGAGGGCATCGAGCAGGGCGAGCAGGCGCTGTACGTCACCCTCGAGGAGCCGCCGGAGCAGATCATGCGCGAGGCCGAGCTCATGGGCTTCGACATGCGCAAGTACTACGAGAAGAGCCTCTTCTTCATCCACCTCAAGGGCAAGAATTTCAAGAAGATGATCGAGGAACAACTGCCCCAGCTCGTGAAGGCGAGGGCGGACTACAACATCGCCACTCGCGTGGTCATCGACCCGATGACCCCGGTGATCTGGGCGACCCAGGACAAGCTTGAGCAGCGCGAGCTCATTGGCAAACTGTTCTACACGCTCAAGGAGCTCGGGGTCGTCCTTTGCACGGTCGAGGAGCACTCGAGGCCCGGGGAGACCGTCGGCGAGGACGTGCTCCTGCCGATCTACCTCTCCGACGGCGCGGTCCACCTGGAGTACTACCCGATCGGCGGCGCCTTCAACCGCACGCTCAAGATCCTCAAGATGCGCGCGGTCCACCATGGCGAGGGCGTCTACCCGTACCTCTTCGCACGGGGCGTCGGCATCATCGTCCGCACGTCGCCCGTGGAGCGGCCCGAGGAGACGACGCGCTCCCACGGCAAGGTGTTCGACGAGGCCCTCCGGACCGCGGAGGCGATGAAGGCCCCCGCCCGGGTGCTCGACCGCATCCGACTCATGCAGAAGCACTGGGACTACGACTACTCGCCGGAAGAGGCCCTCCAGATCCTCTTCAACTCCTACGGGTTGAAACGGGGCGGCTAGATGCCCTACGCCGGCAAGATCGACAAGACGATGGGGGCCGAGACGGTCGGTCACCTCAAGCACATGCTCGAGACGGAGCTCAAGCGGTGCCGGGAGGAGAACGTCCTGGACATCGCGATGTTCCTCGGGGTCGACGGCCGCATCTTCGCCTCGTCGATCCCCAACGAGCTGAACCCCCGCGAGTACCGCCTCCTGAACCTTCTCAAGGGGAACCTGGCCCACATCTGCAACCAGCTGGCCGGGCAGAACATGATGATGTCCGTGGAGCAGTTCGAGGCGGGGACCGTCCTGATCTCCGGGGTCGGCGACCGCGCCTTCCTCGTCTTCCTCACGACGAAGCCGGTCGAGATCACGAAGATGCAGGGCATGCTCTCCAACGTCGTCAAGACATCCATCGTCGTGCGCCATCTCTTTGAGGAGAGGCCAATCACTCCTGAGGTCCTTGCGGCCTACGACGAGGCCGTCGCCACGGAGCTCAAGCGCCTCACACGCATCCTCTTCGTGGAGAAGTTCGAGGAGTCGAAGGAGTTCAAGAAGAACAAGGAGGTGGACGCCTACCTCCGTCAGCGGCTCGGGGGCCTCGTGGGCCCGGGCCCGCAGCAGGAGGCCCTCACCCTCGGCTACAACGAGGTGGGCACGTCGACCGCGTACATGACGAAGGACCACTGGGATCGCTTCGTCACGATCCTCGTGGAGCGCGTACGCGACCTGCGCGGCGACACCGTGGCGGACAAGGCGGAGAAGGAGTGGCGTGCCCACCTGAAGTCCGTCCTCACGTCTTTCGTATGAGGTGGCCCGGCCATGCTCGACGTCGCCCTGGTGTCCCTGATCGAGGACATGATCGAGAAGGCCGGGGCCGACGGCGTCGTCGAGTTCTGGCAGCGCGTCGGTGACGCGCTCGCGAGCCGCGTGGGGAAGGAGGCCTACCTCGGGTGGACGTCCTTCAACGTGGCCGTGCGCGAAGGGAGGACTGCGTTCAGCATCGAAGGCGACGTGACCCCGCTCACGGACATGGCCATCACCGACGTCGACGGCGACGTCGTCGGGTACCTGTACGCGATGAAGCAGTGCTGCTACGTGCCCACGGTCTTCCGCACCCGGTACAGCGTCGGGCACATGAGCGCCGCGGACCAGGCCGTCGCCCAGGAGTACAACGAGACCGTCCACAACATCGCCGTCTGCAACTTCTGCGTCTTCCACGAGCGCTTCCGGGAGGAGATCGCGAAGAACGTCTCCGTCTCGGGCAATCCGCTCGTCTCCTACCTCCTGGCCACGAGGGGGTGGAGCGGGGAGACGAAGATCTCCTCGAAGAACGTGGCCATGGTCAACATCAATGAGGAGCACATGCGCGCCCTCCTGCGGAACTACGAGTGCGTCTACGCCCTCGTCATGCGCGGCGCGCGCCTGAAAGGGGGCCGCTGACATCCCCGCGGACACGCACATGGCCGAGGCGAACCCCTTCGTGGAGATCGCGACCCACCTCTTCCTCGAGGACCTGGCCTCCAAGGTGGGCGTCCCGGGCCTAAACAACTACCTCGTCTCCCTGGCGAAGAACCTGGCCAACGGGATGCCGAAGGAGGAGTACGCGGCCTGGCACGAGTTCCTCTCCGCCCTGACCACGGGCCAATCGATCCTGTCGACATTCGAGGAGGTCCGGCCGGTCACGGAGCACTGCATGAGCACGCCGCGGTCGCCCTTCGAGCGCGGCTGGCGAGAATACGCGAAGCGCGTCGGCGCGTTCGCTCCGGTCCACCACGAGGTCGCGGAGTACTACAACGCGAAGGTGCGGCCCATCGCCGTGACCTCCGTCCACATCGTCCTGCACACGTTCCGGGAGGCGGCCGCCGCACGGATCAAGGTCTCCGGCAAGGGCGTGCGCTACGAGCCGATCGCGACGGCGTGGGTGGACGGGCAGGTCAAGATGCCCCCCGAGGACCGGCTGGAGCCGCTCCTCGCCCGCGCGGGGATCTCGAGGACGAAGCTGGGCATGCTCCTGCGGAACCACGCGGACGTCTGGCTCGTCGAGGCGCCGTGATTACGCCTGTCGCCGGCGCCGCAGGGCCACGACCCCGAGGAACACGGGGATGAACGCCGCCATCCCGATGAGGAACGTCCATCCGGGGCTCAGCCCCGGTGTCTCGCGGTAGAACAGGTCCAACACGACGACCTCGCCCTTGCTCGCGTCGATGACCCCGTTGCGGTCGAGGTCCGCCTCCGCGCGCACCGTGTGCGGCCCCGTCGCCAGCTCCGTCGGAAGATAGTTCACCGTCACGGTCGCGTCCGCGTTCGCCCCGACCTCCCGGATTGTCGACGTCCCCGCGAGGACGGCGTCCACGTAGAAGCGCACGGTCACGTTCGTCGCGGCCGTCGGCGATGCGTTGTGGAACGTCGCGGTCAGGACGATCGGGGTGACGACGGTGATTGGCTCCTCGACCGTGGCGCTCTCCACGCCGGTCCTCGAGCGAGCCTCGATCGACACGACCAGCGTGATCGCCTGGTCCCGCCCGGGCGCGGTGACGTTCAGCCGGTACGCGGTCCGGTTGCCGGTCACACGGCCTGGAGAGGCCGAGAGGGGCGCGCCCCCCGTGAGGTTCGAACCCGTGATCCAGTAGCTGACCGTGTAGTTGACCTCGGCCCCCTCGGGTTCCCCGACGATCGTGAGGTTGTAGGCCGCGACCTGGCCCGGGGCCAAGGCCGGCGGGCCCGTCACGTCGCCGTTGATCGCCTGGGCGGACGTAGGAGCGGCGCCTGCGAGGAGGACCGCGAGGACGGTCAGGGCGCCGAGCAGGATTGGGAGGACCTTCATCTCACCGCCTCTTCCTCGTGAGGATGAGCGCCGCGGCGACCGCGCCGATCGCCCCGATCAGGATCGCGAAGAGCTCGCTGCTCGCGGGGGCCGCGCGCAAGATCTGCGGACCCGTGACGCCGATCCCCGCCGGGGACTGGAGCATGGGCAGGTTCGCGGTAGCGATCGTCTGGGCCGCGACCGCGGGGTTGTCCTGCGCCGCGACCTGGACCACCACGGTGGTCCCGCTCGCCCCACCCGCCTGCCGCAGGGACAGGCGAAGCTGGGTCGTCGCGTTCGCTCCCACGACCAGGTCGCTGGAGATCGGGCCCGCCGGCGCGGTTCCGGCCGCGCCGATCCCCGCGACCCATCCGGCGGCCGCGAGGTCGCTCGGGTTCGTGATCGCGACGCTCACCGTTTCCGGGGCGTTGCCCGAGTTCCGCACGGTGACCGTGTAGTTCAGGTAGCGGCCGTCGTAGATGCCCGAGTTCGCATCGACGGAGACGGAGAGCCCGCGCACGCGCACGATCCCCACGATGAGGTCCAGGTGGCCTTGGGCGGAGTCGTCCGCGGTGGAGGTCGCGGTCACCCGGACGGGCGCGTGGTCGACGAGGGCGTCCGAGGGCGCCTGCACGGTCACGGACACATAGGCCGTGCTCGGCGCGTCGCCGAAGTTCAGGAAGACCGTGGCCGGATTGAAGGTGAAGGACCATCCCGCAGTCGAGCCCGCGAGGCTGAACGTATCCGCCACGTTCCCAGAGTTGTGCACCGCGATCGTGTAGGAGACGGAGGCGCTCTGCGCGGTCGTCCGGTTCTGGGTCGCGTCCCAGCTCAGCGTCACGGCGCGGCGGACCACCTTCGCGAGCTGGAGGTTCACGACGATGTCCGCGGTCAGATCGGTCGTCGCCGTGGCGGTGTAGTCCACGGAGAGTCCTTGTTGGACGATCGTCCGCGTCGCCTCGACCGTGTACGTGCCCGCAGGCAGCAGGATCTGGTACGCCCCGCTCGCATCCGTGGCAAGGGTGAGGGTCAGGTCCGAGTGGGAGATCGTGAGCCCCGCGGTCGTGCGCGTGCCCGTGTCGTCCGTCGTGACGCCGGAGAGGACGTGGGCGGACACTAGGTCGACGTCGTACGGGAGGGAATCCCGCTGCGGGACGGAGAGGCTCCCGAGGAACGCACCCTGCCCGACCGCGCGGGTCGCGTACACGTCGTACGAACCCGGCGCCAGGCCGAGGGAATAGGCGCCGCTCGCGCCCACCGCCGCGGACGCGTTGAGCGCCCCCCCGCCTCGCGCCAGGAAGGTCAGGGAGGCATCGACCCCGGAGCCGTCCATGCGGACGGTCCCCGCCACGGTCGTGTTGTGGAGGGTCCGGTCGAGGTCCAGGAGGACCACGAACGTCGACATCCCGGACGTGATCGTGAACGCGCCGTCGAACGTGTAGCGGTAGTAGCGGTCGATCCCGCCGAGGACCTCCGTGGTCGTCGTGTTCACGGAGACTGTGTAGTTCCCGGGGACGAGGTCCACGGAGTAGGAGCCCGCCTCGCTCTCCACGGAGAAGGACCCGCCCTCCGCGCGCGTGAGGGACATCTCGGCCGAGAAGGTGATCGGCGCGCCGCCGAAGAGGAGCTGGCCGAAGACCTGGGTCGCGAGGGCGAGGGAGAGGCTGAGGTTCCCCGACGGCGGGAGGATTGCGTTCCGCAGGACGGAGTACGGGGTCGTGCCCACCGTGCGGGTCGCGCTCACGGTGTAGGCGCCGGGTTGCAGGTAGACCATGAAGCTCAAGGCAGACGTCGTCAGGTCGCGCGCATCGGGTCCGCGGAAGGTCACGTTCGCCGCGACGGCGACGCCTCCCAGGGTCACGTTGCCCTTGACGAGGGCCCTCGCCGCGAGGTGCAGGTCGTGGCCTGCCAGGCCCTCCCCCACGGTAAGGAGGAGGGAGTCCGTCCCCCGGTTCTGGTAGCGCCACGCGTCCGTGGTGGAGACGTTCTCATCCACGAGGAGCTCGTAGCGACCGGGCACGAGGGACAGCGAGTAGCCGCCCTGCGAGTCCGACATCCCGACGGCGGCGCGGGCGGAGACGTCCATGGGCTCCGCGCGGATCCGGACCGGGTGGTTCAGGAGCGCCGTCCCGTTCACGAGGAGGGAACCCGTCAGGCTGACGGGGAGCGGGCTCAGGGCGAGGTGGGCGTCGGGACCGATCGCGTTCAGGCTCGTCGGCGCGATCACCAGGGGCGCGAAGCCCTCTGCGGACACCCTCCCGGAGTAGGTGCGGTTCCCGTAGCCGGCGAGGACGAACCCTCCCGTCGTGTTCGTGATCGCGAGGGTCTCGAATCCGAGGTTGTCCGTCAGGTCCAGTCGGGCGTTCGCGACCCCCTCCGCCGCATCGAACCGCCCGTTCCCGTCCATGTCCCAGTACACGGTCCCCGTGAGCGGGGTCGCCTCGGCGAAGGCCAGGTTCAGCGTGCGGTCGGACGCGAGGCCCAGGGTCCCGAAGGACGCCGACGTCGGGGTCTGTCCCTCGACGCGGTACGTGCCCCGGGGCAGGAAGGCCGTGTAGGCGGTGCCGCCTCCCGCGATCCGGACCCACCACTCCCCGTCGGATCCGAAGAAGCCCACGGAGATCGGTGCGCCGGCCGCGACCCCGGTGCCCGAGACGGTCCCGTTCACCCGAGCGCCGGACGTGAAGGTGACCGCGAGATTCGTCGTGCGGCCGGCCTGGACGGAGGCCCCGCCCAGGGCGGCGTAGAGGGTCGCCCCCTGGTAGATGCGGCCGTTCACGTTCCAGCGGCCCGCGGGAAGGGAGAGGTTGAACGCGCCGCTCGCGTCCGCGGTGACCGTGCGGGCGAGGAGGGGGCTCGACGCATACTGGAAGGAGACCGTCGCGAAGGGCTGGGGTGTGCCGAACACGAACGCCGTGCCCGCGACCCATCCGGAGCCCGAGAGGGTGAGGTTCTGGCTCGTGCTCGCGGAGGAGGCGACGAAGGCCTGGGGCAGGGACGCGAACACGCCCGCGGCCGCGGTCAGGTTGTAGCTCCCCGGCAGGACGGGCTCGAACGTGTACGCCCCCGTGCTGGACGCGGCCGTGGACCACGTCGTCCCGTTCGTCGCATCCACGATCGTCACCCGGGCTTCCGGCACGGGCGATCCGTCCGAGAGCCGCGCGAACCCGTTGACCGCGACGAAGGGCGCGGCGATGTCCGCCTGGAGGGGTGCCGAGCCGACCGTGATCGGGGACGCGGAGACGGTGTGCCCACGGTAGCGGACCGTGACCCGGTAGGTGCCGGGGAGGAGCGCGGGGGCGGTATACCCCCCTGCGGCGTCCGCGGTCGCGCGGACGTTGTACGGGTACTGGGTGTTGCTCAGGGTGAGCTCGGCCCCGGCCACGGGCAGGTCGCCGGACCCGCGGGCGCCGTCCTTGCTCAGGTCGAAGTACACGTTCCCGTGCGCGGCCACGGACGGGATGGAGAAGTCGCGGGTCATGAGCCAGTCCACGACCCCGTCGCCGTTCGCGTCCTGGTTCACCCGCATCGCCTGGTCCATGCTCACGGGGAACGTGGCCTGTGCGAGAACCTGCGTCGCGACGAGGGTGCGCTTCGTCAGGCTCCCCGCGCTCGCGACCAGGGTGATGTCCCCGAAGGGCACGAGGGCGGAGTAGTGTCCCTGCGCGTCCGTGGTCGTGACGTAGTGCGGCGTGCCGAGCTCGTCAATCGCGGTCACGTAGACGTTGGGCATGGGCGCGCCGCCCGCGGTCACCGTCCCGTTGACCCAGGCGCCGTCGTAGTACCGCAGGATGATCGCCCCGTTCGTGACGCTCGCCTGGGTGCTCAGGTCCACGGTGCCCGTCCGGGTGCCCGCGCCGATCTCCTTCTGGATCTGGAGGACCTCGTCGTAGTTGAGCGCCTGCCACGCGTCCGTGTGGTTCGACGGGTCTTTGTACGGGTTGTAGTAGGCCGTGCGGTAGACCACGCGGAAGTGGGTCAGGTTCCACGCGGGCATCGGGGCGATCGTGGAGAGGGCCTGGTCGAAGCCCGGGATGCCCGTGTTGTTCGCCTGTCCGAGGTCCTTCGGGCTGTATCCGACGTAGGCGCGGTAGAACATGGAGTTGTAGAACATGGGCTGGTACACGATCGTCTCGCTCGTGATCTGGTCCGCAGGCCCCAGGATCTGGATCGGGAGGTTGTTCCCGCGGTTCGAGTTCGCGAGGATCTGGAAGAAGTCGTAGGGCAGGACCTGGCCGCTCGACAGGGTCAGGACCCGGTGGTCCGAGAGCTTCACGGGAGCGTAGAAGATGCCCGTGTTCTGCGCGCTGATCGGGAAGAGCCGCGTGTCGACCATGAAGTAGCCGATGTCCCAGCCCGTGGCCTCCCGGACCGCGCCGTACAGCTGGACGATCCGGTCCCCGCTGAGCCTCTGGAGGATGAACGTGCTCAGGAAGATGTAGGCCGCGTTCGAGAGCTGGATGTTCGAGTCCCACGGCCCGTAGAGGTTCGGGTTCGCGAGGATGATCGGGGCCAGCACCGCCGGGTTGCGGAACGTGGACACGAAGACGCCCCCAGGAACGCCGAAGCGGTTCAGCGTGTCGTTCACCGCGGGCCCCAGGCCCAGGTGGCCGTGGAGCCAGAAATCACCTTCGACGAGCCGGATCGTCATCAGGGCGATCGCCGCGCTCTCGTTCTGCGACAGGATGAACTGCCCTGCGATCGCATACCCGTTCTGGAACGGGTCCGCGACGACGGGGTGGCCGCCGCGCTCCGTGATCTCGAACCCGTAGTCCCACCACGCCATCACGGACGGTCGCTCCTCGAGCGGCACCCCGAGATCCTGGGTGTCGAGCCACTCGTACGTGGAGGGGAAGTAGTCCTTCGCGACGGGCAGGGAGTAGCCGAAGGCGCCGAAGTAGAACGTGCCCCGGCTCGAGGCCGTCTGGGCGTACCCCGGGGCCTGGAGGAAGGGCGGCAGGAGGGCGTTCACCTGCCGGTCGTAGGTGCCCTTGAGCTCGAAGGGGATCGCGGCGTCGATCGCGAACCAGGTGTTCGGCAGGAGGATCAGGAAGGCGATGAAGAGGACCGTCAGGACATGCCGCATCTTGATCGATTTCCGCAGGGCGTTCCTCCGATTCCCTTCGGCGAGGGACCGGTAGGTCCGCCGCATCCCCGCGAAGTCCATGCGGATGAGGATGAGGTCGATCGCATAGCCCGTCGCCACGGCGAAGACGGGCGCGGCGTTGAAGATGAAGCGGGCCGCGGACAGGGCCATGAAGAGGGACCCCAGGGTCCAGAGGACGAGCATCGTGAAGGCCGGGTTGTTCCGGCGGGGCGTCTGCCAGATCATGATCGCGATGGCGCCGAGCCCGAGGTAGAACGTGAACCAGCCGTAGCTCAGCACGAGCTCGGACATTCCGGGCTCTTGGGCCTCCGCGATCGTCTCGTACACCTTGTTCTTCACGAAGTAGCCCGCACCGCTGACGAACGCGAAGAGGAGGGCGGGGTTCACCGCGAACCCGATCGCGAGCCCGACGGCGCCCGCGACGAACGTCGCGGGGATGACGAGGGTCCACGGGTAGTCCCGGGTCACGGAGAAGACGATCCCCAAGACAAGCGCGACCGCGAACAGGTAGAAGGGCACGTCCCACCAGACCTTGATGAGGCCGCGGACGTAGTACCAGGGGAGGGACACGATGAGGGGGGTGGCGAAGATCACGGCGAACAGGATCGTGATGCCCAGCACGTCCTGGTTCCGGATCCGGTCGAGCATGAGCTCGACGACGTACACGAGGACGAGGATCACGGGGACGTAGGCCCACCCCTGCCAGGACAGGGCGGTCACCGCGACGCTCATCCCCGCCAGGCCCGCGTAGAGCACGCTCTTCTCGTTGTCCCGGAAGAACGCGCGGAACCCCTTGCGCACGGAGGCGAGCTGGAACCAGTTCTCGACCCACCGGCTCCGCTGGAGCGTCTTGAGCGCGCGGAGGTAGAAGTAGAACGCGCACACCACGAAGAACAGGGTCCAGGCGTCGTGGACGCCGATCGTCGCGTGGCTCCGCTGGAGGGCCGCGGCGCTGATCGCGAGGAGGAGGGTCGCGATGATCCCGACGCGCTTGCCGAAGGCTTCCTTGCCCAGGAGGTACGTCGGGATCAGGGTCAGGGTCCCGAAGATCGCCGCGTTCAGGTTCAGCATGAACACGGACGCGTCCCGCGCGTTCCCGAGGAACGGGGCGGTCATGTAGCCTGCGAGGACGTTGAACCAGGCGAACAAGGGCGGGCGCACGTCCGGGAAGCCGATCGGGTAGTTCATCGCCAGGTCCCGGGAGATTTCTTTCCCGGTCTGGAGGGTGTAGAACATGGCCCGCTCCCAGTAGAAGGGGTCCGAGCCGCCGGAGTAGTCGCCCTTCGAGGAGAAGAAGCCCGCGGGATAGAAGAGGCCCCAGACGAAATAGACGCGGAGGAAGAAGGCCAGGCCGAGGAGGAGCGCGAGGACTACGCCCGTTCGCCAGCTGTCGCGGAGCCAGCCCTTCTCCTCATCCAAATCGCAACACCCTTCCGGAAGAGGGTGGTCGATGATGGAGCTCCTATTTATGGGTTGCCGGAACTCCTCCGAGGACCGCCCGCTCCCCATCCATCCGCTCGAGGGGAAGGCCTTTTTGGCACGACGCTCGAACGCGCGCGGGCCCGCGGAGCCCTTAAGCCGCGGACGCGCGTTGCCGGTGCGATGAAGCGGGACCTGATGGAGATCCTCTGCTGCCCCGTGTGCAAGGGGGACCTCGAGCTCAAGGTGGACGTGGAGAAGGACGAAATCATCGAGGGCTCGCTGTTCTGCAAGTCCTGCAACCATCGCTACGAGATCAAGGACGGCATCCCCGACCTGCTGCCCCCCGACTTCAAATGAAGGCGGCCTGCGCCGCGACGACGCCCGCGCTGTCCCCCGCCGTGCGGTAGGCCTCCAGAGGCTCCGCGTTCAGCCGCAAGAACTGCTCGCCCCAGGCGAACTTGCCGAGCACCGCGTCCGCCTCGGCCTGCCGACCGAAGATCGCAAGGGCCGCCGCGATCGCCTCCGCGCTCGACAGGACGAACGGCTTGCCGTAGTTCACCGGGTTCGCCGCGAGGAGGAAGGGGAGGGCGCGCCCCGTGGCCCTCGGGACGGCAGGGAAGCCGCCCTTCTTCTCCGTGCGCTTCCAGCTCAGGTCGAGCACGGAGAGGCCGTGTCGCTCCGCGCGTGGCACGTCCGCGCGGGAGAGGGCGCGCTCCGCGGACGGCGTCAGGAGGACCGTCCCCGCAGGGAGGGAGGCGGTCCTCGGGACGAAGGTCAGCAGCCCGAGCCGCTCGAGCTTGCGGGACGTGCACTTCTTCGGGTCGCACTGGCCCGCGTGGTAGGCGTACAGCCGGATCCGGGCCACGCGGGTCCGATGCGGAGCGGGGCGCATAAGGATTGGGCCGCAAAGGCTAACCCGTGCGGTCGCGTTCGGTCTCCCGCCACCGTGATGATGCAACCGACGCTGACCCGTGATGAATGATGGGCGATCTGAGTGGCCCTTTCTTTGTCAAGGCCGATTGTGCGCCTGGATGAACTTATTTATAGCGAGACACCGATGGAATCGCGGGATGCACGCATGGTGAGCGGGTTCGACCTCCTCGGCCACAACCGCACGTTCCAGGTGCATTGGGTCAAGCGGGTCTTCGCGTTCATGATCGACGTGGTCTTCATCTTCGCCCCCGTGTGGACCCTCCTCTACCTGAACGGGGAGCGGGCCCCCTGGGTCTACGGCGTGGTCGGCGGGATCTTCCTGTACGCGTACTCGACCTTCGCCGAGGCGATCTTCCGCCGGACGTGCGGGAAGTTCCTCATGGGCCTCGAGGTGCGCCCCCTCCATGGATCGATGACCCTGGGCAAGGCTGCCGTGCGGAACATCCCGAAGATCTTCTGGTTCGCCTTCCCCCTCTTGGACACGATCGCGGGGATGACCGTGGACGGCGACCCGCGGCAGCGGTGGTCCGACCATGTCCTCGGGACGACGGTGGCGCAGTCCCGCCTCCTCCGGGTCAAGGTGCACCGGATCGACACGGCCCGGCTCGAGACGCGATAGTCCCCGACCAACCGTTAAATAGCGTCCGCCTCATGCCATCCGGGACGTGAGCCCATGCTCTTCGTGACCCAGCTGAAAGTGATCCCGGGGCAGCTCGAGGAAGCGACCCGGCTCTTCAAGCATCCGAAGCTCCCGAACAACGTGATGGTGCACGAGTTCCTCGGCCTCCTCGGCAAGCCCGACGCGATGGTGATCTTCGAGGCCCCCGACGCCGCCACCGCGGCGGCCTTCACCGTCCAGTTCGGCCGCGTGGCCGACGCGATGACGTCCCTCGCGCTGCCGATCGAGGAGCTCAAGTGGACATCGTGAGGCCGGTCCGCTCGTCGTCGCCGGCAGGGACACCCTAGGTCCGCGCACGGGTCACCCGCGGCGTGCGTCGCAGGGTCGTTCATGCGCGCCCGCGGCCCATGGGCGCGGTCGGTGTGCCGCGAGGAGGATCGCGGATGAGAAAGGAACGGGAAAGGGGGAAAGGGAGGGCCCGAAGGCCCTCGTGGTCTCGCGTCTACGTGACGCTGAACGTCGTGGACACGATCTGGCTGCCGTCGGACCAGAGCAGGTAGAACGTGTAGCTACCGCTCGTCATCGTGGTGGCCGTCGTGCCGGCAGAGCTCGTCACCTGAATCACGGTGAACGAGTCACCGCCGTTCAGGGTGCCCTCGCCGCCGATGTCAGTCCAGACGACCTTGTAGAACACCGACCCGACCGTCACGACGATAGTCCCGCCGCCCGTCGTCGGCATCGCCAAGGCAGATCCGGTGCCGCCCGGGGCCTGCAGGTTCAACTTGAAGTTGGCCGGGGCGTACGCCTGGGATGCACTGGCCACGGGCACGGTTTCGTTCTTGTACAGGTTCGAGCCCGTTGCCGGGGCCGCCGATCCGAAGGCCACGGTCGGTTTCGACGTGCCGGGTCCGCCGATCAGGCCGGACACCATCACGTACAGAACCGCGGCCAGCACCACCGTGATCGCGACCATCAAAATCGTCGCAATCACGGGAGACACCGCTTCCTCATCCTTGCGGATGATGGTTTTCATGGTTCAGTCCTCCTGCGGCTCTCGCCGCAGCGTTGGCCCTAGGGGTCCCACCGCGGAGATAAACGTTTCGCGGTGAATGTGCGTGCCTGAGAACGTACCCTGGAGGCGTTTTTTGCATGGAGGGAGTGTGAAAGCTTGTCAAGGTGAGAACTTGGCAAAGAGCCGGGTCCTTGCTTTAAATAGGCAGATGCCAGCTTCGAGGAGTGTCCTAGGACTCGTTGAGCTCGAGGAGCTCGTCGCTCACGAGGACGAGCATGTTGCGGATCTCGTCCGTCTCGTACTCCTGCATCGAGAAGATCACGCTGTATGCGCCGCGCGAGCGGAGGTTGTTCACGAGGATGTGCAGGAACTCGCTCAGGATCTTCGTGTTGTTGTGGATCGCGAGGGAGTTGATCGAGTCGAGGACGACGAGGGCGTTCCGGTCCGGGTTCTTCCGGAGGACGAACTCGACCTTGAGCATGAGGTTCTCGAGCATCGTCGGGCTCTCGACGCTGATCGCGTGCGCGTGCCGCTTCTCCGTGGACATCATGATCTGGCTGATGCAGTCGACGAACCAGATGTGGTCCATGGGCACTTCGAGGACCTCGAGGGCGTTGATGATGCTCTGGGAGGGGACCGTGGACGTGATGTAGATCACGTTGAGATCCTTCTTCGTGGCGAAGAGGTCGAGCATCCCCTGGATCGCGTCGAAGTACTGCTCCGACTTCAGCCGGAGCGCGACCGCGGACGCCTCCGGCAGGCGGAGGAGTTTGTCGCTGATCTCCGTGGCCACGGTCAACTCAGACGCCTCCGGACACGCTACCGCCCTTCAGGAGCGAGACGAGGAGGACGCCGCTCGTCGTGAGGTCGAGGACGTACTTCGCGCGGCTGTGGGGGGTCCCGCGCATCTTGACCACCTGCAGCGTTCGGAGGAGGTCTCCCCTCCGCTCGAGGTTGCCCGTGACGATGACGCCGTCCGCAATCGCCTCCTCGACCCCCCAGCGGGAGTACATCTCGCCGTTGTGGCCCGTCTCCGCGACAAGGAGGGACGTGCAGTTCTTCGCGCTCAGCATCATTCCGAGCCGAAGGAGGAAGTCCCGAATCCGCTCCTGGTCCTTCAGGCGGTACGCCACGGAGGTGGCGGAGTCCAGGACCAACCGCCGGATGTGGTTCTCCTCGACGAGCCCGACGATCGTGTCCACGAGGAGGCGGCCCTCCTCGAAGCTGAGCTCGTCCTTGTCGATGCCGAGCTTCTCGTAGAGCTTCGGCAGGTCCAGGAACTGGAGCTTTCCCTGCTTGATGAGTTTCTCGTCGAAGAAGTCGTAGGGGATCACGTTCTTCAGGAGCTTGTCCGTCGGCTCCGTGACGCTCAGGTACAGGGAGTTCTCGCCCTCGAGGCCGCCGCGGATGAGGAACTCGATGCAGATCGATGTCTTCCCCGTGCCGACGGAGCCCGACACGAGGACCGTGTTCCCCCGGGGGATGCCGCCGTTGAGGATGTGGTCGATGCCCTCGATCCCGGTGACGCACCGCTCGCGTTCGCTGACGGCGTCGCGCTCCTTCGAGGGCATGGGAATGCGCGTCCATCCGGGGCCGCTCTATTTGAGAGAACCGCGCTGAGTATCGGATGTGAGAACGCCGATCGCATGGAGGGATTTCCGGGGCGCGCGCCCGGGGGGCGGAGGCGTCAGGCTCTTGTGGCTGCACGCCCTTCCACGCGAGGATTCGACCCGCGATGACCTTCGACGACGTGTGCCGTACACTGCTCCGCTCGAAGGAGCCCTCGATCCGATGGAAGGTTCGGGTCAACGTGATGGGAGACGACCCGAGTTCGCCGCGAACCCGCAGGTTGCGCGAGGAGGTCCGCCGATCCGCGAGGGTGAAGGCGTTGCTGGCCCGCAGGGACCCGCGCGGCTTCCTGCTTCCGGACCGACACCCGTACGCAAAATGGCAGGGGGCCCACTGGGTCATGGCGGCCCTTGCGGACATCGGCCATCCCGAGGGCGACCGTTCCCTGGCCCCGATGAGGGACCAGATCCTCGACCGCTGGCTCTCGCCGGCGTATTTCCGCGAGTTCGATGCGGCCACGAAGGCGGCAGCGTACCGTGGGACCGGAGTGCCGCGGGTGAGGGGGCGGTATCGGAGATGCGCTTCCCAGCAGGGGAACGCCCTCTACTCCCTGATCAAGCTCGGCCTGACCGACGACCGACTGGAGGCCCTCGTGGAGCGGCTCCTGCACTGGCAGTGGCCCGACGGCGGCTGGAACTGCGATCGAAGGCCGGAGGCGGACACGTCGTCGTTCTGGGAATCCCGTCTTCCGATGCTCGGGCTCGCCGCGTACGCGGATTCTGCGCGGACGCCCGCGGCGGCGGACGCGGCCCGGCGAGCCTCGGAGGTCTTCCTGAGCCGGGAGCTCTTTCTGGGGAGGCACACCGGGAAGGTCATGAACGAGGAGTTCCTCGTCCTTCACTATCCGTTGTACTACGCGTACGACATCCTCGGAGGCCTCAAGGCCATGGCGGAGATCGACCGGATCCGCGACCCCCGCTGCCGCAAGGCCCTCGATCTTCTCGAATCCAAGCAGCTCCCCGGAGGCGGTTGGGCTGCCGAGGGGCGCCTGTACAAGGTCTCCTCCGCACTCGAGACCCGCGCGGACTCCGTGGACTGGGGCGGCGCGCGGAGGACGGTCCTCAACGAGTGGGTCACGGCGGAGGCCCTCTACGTCCTCCGGGCTGCGGGCCGTTGGTGACCGTTCCTCGCGGGCGTTGCCCGGCGGATCCCTCGGCGGATTCGCACGGCAGCCCGTTCGGAACGTTTTTATCGCGAGGGGGAGGTACTTTGGCGAGACCATGGAGCCCGTCCTGCACGTCGCCCTCGATTTCATGCATCTCAAGCGCGCGCTCCAGGCCGCGAAGGAGGCGGTCGCGGGCGGCGCGGACTGGATCGAGGCGGGCACGCCGCTGATCAAGTCCGAGGGCATGGAAGCCGTCCGTGCGCTGAAGAAGGCGTTCCCCGACAAGACGATCGTCGCGGACCTGAAGACGATGGACACGGGGGCCCTCGAGGTGGAGATCGCCGCCAAGGCCGGGGCCGACGTGATCACGATCATGGGCGTGACGGATGATGCGACGATCCTCGAGGCGGTGAAGGCCGCGCGGCGGTACGGCTCGAAGATCATGGTGGACCTCATGCGCGTCCAGGACAAGCCGAAGCGGGCGGTCGGGCTCGAGAAGCTCGGCGTGGACTTCCTGAACATGCACGTGTCCATCGACGAGCAGATGATTGCCCGCACGCCGCTCGCGGAGCTCAAGGCGGTCGTCAAGGCCTCGAACCTTCCCGTGGCGGTCGCCGGCGGTCTGAATTCCGAGACCGTCGCCCAGGCCGTCAAGGCGGGCGCGTCCATCATCATCGTCGGCGGCGCGATCATCAAGGCCGAGGACGTCACGAAGGCCACGCGGACGATCAAGAAGGCGATCCAGGACCGCAAGGCGATCCCGACCGGCCTCTACAGGAAGTACACAGAGGCCGACGTCTTCGAGGCCTTCCGCAAGGTCTCCACGCCAAACATCGCGGACGCGATGCAAAAGCGCGGGGTGATGCACGGGATCGTGCCGCGGATCAAGCACGGGATGAAGCTCGTCGGCCGTGCTCTGACCGTCAAGACCGCGGACGGGGACTGGGCCAAGCCCGTGGAGGCGATCGACCGCGGGAAGCCCGGGGATGTCATCGTGGTCGACGTGGGCGGCGGCCCGACCGCGATCTGGGGCGAGCTCGCGTCGAACTCGTGTCTCGTCAAGGGCATCGCCGGCGTCGTGATCGACGGCGGCGCCCGGGACATCGACACGATCCTCGACCTGGGCTTCCCGCTCTTCAGCCGGCACATCTCCCCGCATGCGGGCGAGCCCAAGGGCCAGGGATCCATCGGCGAGGAGATCGAATGCGGCGGGCAGGTTGTCCGCACGGGGGACTGGATCATCGGCGACGAGTCCGGCGTGATCGTCGTGCCGAAGGAGCTCGGCGTGGAGATGGCGAACCGCGCCTTGGATGTCCTAGAGCACGAGAATCGCATCCGTGAGGAGATCAAGCGCGGGGGCACCCTGAGTTCCGTCCTCGAGCTCGAGAAGTGGGAGCAGGTCCGCTGAGGTGGCCATGGACCGGCACTCTGTGGAGAGTCTCCTTCGGAAGCTGAAGGGAGGCAAGGTCACGGTTCACGAGGCGATGGAGGCGCTCCGCGCGCTGCCGTACGAAGACCTCGGCTTCGCGAAGATCGACTCCCACCGCGGCCTCCGGCGCGGGATCCCGGAGGCCGTCTACTGCCCCGGGAAGACGCCGGAGCAGGTCGTGGCCATCATGTCGCGGTTGGTCGCGTCCCGTTCCCTCGCCTTGGCGACGCGCGCGTCCGCAGAAATCTACGAGAGGCTCAAGGAAGGGCTCGACGACACACCCGTCGTGTACCACGAGAAGGCGAAGATGGTCGTGGCGGGGAAGACCCCGCCGGCCCGGCGCGGGAACGTCCTCGTGGTCACAGCGGGGACGAGTGACATCCCCGTGGCGGAGGAGGCCGCCGTGACCGCGGAGGTCCTCGGGAATCGAGTGACCCGCCTGTACGACGTCGGCGTGGCGGGGATCCACCGCGTCCTCGACCACCGCGAGCTCCTCGAAGGGGCCAGGATCGTCATCGTCGTCGCGGGGATGGAAGGCGCCCTCCCGAGCGTCGTCGCGGGCCTCGTTGCCGTCCCCGTGATCGCGGTCCCGACCTCCGTCGGCTACGGCGCGAGCTTCGACGGTCTTGCCGCGCTCCTCGCGATGATGAACGCCTGCGCCCCGGGCGTGGCCGTGGTCAACATCGACAACGGCTTCGGGGCGGGCTACCTCGCCAGCGTGATGAACCGGTGAGGCGGGCTCAGAGATAGAGGAGTCCGCCGAGCACGGCCGCCGCAAAGATCGCGACGACGAGGGCGATGATCCCGAAGAAGACGCCCTTGTTCCACCGCCACACCTTCGCGCCGTCGAGGGGCATCACGGGCAGCATGTTGAACCCCGCGAGGACGATGTTGATGAACGCGGCCTGCTGGACGACCAGGGCGAGGATCTCGATCGCGGCGGAGGGGCTCGTCCCCAGGAGGGCGACCTCCGCGCCGAGGAAGGCGGCACCCAGGACGATGTTCGTTCCTGGACCCGCCGCGCTGATCCGGCCGTCCTGCTCCCGCGTCACGGGTCCGGAGATGTACGTCGCCCCGGGCGCGCCGTAGATGAACCCCAGGAACGCGAAGACGTAGGCGAGGACGAGGCCCATGGGATAGTACCGGAACTCCGCCCAGTGGCCGTACCGCTGGGCCACGGCCTTGTGCATGATCTCGTGCAGCCCGATCCCCGTGCCGACGGAGAGGAGGGACGTGCCGAACATGATGAGGATGAACGTCGGCGAGGAGACGACGAGGAACCCCGCGCGGGCGTAGCTCGTCACGTACAGGACGGTGAGCGCGCCGCTCAGCGCGAGGATCGCCACGGCGAGCTGGACGAGCTCCGTGCGGCTGAACCGGATTCCGGGCTTCGGGCGGTCCGGGTACACGTAGACCGGCGGCGCCGCGTACTGCGAGTAGGGACCGCGCATGCACGGGCCCCCACGCCCCGAACATATTTAGGGTTGCGCGTGGCGGCTAGCCGAAGCGCGCCCCGCAGTTCTCGCACTCCTCCGCGGCGGCCGGGAGCGGGACGTCGCAGAGGGGGCACCGGTACTGTCCGGCTTCCGTCCGCTTGAGGATCTGCGCGCGGATGAGCCGCACGCCCCGTTCGCGGAAGCTCGAGAGGTCCGTGCCCAAGAGCCGCTCGAGCGGCCGGACGTCGAAGCCCTTCTCCCGCCACGCGTCGATTTGCCGCCGGTACTCTTCCCGCAGCAGGTCGTCCCCGTTCATCCCGCCGAAGGCCTGCAGGATCTCCTCCCGGATTGCTGGCGGCATCTCCTGGAAGTCCTCGTCCTGGGCCAAGTCCACGATCTCCCCCGTCACCTGGACGAGCTTGCGGTCGATCGCCCCCGCGTCGAGCTCGGGCGCCCGCGTCGAGCCGCACGCCGCGCAGCGATCGGCTCCCGCGAGCCAGGCGGCCCCGCACATCGGGCACCGCCGCGCCCCGGTCTTCGGGGCCCGCTTCATCTCCAGGCCCGAGAGCATCGCCTTCCGCGCGATCGCATGGTGGAGCCCCTTCTTCACGGCGCTCTCCGGGAGCGCGAGCCGCACGACGTCGGAGAAATCGCGGAAGCCCCGGGCCACGAGCTCCTTCGCCCGCGTCTCCGTGATCCCGGGGACGGAGGCCAAGAGCCGCACGGACTCCTCGTCCGCCGGGCCCTTCGGTTCGGGGCCCATGTCCGCGCCGCAGGCGTCGCAGAGGGCGATCCAGCCCGGGAACATCTTCCCGCACTTGCGGCAGATGGCCTGGCCTCGGAGCAGGATCGTGTTGCATCGCGGGCAGACCGCGGCGTTCGACTCGAACCCGCAGACGCCGCAGCGGCGGGCCACGCCGCCTCACCGGGAGGCGAGTTACTTAAGCGCGCGGTCCCGATTATCCCGGGTGGGAGCCGCCTCGCCACTTTCGGCCACCTCCCTACGATAGGCCTTCATAGCCCCCGGACCGTCGCGCGACCCGGGGCGACGTCTGAAGCAGACCTTGCAGCCACCGGAGGCAGTGCCCGCCACGCCCGCCGGGCAGGAGCGCGTCCCCTGGCCCTTCGATCGCGTGCGCCCCGGGCAGTCGGACTTCCTCGCGGACGCCCGCGTGGCGGTCGCCGAGGGCAAGCACCTCCTCGCCCACGCGCCCACGGGGATCGGCAAGACCGCGGTGGCGCTCGTGGCCTGCCTGGATGCCGCCCTCGCGCAGGACAAGACCGTCCTCTTCCTGACGTCCCGACAGAGCCAGCACCGTATTGCGATCGAGACGCTCAAGCGGCTCGAGGCGAAGGGCGCCCGCGTGGGCAGCGTGGACGTGATCGCGAAGCAGGCGATGTGCCTCCAGAAGGACGCGCCCGCGCACGGCCGCGCGTTCCACGAGTTCTGCGACCTCAAGGTCAAGACGCGGTCGTGCGCCTTCTTCAACCGGGACGACGGCGTCGTCGTGCAGGCGGTCCTCCAGCGGCCGCTGCACGTGCAGGAGCTCATCCAGGCCAGCGCCGCGTGTCGCGTATGCCCGCACAAGGTCGCGATGGACGCGGCCGCGAAGGCCCACGTGATCGTGTGCGACTACAACTACGTGTTCAGCGACATCCTCGAGTGGACCCTGGAACGGCTCCGCCGCGCCCTCGAGGACCTCGTCCTCGTCGTCGACGAGGCCCACAACCTCCCGGACCGGATCCGCGCGCACCTCGGCGGGGACCTCTCCCTCCAGGACGTCGTCCGCGCGTCGCGGGAGGCGCGGGACCTGGACCCGGAGGCCGCCCGCCAGCTCCTCGGCGTCGCGAGGTCGATGGAGAAGTTCCTCCTCGGACTGCACGCGGAGCGCGTCTCGAGGAAGGACGAGTTCGTGGACGTCGTCGAGGCGGGCCTCCGCCGCGGCCTCGGGCGCCGCGTCGGCTACACGGACCTGGTCGAACTCGTGGACCACGCCTCGGAGGAGGGCTTCCGGCGCGGCCGGTCCACGTCCCTCCCCGACGTCGCCCTGTTCCTGCACCGCTGGCGGGACGTGGACGAGGGCATCCTCCGGCTCGTCGTGCCGGGGGACGAGGGCAAGTTCGCCTTCCGCCTCATGGACCCGAGCGTCCTGAGCCGCCCGATCTTCGAGAAGGTCCACGCCAGCCTGCTGATGTCCGGGACCCTGTACCCCGCGGAGATGTACGCGGACCTCCTGGGGATCCCGCCCGAGCGTCGGCGCATCCGCGCGTACGGCTCGCCCTTCCCGAAAGAGAACCGGCTCCTCCTCGTGCACCCCCTCGTCACGACCCTGTACGCACGGCGGACGTCGGCGATGTACGACCTGATCGCCCGCGAGCTCATGGGGATCGGCCTGGGGGTCCCGGGGAACGTGGCGGCCTTCTTCCCCTCCTACGAACTCCTCGAGGAGGCCCACGCCCGCCTGCGCGCGGGGCGGATCCGCAAGAGCCTCCTCGTCGAGCATCCGACGTGGGACAAGGCGAAGCGGGATGGGGCCCTCGAGGCCCTGCGCCTGGCCCGCTCCGATGGAGGCGCGCTCCTCCTCGGCGTCCAGGGCGGCTCCCTGAGCGAGGGCGTCGACTACGAGGACAACCTCCTGTCCGCGGTCGTCGTCGTCGGCCTGCCCCTCAGCCCGCCCAACGTCGAGGTGGAGTCCCTCAAGGACTACTACATGCGGAAGTTCGGCCCGTCGAAGGGGTACGACTACGCCTACGTGTTCCCTGCGGTGAACAAGATCCTGCAGGCCGCCGGGCGGCCGATCCGGAGCGAGCGGGACCGCGCGGCGATCGTGCTGCTCGAGGGCCGGCTCCTCGCCCCCCGGTATGCGCGCTGCTTCCCGCCCGAGTTCCTCCCGCGGGCGAGCGCGTCGCCGGCCCGGGAGGTCCAGCGCTTCCTCTCCTCCTCCCCGGCAGCGGGAAGGGCCTAGGCAAGGTATTTCCCGCCGTCCTGGAATCGCGGACCCGTGTGGCTCAAGCGCGGGGCCGAGGCGGAGCTGCGGCGCACGGAGTTCCTCGGCCGCCCCGCCGTGGAGAAGTTCCGCGTGCCGAAGGCCTACCGCCTGCCCGCGATGGACGAGGAGCTGCGTCGCACCCGCATCCGCGTCGAGGCCCGCCTCATGGCCGAGGCGCGGACCGCCGGCGTGGCGGTGCCCGTCCTGTACGACATCAACCTCGTGGACAACAAGATCGTCATGGAGTACGTCGAGGGGCCGACCGTGAAGGAGGTCCTCGAAGAGGGCGGGGCCCGGGCCCATGGGACCGCGAGGGAGGTCGGCCGCATCGCCGGACGCCTGCACAAGGCGGGGATCATCCACGGAGACCTGACGACCTCGAACATGATCCTGAGGGACGGGCGGATCGTGATGATCGACTTCAGCCTGGGCGGGAAGGAAGCATCGACGGAGGCGCGAGGCGTGGACCTGCATCTCCTGCGGGAGGCCCTCACGAGCGCCCACAGAAACGCGGCCGCGTACTACCGCGACGTGCTCGCCGGCTACCGCGAGACGTTCGGCAAGGGTGCGGAGGACGTGGTCCGGAAGGTGAAGGAGATCGAGTCCCGGGGGCGGTACACGTGATCCAGTTCATCACGACGAACGCGGGCAAGTTCGCGGAGGTGGGCGAGAAGCTCGCGGAGGTCCACGTCAGGATCGTCCGGCTGGACCGGAGCTATCCGGAGATCCAGACGGACCGCCTCGAGAAGGTCGTCAAGTACGCGGCCACGGTCCTCGACGACGAGGTGAAGGGCGACTACCTCATCGACGACTCCGGGCTGTTCATCGAGGCCCTCGGCGGCTTCCCGGGCGTCTACTCCTCGTACGCGCAGAAACGGCTGGGGAGCAAGGGCATCCTGAAGCTCATGGCCGGCGAGACGTACCGCGCGGCCCATTTCGAGACCGTGTTCCTCCTCAAGCTGGGCCAGGACCACGAGGTGTTCCATGGGGAGTGTGCCGGCACGATCGCGGAGGCGGAGCGCGGGAAGGGCGGCTTCGGCTACGACCCGATCTTCATCCCCGCGGGCGACACGCGGACGTTCGGGGAGATGCGCCTCGCGGAGAAGAACGCGGTTTCCCACCGCGCCCGGGCCGTCGACGCCCTCGCGTCCCACCTCGCGGGACGAAAGGAACCTTGATTACGAGGGGTCCCGTTGCCTCGCCCGATGGCCCGCCCCCGAGTCCTCATCACAGGAGGGGCGGGGTTCATCGGAAGCCACCTCGCGGACGCACTCGTGACCCAGGCCGATCTCGTCCTCGTGGACCATCTCCGCGCCGGGAAGCGGGAGAACGCCGCCTCCGCCGTGGCCGCGGGCGCGAGGCTCGTCCAGCGGGATCTTCTCCGCGGGGAGCTCAAACCGCTCTTCCGCAGGGTCGACACGGTCTACCACCTCGCCGCGAACCCGGACGTCCGGATGGGGCGGGAGGGTCCGAAACCCTATCTCGAGCAGAACGTCCTCGCGACGTACCGCGTCCTCGAGGCATGCCGGGTGAACCATGTCACGCGGATCGTCTTCGCGTCCACGTCCACGGTCTACGGGGAGGCCCGGGTCGTCCCCACGCCCGAAGATTACGGACCCCTGGAACCCATCTCCCTGTACGGGGCGACGAAGCTCGCGTGCGAATCCCTCCTCGACGCGTACGCCCACACGTTCGGCATGCAGGCCGTGATCTTCCGCATGGCGAACATCTGCGGAGGCCGGAGCGGCCACGGGGTCGTGCCGGACCTCGTGCGAAAACTCCTGAAGGATCCGAAGCACCTCGAAATCATCGGGTCGGACCCGGGCACCTCCAAGTCCTACACGTACATCGACGACTTGCTCTCGGGGTTCCAGGCCGGCCTCACGGCCGCCCAGGGGCCCGTGAGCGTCTACAACCTGGGGAGCGTCGACGCGATCTCCGTGCGCCAGATCGCGGACGCCGTCTGCGACGAGCTGAACCTGCCCGACGTCGAGTACCGGTGGACGGGCGGTTCCGGATCCGGCCGGGGCTGGGTCGGCGACGTGCGCGTGATGGGCCTCGCGATCGACCGCCTCAAGGCCACGGGATGGTCCCCTCGCTTGACGAGCGATCAGGCCGTTCGCCGCGCGGCGAAGGACGCGGGGGAGCGGTTTTCCCGCAAGCGCAGGCGCGCGCGGTGAGAACTTATTTAGCGGCGGACCCGGTACCTCGCCGAACCCTGGGGCTGTGGGGTAGCTTGGTCTATCCTTCGGGCTTTGGGACCCCCCTTCGGGGGGCAAGAGAGCCTGCGACGGCAGTTCAAATCTGCCCAGCCCCACTCCCCGTGACAGATCCGTCGTAATCCTTCGCCGCGAGATGGGCCGCGGTCACGCGCCAGACGCCCGCGGTGCCCTCCCAAGCGGGTTCGGCCCCGTCGACGATCAAGCGCTTTCGGAAGAGCGGTCCATCGAGGACGAGCGTCTCGAACTCCCCGCCCTCGCCGCACGGATGGACCCCGTGGGATTCATGGAGATGGAGGAGCTCGTCCACGGTCGCATCGTCCCAGATCCTCCCGAGCCAGGAGGCGTCGAGGCCCTCCGCCGACACGCTGGAGAAGGCGATTCGAAATCCGGCGAGGAGGTAGTCGCGGACGAGCGCTCGCGGGTCCTGCCGCCAGAGGGGAGCGAAGACGGGCAGATCCAGCGTTTGGGCCACGCGGTTCACGCGGGAGTGCTGGTAGTCCGAGGCGATTGCGCCCACGACGATGCCGTCCGCGTCCGCCCGCTCGAAGGCCCGCCGCAGGGCGCCGAGTTCCTCCTCCTCCCCCGCTCCGGCGGTCTCCTCGAGGCGCGGGATCCCCATCGCCTCCGCCTGGAGTGCGGTCAGGTGCAGGTTCGGCACGTGGAACATCATCGACTCGGAATCTGCGGGCCGGATCGTGATGAGCGGGCCGACGTCCCAACCGCGCTGCAGGGCCACGTAGGCCGCGTACGTGGAGTCCTTTCCTCCGGAGAACAGGCAGGCGACCCGCATGCGGCTCGCATGCGTGCCCAACTGCTAAAGGATTTGCGCGAGGTCGGCTCCGCGACCGCGGATGCGCGTTAACCTTGAATAAGGTTAACGGGCGAGCCCAAACCATTTATCAGGGCCCTCACGATTCCCGCGGTGTGCGCCTCGACGAAATGACCTCCGCCGAGTTTGCGAAGGCGGTCGGGCCGGACACGGTCATCGTCCTCCCCGTCGGCTCCGTGGAGAAGCATGGGGAGCACCTTCCCCTCGGCTCGGACTTGATCCAGCCCCTCCATGTCCTGGGCGAGGTCTGTGCGCGCACGGGCGCGATCCTCGCCCCGCCTATCCCTTACGGCGTGATCACGACGACCCGTTCCTACGCGGGCGGGATCGGCGTTTCCTTCGATTCCCTCCGGGCGTTCGTCCGGGACGTGCTGCGGGACCTGGTCCGCCACGGCGCCCAGCGCGTCCTGGTCGTTAGCGGCCATGCGGCCCACGATCACATGGCGGCCCTGCGCGCCGCCGCTCAGGACGTCGCGGACGAGGGCCGGCTCAGGGCCACGGTCCTCTCCGACTACGACATCATCTACGACCGGAAGGATCTCCCGCCCAGGGAGGGGCACGCGGGGATGATCGAGACCTCGCGGCTCCTCGTCCATCGTCCCGACCTCGTGAAGGGCCGGAGCCCACCCGCGGAGAACCGCCTCCCGCGGTACGCGGTCGTGGCCGACGCCCGCCCGTACTGGGACGGGGTCACGGGGGACTCCTCCAAGGCGACGGAGGCATACGGCGAGGCGCTCGACCGCCTCGTCACCGACGAGCTCGTCGCACTCGTCGAGGAACTGCGGCGGAGGCCCTGAGATGGCCGAGCCGGAGGACAAGAAGAGGCGGGCCGCGGAGGCCTCCCTGGCCTTCGTGAAGGACGGCATGGTCCTTGGCCTCGGCACGGGGTCGACCGCGAGGCACGTCCTCGAGGGCCTGAGCCGGAAGATCGCGGAGGGCTGGCACCTCCAGGGCGTACCGACGTCCCTCGCTACCGCGGAGGCGGCGAAGATCCTCGGCATCCCGCTGACCTCCCTCGAGGAGCATCCGCGGCTCGACCTGGCGATCGACGGGGCCGACGAGGTCGACCCGCGACTCGACCTGATCAAGGGGATGGGCGGGGCCCTCTTCCGCGAGAAGATCGTCGCCTCGGCCTCGAAGAAGTTCGTCGTCGTCGTGGACGACTCGAAGCTCGTGCCGCGGCTCGGCACGAAGACGCCCGTTCCCGTCGAGGTCCATCCCTTCGGCTGGCGGACCGTGAAGGCCGCCCTCGAGGGTCTCGGTGCGCGCGCGGAAATGCGCGCGCGGGACGGGGTGACGTTCCGCACGGACAACGGGAACCACATCCTCGACGCCCGCTTCGGGCCCATCCGGTCTCCCGCGAAGCTCGGCCGCGATCTCGACGCGATCCCGGGCACCGTGGGCCACGGACTCTTCGTCGGCCTGGCCGACGTCGTCCTCGTCGGGATGGAGAATCGCGTGCGGACCCTGCGGCCTACGCGAAGGTCTTGAGCTTCTTCCGGTTCGCCTCGATCCGGTCCAGCTTCGCCTGCTCCTCGCGGTCGAGCTGGCCGAGGATCTCGGACCAGGAGTAGGACAGGCGGTACGCGTGCACGGGCCGGCCCTTGCCCTCCTTCTTGATGTCCCGCTTGTCGACCCACTTCCGCCTCCGGAGCTCCTGCATCGCGATGCTGACCTCCGGCTGGCGCAGGCCCGTGGCCTTCTCGATCTCCACGGACGTGGTCTCGTCCCGCTTCGACAGGAACACGAGCGTCTTGGCGACGTTCTTCGACAGGCCCGTCTCGATGAGCAGGTCCACCAGGGTTTCGTCCCGACGGCTGAGGCGGACTTCCCTGCTCATTTAATCTCCCCCCCTATTATTAATTGGGCAATATATAATTGTTGTCCTATCGCTTCGCGTTCCGAGGACGGAGGGGCGTCGGGACGCCCGGCCGCGGCGCTTCCGCGGAGTGAAATTCGCCCAAGCTCGTAACCCTTTAATAGCAGTTCCTCTGTGTATCGACCCCTGGCCTGCCCTCCATGAAGATGCCCCAGCTTATCCGAGGCTACTGCCCGTTCTGCCGCAAGCACGTGGAGCTCGAAGTCGAGCGGGTGAAGAACCGCCCGAGGTCCGAGCTTCGCGCGGGGCAGAGGCGCTTCCGCCGGGTGACCGCGGGGTACGGGGGCTTCCCGCGGCCGAAGCCCGAGGGCCGCGAGAAGCCGACGAAGCGCATCCATCTCCGGTACCGGTGCAAGGTGTGCAAGAAGGCCCACCAGCGGCCCGGGATCCGCGCCAAGAAGTTCGAGCTCGTCGAGGTGCACAAGTGATCCCGAAGCCGACGAGCCGGTTCCTCAGGGTCAAGTGCGAGGATTGCGGCAACGAACAGGTCGTCTTCGACCGCGCCGCGAGCGTGGTGCTCTGCCAGGTGTGCGGGGCGACCCTCGCGAAGCCCGCGGGCGGGAAGGCCGCGATCCGGGGCGAGATCCTGGGGGTCCTCGAGTAGATGGCGGAGGAGGCGGCGCGGGGGTACGACTGGCCCGAAGAGGGCGAGCTCGTCGTCTGCACCGTGGCCAACGTGAAGAACTTCGGGGCCTTCGTCACCCTGGACGAGTACGAGAGCAAGGAGGGCTTCATCCACATCGCGGAGGTCTCCTCGGGCTGGATCAAATACATCCGGGACTACGTCCGCGAGGGGCAGAAGGTCGTCTGCAAGGTCCTCCGCGTGGACCGGGAGAAGGGCCACATCGACCTCTCCCTGAAGGCGGTCAACGAGCACCAGCGGCGGGAGAAGATCCAGGAGTGGAAGAACGAGCAGAAGGCGGAGAACCTCCTGGGGATCGTCGCCCAGCGGCTCTCGAAGGACGTCAAGGCGTGCTGGGACGAGTTCGGCTACGCCCTCCTCGACTCCTTCGGCACCCTCTACCGCGCGTTCGAGGAGTGCGTGATGGACGAGAAGGCCCTCGAGGACGAGGGCTTCAAGGGTCCCTGGGTCAACGTCTTCGTCGAGGTCGCCCGGGAGAACATCGTCCCGCCCTACGTCTCGATCGACGGCTACCTCGAGGCCACGGACTACGCGCCCGACGGCGCGGTCCACCTGAAGGACGCCCTCCTCAAGGCGGCGAAGGAGGACGACACGATCACGGTCAAGGTCCAGTACATCGGAGCTCCGAGGTACCGCCTCGTCGTGCGCGCGCCGGACTACAAGACGGCGGAGGACGAGATCAACAAGGCCGCGAACCGCGTGATCAAGGTCCTCGAGGCGAAGGGCGGCGAAGGCACGTTCCATCGCAAGGACTGAGGTGGCCCCGCATGCGTTCCCTCCTGAAGAAGTGCCTCGCCTGCGGGCGGTACACCCTGCAGGACGCCTGCCCGGGGTGCGGCGGGAGGGCGGGCAACCCCATGCCGCCGCGCTACTCGCCGGAGGACCGCTACGGCTCGTACCGGCGTCGGCTCAAGCGGGAAGGTGAGAGTCCATGGAAAACATCGTGATCCGGTATCTGGAGCAGCCGAACCTCGAGGACCCGATCTTCGTCGAGGGCCTCCCGGGGATCGGGAACGTCGGCAAGCTGGCCGCGGAGCACTTGAAGGACGAGCTCAAGGCGGTCAAGTTCGCGGAGATCTTCTCGAAGTACTTCCCGCCCCAGGTCCTCGTCCAGGACGACGGCCAGGTCAAGCTCGTGAACAACGAGATGCACTACGTCAAGCGGGGGAAGGGCAAGGACATCCTCTTCCTCACGGGGGACTACCAGGGCCTCACCCCGGAAGGCCAGTACGAGCTCAGCGACTTCATCCTCAAGGAGCTCAAGAAGTTCGGCGTGCGGCGGATCTTCACCCTCGGCGGGTACGGTCTTGGCCGCATGGTCACGAAGCCCCGGGTCCTCGGCGCGGCCACGCACGTCGACCTGGTCAAGGAGATGGAGAAGCACGGGGTCGTCTTCAGCCGCGGGGAGCCCGGCGCGGGGATCGTCGGCGCGAGCGGGCTGCTCCTCGGCTTGGGGCGGCTCTACGACATGCGCGCCGTGTGCCTGATGGGGGAGACGAGCGGGTACTTCGTCGACCCGAAGAGCGCCCAGGCCGTGCTCGAGGTCCTAACGAAGGTCCTCGAGGTGGAGATCTCCTTCACCGAACTCGAGAGCAAGGCGAAGCAGATCGACCAGATCACCTCGAAGCTCCGCGACATCGAGGCGACCCCGGAGGCCCCGGAGAAGGAAGACCTGGGGTATATCGGGTAAAGCCGGTAAGTTCTATACCTGGCGCGGCGGATACTGGCCTCCACAGGGATGGGCGACGACGAGCTGAAGAAGGCCTTCCTCAAGGGCTACGAGGAGGGCCTCAAGGCCGCGTGGCGGGAGATCGGCGTCCTGACGACCCGCGGGTATTCCTCGACGGAGCTCAGCGTGATGGCCAAGTCCAAGATGGCCGTCCTCTACCGCGACGTGGAGTCGATGGCGGCCCGGCTCTCCGAGGAGGGCGGCGGCCAGGTCGACGTGAAGCCGGTCGAGCGGGACGTGGGCGGGCGCGGCGCGTACCTCGTCCGCGAGCCGAAGGCGGACCGGATCTTCGAGGTTTTCGCGAACATGGTCAAGGCCGGCGGGCGGGGCCTGTGCATCACCCGGATTCATCCCGACGACCTGCGTTCCCGCCCCGGCTACGCAGACGTCGGGTTCATCTGGCTCTCGAAGAGCCCGGGGAAGAAGGAGAAGGGCGTGGCCGTGGCCGAGCCGACGGACCTCGTCGAGATCGCGTCCGCGATCTCCGAGTTCGCGGCGGAAGGCGGGGATGCCGCGGTCCTCCTGGAGGGCCTCGAGTACATGATCAGCCAGAACGGCTTCGCCTCCGTCCTGCGTTTCCTCCAGAAGGTGAACGAGAACATCGTCCTGAACAAGTCCTACCTCCTCATCTCCGCGAACCCCGCGGCGATGAAGGAGCAGGAGTACCGGGTCCTCGCGAAGGAGATGGCGGGAGAGATCTGACGCCCGGGGTCAGCGTGTCTCCGCCGCAGATGTGGCCGGAGCCGCGGGGACGGCCCGGAGCCTTCTGGACTCCCGCATCATCACGATCAGCATGAGGGCCGTAAGGCCTTCCGTGAGCTTCGACACGATGCCGAAGACCTCGACCTCCTCGATCGTGTTGATCGGCCAGACGGAGACCATTCGCGTGAGGACGTACGCGGCGATCAGGACGAGCGGGATCGCCAGGAGGTAGGGGTCCCAGCGCGGGCCGATGTGCGGGATCATGATGCCCAGCGCGATCTGCAGGACCGCGAAGACTCCGAAGAACGCGACGGCGAAATCCTCGCCCAAGTGGTCCGTCAGCGCGTACAGATGGAAGGCGCCGTCCGCGACGAAGAGGTACGAAATCAGGTATCGCTCCGTGAAGACCGCGTCGTTCAGGAACTTCCAATGCTGCTCGTAGACGACGCCGCCGGCCACGAAGAGGAGGCCGAAGAAGGTGAACCAGATTCGGTCGATAATGTCCCCGGAGCCGTGCGAGGCCGACGCGTCGGCACTCAGAGCGCCGAGGAGGTCCGAGACCCAACCCAGGAGGATGATGAGGAGGCCGGACACGAGGAACACGCTCTCCGTGGTCCATCGGAACGTCCCGCGCATCGGCGTGCGCAAGCGAGGGCGGCCCAAGAAGTTTCTGTTCCCGCGACGGCTCGCAAAAGCCTTTATGGACCCCGGAGCTAACGGCGGCCTGCGCTCCCGTAGTCTAGTCCGGTCAAGGATCGGGGCCTTTCGAGCCTCAGACGCGGGTTCGAATCCCGCCGGGAGCACTCATTTGGGGGAGGACTGGGCTGGTAGCAGTCCCCCCGTTTTGTTATCCCAAGTTGAAACGAACCACGTACAGATAGGGACCACATCCTCACCGGAGCACTCATCCGGGGGAGGAAGTGTGGTAGCGGTCATTCTCCCGCGCCGAAACAAGCCACGCATGAGTAGGAGCACACAAACATGGCGAAGAAGCCTTACCGGCGGCACAGTCTGCTACTCCAAGACGCCCGAATCAAGGCCTGGTACGACGAGGTGGTCCTCGGATCGGAAGCGACGGCGAAGAACTACTTCCGTATGATCGGCATATGCAGCGAGCGCAGCGGCGTCACTCCCGAGATGGAGCAAAGCAGTGGATCGGCTTGTGTCACGCTCACGACGATGGTGGGCTGGACCGATCGACTCGACCCTCCTCGCGCAAGTCTCGGGGATATGGGTCGCGGCCGGAGCGGCCCTCGCCCGCGCGGGCATCCACCTGACTGCATGGGGTGGCGGCGCGCGGACGAGGGAGGCGATTGCGGCGCGCGATGTCGAGTGAGGAGATGCAGAGAATCAACTCTCGGAACCGATCCGACTCCAGATCCAGGAGTGGAGCGATGGTGCGCACTTGTGGCACCGCCTGACCGCTCGCTCGGACCGAGTAGGTACAGAAAGTTTCAAAGTGCCATGGGTCATTCCCCCCCGTTACGGAGGGAGTGCAACGAGGTCTTCGTTGCGTATTGCAGCTTGTGTCTGCGCGCTGCTGATGGTCTTCCTGGTGTTCCAGACGCTCGGTGGGTCCGCGCATCCGCCGAACACGGGGGCGAACGAGTACAACCACGCGTTCTACCGGAACGGCGGCGTCGCGACCGCGTCGGGCTCGTCCGGGTCGAACACCCCCAACAAGGCCATCGACGGCAACGAGAACGGCACGTCGACGTACTGGCAGAGCTCCACGACCACCGGATGGCTCGCGGTCGCCTTCCCCGCGAAGGCCTATGTGGACGAGATCCACGCGCACTTCCTCACGACGACGTACGCACGCCTGTCGCTGTATCTCGACACGAGCGGGAACGGCGCGTACGAGACCGCGGAGAAGGTCTGGACCACGACGTCGAACCCGTCCCTGGACGTGGTCATCCCGAGGCCCACGTCCTTCACCCTCGGCATGAAGCTCACGATTGACGCAAAGGTGGGGAACAACAAGCCTATGATCGCCGAGTTCGAGGCGTACCTGCGCACGGACACGGACGGGGACGGCCTCACGAACGACGTCGAGTCGGGCACCGTGTACTTCTACCAGTCCGCGGCCATCGGCCTGCCGCTCGGCGTGCCGGACGTCGGCTCGAACAACACGACCCTCACCGTGAATCGCCTCGCGGGCGTGCCGTTCCGCGGGCTCGCGGACTTCACGGTCGACCACGGGCTCAAGGACCAGCTCTCCGCCACCCTGTCGTACTGGGACGGCGGCGCGTGGGTCGAGGTCCCCGTCTGGGACCCGGGCCGGTGGCTGACCAGGCCAAGGATCCTCTACCCGACGGCCGGATTGCTCCTCGCCGGCGTCGTGCCCGTGCGGGCGTCCGTGAACCGGACTTCCCTGGTGACGAGCGTCGAGTTTTTCGTGGACGGCGTCTCCAAGAACTCGACGAGCGTGCCGTCCGGGAACGAGTACCTGTGGAGCTGGAACACGGCCGGGTATTCGTCGGGCACCCACGTCCTGCGGGCCCGCAGCCACGACGCCTGGAGTGCGTACACGGACGCGGAGGTCTCGGTCCTCGTGGACAGCGGCCCGCCCGTCGTGTCGATCACGGCCTCCGAGACGATCGTGTGCCCTCAGGAGGTCACGATCAGCGGCTCGGCCCAAGACGTCAGCGGCCTGGACCGGGTGACGTTCCTCGGCGTGCTCCACGATCTCTCCGGCCCGGCGTCGTGGAGCGACAGCCAGAGCGTGTGGGTCGAGCAGACGAGCTCGTTCACGATCACCGCCGTCGACATGCTGGGTAACAGCGCGAGCGCCTCCGTGACCGTCCGCGTGCCCCAGCAGTGCTTCCCCGAAGGCCCCGGAGGCTCCGAAGCCGCGGCCTCGATCCCGGCCATCCGACCAGATGACGGGTTCTTCCTGAGCCCCGGGAGTGTCACGATCACGGCCGGCACGGGGAAGACTTCCACGGAGGCCGGCTACTCTGTCGTCGGCTCGAGCCACCGCGTCGTGGTGAACCTGACGAACCCGCCCTCGGGCATGACGGCCGCCGAGCGGTCCGGGCGGATCGCGGCCCCCGGGCTCCCCCCGGACGTCCTGAACCGGGATCAGGTGTGGCGCCTCACGATCACGGACTGGGCCTCCGGGATTCAGGGCTCCATCACCGCCTTCTCCGTCCGGATCGAGGAGACGACGTCCCTCGCGACGCGGGACACGGACTCGGACGGCCTCCCCGACGGGCGGGAGACCCGGAGCCTGGGCACCTCGCCGATCGCTCAGGACACGGACGTGGACGGCCTCACGGACGACTACGAGGTCACGGGCCACAGCCTCACCCTGTGGAATGGCGGGACGTCGTCCGTCGTCACAGGCCTGACCACGGACCCGATCCGCTGGGACACGGACACCGACGGCCTGGCGGACGGCCAGGAACGAGGCTTCGTGACCACGGGCCAGTCGAAGGTGATCGGCGAGGTCGGCCGCGTGACCGGCGTGACGACCTCGTGCACCGGGGCCGGCGTCACCCGCGTGTTCCTCCGGAACCGGTACACGAGCCCTGTCGTCCTCGCGGAACCCCCGACTCGCGCGGACGCCGCCAAGGGCGTGGTCCGTGTGCTGGCGGTCACGGACCACACGTTCGACGTTTGCTTCCAGGAATGGCAGGGGGATTCCGTCCACACGGCCGAGGCCGTGGACTACTTCGTCGTCGAGGCGGGCGACCACGTCCTCGCCGACGGCAGTCTCGTGGAAGCCGGGAGCGCGAGCGTCGGGACGGCCGCCGTGAGCGTGACCTTCCGTGAACCCTTCGCCGACGCACCCCTCGTCCTGGCGCAGACCCAGAGCTTCGCGAACCCCGGCACGACGGAGGCTCGGATCAAGGACGTCTTCGGCACGGGCTTCACCGCCCGTCTGCGCACGCCGTCCGGGAGCGGGGTCGCCGAGTCTGTCGGATACGTCGCGGTCTCGCCCCAGGCCGATCCGAACGTCCTCGCCACGTGGAGCCGCGGGGCCGTAGGCTCGAACGCCGGCGCGACCTCGGGGACGATCACCTTCCCGAAGCCCTTCGCCTCGACCCCCCGATTGCTCGCCTGGTTCGCCACGGAGAACGGCGCCGTGGACGTGGGCCTGCGGCTCTCCGCCCTCACGAACGTCAGCGCATCGTACGTCCGCGATGCCACGGGCACGACGTCGGCCGAGACAATACACTACTTCGCCTTCGCGCAGTCGATGAACCTCACGGCCCGGACGACGACGCGCCCGAACGGCACGGGGAGCGCGGACACGGACGGGGACGGGCTCGCGGACGGAATCGAGGTGAACGCGTACGGGTCGAACCCGGGCCTGAAGGACACGGACGCGGACGGGATCGCGGACAACGTCGAGGTCGCGCCGAGGACGATCACGATCCCCGTGAACGGCACCGCGAAGACGATCACCTTCATGACGTCGCCGACGTCGGACGACACGGATGCCGACGGGGTGAAGGATCCGGACGAGCTCGCGGGCGTCCTGGACCACCGCATCCTGTTCTACGACATGGAGACGACCCTCGCGGACGGCCGCATGAGGGACTGGAGCGGGAACGGCGGTCCCGGCACCCTGTCCGGGACGACATCCGTCGCGGGCAAGGTGGGCAATGCGCGCTCGTTCGCGCCCTCGAACTACCTCCAAGTGGCGGACGCGCCCGTCCTGTCGGCGGGTGTGATCACCGTCGCGGCCTGGGTCTACGTCTCGAGCAGCGCGGGCACGTACAACCCGATCGTCGCGAAGGGGCAGAGCGGCGTGGACTTCCAGTACTACATGGACGTCCGGAAGGTCGGGTCCGCGTGGAAGCTCAACGTTCAGGTGAAGAACGCCGCGGGGACCGCCGCGAGCGCGACGTCCTCGGGATCAATCCTCGCGATCACGTGGACCCAAGTGGCCTTCACCTTTGACGGCTCGACCGTGCGGCTCTACGTGAACGGCGCGGCGGACTCGACCACGGCGAGCCTCACGGGATCCTTGCGGACGACGAGCCACCCGTTGCGGATTGGCCACTACTACGGCTCCACGCTGTACTTCACCGGCTCGATCGACGAGGTCCAGCTCTGGGACCGCGCGCTGTCCGTGGACGAGATCGCGCAGTACGCGGCGGCGGACCTTCCCGCCGTGCGCTTCGACATGGAGTCCCTGCGCTCCGACGGGAAGCTGGCGGACTTCTCGGGCAAGGGGAACGCCGGGACCGTCTTCGCCGCCTCCCTCGGGGAAGGGCGGATCGGCTTCGGCCGTTCCTTCGCGGCCGTGGCGTCGAGCGTGAACGTGACGGACTCCGCGAGTATGAACTTCAACACGGCCGGCCTCACCCTTGCCGTGTACGTGCTCGCGCCCTCGGCCCCGGCCTCGGACGTGTCGCTCGTCGCGAAGAGGGGGGAGTTCTACCTGAACCTCAGTTCCGACGGCCTCGTCCGATTCACCCTCTACGGGCGGACGCCCCTCGTGTCCGTACTCCCGCTCCCCCTGAACCGCTGGGTCCGGGTGTCCGCGACATCCGACGCAACCACGACGTCCCTGTACGTCGACGACGCGCTCGTGGCGACGGCCTCCGGCGCGAAGCCGGCGGACACGACCAATGCTCTCACCCTCGGTCGGGCGGAAGGCTGCCCGACCGCGTGCCCGCGTTTCCTCGGTTCCCTCGACGAGGTCGTCATCTACGCGAAGGGCCTCGTCCAAGCCACACTGACAAAGTCGTCCGCGCGAGGGATCCTCCTGAACCCGAACGCGACGGACACGGACTTCGACGGCCTGGCGGACGGCCAGGAACTCCTCGTGAGAAGCGTGAAAACGCCGAAGCGCACTCCCCTATCGGACCAGCACTGGACTTTCTCCGACCCGATGACGTTCCCGAGCGTAGGTCCGGCCTGGGCCGTCGGTTCGGCGATGCTCGCGATCGGCGTGACGCATCCGGACATGGGCCAGATCGAAGCCCGGTTCCTGGACAACGCGCCGGCGCCGTACGGACGGGACGTCGTCCTGCGGGCCTACGCGAACGCCGGGGAGGCGAACAACTTCACGTCGTACGACTTGGTGAACCTCGGATATCCGAGGGATGAACTCGTGCTGGGCGGGCCGTGGTACGCGTACGTCTACGACCGGACCGCCGGGCTGCGAGGCCAGATCGAGTACGCGCAGATCCAGCTGACAATCCGCACGTTGCCGAACCGCGCGGACACGGACATGGACGGGCTGAACGACTCGGAAGAGGTGAACTTGGGATCCGACGGGTTCGCGACGAACCCGTGGGTCGCAGACACCGATGCGGACGGCGTGGCGGACGGCCTCGAGTCGAACGGCTGGTCCCGCTCGGGAGGGACGATCCTCGCGGATCCGAACGGCTTCAAGACCGACCCCACGCGATCGGACACGGACCACGATGGCGTGGCCGACAGCCGAGATTACGTGCCCCTGGGGGACGCGTTCATCACGGTGACGATCGTCTCCGCTACGGTGTACGGCGGCACGGACGACGACGCGACGCCGAACGCTCTGGAGCCCTTCGTCGAGGTGTCCTACAACGCGTCGTTCGCGTACACGGCGTGGGGATCGGCCGCGTCGGGCGGCACGGTGGCGTTCGGCCACACGTACAGTGCGAACGTCGCGGACGACGTGCGGTATGCAAGCGTGTACTTCTGGGTGAACGACTACGATTCCGACGACATCCACGACACGTTCGCGATCAACGGCACGAACGGGTTCGCTGTCGCCGCCCAGGATCTCTCGCTGGGAGTCGGCCGCACGTCCTACGCGAACTTCACGGGCAGCGGAAGCCTCCGCACGGCCCCGCTCCGCGTGACGATCACGACCGTCGTGCCGGACCGGATCGACGCGCGGTTCGTCCTGCCGGCCGACTACGCCGGCGTGTACAACGTGACGAACGCGGCCGGTGCGACCGTGAGCCGCCGCTACGTCGGCGAGCCTCGCTTCGTCGCCTTGGCGTTGAACGTCACTACGCCGGCGTCGTGGCAGTGCCTGATCGGCGGCGGCTGCGACGACTCGAGCGTCGAGCCGAAGGTCCTCCTCCTGCCGAGGAGCGTGTTTTTCGAATCCCGCCTGTACGCGAAGCTGGCGGCGCAGGACCTCTCCGGCCTGCCGTCGGGCCTGGCGTTCCGCCAGAATAGCACGACGGCCGCGTCCAACAGCGACGGCCTCCAGGAGATCCTCTCCGGGAACGTGACCTCGTCGGAGTACCTGACCGTGCTGGACCTCCTCCTGCGGAACGCGACGAACGCGTACGTCCACGTGACGCTGAACCTGACGAACGACCTCTTCCTGTACGGCCTGCCGGACGAGGCCGTCCGCCTCGTCGGCTATCGGCCCCTGCCCTCGACGCCGTCCGTGCTGTACCGCTTCTGCGCGACACCGAACTGCGCCACGAACCCGGTCGACAAGCCGATCTGGGAGCGAATCTGGGAGGGCCTCGTGTCCACGGTCACATCGTGGATCGTGTCCGCCGTCGTGATGGCGTACAACGCGTTCCGTGCGATCGTCGAGATCCTCGCGCAGGTGGGGGCGTGGTTCTCGCAGAACATCGTGGAGCCGGTGAAGCAGGCCGTGGCGAGCGCGGTGCAGGCGGCGGCGAAGGCGCTACTGAGTTTCTTCGATTGGGTGGGACAATGGCTCGCCGATATGATTCGAGGGGCCATCGACTACCTTACATCAACACTCGAGGGCGACATGAGAGAGTTGGTTGGCCGAGTGCAGTCTCTTGGCACTGGTCCTGCAATCCCCGGCGCCAGTGTCCCCCTCCTGCTGCTTCCATTGGGTGCCTTTCTATGGAATGTCAAGCAGAAGCTCGAGGATACGTTCACCGTGATGGAAGCCGCCGAATCCACGATCTCGGTAGTCCTAATGGCTACGGGAATCGGCGGAGCGCTCAAGACGATCCTGAGCAAGATTGCGATCGAGTCGGTGAAGAAGGCGCTCCAGAAAGTCGTCATCGCGATGACGATCGGGGCGATCGTGCAGGATCTGATGGGGCTCTCGAATGAGCAAGCCGTGGAGTCCTTTGCGGGACAGGTATTCGGGGTCTCGGCAGGGATTGCCGCTACAGTATTGGCGATAATCGATCTCCTCGAGGATGTCTTTGAGAAAAGAGGATCGGCGCCTAGGAGCAAGTACGCCATGGCCGTCAGTTGGGCGCTGCTCGGATTGTCCATTGAGCTGCTTGCCGTCCCGCTTCTCGATGCCGCATTCGGGACGAGCACAGGGATGCCCTTACTGGTTCTCGACGTAGTCGCGGCTGCCACCACAGTAGTCTCGCTGCTGATACTCGGCGGAAAGACCATCTTCAAGACCGGGATGTTCTCGGCCGTGATCGATCGACTAGTCGAGTTCTTTGGACCGATTACGTCTGAAACCGAGCAGATTCTTACTGGGGTCAGCGCGACATCCACCTTCGTCAGCATTGGCGTACATGTGGCGAGTGGAGACTACTGGAAATGAGTGGGAACCGAAGTGTTCGGACAGGTCGCTCTAGAGTGGGAACGTCCATCGCTCTCGCGTTGATAAGCTTCCCGGCAGTCGTCATGTGGGGTATTGTGAGTTGGGCTGCCATCGATGCCTCGAAATCGGGGCGGATTGGCGAACCTGCAACACTCGCTGCGTTAGCGGGTCTGGCGTTTTTCGCCGGTTTGCTCACCCTGCTTGCGTCCATCGGCTGGAGAAAACGCAGAGGGGGCAGGTGATACCAGCTCCGCCAGCCGACGGCCTCGGGTGGTTAGCGAGTCTCAGCAGAGACTGCTGCTAACCAACTGTGGTGCCTCCAGGGCTTCGACTAGCGGAACAGCGACAGGTGCGCACGTCACCCTCCCGAGTCAATCCGGTTCGCAGACCTCGATCGATTCCTGCCCGCTCGACACGTACGTCGGGCATAGGCTCGGCGTGAACGTGTCCGACGACTCTCAGGCCTCGTTCACGGTCGAGATGTGGTCGCACGACTGCCGAGCGTCCAACGAGCACCTCCCGGTCGGGGTCGCGAGGGACAGAGCCAAGGTGGATGTTCCAACGTGAATAAAACGACGATTCGGTACGACCTCCAGCCGATGGGCCATTCGAAGGCCTACTACCCTGGCGGTGACCCTTCCGGCTCGCCGCCGCGGTACGCGAACCCGCTGAACCTCGCAGGGACGACAGTCGTGCCGAGTCGGATCCCCGCCTCGCTGGTCATGCCCCTCGACTACGCCAGGGTGTACAACGTCGCGGACGCCTACGGTCGGCTCCGCGACCGGCGCTACGTCGGCGAACCACGATTCTTCGCCCTCGTAGCCTGGGGGTCAAACACCATGTTCGAGAGGGTCGCCGCGGGAATCGGATCCATTGTGTTCGGCCTGCTCTCGCTTGCGGCGGTCCACGCATCGCTCCCACATAACACGGACGGCCATGGAAACCTAATCAGCACAGCGATCCTTCCCGGCTGGGTCAAACTGCTGATGGATGTCCTCGGCATTCTAGCAATCGCCTCATCTGTTGGTGCGATTCTGACGGCCAAGGAGCAGTGAATCGATTGAAACCAGGTCAAGTCCCTGTGGTCGGAGTGGTCGCGTTTGCTGCGGCGACCGCATACGCTGCGTCCTTGGATCCGCTGCTTGGCCTGGGTTGGGCCCCAGCGACCTCGGCTTTCGGGGTAGCGTAGTGGGGACATAGACTGCGTTCTGGATGGGACTTCCGACCCGTGGGCCTCGCCTTCCTGCGTTGATGGGTTTCATCGGGTTCCGCTGGTTCTCTTCTTTAATCCCCCTAGTGAGCGCGGCGTCCCTCGTGGCAGGTTCTCTGTCTACGTTCGTGCTGGGGGTCTACTTTGCCTGGCAGGGAAGGAAGCGTGGAGAGGAGATCAAATAGGGCAGGGCCTCTCCCTCCAACCCTGCCTCCGCGAAGCGCATGAAAACGCTGGAGCGTACTCGCCTGCCGGACCAGCACTGGACCTTCTCCGATCCGATGACGTCCCCAAGCGGAGGTCCGGCCTGGGCCGTCGGTTCGGCGATCCTGATGATCGGCCTGACGCATCCGGATCCTTGGGATCGTGGCCGCTCTCAGCCCAAAAGGCCCCCTTTATGCCGAACCTGAACGAACGCTCGTTCTCCTGGTTGTCGGGGCCGCATGGATCGCTGCCACGGTGGGGCTTGGACTCCTACTGCTCCAGGGGCGTTCTCGCAACGTTTGACCGAAGGTGGCCGGGGGGAGGGGGGCGGATCGAGGCATCCATGTCGGCCGGTGGACCAGAACCACGCAGGAGTGCTCCCGGTGGGATTCACCTCAACTTTTCGGATCGTACCTCTCGGGCGTGGTCAACAATTCGGTGGTCCGGAAGTCTGCTCATCCCTCTCAGCGTTATTCCCGAGTACCGAATGCAATCTGCGACTGCGGCGGGAGGCCTCCGAGGCGGTCAGGGAGCGGTGCTTCCGATAACGCGCCCGTTCCCCGACAGGTTCAACCCTCCGCCGACACATCTCTCCCGAGGCCCAAAACCATACTCAAGTCGGTGTATTCCATGCTAGTCTTCATTAGTCACAACAAGGCGGATCGCGAGTCCGCCCGCGAGATTGCCCTGTTCCTCGCAGCAGAGAACATAGGCGTGTGGTTTGACGAATGGGAAATCGCCGCTGGCGATTCAATTGTCGAACAAGTCGATTCAGGACTCCAGGGATGCTCTCATTTCGTCATCCTGTGGTCTCAAAACGCAGCGAAATCGAACTGGGTGCGGAAGGAACTGTCGGCTGCGCTTGCTAAAGCAATTCGTGAAGGCTCGCCGAAAGTTCTCCCGGTCTTACTCGATGACAGCAAGCCCCCTGAACTCCTGGCCGACATCAAGTTTCTGATTTGGGCAGGGGGAAAGGAGGACGATCGCCGCGATCTCGTGTACGCGATTGCCGGCCATAGGCCATCTATGGATTTCGTCCGTGCGATTGTGAGGAAGTATCATGAGGTCACTTACGATCCGGAAGCAAAGGACCCTTTTGGAATCAATGCGTGCCCACAGTGCGGAAGTGATCGTTTGAGGGGCTCGGGGCACACCGACCACAACAGAATGGAGCGCTACTGGATTCTGGCGTGCCAGGAGTGCGGCTGGTCCACGTGGACCGAATAGGCGAGCTTGCACTGTCTAACTGCTACCTCGCTAATGCCGGGGGGAGGACTACCCGCCGGGAGCATACCCATGTGGGTTCGCCCCCCACGATCCGCCACAATTCGAGTCCGGCCCAGCCCGGAGGCCTCGGAGGCCGAAAAACGACCTCAGGCGTGTGGCGCTGGGTCCTCCGCATTGAGCATATCTCAGTGTTCCTTCAAGTGTGACAGCTCCCCTCATCAGCCTTTTCTTCTGAGGGACCAGATTATGTATATCGTCGCGGGAACGCCCGCAATCAGTAAAACCACCAGACCTGCTGCTATCCACGAATTTACCCAGTCATTGAATGTCCAATCTTGAAAGGCGAGGTTCCACTTACCATCGATCCAGACGATGACCAGCCACACCAATCCAATGAAGAACGAAAAGCCACCGTTCTCTCCTGCCGATCTACTTCGTCGGGGCCCCCCTTCATACTCTCTCCGTTCTACGTCTGGCAGCTTCTTGTACCATAGGAAATACGTTGCCAACACGATCGGGATCACCCAGCTCGCCACCAGGATGAGTTCCCACAGAATCGCATTCAGTATGAACGTGAGAACAAAGCCTACAGTCCACTCACCAAGCCCTGATGGGACGAGTCCAGTCGCCTGCGCATTCGCGACCACCCATAGGAACACAAAAAGCGCCGCGACAGCAGCTGCCGCGATCCCTCCGACCATCAGGAGTGTGATTTTCGAGTGTCTTCTTACAAACTCCTTCCAGGCCTTGCCACCTGTCCCTTGACTGGTTTCCATAGTTACAGACCCCCTCCTCGGATATGTTCCAACGTCATTACTACATTTCTCCTCTCTGCCTCGTCTCCGCATGCCTCTCGGTCTGGGCCACTCGTGCCAACGGTTGTCGAAGAAGACGATTCACGTGCGTCTGCTCCCCGTCGGGAGGACTCCAATCTCCGGAGACTCCTCGTGGGAACCCTCGCGAGCGTGAGGCCATGCGTCCCCACCTCGAGCGAACTGGCGCTTGAGGATGGGGCAGGCCATCCGGCACAGCACGTAAGGATGGTTAGGCCGTTTGTGGAGCGCACCGATGGCCCAGATTCAAGGTTCGCGTTGGCAACGGGTCGCGATGTGGATTCTGCTCGGATGGTCCTCGTTGCAGACCGCGTGGATCCTCGCCCTGATCGCCGGATTCGCGAGGTGGGCACGACCCGGGGAACTCGAGGGTGGGATCGTTGTGGCACTCCTGATTTTCGGAAGTCTCTGGGCGCTGGATCGGTGGGTGAGGAACGCCTACGTCGGAATAGCCTTCATCCTCGTCATGACGCTCGTCGCCGTCTATTTCCTGAATATCTCTCACTTCGGCGGCTGCTTCGATTGGTGCCGACCGTGACAGGGGTTCCTCGGCCTGCCGACCTTGGCCGCCCTCGCTGGGTCTGCGGCCTTCGGGCTCATCGCGCACAGGACATGGGCATGGGCGGGCCTTGCGATCAGCCCGATCACACTCTTCCTCCTGGCGGCCATAACGCGCCTCCTGACGACCGTGGATCGTATGACGATTCTTCTAGGTGTCGTGGTGCCTGCGATGGCAGCCGTATGGGCTTCCGTCGGGATCACAGCAAGGGAGGGCCTTTCATGGGGACGACCCGCCGAGGGATGAGCCGGAAAGGGATTCGAGTGAATCCCGCAGGGAGCTTCTCTTTCCGGGTTACGCCGCGGCACGGACCCGAACGGCGGCCTGGTCACGAGCACGTGCCGACGCGGCTCGCTAGTAGACCTGCAACCGGACCGTCCCAGGTGCTCCGACACTCTGGAAATCGAACCCGAGCTGGCCGTCCCCGGGGGCAATGAAGTCGAATGCGTTCTCGACTGCGATTCCTTGGAAGACCTTGATGACTTCCGCGTCGGGATCGACCACCCACAGCTCGTACGGCCCGCCGCTTTCCACCTTCGCGTGGATGTGGAGGACCTGCCCGTCGGAAAACTCACCATAGCGCGGGTCTTGGACGATCTCGCTCCGGTCGGTCAGCACCTCATCGATGAGCATCCGGACGGTGGGGGCCGCTGGGGTCGGGCCAGCGGCTCCTTGGCGGCCTCCACAGTAGTTGCAGAACACGGACCCGTCCGCGATCGGCTTGCCGCAATGCTGGCAGAACAAGGGGGTCACCACAGCGAGAACATCGGCCGTTCGCCGTTGATCACCTGGCCCGAGTGGCCGTCGATGAGGATGAACATCGGCTTGCCCTTGTGCGAGTACTCCATGAACCATACCGGCACGTGCAACAGTTCACCGTCGTAGGTGGTCGGATAGACCTGGATGGACTCAAGGTCGTCGACGCGCCCGTCCGCCTCCTCCTCCGCGAGCTTGTAAGCGAACGCCTCGGCCTTCCCCTTCGCCTCCTGCTCGGGCACGTCGCCGCTGAGGACCTCGACCCCGCCCGTTTGGCGCTTGTCGAAACCCGTCTTGTTCTCCAGCTCGAACTCGAAGCCTTCCTCGGGCTGGTATTTCGTGTACCCGCGGACCGCGACGATCGGGATGTCCTGCTGGACCTGGATACGTCCGCTGACCGGTTCGGCCTCGATATGCTGCTCCACCTGCGAGCCCGATTGAACCGTCTTCGTCACGTTCTTCGTCCCCTCGAAGTCCGCAACGGCCGAGGTCGGCACGACCCAGTACGGCACGTAGCGGAGGGTGACCTGGCCCAGCTGGGAGCGCTCCGCGACCTTCCTCCGGAAGATCCCCTTGTTCAGCCACTTCCCTCCGGCATCCGTGGCGGACTCGTTCGAGAGCTGGTTGTCGAGCATGAAGTGTCTCTGGAACACCGCGGCCGCGCCGCCCGCTCCCATCGTCGTCACCGCGCCGCAGTATTCGCACACCGCGAGGGCGGCACCCACGGAAGGTTTCAGCGCAGCGCCGCACGAAGTACACTTCAGGTCCTGCGGCATCGGCGGTGCCGCGACGGATTGCACCGGCGCACCCGGGTTGTAGGGCCTGGGCGCCGGAGCTGGGACTGCCTGGGCAGGATACGAAGGCGGTGCCGGCGGGTACCCGGGGCCCGCAGGGGCTGGAACGGGTGCCTCCGCCGCCACCCCTGCGGGCACGACGACGCCCTGCTTCGCGCCGCACAGATTACAGAAGACCGAGCCGTCCGCGATCCGACCGCCACATTGATTACAGAACGTGAGCAACCCTCCCCGGCCCCCGTATCGAGGACGCGTCGGTTAATCGTTTGCATGGAGGGCCATGGCCCACCGCCGAGGACGTTGTGCCCGTTGCCAGCCTCCGCGCTGGAAGAGCCTCCGTCGGGTGTCCGCACCCCTCTCCACCGTCCCACGGCTTGCGCTGGGATTGATGATCCCTCAGCCTCTCCGACTCAAAGGTCAAGGGGGACCGTCGCCTTGCCTCCTGCGTGCTCGCCTTCACCTCGGCGGGACCGACCCGGGAACCGCGGGTCGTGCTCCTCCATGGCTGGCCCCTCGATTCGTCCATCTGGTCGGAGGTCGTGCGACACCTTGCGGACGGCGGGCTGCACGTGCTCTGCCCGGACCTTCCCGGTTTCGGGAGCAGCCCGCCCGTAGACGCAGGGCGCGCGACGGTCGAGGCCTACGCCGATGACGTGGCCGCCTTCCTCCAGCACTTCGGGGACCGGCGTGTCGCCCTCGCGGGCCACAGCTTCGGGGGCTACGTCGCCCTCGCCTTCGCGGAGCGCCACCCGGACCTCCTTGCGGGCCTCGGCCTCGTCTCCTCGCGGACGATCGCGGACTCCGAGGCAGCACGCAAGGGCCGCCACGAGACGATCGACAAGGTACGGACGCAGGGGAGCCGGGCGCTCCTGCCGGACCTGGCCCGGAAGCTCCTCGCCCCGTCCGCCCCGCAACCCCTCGTCGACCGTGCGACGCGGATCCTCGAGCGGACCCGTCCGGAGGGCATCATCGCCGGTCTCGCGGCGATGGCCGCCCGCCCGAACCGCACCGAGGTCCTCGAGTCCTACCTGGGTCCCGTCCTCGTCGTCCACGGGAGGGAGGACCAGCTGATCCCGGAGCGCGAGGCGGCGAGCCCGAAGGCGTCGAGGGCGGTCGTCCGGGAGATCCTGCCCGCCGCCGGGCACATGCCCATGTGGGAGGATCCCCACGCCACCGCGCAGGCGATTCTCCGTTGGGCTCGCGCCGCCTTTGAAGGGTGAGGCCTTCCTTCGCACGGGCCGTCATTCAGCGCGAAAGAACTAAGCCCCCGCCCTCTCGTGCATCCGGGGAATGCGCGTCGCCATCCTCGGCGCAGGAGGCCTCGGACGCACCCTCGTCTCCGAGCTCCGCGCGGATCCCCGCGTGACGGGGCTGATGGTCCTCGATCGCGTCGGGGACCGCGCCCGCGTCCTGGCGGGGCTCCGGGAGCGCGTGCCGATCCAGGCCCATGCCGTGAACGTGGAGAACGTGGACCTCCTCACCCGCACGCTGCGGGGGTTCGATGTCGCCGTGAACGCGACCTTGCCGAAGTACAACCTCACGATCATGAGAGCCTGCCTCGACGCCGGCGTGGGCTATCTGGACACCTCGGCGGCGGGACCGTCGCGGCCTGGCGGCCCCCTCGGCATCTTCGAGCAGCTCGAGCTCGATGACGCCTTCCGCTCCGCCGGGGTGACGGCGCTCCTGTCCATGGGCCTGGACCCCGGAATGACGAACGTCCTCGCCCGGGAGGCCTCGGAGGCCCTTGACCGGATCGACGCGATCCGCATCCGCAGCTGCAGCACGGCGAAGCTCCCCGGGTTCGAGAACTTCCCCCTCTACTCGAGGGAGGCCTTCCTGGACGATTTCCTCGTCCGCCCGACCGTCTGGATCGACGGCCGCCTCGAGGAGCGGGAGCCGATGGCCGAAGAGGAGGCCTTCGACTTTCCCCCGCCCGTCGGCAGCCAGCGGACGTTCCTCGCCTCCCACGAGGAGGTGAAGACCCTCCCGAGGTTCCTCGGAAAGCCCGTCGGGCGGATCGACTTCAAGTACGGGCTCAGCCCGAGCCTGGCCCACGCGATCCTGTCCCTCGAACGCCTCGGACTGTTCCGGGAGGACCGGACGATCCGCCTCGGCGGCCAGCGCGTCCCCTTCCGGAAGGTGTTCCTCTCCGTGTTCCCCGAGCCCTCCGCGATCCTCGTGTCCCTGGAAGGCGCCGAGGCGGTCAGCGTCGAGGTCGAGGGGATGTCTGGATCGTCCCGCGTCGTGCAGCGACGGGACATCGTCCTGACGCACCACGAGGCGAACCGGCGGCGGTCCACGACCGCTGTCCAGTATCTCAGCGCGGTCGGCGCGGCGATCGGGGTCGTCCTGATCGGGGAGAAGGCCACGCCCGGACCGGGGGTGCATCCGCCGGAGACCCTGGACCCCGCCCGCGTCTTCAAGGAGTGGGCCGCGCGCGACCTCCCGCTGCAGCGGTCGGTGAGGGTGATCGAACCCTCGACCCGATCCCCGATGCCCGGAAAGCGGCGCTGAGATCCCGCGGGATCGCCGACCTTCGTCCGCACGGACTCGGGAAAAGCTTCATGTCGGGGATTACTATCGAACTAGTAGGGTCGGACACGTGGAGAAGGCCGTCATCGCGGTGCTCGGGGTCATGCTCCTCGTCGGCATGGTTTACGCCGGGATCGTCGGGTCGCGGGGGGCCACCGTCAGCGTCTCCCTCTTCGGGTCCCTCGGGAGCGGTTGGGGCCTCACGCGGACCACGGAGACGATCCCGGGGCCCACGATCGTCGTGAACCAGAACGACGTCGTGACGGTCTCTCTGACGTCCACGGACGGGCTCTCCCACCGGTTCCTCATCGACTACAACGGGGACGGGTTCGCGAGCGCGGGCGAACCTCTCTCGGGGATCTTCACCTCGACCACCTCGATCACCTTCACCGCCGCGACGGCGGGCTCGTTCCGTTACCTCTGTACGATCCATCCGGGGACGATGTTCGGGACGTGGACCGTATCGAGTACGAACGCTCCGCCGAGCGTGAGCGGGCTCTCCGTCTCGCCCTCGCCCGTCGTGGTGGGACAGCCGATGACCTTCTCCGCGACCGCCTCGGACGCGGACGGGGACGTCCTGTCCTACGCGATTGATTGGGGCGACGGGAGTGCCGCGACGACGGGCACGACGCCCGCAGGCGGCGGATCCATCGGCGGGATGCATGTCTATCAGCTCGCAGACGCCTTTACGATCACGTTGACCGTGAACGACGGCAAGGTGGGAGGTCAGGCGCAGCAGTCCATCTCGGTCTTCGTCCTGGAGCCCCAGGCGATGTCCCTGACCCTGACGTCGAACCGGCTCGAGATGATGTCGCAGGAAATCGCGACGATCCGTGCGGCCCTCGTGAGCGGATCGACTCCGGTCACCGGCGCGACCCTGACCCCGTCCTCGCCGCTCGGCGGCGCGTTCGGCTCCGTCCGCAATCTCGGCACAGGCAACTATGAGTTCAACTGGACCGCGGCGACCGTCACCCGCCAGACCTTCGCCCCGATCAACGTGGTCGCCAGGGCTCCGGGATACCTCGACACCTCTGGCCGCGTCGTGATCCTCGTCGATCCGAACAAGACGAGGCCGACGGATCCGACGCAGCTCTTCCTCCTCGTGCGGTCCCCGGCGACCTCCGTCAGCGCGGGCCAGAGCCTCGCGATCACGGTGTACGCCTACACGATCGAAGGGTACGTGGTGTCGGGCGCCACGCTCGCCGTGCTCCGCGTCGGTCCGGGGACCGTCTCGCTCGCCGTGGATCAGCTGAACGGCGTCTACACGTTCACGTACACCGCTCCGGCATCCGTGCCCGGCCCGACCGGTGTGCTAATCACGATCAGTGCCTCGAAGCTCGGGTACGCGAACGGGACGGCACGGCTCGCCCTGACGGTGTTGCCCTAGGTGAGCGGCGAGCCCCGGAGCCGGTTCGACGGCGCGATCGGGCCCCGGCGCCGACCCGGCCGACGAATCCGCGGACACGTCCAGGAACCTACGCCGGGTCCCCGAACGTCAGGTAGTGCCACGGCTTCCGCGTGGCGTCCGTCAGGTCGACGTAGATGTGCTTGATGTTCGTGTACTCCTCGAGGGAGTAGATCGAGAGGTCCTTCCCGAAGCCGCTCTGCTTGTACCCTCCGTGGGGCATCTCGCTCACGAGGGGCAGGTGCTCGTTGATCTCCGCGGCCCCGAAGCGCATCGCGTTCGCGACGCGGAACGCGCGCTGGACGTCCTTCGTCCACACGCTGGAGTACAGGCCGAACACCACGGAGTTCGCGATCTCGATCGCATCGGCCTCGGTCTTGAAGGACATCGCGGTCACGAGGGGCCCGAAGACCTCCTCGCAGGAGACGCGCATGTCGAACGTTGCGTCGGAGAAGAGCGTGGGCGGGTAGTACCAGCCCTTGTCGAACGGCTTCGCCTTCGGCCGCTCGCCGCCGATCTCGAGCTTCGCGCCTTCCTTCGATGCGAGGGTGGCGTACTGCTCGACCTTCTCCCGCTGCCTCTCGCTCACGAGGGGTCCGAGGTCCGTGGACCGCTCGAGCGGGTCTCCCATGCGGACCGCCTTGAGGCGCTCCGCGAACTTCTTCACGAAGCCCTTGTAGGCCTTCTCCTGGACGAGGAACCGCGCCGCCTGGGTGCAGTCCTGGCCTCCGTTGACCATGGATGCGGCCACGGCTCCCTCGACGGCGGCCGGGAGGTTCGCGTCGTCGAAGACGATGAAGGGGGCCTTGCCGCCGAGCTCGAGGTGGAGCTTCTTCACGTTGCTCGCGCCCGCGCGCATGATCTCCTTGCCCGTGCTCGTGTCGCCCGTGAGGGAGACCATGTCCACCTTGTCCGAGGAGGCGATCGCGTTCCCGAGGACGGAGCCAGGTCCGGTGATCACGTTCACCGTGCCCTTGGGGAGGCCCGCCTTCTCCACGAGCTTGCCGAGCTCGATCGAGGTGAGCGGGGTGAGGGATGCGGGCTTGAGGACCGCCGTGTTGCCCGCGGCGAGAGCGGGGGCGAGCTTCCAGATCGCCATCATGAAGGGATAGTTCCACGGCGTGATCGAACCCACGACGCCGACGGGTTCGCGTCGGAGGATGCTCGTGGCGCCGTAGGCGTAGTCCATGGACGCCGAGCCCGCGAGCGTGCGGGCGGCCCCCGCCATGAACCGCAGGTTGTCCACGGAGAACGGCAGGTCGGCGTCCCGCGCCTGTTTGATCGTCTTCCCCTGGTTCTTGGACTCCAGGATCGCAAGGCGGTCCATGTCGGCCTCGATGAGGGCCGCGAGCTTGAACAGCGCCGCGGCCCGATCGGACGGCGTCATCTGCGGCCATCGGCCCTTGTCGAAGGCCTCCCGAGCCGCGTCGATGGCGGCCTTCGCGTCCGCCTCGCCGCCCTTGGGCACCGCGGCGAACTTCTGTCCGTTCGCGGGATTGATCACCGCATACGTCTCGCCCTTCTCGGCCTCGACCCACTCCCCACCGATGTAGTTGAGATACTCCGCCTTCGGCAACCTATCCTCCCCTGAGGGATTGCCCGGGGAAGGCGCGCGGACGCTATCTGCTTTTCGCGGGACCGTGACGGGAGGGCCATCGAGAACCGCTCGCCGCCGTAGGGCCGTTATCCTTGGACAAGGATAACTCGCGGGGGACCCAAGACGAAGGCCTTGCACGGTCCCCCGTCACGCCGGGGTCTCGAAGCGGCCGACGCGTCTCTCCGTCCTCGTCAGCGCTTCGCCGCGGGCGTTCAGCCCCTCATACTCCGCGCGAGACCGTTTCTTGAACGCGTCGTATGCCTCGCGGGAGCCCCAGCGATCGATCGTGAGATACCGCGCGGCGCGGTTCGCGTCGCGGAGCAGCTCCGTGCCCACGTAGCCCGGATGCTTCGCGAAGAGCCTCGTCCATTCCCCACGGGGGCCGTAGAGCTTCTCGAACTCGCGCCCGCAGCCGCGCTTCACCTCGAAGGCCCATACGATGACGTGCATGGCGATGCCGCCGGGGAGACCGCTCTCCGATGACTTGAAGGCTTTTCCGGCAGCCTTCGGTACGGGGCCTACGCCCGCAGCTTCTCCACGACCGCAGGGAAGGCGTCCGCGAAGCGCTTCGCGTCCTTATCCGGCACAGTGAAGGAGACGCGGAAGAACTTCCCGCCGTTGAGCTTCGACAGGTAGGAGCCCGCGCGGCCGTGCACGAGGTAGTCGTGGAGGAGCCTCTCCTCGACGGCTTCCGGGTTCACACCCGTGGCGCCCAGGTCGATCACGAACATGTTCGCCTTGGACGGGTACACGGGCATGGAGGCTCCGTCGACGCGGTCCACCGCGGCCTTGATCGTCTTCTGGTTCGTCTCGCACGCCGTGCGGACGCCGGGCAACCATTCCTGCTTCGTCCGGAGTGCGGCGAGGGCCGCGCGCTGCGCGACCACGTTCACCCCGAGGGGGTTCGTGTCGAACTTCTTCACCTGCTTCAGGATCTCCGCCGGCCCGAGGATCGCGCCGACCCGCATGCCTGCGAGGCCGGGCGCCTTGCTGAAGGAGTACGACAGGAGGGTCTTCTCCGGGTAGAACTCGGACGCAAGGACGTGTTCCGGGTTGAAGTCGCGGTAGGTGATGTCGTCGATGAGCACGAGGCCGTGGTCCCGCGCCACCTCCGCGATCCCCTTCACCTGGGAGCGCGTGTAGCCGGAGCCCATGGGGTTGTCCGGGTCGATGAGGAAGATTGCCTTCGTCGCTGGGGTGACGGCCTCGTTTGCCCACTCTGGCGTGAGGACGTAGGGCTTGCGGTAGATGTCCACGGCCACGGGCTTCGCGCCGCACATTTCGATCTGTGCGTGGATGGGCAGGAACGCCGGGTCCGTGGACACGACCTCGTCCCCCGCCCTCAAGAGCGCGCGCGTCGCGATGTACTCGCCCTCAATCCCGCCGTTCGTGAGGACGAGGTCCAGGCCGTCGAGGCCGAGGTCGTCGAAGATCGCCTCGGGCAGGCCGAAGACGCCTCGCTTGAAGGGATAGTTGTTGAACTCGCGGTCCTCGACGCTCTTCCGGATCGCGTCCAAGATCGCGGGATGCATCGGCAGGGTGTTCGTGTTCTGGGACATCCACGCGACCTCGCTCCGGTGCTGGTGGGCGAATTCGAAGTTGTCGATCGACGCCATGGAAAACGCCTCGCGCGGGAGCGCTCACTCCCGAACCGCCTCATATCGATTGCGGTCACGTCCGTTTGCTGTCTGCGGCTGGGAAAGACTTATGCGGAATCAGCGGTTAGGCCGCGAAGCCGGGCTCGTGGTCTAGTGGTTATGACGTCACCCTGACACGGTGAAGGTCACCGGTTCGAATCCGGTCGAGCCCATCTCTCTTCGCCGCGGCTCGAGAAGCGTCGTGC
>Ga0209751_10000245_pt1 | contig 57753 bp, 63 predicted proteins | sample RifCSP13_1_FD_184019 | JGI IMG/M metagenome (GOLD analysis project Ga0209751, IMG submission 184019) | Soil microbial communities from Rifle, Colorado - Rifle CSP2_sed 13_1 (SPAdes) (version 2) | ecosystem: Environmental > Terrestrial > Deep subsurface > Rock core/Sediment | place: Rifle...
CCACAATGCTCTATCTTTAACAATTTGCCGTTTGAAATCACGGTAAAGCCAGCCTTAACCGTGACTGAAATTTCGCTTGAAAATTTCACCTTTGGGTGGTCGATGCAGGGGAACCAGTACCTTGCCTGTGTGGCCTCGCCCTGCGTCCACGCCTCTAGGTGTTTGTTTGGGTAGTGCTTGTCTGGTGCAACAAAGTAGAAGCCTCGGCGCGGCCTTGCATTGTAGGAAATAGCAAGCTCGATCTTGCTTCCCTCCTTCATTGTTCTGTCCAGCTTTACTGCCAGCTTGTCGTCAATGCTGCGGAAGTCCAGCTTGCTGCCGGCAGAAACTGACTTAACCTGAAGCTCGGCCGCGTCAAGCTCTATAGTGTCGGTGTCATGCAAGATCTTGATTGTCAGCCGCTGTTCGCAGCTGATCGAGCGCTCCTGCAAGTCCGGTTCTATCGCCAAGCGCATGTGGGTAATAGTGAATGAAAGCGATGGGGGGTAGTGCGGTCTGCTGCCTGGTAGCTCGAACCTTTTCCTGGAATCGTCCTCGCCGTGGGTATGCATAGGTAAGCGCTACTCGCAGTGTTTGACAAAATAAAGGTATCCTGATACCACATGAGATAAGTTCCTATGCCAAATATCGCTAGCGATAGATATAAGCTTACAGAACTAGAACTAGAACTAGAACTAGAGTCCTGAACCACGTAATGCCAAGATCCTCGTTCACCGCGTCCCAATACCACCCGATGTTATTGTTTGCCCGCTCTACCAGCTGGCGCCAGTCGGAAACACCATGCTTTGCCATAAATCTGGCGATGTTGGTAGCCCCCTGCCTATCCGGAACGAACGCAAATCTCTCGGTCAACAGGTCGGCTTTTGGCGAGACCTTTAATTTACCTAACTAACCTGTGGTGCTGACAGGTCAAGCCTGGCGGATACCGAAAATCGTTAAATGCTCATCCCCGGGTAGCATACTAGCCTTGGTAGTGGAGGAGGTGCGCTATGACTTTGAGGAATTCCCCCGCTACGCAGACGACTTTGTCAGGGACCTTCTCAAGCTCATGATAATCTCCAAAATGAACGCGGCTGTAAAGAATCCTGTTTCCGCGAACTATTTCCTACATTTGATCTCCCAGATCGAGGGCTGCGACGCATATGTGGTCAAATACGGCCAACCGCTGCTGTATGCAAAGTACCACGGCATGGAATTCACCGATCAGAAGGTGACCTCGCAGTTCGTCAGGTCAAAGAACCATGTCATTGATGTCACAATGGAGTCGGTGTTTGGCGATTTTGTAAAAAGATTTGACAGTCTGGCGTCGGCCACAAAGAGCAAGGTCAAGTGGGGCATTCCAAAGGAAAAGGAGGACAAGCCTGACCAGCTTTTCTCATTACTTAACTCGTTTGTAGGCGCGGTGGTCAGGTTGACGTCGCTTGACCCTGCGAGCGAAGGCAGCCTTGTGGGAGAAAGGTTTGGCGTAAGGAACGCGAGTATGGCAAGAAAATCCCTTCAACTTGAATTTCTGGTAAACGGCCACCTGAATATTTTGGAATTGAACCCGGAAAAAAAGCGCAAGGATGATGCGGCCAAGTTGCTTTTTGCAAAGTCAGAAGTCGCAAAGGCGATAGTGGCGCTGATGAAGCAGCAATGAACTCTACCGCTATCGTATTTGCCTCATTATGCCAAGCAGGTCAGCGCAAGGATATTGTTTCAAGATCTGAAGGGAGTTCGGTCCTTTTCGATTCAGTAATCTATCTGATTTTTGTGAAGATAATAGCTTCGATTCCGACAACCTCTGGTGTCCCTCGGTACACTGTATGATTATCCCCTTCATGTCATGGAGTCGCCAGAAATTGAACTCATCATGACATGAACGATATTCCTCCTAAAGGCTGTGAAACTGTTATTTCTTGTAACCATATCGAGGGCGAGACCGATGTTGAGTTCCGTCTCCATGGTCTACTAGATCTAAATCTTGAACAAAACGTTGCTTTAGAACTATATGCATCGATAAAAATAGGCAGTGATGACCCTTAAAAAATTAGGGTGCACCCTGTAACAATACTTGTGTCAGTCGAGGTGCATTTCGTCATCTCGCTGAATGGGCGATCGGCGCAGGTTAGTGTCATCACTGCTTTGCTGCCGTCATGACGCAATTAAAAAGATTACTTGGCTTCCCGGACTTGCTTACCCCTTTCAGCAGGCACTATTTTCAGCCTGCCGCCGGCAAGCTCTTTCTTTAACTGCTTGCCGCTGAACATCCTGTCAAGAAAAATTGCTAGCGCCGCGATTTCAGAGTGGGGCTGGTTGCCAACTGCGATGTTGTAATCAGCAAGGTCATACGCTTCTCTGGGAACTTTTTCCGCGCCAATTATGACAAGCACCTTGCTTTCCTTGCGAAGCATTTCAACAGCATTGTCGATGTTAATGCCGTACATGGTGAGGTGAGCCACCCTGCCCCCTTCTTTTTTCCAGGTTTCTGCAAGGTTTTTCCAGTCCTGTATCACATTTACTTCGAACTTGCCGCCCCACCTCTTGGTGACGCCTGCGACCGTGTTGCTGACTGACTGATCGATTCCAGTCATGTATATCCTGTCTGCACCAAACGCCCTTGCGACGAGCGCGGCATGGGTAGTCACCCTGTCGTCGCGCACGAGCCGATGGCCAATCCTCAGCACCGATACTTTCATGCTTGCTCTTCCTCTAGGCGCTCTTTTGCTTCAGCATTCTTGACTTTTTCAGTTTCAAACAGTATAGACCTTACTAAGCTCTTAAGCTGCTCAACGTTGTAGCCAGTTCTGGCAGACACCGAGAGCACGCGCTTGCTTTCCAAGATGCCCAGCTGACCGGCCTTGGCAAACGCGTCCTCGGCAGTAGTGAGGTCTACCTTGTTGAGCACGTAGACTATCCTAGTGTCGGGTACCTCAAATTCGTTTATCACGTCAACCGAGCTGACGTACTTGGCGGTTATTTCGTCTATTGGCTCATTGATGTCAATCACCAGGAGCACGACGCTCGCGTAGGTCAGCTCGTCAAGCGTTGACTTGAACGCGTCGATCATGTACGCCGGCAGCTTGCTGATAAAGCCGACGGTGTCGTTCAGCAGGACCTTGTCTCCCGAAAGGTCAATTGCGCGGGTAAACGTGGACAGCGTAGTAAAGACGTTCTTGTCAGTGGCCTTGGTTTCGCCCGTAAGCGTATTGAACAGAGTTGTCTTACCTGCCGACGTGTAGCCAGCTAGCGAAACCGTGGGCAGGCCGGCCCTTGAACGCTGGTTCCTGTGTAATTGCCGCCTTGTCTCCTCCTTTTCCAGCTTTTTCTTTAGCACCGCCGCCCGCCTCTTTATGTCGAGGAAGTAGACGTCGGCTTCGTACCTACCAAGACCATAGAACCCCGGCTGCTCGCCCGCCTTTGCAAGCCTGATCTTTTCGCGTGCCCTAGCCATGTCGTAGCGCAATTGCGCGAGTTTGATCTGGATCTGCGATTCGGCGGTGCTGGCGCGCCGCTCGAAAATCTCCAAGATAAGCCGCTCTCTGTCGACTATCTCAATCTTGCATAGACTCGCTAGATTATACATCTGGGTCGACTTGAGCACTTCGTCAAATATGATGACATCTGGCTTGAGCTCTCCTACGAGCTCTTTCAACTCCTCAGCTTTTCCGCGCCCGATGCCAAACCTTGACTTGATTATCTGTCGTTGGGTTACAGTCCTGATTATGGAGTAACCGGCCGCGTCCGCAAGCGAGGCTGCTTCCTTTACTGCCTGGTCTACTGGATACGTTATGAGGATTGCCTTTCTGCAATTTGTCATCTAGTGATCATCGCTATTTGCGCTGACGTACAGCTTGATCCCGAGATAGCGCTCCAGCTTTTTTGCAATCTGCTCGTCCGGCTTGAGCGCGCCCGCCTCGAACTTTTTTAGCAATTGCGCCTTCTCGTTCATTTTCATGCTAAGCTGCTCGGGGGTAAGGCCCATCTTCATCCGGGCTTCCCTTATCACCCATGCAAAGTCGGGTGCGAGCATTGTCGCGTCTGCCAGCCCGATCTTTTTCTGCTGTCTTACTGCTACCGGCCTTTTTCTGGCCGGCACCTGCGGCGGCAGGTACGGCTTGCCGTGCTTGGAGCACGCAATGCAGACGTTGAACACCGTGCCGTCGACTATTACCATTTTTTTCTCTGTGGTCAAGCCCCCGCACAGCTCGCAGTACGACATTGGAATTCAAAAATACCGGCGATGGATTTAGCCTTTTCTCAAGGTATGCTGGACAGTCATGTTGAGCACAATCTCTGCGATGTCGCTTGCATACTCGGCTACCCTGCGGATGTTCTCGGTTATCAGCTTGATTCTGTACAGTTCGTTGACGTCGCGGGGCTTGGAGACAGCTCGCAATATTGTCTTTTCCATCTCGTCTATCCTGCGCGACTTTTCAATCGCCCTATCTGCTGCTTCGTAATCGCGTTTGAACATGGACAGGCAAGCCTCGTCGAGCACTTCAAGGGCAAAGTAGCTCATGCCGGCTATCTTCTCCACGACGTCCTTGTTGAGCGGGTGGCGATTCTCCGTGATGTCCTTAGCGATGATTACGGCGTGGTCGGCTACGCGCTCGACTGATTTGGCTATCAGGCGGTATCCGAGGCAGTTGCGCGGCTCTTCAAGCCCTATCTCTTTGAGCAGGTGCTCGTTCTTGATTGCTATTTTTAATTGCCGGACGATGTAAAAGCTAAACCTGTCGACTTCGTCGTCTGACTTGACCACTTCCTCTGCAAGCTCGACGTTGTTTTCTTTGAGTGCAAGGAGCGTGTCGCGGTACATCGATTTTGCAATAAGCAGCATTCGCTTGAATGCTGCGTCCACTGACAAATCAAGCAGGTTTATCAGCACCTGGAGCGTTATGCCGGTCGCCGAGTCTGCGATTATTTCTGTACCCATAAGGACGCGCCTGACAATGCTCTTGATGACTTCTCTCTGCTCCACGAGCAGCCTGTCTTCCTTTGGAACTATTGTTATAACGTTAAAGCCCAAGAAATACAGCGCAATCAGCTTGCGCGCGATAAAGTACGGGTTGTTGTCCTTGCCGACTTCGATGGTCGCTTCCTTTTGCTCCTTTGCCACTCTCTTAGAGGCCGGCGCTATCTGTAGCACCGAGTTACCCTGCCTTAAGATAACGACGTGGTCGCCTTGCTTCAAGCCAAGGTCCTGAATCCATTTCTTTGGTAAAGACACGATATAAGAAGAGCCACCAGTGTATTGCAATTTTCTCGTCTCTTCGCCCTGCAACAAGCTTTTCCCGTTGGCGGTTCCCTCGCTATTGTCATTTTCCATTCAAGATAGTTTTTTCCATTGTTCTATATATGCCTAGCCGTGACTATATAGATACAGGCTCCGTAGGCCATTATATTTATGTGCCACATAAAATACGAAATTTCTAATTGGATCCACTTCCGATCGACGCAAGAGAGAAAGTGTGCTGCCATCTCGATGCCCTGTTCGGAACCGGGCTTTCTGAAGCCCTGCCGGCAGACATCCAGTTCGAGTTTTCAAGGCGAACCGGGCGCATAAAGAACTTTAGCATAGGCGGCAGGCTGGTCGGCACGCTGCGCACGGATGGGGGCATTGCGCTGACAATAGCTGGCGCGCAGCATTTTCTGAACACCAGCAAGCAATTCCGAGAAAATTGCGTAATGCCCGTTCAAGAGGCGGTGCCTTTCGTCAGCGAAGGCCGGTCGCTCTTCTGTAGGCACGTAGAATGGTGCGGTTCAAATATCAAAGTGGGCTCTGACGTGGCAGTACTTTACAACGTTAGGGTGATAGCTGTAGGCGTCGCAATGCTACCATCAAGTCTAATGAAGCGGTATAGCAGGGGCGTTGCAGTCAAAGTTAGACAAGGAATAAAAGGTAGAACCGAGTAATCGACTCCGTATATGATGCGTGGCGGCAACCGCGAAATGAGGCGCATGCTGGACAAGATGGGCCTCGAAATGAAGGACATCGGCAACGTCGAAGAAGTAATAATCAAGACCGACACGAGGGAGCTCTACCTGGTAAAGCCGCAGGTGATTGAAATGAAGGGCAAGGACAGCACTATCTTCCAGGTCATTGCATCAGACGTTGAAGAAAAGCAGCGGGAGGTTCCGTCGTTCAAGGAAGAGGACATCATCCTTGTCATGCAGCAGGCCAGCGTGTCAAAGGAAAAGGCGGTACAGGCTCTGACGGAGAGCAAGGGCGACATGGCGCAGGCGATTCTCAGCCTTACAACGTAGCACTTAGTTTTAATATCCCTCTACTTTTCATTTCAGGTAGCTTGGCAAAGGAAAAAACTAGACACGCTGAAGTTCCTCTACCAACGTCGCATTCTGCAGTTGAAACTATTGTCGCCGCTTTATCAGAGCTTGAAGGCGACATCGACGTGCTGTATGTCCGAGTCGAAGAAATGAAAAAGCGCATAATGGCCCACTCTAACGAAGAAGTGGAGAAGCTAAAGCAGCAGGTAATAGCCATTGCAAACGAAGAGGCTAAGAATATAGTCGAAAGCGCGAGGGCAGAGGCAGAGTCAGAGGCAGAAAAGATTGGCGAGCTTGGAAGGGCGCACGTTGCCAACCTCAAAAAGAACATCAACTCCTCATTTGACGCGTCAGTCGACAGCATCATCAGGACCGTTCTTGGCGAGAGCACTATTACGTCTGTCAATGCAGAAAAGGCTGCCCAAGCCAAGGCAATGAAGTAATACAAGTGACTGCGAGCTGGCCGTCTAAGCCACAAGCTTTAATAGCAATTTTTGTCAAAACTAATTGTTGAAGAAGCGCCCCTGACTGAGGAGCTTTTACACCGCAAGGTCGCAGTGGCAACTGTCCGCGGCCGGCCATACTACAACATTACCAACGCATTAAAGTTGATGGAGTTGCAATTCGACTCGCTTTCACCAGAGGAAGCTGCTGCATCAAAAGCCAAGGTTATCATTACGACGCAGGACGAGGCAGGCATTGTCAAGAGTAAAGGCACTGTGATGCTTGACACCGAGCTTGAAAAATACCCAGCAATATCCAAGGCCAAGATCCTGCGGAGCATTGTTGGCGACAGTGCAGACGACCAGCTGACCATAGGAATCGACCCAGGCAGCAGGATCGGGATATCTGCAATATACCTGCAGGAGGAACTTGCCAGTGCAGTCGAGTCCTCACCGCAGGACGCAATCGATCAACTTTCGGCGATGCTCGGTGGAATAGAATCGCACAAGAAGGTAGTGAAGATAGGCGACGGCAACATTTCAATGACTAGGCAAATTGCCCGCATGCTGAAAATGAAATTCCGCGACAGCGTCTGCATCGAGATAGTAGACGAGCACGGCACTTCCAAAAACGCTGATACAAACAAGCGCGGCGCAAGGGACATCTCATCAGCAAGGACGATTGCATTCAGAACCGGCAAGAAGTTTGTATTGAAATGAAAGACGGAAGATAGATTCTGTTGCTTCATTTGTCGTTTGAACGTATTGAGAATCCGGATGCGGCTGTTGCTAGAACAGTTGATGGCAGCAGCAGGCCGCTCGTCCGGACTCCCAGTCATCAGTTTCGGGTGACATTCTGCCATAGTTAGTCGCATCTGTAATAGGACCAATACCATATTTGGGTCAAATATGGAGTGAGTTCTTAAATAGAAACAAGTGAAATCTGTTATTCCCCAAGGGCGAACTGAACAAGGGTCTGGTTTAGGCCTGACACCTGTTCGGCCTTGCCCAATGGGTTTTTTGCTCTCTAACTAAGAGGCATTTTATTCTTGTTCCTTTCAACCCTCATAAGCCTGCTGCATCATGCAGCAAGGTCCTGCACACCCTTAGCTGGGAATCTGTGAGATGCGTTACTGGTTCCTTTGTCCGTGGATGTTATGGATATCAGAAATCCGAACAGAAGTGTCCGACTTTATTGGAATCCCAATATCAAGCGGCACTGCGCTACTCAAGTCCAGCTTTGAAAGGATCTATTCGAGATTACGACCTAGTGTTGAGGTCATTGTCATGGTACGCCGTGCTGTTTGCAAGTAGTCGAAGCTACATCCATGTTTTGATATCGATGCAAAATGTAACTGATGTCCACAGACCATAACGTACGACTTCCATCATCCCTGGCCTCTCTGGCCGCTGATGTAGAGATGACGCGACCAGACCGGCCTTCAAGAATAACGATATCTCGTTTGAGATTTTCAGTCGTAGTCATTCTACCCACTCTACTTCTGGCAGCGTGGACTGCATGTTCATCTAACTATCGCTTGAACCGTTGTGGTGGGGCAGGCCATGGCGTTCTTCGCTCATAACGAATACGTTGAGCGCCTCTGCTGTCTTGTGTTCAGGCATTCTGGCAGCAGGGCCTGTCCCATTACAATGCTTGCGAATTGCATTGGCTAGTAAATTGTTCGATAGGTCGAATCCAAAACCCCCTTGAAGGCTATTGCTGATGGCAAGAGCGGGCAGGCCCGATCTACCTTCAGACATACGGTTGCTACAATCCTGCAACGTGAAGGCAAGAACACATCGGGTGACTTCATCTCCCTCGACGACTCTGGGCCTCCCGCGAGGGATTTTCATTCCCACATTCTCTAGCGAATTAAATGACACATACCAAGCCTGCAAATAAAAAAGGGAGCCTCGCAGGGAGAACTAGGACTTACGCTCTTGGTATACTTGTAGGTGCTGCCGTTGTGAGTGTCGAGCCTATTCTTCCAAAGTAGAGCTTTACAGGCGTAGTAAACATGCAGCCCAGTAGGAATGCATTGAAGATTAGTCCAATTATCTCTCGCACTTCTCCTAAAGCAATATCCGAGATAAATATGACGACTAGGACAGTTGAGAATACCACATTTGCCATCCAAGCCCATTTTTTTCCACCAAGTATGCCTATGGCAATGATAATTCCTACAACACCCTGAATTACAAAGATGGCTCCGGTGAAACTAGAGTAATAAGCCAGTTCTACCTGTGATCCGTAATCAGACAACGACTCGTCCATGAGTTCGAGATAGGCGGTGGTAGAGGTTGCCATGAAAAGCCCAAGACCGGTCACCAGAATCCCTACAAGCAGTCTTAACCTTCCGATTGCTGTAACCACTCTTGGTCTGTCTCTTTCGGAAAGAGATGGGTATGACATTACAGTGCTTATAATGGAAATGTGGGTAATTAGTCCTGCTACTTTTCGCGTTATAGCGATCATAAGTAGTTCTTAATGGCAAGCAGCAAATCTCTTTCCGTGAATGGACAGTAACCTTCAAATCAACTGCTTTGTTGTAAGATTTACAATTATTCGGATTTGGCCAGGGAGTTCTTGCAATCCTCGTAGTCTACAATGGCTGGGTGCAGAACCTTCCTGACAATTGGAAAGACAAGCCGACACATGAGCAGCAGGATCCACTGGGATAATCAATCAGACAAGGAAGACTGATTCTCTTTCCTCTCTTTTTCTATTTTCTAGTGCGTTTTCCTTAAGGATAACATACCCCGTCGACCAGCTCGATAAGGACAGTTGATGCAATTGTATTAGCTGCATGATATGAAAATGCGGTCACCGGGATTTGAACCCGGGTTATAGGCTTGGGAAGCCCATGTCATAACCAAGCTAGACCATGACCGCACCTTGACTGTAGATAAAGCGCGTTCACAAGTATATTAAAATCTTGGCGATAAGGTACTAACGTGATTCAAATGCGCGGTTTGCTCATATCTACTCTGCCCGTAGATATGCAGGTGAATTTCCTGAGGATAGTGGTATGATTTGACTCGAAGGGTGCAAAGACGCAGGCCAGATACTGAAATTTCGGAACATTCTTCGATATGATTGGCACTGCCGAATTGGAATATGGTCGGCGGAAACACCGAATGGCTCGTTTCCCACGAGTCGCCTGGTTTATCCACTTCAGATACACCGAGCGAAACCATAATGCTAGAACAAGAGCCAAAAGACCCTGTACTGGATTGCGCTGTACAGCAGCGTACACGGGAATACAAGCGAACAGTATCCATGACATCTGTTGGCGGGAGAAAAACCATCCGGCACATCCAGCCGGGATAGAACCAAGAGACGTAATTATTGCTTTTAGGATAATGAGGTCACTGTCTGAAAGAATTGATACCTACCAGACATAGCATCGGAAGAAAAGCAGGACAGAGGCTATTCTGAACATGCTGGAAACAGCGGTGTATATCATGGATAATGCCCCGCGCCTGTTCGTATTCACTACTGTATCTTCGCATAGGGCAATCAGCTCGGCGCGCTGGATGGAGTGAGGTCCTCCTGCAGATTCAGGATAAAGTTTCCAGATTCATCCCTGATATACGATATCCTTCCTCTTTAAATTCTCTGTACCTGATACTCTAATAAAAAAAGAGAGAGGAGGCGCCGCGATTTAATCTTCGAGCTATTCTGCAAATGGTAGCCTCGATTTTATCACTACCCCGTATATCGGCGTGTCTCCAAAGTGAGTGACTACTTCTGGATCTATCCAGACGCTTATGGCACTGCCTTGCATGATCTTGATGCTGATTGGAACATCCTCCATTGGACCGTCGCGGAGTGACACCGTTGCTGTCCCGTTGAATGTAATTACCGATGGATTACCCTCCTCATCTTCTTCTACGGACCAGTCGGTCAAGGCGAATTCTGTAATAGTATGGGTGTGCTTTGAAGAACCGTCGAACATGACCATATGAAGCCCAGATCTAAATTGCACTGTAGGTGCTGTCTTGTTTCCTTCAGAAGGCTCTACCAGTAGCCTCCATCCTCCAGAAACTATCCACGAAGGCTCTCCTGACTCGGCGTCATTCTGGAAGCTCCCAAGTATTCCTAGAGCACTTACCCTCGATACTCCTTGCTGGGTAAGAGTCTCTCTGACTCTATCGATAACTTTTTGCTTTCTCATTTCTCTGTCTTCTGCTCCTTGGCCTTGATTTCCCTGTTGCTGCTGTCCTTGCTGTTGTGCGGTAGCTTCTTGAAGCATCGCTGTTGATGCATACAAGCTGACGACAAGTGCGGATGCAACTCCTAATGCCAGCGCAGGCAAGATGAAAGATTTTCTTCTCATAGTTTCAAACAACAGATTGTTAGAGATATGTCTTTGTGAAACAGTACTATAGAACAATGATAGAAGGTACTGTCCAGTCTTATGGACATTGTGCATGGGCAAGAAGTTGCCAGTTCATATTCCAAGGCTCGTACATCAGACTAATTATTTGGATGCTCCTCAGCTTTTGATGCCATATAACATCAGTATCGCTTTCAAACAACAAGAAGGCGAGCGTTCTCACCACTCTTTCCATTGGTATTGCAGTTTGCTACTTGATACTATTCATATCTAGGTCGACAGTGTTACTGGCAATCATCCGGACGTAACTCATACTTGTAATGTTGGCAATTTCTCGTATCATCACCAATTTGGCTGCATGAAATCAGGTATACATTTTCAAGCTCTTGATTCCGTTTTGCGTGCTTGTCAATCAAGAGCAATACAGGTATGGGCTCCTGACGGAGAAAGTATCGATAGAGCTCTGCATTGTCTTTACAGTCAAAGCTGTTGGTACTTTCACCATCTTTGGTATCTGTATTCCATGCATTGATGGATATCGTTCCTCCGCTACGAGCATTATTGTTAGGCATTCTACAGCTGATTAAGGCATCTGATTGCTATTAGACATTGCCTTGCATAGTTATCTTGATTAGACACTGGCAATTATTAGGGACATTTTGGGCCGCTGGTACCTTCGGGATTTTCACAGTACTCAAGTACTCAAGTACAGTACTTGAGTACTCCGGGATTGATATGTAGACAAAGCGATACAGAAATTTGCGATTAGAATTAGTGCCTAGAATATGACTTGGCTCTATTCAGCCTTGTACGATGGAAAAACGTCTATTCCGCAAAGGTCACAGCGCCCGAAATCACACACTGGAAGTTTCCCCCGATCTTTCACTAGTGTCGCATCTCTTAATCTCTTAATCTACACCCACGAATAGTATCATCAGAGCTGCTAATGACGTAGCCTAGGATGCGCTACCGAGCAGATTTTGCAACAAGTGTTTGCCAAGTGCTGAATACAAAGAAGGCAAGTATTAGCCACAGCAATCTACTAATATCGGATACTGACCGCTTCTCTCTCGTAGGGGTTCAGCTGGAGTTATATGTGAAGGTAGAATAGTTATATTGGTTAGATTTTTGTGCAAAATAATTTTCCAATGAGACAATGGCACGTTGAGCACATGCAAAAAACTGTTCTCAAATATGTCAAGGGCCTTTCTGCCGATGCGAATGGCTGGGAGAAGAGAAACCACAAGAAATATGGTGGCTTTGCGAATATCTGTAGGCAGATCGAATATGATATGAAACACGGAGTGACTAAAGAGGAAATATTCGCATCATTTTCAAAACTCCATAACCACTCATCTTATCAGGCGTTAAGACAAGAAGGCAGTTCAATGGGCAGGTTATCAGAGATAGAGGAGCACTTTACCAGACCCAAGGCAATCATCCCGCGGTGGTAGGCTTCTACCACCGATATTGTGGAACTTTAGTAGTAAAGAGATTGCATTTGATTTCCCAAATCAGATCGATGCTGACGATGATTGTAGCTGACAAGCAGATTGGCCCCTAGAAGTAAAATATATTCTCTGAAATAACGCATAGTTTTGCGTCAGGTGTAGATCGACGGGAGAGCTGATGACATTGACAAAACAATTATACCAATTAAGATAAATATGCTTACACACTCTTGACATGATTGTCATCTGTTTTTGACGGGAACAGCTATCAGCTTTTCGCCCTATTTCATGAGACGTGAATCTTGGCAGAGCAGAATTGGAACGCCTGTACAAGACAGAGCCCCACCCGGATGTAAAAGAAAGGCTGTTTCTGGTACTCAAGGTAGAAGGTGATGGTATGGTTCCCGCCCGAGTGGCAAAGGAGCTGCGCAGGAGCAGGGCGTGGGCCTCTGACTGGCTCGCAAGGTATAGTGATGAAGGTGTTGATGGCCTCCGTACCAGGCCCAGAAGCGGCAGGCCGCCCAAGCTGCCACGCGAGGTAGCCATCAGGATACAAAAGAAGTTGAAGGAAAGCAAGCAGGGCTGGACCACAAAGCAGGCATACGAGATGATAGTAAAGGAGAGCGGCATTGAGTACCATCAAAATTACATCTACGAGTTACTTCATACGTGGGACTTCAAAGAGAAGGTGCCAAGGAAGGTGCATGTCAACACCGCATCAGAGGAAGATAAGGCGGCTTTCAAAAAAAGGCAAAGGAAATCCTGGACAACCTGAAGGACGGGTTTACAGCCGTATCACTCGACGAGTCGTTCTTTCTATTTGACTCCATTGTAAGGAGAGTGTGGATTTACAAGGATTCCCGACCCATAGTCAGGGTAACAGGCTCACACAGACGCTCGTGCCTGTTTGGAGCCATCAGCCTTGATGGAAAGCAGCTGTTCCGGCAGTATGATTGGTTTGACGAAGACACGTTTCTGGATTACCTCAAACACCTGCATTACAGGTTTCCAAAATGCTACCTGTTCCTTGACAAGGCTTCTCCACACTACAAGTCAGAAAAGGTCAGGAAATATTTTGAAGAACACAGGCACAGCCTGATACCGGTCTGGCTGCCAACGGCATCTCCGGAGTTCATGGTACTTGAAGAATGCTGGCACATATCCAAACAATACTTGCAGGTGTTGACGTACTATTCGTCGTTTGGTGATTTCAGGAGAAGGGTAGGGCAGTACTTCCGGACAAAACGCTTCCGTCTTGATATGAGGAATTATCTGGTTGGAGGTGTGTTAGCGTACTAATCTGAACTGGTATAGATTTCAACTGCAACAGAAATAGTATTGCGAGGAGACTGAATACGGATCGGATACAACATTCTTTATCTTACACGAAAAAGATTGCGACTAGTAGCACAACTATGCCGACCTTCTTCGGAAGTTGGATTTTGACTGTGAGCTTTTCTTTGTCGAGTTCCTGCTTCTCTTCTTTATTTTCGCCATTGCTAGCTTGAATGCTAGTGGGTGATATTTAAGAATGCCATATGGAATACTTTTTCTGTCGCTTTGGGTGGTTATTTTGTAATTGATTTATTAAGATGGTTTTTGCAGCAGTTTTCACAGCAGAATACTAATAATCCCATAGCTACACTTTTCAATTGTACGCCTGTAGGCAGATCATTAAACTCTTTTCTGCATGATTTACAGGGCATGTACACTGTACACTGCTGTTCACGTCACCATGTTTATCAAATCCTCCATAAAGCTGTTTGTTTCATTACAGCCAGGATACGCGAGAGGGATTGCATAGACTTGTATCTATGCCCAGAGTCGATTCATTCCAGTGTCATGCGAGAAAAGGGCAAATGCAAATAGCAGGGTTCATTGTTCACGTCTTGTCATCCATGTCGCCAAGCGCTTCTTCTGCTGAACCATCATCACTTCTAAATTCCGAATCGGCTGTCTACATTTCTGTTGACGTGGAAGCCTCCGGGCCTATTCCAGGCGAATATAGCTTATTGAGCATAGGCGCCTGCGTAGTGGGACGAGAAGATGAAAAAGACGCAGAGTCTTCACGCTTCTATGTAGAACTAAAGCCAACCAACGATAATTTTGTGCAGAAGGCTTTGGATGTCACAGGCTTCTCAATGGAGAATCTCAAGCGGAATGGAACTGATCCGATACTTGCCATGAAGAAATTCGAATCATGGATCAACGCGATTACGAAGGGTGGTAAATTGAAGCCTGTTTTTGTGGCCTACCCTGTAGCATTTGACTGGTCTTTCGTCAACTATTATTTTCATAAATACCTGAAATTCAACCCATTTGGCGTTTCAGGAATAGATATCAAGTCTGTTTGGACGGGAAAGACGAATCAAAAGTGGCACAAGATAAGCAAAGAATCGATTTTGCGCGACCTTCGAATAACTGATTTAGAACATACACATAATGCACTGGATGATGCCATTGAGCAATCGAAACTCTTTAAAAGAATTCTGCAATATTCAGATGCTTAGAATGGGAAATGACGGGCCTAATCTTGTCATTTGAAAAATATAGTGCCTATACCTTCGCGGCTGACGCTGACAAGCTTATTTCATGACAGGCCCTGCTCTACTGAGGTTTCTGAGTAGACGTCATTTCCTGCCCGAGTCTGACAGTACCAAGAAAGAAGGGTAGTGTTATTAGTGCGATTTTGGATTTAAAAGAAGCGGATGGTGCAGAGGCATGTCGTTATTTCCAGGAATGTTGCAAATGGGATCATAAGTTATTCTAAGGTATTGCACCCAAACGAGGCGATCCTAATTCTACGGGGCAAGACAACCCGGGAACAGGTAGTCATTGAGGGTCTTGTTATTCCGCCTTTTGCCTCAAGCGGACCATATTACTCTGGCTTTTCAGACTTTCATCTGCCTTTTGATAGTTCATACATAGGCACTGCTCACTCTCATCCCAGTGGCTCAAACAGGCCCTCGCTTGAGGATCTGAATAGAGGGTTCTATGGCGCAGTCTCCATCATAATCTCCTACCCATATGAGGACAAAACGATAGCAGCATACGATAAGGAGGGTAGCAGGTTGGAAATAAAGGTCATTAACGCAGCCTAATACATTGGACAAAAAGGGAAGTGATGAGGGCCTCTTCTCAATTAAAAGGCGACCTAACTATCCATTTTATTATAGTAAGCTCTGCGTCGGCTGAATCTCCGTACTCATCCGCCACTATGATCTGCACTGTTCCTTGAAAGCTGTAGATAGTGGTCACGGTCTTTAGAACCTCATCTTGTCCAGTTGAATTGTTAATCCATCTTTCAATGACCTTCACCTCATCCTTTGGCACTCCAAGGGCCCATTCAACCGTTCCATCTTGATTTGTCTCAGTTGTACCTACAACTACTTTATCTGGAAAGGTCACTGTCTTTGTTGGTTCTCCTGCCTTTTGTGTCTCAACTTTTGCTATGACATTCTTTGCATATATCGTTGCATTTGCGTTTGGAGCCAAGCCTTCAGCTGTAACTAGGACTGATCTTCCTGGGAATTGGAAAAATGGGTTTACCGTTACGATGGTATTGCCACTTGCATAGCTTGACTGTGGATTGAAAATTCCCGATCCTTGCAAAAATACTATCGATACTGCTCCCAGCGCTGCAACAACAGCTAGAATATGACTTGTAGTAAATTTTCTTGCCATGAGCATTCTTGATTCTTTGGAATAGGCTAAAGAAACCAATTGTCAAATTGTATTACTGGTCCGAGTAGCTAAATACTGACTCTATCGAGCACCTTCATCACCTTCTTGTTACCCACAGAAAGCCGACCAACCCTAATTGTCGACGCATAAACCACAAAATAAGCGATAATTTGCCAATAATTTAGCTGAAGGAGTACTTTGACCCCTGATCGTGCATCTTAACATAGCGGTTGGCATGGCCTGCGGGCTATATCTCAGGCATAGATCGGCTGCACTTCCACGAGGTTGCGTTTCTTGTTTCATAGCACTTCCTTCCTTATTGGCGGCAGCTGAGTCATAAGGCCAAGCAGGACTGCATGGTCATATGAATAGTCAAACTTGATATCCTCGTATCACAGCCGACGGTTATTTATGGTTCCGTAGGATGAAAACTTGACTGTTGGTGAATCCTGGAGCTGATGTTAGAATATCATGTTGTTATAGCAAGCGCTTTTGCACTCTCAACTGCTCGCTCCAGCCGAGTCTCAAAGCACTCTCATTACTAAGTTCTCACAAATAGATGAGAGAAAGTTGACTCTCGGTGATAAGTATCATTTAGGAAATAACTCGACAATATGTCAGCCATATCTTCACTTCACAACAACACGCGAAGCAACTTTACGATAGGACAGAGCTGGGGCGCACTGAGAAAGGCATGGAAGGGATACAGGATCGCCAAGGTACAAGGAGATAACGCCAAGATGAGAGAATACGCCACCAAGATCAGAAAGATTCAGGGCGAACTCGGCATAAGCGTTGCTTCGTTTCCCAACGTAGGCATCCACTAAGTGTGGATGTTTTTCTTTATTTTTCCCTCAGTGTCTATCCATTGCTAGCTACCAGCACAGTCACGACAACGCAGGGCTTTGCCAGAGCCAGGGAAGCCAAAAGTTGATAAAAGTAAGAGATGAGGATTGAGACTAAAAGAATATTTTCAGAAGATTTCCTTTACTGTTTTTGCTGAAGCCCTTGGGATACCAAACCTCTTGCTTACCTTTGGAGCTGCGACGACTTCTGCTGTCGCGAATCTGGGACCAACATTTGTGAATCTTGTTTTTACCTTTTGGCCAACTTTACCGTTCTTTACAAAGATTACGAGTCCTTGTACGCTGGCAATGCCGTCCCCAAACAGTGTGAACTAATCATCCATCGAAAATATATCTTAGCAGCAGTAGTGTAATACCATATCTTCGGAAGACATTATTCCAAAGTCTAGTGGAAAAGGCATTCTACCTGAAACAGTAACTAGAATAGGTCTTATCTTCCTTCTACTTCAAATTCTAGGTGCTTCACTAACGTCGTTGTCCTCGCCTAGTGGTGAGAATGGCTTCGCCGAGGCAACAACTTCTATAGGAGCTTTGGATTCTGTAGACATAGGACAACCATTCGACATTAAGGTTAATCAGACCATAAATGTGGAATCTGCAGATATTGGTCTGAAATTTGTTAGGGTGACAGAGGATTCCCGATGTCCTTCGAATGTTGTGTGTGTATGGGCAGGACAAGTTTCAATTCTTGTCGAACTCCAGAATGTGTCGGCTGGCATCAGTCTTGGTTCTGCTATTTTTACAATTGGGAACGGAGGACAGGGGAATGGTAGTACGAGTGTGGGTAATGCCTCGATGACGGAAACAATTGACAGGTATTCGATAAAGCTGCTAGATGTAAAGCCCTATCCTGTAAGCACCGAGACAATCCGGCCCTCTGACTATGTCTCCACCTTGATTGTTTCAAATATGAGCGAACCTCCTCCGGTTTTGGTATCTCGGGGTATCTTGGTAAAGGCTTCTGCCCTGTCTCAATTCACAGACGATAGTGGTAACAACAATGCAACTCGCGTCATTGCAGTTATCGCGGGATGGAATATTGAAAAGGGCAAGGGGATGGCTGTGATATTTTCGCAGGCGATTTCTGATAACGGTGGCAGCAGTCTCAGAGATCAGGCTGTAAGAAGAGTTATAGCTGAGTTTACACCAGCTTCTTCAAGCAGTTGCAATCAAAGACCAAACTTGAATTCATGTATTGATGGTCTGATAACGTCAGTAAATCGTAACGACACCCAGGTCACGACCGGTAGTCTAATACATCTCGAAATAGATGCGACAAAGACTAACCTCTTTTTTTCATCGAGTACATTGAAAAAAGGAGAAACCTCAGCGTACGAGTTGCAGGTAACCAAATTTAGAGAATGGCTCAGGCCATATTCGGCCCATGACAACAGCACAATAATTATTCTCAAAGAAGGACAGCGCGACGGTCCTCTACTTGTGCAAAAGATTTACTCTGACCACGTTGATGGTCTCAATTTCATAGAATACCCTGTTGCTATGGACAAAGGTTCACCCATAACGCTGCGGATCGGTGAGAAGGCAAGTAACGGATGCACAGTTACGCTAACTCTTGTAAAGATTGAAGGTGAAGATGCCGCTGCGTCGGCCCTATTTGCAAAAACTGTTGATGAGAATAGATCCTGCCCTATCTGTTGGTTCCAGCAAGCATTGATGTCAGGCTGGGATAAGTAATAGCAAATTCGTCAGAGCATCATAGCTGCTAGGAAGAGGAAAAAAGACAAGCATAGATTAGTTTTCTAGCATTCTCTTTTCAGATGCATGACTTATTTGCAGTCAATTCAGGTTAGCGCTATTTTTGAGTTGAGTTGAGTTGTGCCACTATATCAGGTATCCCTTCTTTGTAGGATGGATACTGAAAATCATATATTTTCCTTAATTTCGCATTTGATGCCTTTGTGGATCTGGTAAGCATTCTTATAATGTCTGATCCCACTGCTGCCCTTGCTAAGATTAAAGGTACAGATCCTGGATGCTTTACTTTGAATTGGTCTGCGATGTAGTTGACGAAATCCTTGAAAGGAGCCGGGAAGGAATCTGTGGCAATATAAGACTTGTTTGCCTTTTCACCAAGTGCAGCAATCGCAATTAAGATGTTTATTGCATCATTCAGATGCACAAAGTTCGTGTAATAGTCTCCTGAGCCAGGTATTCTAAAGCTGCCGTGCTTTATTCGTTCTAAGAAAATGCTTCTGAACGAACCCCCATTACCATAGACTATCTCTGGAAAATGAACAACCGTGAAGTCGATTCCCTTGTGCCCGCAGTTCTGTTTGAGAAAGTTTTCAGCTTCGACTCGCATCTTGATGTATTCGATCTCGGCGGATCTCGGGAATTCTTCGTTTACAACACGTTCTTCATTGTCTGTGTCAAAAGCAGACACTCCCGAAACATAGATAAGGTGTCGGGTTCTGTTGCAAATTGCGTCAAACAAATTCAGTGTTCCCTTGTAGTTTACTTCTCTTAAGATATTCCGATTCTTCGTCGCTTCTGGTGTGATAGCAGCAAGGTGAAAAACCGTGTCAAAGACCTAATCGCCCCCAAATTTCAAGCTGGTTCGATCAGTAAGATCGCCAATAGTGATCCTTGAATTTGAGTGGGGTCCATCAGAGTCGCCCTTTCTAGCAGTATCGTTGGCGGTTGGTGGATATTGTTGAAGGATTTTCTGCTGCCTGACCAAGGAAGTAATGCTGATATGATTACTTGGATCTTTGTTGTTCATTTCTGACAGCTGTTCAACGAGTCTGGAGCCGATAAAGCCTGTAGCTTCAGTTACCAACACATTAGATGTCCCTAGGCTTGAACGAGGCGAAGTCATATTATCTCAAATGCACTCGTTCTATAGCGGCAGTCTCAATATATTCTACTCACCCAAAATAGCTTTGTATTGCACAGGCAACACACTTCAGACACATGTCTGGACGATAGTTGGAGAATCGTGAACTGGGAGTTGACTTCCTCCTAAATGTTTCGGCGATAACCCAATGTAAGTCCACTTGTTGCATCCACCACCTCCTGTTCTGACAGCACTATCGAAAATCCATCCAGCGTCCCGCGATGCATAGTCAAGCCAGCTATGGTTCATTATCGCATCAACTGATTCGTAGTCTGAATCTTCTTTGTAAAGATCAACCGTTGAGTAATAGTCGTCGTACACCTACGGAGCATAGCTTGAAGATCTATCATGGATGAACTTTACAAAGGCATCAAGCGAGTTGAGTACTTGTGAGTCTAGCCGCGCGGGGGTTTCTGAGAGCTTCACTTTAGCCGAGAATAGACCGGCTGATAAGCTGAAGCAAAGAAGGTAACACGGCGATTAACAGACTCACGACAAAAGTTAAAGAATAGCGGGCCAATATTGTGCAATGTGCGTCAAAGGGCGGGAGTTGTAATCGGAGGAATAATCTTCCTCTGCATTGGGTCTCTAGAATTGATATTGCTACTGACAACGCCTGACCCCAAAGTTTCACACGTGCTCGCTGGTCCAAGCGAAGAGCAGGAAGGAGAAACACCTGCAGCTCCGGATGAACCGTCGATAGAATTTGAGCCAGAATATGAGCTAGTTGAAGGAAATTATACCAATCAAGAACTCGGATTCAGCTTTACACTCCCCGCCGGCATTGAGGGCTTTCTAACTGAAACAGATGAAGTTGCGGACAAGTACATTACCATCCAAATACATCCAGAGTTTGATTCAACACAGGCATCATGCTGTCCGTCAATAGATACAAGCCCGGTGGTCATGTTGTTGGAGAGTGGTCCGCTCAACGAATCATTATTGTCGACGCCAGTTCCATTCACCGGTGATATTTATGCGGCCTTTCAAGGATATAACATGAGAATGGAGATCGTACACATTGGTGAATCAACAGAAGTATTAGTATCAGGGCTGAGATCGGACAGAAATGACTTGCCCTCTTCTCCCGAAGAACCTGTGACGCGCGTTGGCAAGTTTTATTACATGAATACTGATAATAGGTTTTTCAGTTACGGGTTATGGGCATCTCAAGGGAATTATCAGAAGTATATAGGCGAATTTGAAGCATCGGCAGACAGCATCTCTGTTAATGATGTTAAAGCAGTGAACTTGGACAAGTTGTTCGACCATTATTCGACTCAAGAATCGGACGTTGAGCTGCAAGATGGTTCGATCGTACATACTGAAGTAATAAGCTCTTCAGTCGTAGAATCCCTTGAGATCGATGAAAACTCTAGTACCATTAACATAACTATCAACGAGACATCTGACATCGGGTTCTTAATCATGAATACTAGCAATGTCATAGCGCGACCACATGTTATTACAATAGATGGAGGACAACAGATTGAAAGCACTACCCTGAGCAACGAACGCGGCGAGTATGTGCTCGCATACTATTATAACAAGGAAGGTAGCCATGAGCTTGTTATTAGAGGTAGTGCCGTATTGTCGGAATTTAGCTCTTTAGTAGCTGTCCTCTTGGCATCAACTTCGGCCCTAATTGGCATAATAATAGTAGCCAGAACGAGAAATTGGCAGACTCGATTATGAAAAGAAATCGTTGTTAGATTCATCTGAATTCAACGGACATAGTCGGGGGAATAAAATAGCCATGGTAGAATCTTCCATCACATGTATCTGCGATTTAGATAGAACCTGTCCTCACCAGAGTCGCAGCAGGTTCTATCTAACAGGCAGTTACGCTTGCCCCGAAATCTTCTGTTCCTAACCGCATTTCTCCCCTAACCTACAACTAAATAATCAGACATCGTTCCTCCCATTCTCAATGGAATTTCTACCCTTCATCCATTCAATTTGGGGCTGCGTACCAGAGCTGGCTAACGACTGCCGAGTTGATTAAACGACGCGGAAATAGTGAAAACACTCAAGCCGAGTTCACGGACACGAAAAGCTAACTAAAAATGCGTTGATACTATTAGGTTCAAGCTGCACTTGATTGTGCGATGTACATGACCATGCGTTAAGCAGTAAAACCTATACGTCATTTCGTGGCAGGTCCTGCGATACTGTTCGACAACGCCAACAACCAATATGGGAATTGCAACAAATCAAGATCCGCTCAGAGCGATGAAATAGGGCTGATGACGGTAATAACATGAGCACATCTCCAAGAAACAGCAATCTTGTTATTTCTTTGACATAATGACGTCTATATACTTCCAACAGCTAGCGCATCTATGACCGTGGAAGGCGTTAGCCAAGAGTCAAAAGGCTACCCTACACACCGGCATTTTCTTTATGCAGACTACTCGCCACTGGACGACAACAGGAACGTAATAGAGATGCTTAAGGAATTTGTATCGCTCGCTGGCAGGCTAATACAACTTCAGACCAACAATGAGAAGTTGGCTTCCACACTACATTCTTCGGATTCTTTACGCCAGGATGTCATGTCTGCAATTGAGCAGATTAGGACAAGTACTGCGGGTGCTATGGCCTGGTTTTATGACGAACACCGCGACGTTCTGGCTACCGAATTACATACGGCATCTGCAGCTTTGCTAAATGATGCAAGGAAGACCATATCTGAGCTGCTCGGTAGCACTGAAGGTGGCTTTGATGAACAGCACAAAAAATACCGGGGCAATATCTTGTCACGAATAAGTGATAACCACATCGCTGCGGCCAGTTTGATGCAGCACTGGTTGTCGGGGGGATACAAGAACTTCCCAATTTCGATGCTCTCAAGCCTGTCCACAGAAATTGCCGTATGTATCGAACCTACCAGCTCTCCCAAGACATATACTGTTTACCGAGATACGTCGAGCAACGCGCAAGGAACAAAGGACGCGGGTCAAAAGAGAGAAAAGAATCCCTTGCGTTTGAACTACAAATTACGGATAGATACTTCAGAAGTAGAGTTCTGGCATTCTAGTAGAAAAATCTTTGAATTTGGGATAAAAGAACTAATGCTTCCAATTGGGATGAAAGCCCCCATTTCAGAGAAATTCAAACAAGCCTTTAGGTTTGGTTCTAGTAAAGTTAACGGTCCTGTCAAAGAGCCCGAATTCGTCAAGGTGGACGACTACTATCTTTTATCTACCAAACTAGATGGAGAGAAGACTCTATCGATAAAGCTTGTACCTGATGTCGCCAAAGCTGAAACCGACATCATCGAGATTATTTATAATGTTAGCGATCTTCCGAATTCGTACTTACAGCCTGCAAATTCCGATGCTCTTCCTGCAGGAACTCGTCCAATGATAAATTACACATCAAAGGAGAATAGCCAATATGTGGAGGGAACAGACTTGCTTCAAATCAAAGAAATCGTACAGGCGTCAGACCTGTCTAAGATCGGGTTTCTTGGAACAGCAATTCTGGAAAAGCTGAGGATTTTGCAGGATCCAAGCTTCATCTATTCTAGAGGCAGACTGGAGTTGCTAAAAGCAGACGAGAAGCATATCCTATTATCGGACGGAATCATGAAAGTCGAATTCAGACTTCTTTTTGAGCTGCTGAATTCCATAGCATCGTCTTTCACTCCATTTGTAAAAAGATTAAAGGAAAAGACCCCTGTGAGGGGAGAATTGATATTACGAGAAGAAGTGGAAAAAGGCCAGAGGAAAGAATATACTGTTAAACTGGATGATCTTAAATCTCAGTTACTAGCTACGCACTACTGCGGTAAGACAGTTTCGGATATTTTGCAATTATAGCTATTCATCGCCTAGACTAGATAAGGCTAGAAAATTAGGGATGACAATCTAGATGAGACATCGACGTGGTATTACACTTTAAGCTACAAGATACTGGAATTAGATGTGGAAATACCGAGGCCACACTGACAGGCGAAGCATATGGCGGAACTGGAGTAGTGGGCAGCGACAGCGTGTCCTCCAGCTCCGCGAACATCAATCCGGTGATAATTGGGGTTGAGGCACTATTCAAGAAAAAAGTATATTGAGCTTAATAATACTACTAACCTGTTGCAGACGGCGGGAAGCTGCTTTTTAGGATAGAATCACGTAGGAACTTCAATAAATGCCAGTATTCATACGATGTAAAAAGTGTGCAAGCGAACAGCAATCGCAGTCTATCCAGATGACTAGCCAACAAACATTTGAAGCGATGAAGGACAAAATGGAAGTCAAGAATGAGACATGTAAGAACTGTGGTACGGATATTGAAGTTAATAGCAAAACCGCATATTGGAGTAATTAGCTGCTGCAACTATGACTAAGTGTTATCCGGACGCCAGCCCTTGCCATTGCATTTTAAGCACTTTGGAATTACTGAGGTGAACGTATTGGCATATACTGATAGACCTTTTTCGAATCTATGCATACCGCCCCCAAGACAGTCCGAGCACAGCCTTGCCATTTTCTATCTTTGACAATGCCCAGTTAAGCCTTTTCTCATTTTCTGCTATGTCTATGAAAATGCGAGATGTCAGATATCGCGCAAGTAGCTAAAGGCTCAAAGAGCCATGCAAGCGATGGTCATTAACTACCTAATAGTGGCTCTCTTCTACTGCAACAAATGCATATCAATTGTATAGCTTCATTGTCGGACACCGGCATTATGACGCCAAAACTAGAAGAGCCGCATCTTGAGCAGGTCTTTCGTTCTTCGTGGGGTTCAAGTAGCGTCAATGACAAGATCCTCCTGTTTGACTCTGCAACCTACCAATAAAAGGGGGAAAAGCTACAAATGTCATATGGTCTTTGTTGACTACCTTTGTGATGTAAAACGACCGATATTATCATTATTATAGTCTTGAAAACCATTGTCTGTGCTGCGCAGGAGATTGGTTGAAACTTGTGCGTCACTTCCAGAGCGATGAAAGATGGCCTGTGTTAATACTGATAACTCTCCGCGACATAGACTCGTCTACGGTCATAACCAACGATAAGTTGACAAAGCCGGAGGAGGCCACCTTGATTCTGAGATGTACAAGATCATTCTCTAAGTCGTGAACCTTCTCGTCATTTCATGACAGGCCCCTCGCTGTATGCTTGTTCGCTTCTTCCGTTGCTTTTTTATCAAGAGCAAGGTCACAGGTGTAACACCTGCTCGATCCCAGTTATCTGACCGCCAGTACCATTTTTTGGGTTGGTTGCTAATGACCAACGAAATGGTTTTAGTTATGGAATCACAACAACATCTAGTTACCTATAGTTGGCAAAGGAAAATTACTTTCTTGGACTTGAACAGCCTGATTCTGTATTGTTTCATCACGGACTAGAGTGGCTGATTCAAAATGCAAAGAAGGCTCCGTTTTCATCATCGGCAGGGTGGGTCGCGGTAAATTCTAGGGAGAGCATAAGCAATATAGCAAAGCATTACGGATTTGGGAGATTTGCCTTATTTCATAAACCAAATGTAACTCGAACTATCATCGAAGATTGTCTTATTGAACTTGTTACAAAGTTTTCAATTCCAAAAGACGGTCTAGACAGACCCCTCTTGGTTTTTCATCCTACAGTTGACTTCCTGAAGGCTCTTGAAGGCATAAATAATGTCCACAAGATCTTGGTTATTCCTTGGCTTGCGCAAGAAGTCGATGAGTGGGCGAAAAGGAATTTTGCAAAGGACCTAGACAACTTAGATCTCCCATCAATCTATGTTGATGAAGTAGCAATAACTGCCTTTAAGCACCTTAGATTTGCATTCACCGAATCACCCCAGGCGACTCCCGTTCTGCATCGAAACGCGATATGCCAGACGCTCCAGATACTGATCGAAAATGGCATAAGATTCGAACCACAGGCGTTACAGTCTGCACTGGTTCAAAAATGTGGATTGGGCCCGGTATCGGCAAAGCAAATAGGAGAACTTGCAGAAATATTTCTATCGAGCAAAATACCCTCCAGATATGATGGCCGCGGACCTTGGGAGGGAGACATAATCAAGCTATGGAAAATCGAAGCAGCCAAGGCAGATACGAAATGATGTACCTGGCGGTTCTCGGCTATTCCATCTACTGAGAATAAAACTGTATAGGGATCAAGCAAAGTAACCCACTAAAAAAGGAAGCCACTTTCCCTTTCTGCCTTCAATTCATTCGTTAGAGGATTGCCGCCATCAAAAGAAAAAGATGAGAAAAGCGGGTGCGCATTTACTGCTCTATTTCCGACGTCTTCATTGGGCCAGCTATGGCATCCATGTGTTGATAGACCGTAAGGAATTTTAGACCTTTGGCTGTCGTCTTGTATTTATTCTCGCCCTCTTCATATTCGAGTAAGCCATTTTCGGTCAGAACTGAAAGATATTCTTTGAGCTGCGCATAGGATAGGAAAGCTGAATACATTATCCTAGTCTTGCTCGTGCCGCCATTTGCTGATTCCAAGATCTGCGATGTGATGTCTGTCCGGCTTCGGTATTTCATATTTCTCTGTCATACATTTCTAGGATTTAATACTATATAACATGCCTGATGTGAAGTTATAGAAGATTGTACTCGCGACGAAATGAAATCGTTAGTCGACTATAGACAGACGAATATTAGCCAACAGCTGCTTATTATTACTACCGGATGCAAAAAATGATGATTTACGGCTGCAAGGTATGCCGTGAGATCTTTTTCTTCAAACCGGAGAGGGATGACCACGTTTGGGACACAGGCCATGCTGTATTTTATGAATTGGATTTAGAGACACCGAGTCATTTCATAGCATGAAGGAAGAGTGTGCTCATCTATTGAACATTTGCTTTTTTCCATGCTCAAGCACACTACCCCATTAATCAGTCGCTATCCGCACAAATTCAGAAACTTGCTTGCCTTTCTCTTGAGAGAGTGCTGATATTCCGCCAAGCAAACTTTAAGCTACCATGCCTTTCTCCGCAAGTACTTGAGCAACTCTCAACTCTCAAGAGTATTTCCTATCATACAAACGAGCAATGACTTCCCATTAACTCCTCCAAATGCGTTATCCGGTTCCTTTGTTCTCTGATCCTTCTTTTTGTCGGTCAAGAACGAAGTCTTAGTGTAACGTCTTGTACGCATCGTAAGATGGCGGGGGTCATCGTGTCAGCGATGGAGGATGTCCTGAGATGAGCTTTGGACCGAACTATACCAAGTCGCAAAAGTTCCCTAACAGCCATTTCCAGCGATGTGACTAACTCTGCCGGTTCCTTCTGCTCAATAATTAGTCATATGTCGATGTTTTGCTGAATAGACGCGCGCAATGATTGTTAGAAAACTTTGGCGACTTGGTATAGCTGATTAGTTTGTCGATACAGCTATGTGTATAGTTGCTTCCAAAGCAGGAAATGAGCTAGTACCCAGCTCTTTTCATTTTAGAGCCACACTTCGGACAAAATGATTCTCTATGTTTAACCCCGCAGCTCATGCAATAATAGTTCACTCCACCGGAAAATCCGTCAGGACCAGGGCTCATGAACCCAACATGACCATCATTCGGGCCCATCCTTCTCAACAACCTTCTGCGTTGGTAGTAACTCAATCCGATAAAGACTCCGAAGATAGCTATGAGATTTACTGGAAAGGGAAGTAGTATTGAGAGCGCGAGACTAATTACAAGGGATATGCCTATCCACGCTAATTGGACTTTGAGAAAGTACCTCGTAGTTGGATCCATCGAGTATGCAGTCATATCGATAGTAGAGTAAAAGGCTATTGTTCTGTAGCTCCATACGACATACGGAAATATTATCCGTTTACCACCAGCGAAATAACAAAACCTGCTGCGGTTGAGATTAATCCCAAAATCAATCTATTCTTTGGCATCTTTCTGTCATCATTTCTAAGAACAAAGTACATGATCAATCCTCCAATAATACCCAAGAATATGGGCAAAAAATACCAGGTTTTACTTATTCTACTTTGCAGACATCGTATCATCTGACATTATTTGTTATCAAATGACGACTTATTTAAAGGATATTTCTACGCAAGTTATCTGGCGCGTTTTCCTCATCTATACATAAAAACAGACCATTCAGCCGAATTAGCAGAACCGTCATTTCATGGCAGGCCCTGGGTATGTATCTGGGTGCAGTTCAACATGTCTTGATTAAGAAGAAAAAAGAAAGCGAAAGGAGACATGCCGGTCCGCAATCTATCAAGGTTACTTGCGTCTCTAATGTGCTGAACCACATGGATCTGCCTGCTTTATTCCACACTTTGGCATCTCGTCTGCTGATCCTGTATCGTCGTCGCCTACCGGCCAATCATTTTCAAGGTCGTCATTCAAGTCTTGATTGAGGTCGAACGGGTTTTCTACGTTGAAGGCGTATGGTGAGTAATTAGACAACCCGTCAGACGCTGTCAGGGAAATTATTTGCTACCGCAAGGAATCTGATAAAAGCATGTGCCAGATTGCGGCGTTCAAGCTGTTCAATCTTTGCTATTTGCTCGTCTGTCATGCGGAAGCACTTTCCCAGGATTGTTGCTACCAACCTGTCCGTGTCTTCAAAATACTTTTTTGTTGATTTGTGGTTAAGAGCATTCAGCTTTCTATCCCTCTCTTCACCCATTGTCATGATCACTCTGATCTCATCAGCTGTAAGAGCGTCATAGACAACATATTCTCTGCCGTTATGATGGAATGTTATGTGCTCCACGGTTAAACTTGTGCTGTGGCATTTGCTTATTAGCTTTCAGTCCTGAAGCCTGCTCACTAGCTATAGACCTGTAGTTCCGCAAATGGAGGGCTTCCTGCTTTGCACGTAGATGCGCTACGGCCTTTAACCTCTAAACAGAATCCATCCAACTTCACAAAATAAGCGATTTTGTGAATCATCAGCTCAATCCCCGGAGGTTGGCTGATTTTCTTTTCTGCCTTCATGAATGCTTAAGGAGCTAAATTTCGTCAACAATTAGCACATGGGCGATAAGCAATTCTCGCACAGGAATTTGCTGCATCTCTGGAACGCCTCGTAGCTTCATCGCTAACATCTGGCTAATGGCCTCATTTACAGCCGTAGGGTAGCCAATCCAAAACCTATACCTACGGCGAAAAATGTGGATCCCAAAGTTAGGAGATGCTTGCAATCAGTTGAACTATTAACCTATCTACCGTGCAGAGCCTTTCTTCCATTTGCGCTATGGTTGTTCCTACTGTTCTCGGTTTTCGTCATGTTCGCTTACAAGAAGCTGGAAGTAATGCGGCCCTACATGTAGCTTGGTGATGCAAATCGTAATGCGCAGGATCGACTCCGGCTGCCACAAGAGTAAACCCTATTATGAAAATCCTTCGAGAGGTCGGTAGTGCGACTGAGGTCACAAGCTGGCTAATTTTGTGACTTTGGATCCTAAAACCACACTACTGATGTTGCCAGCTGAAAGGAAAATGCCTTGTATTAGAAACGTTAGGTATTGCCGACAGCACTGTGATCTATTCTGGTTCTGGGTAAAGAGAACTTTATCGAAGTACCGCCTTTGTAGCTTTCCTCCACCCATATTTTTCCTCCGTGTGCTTCAATGATCCCTTTGCAGATTACCAGGCCCAAGCCGGTTCCACCATGCTTTCTGGTTGAGCTTGTATCAATCTGATAGAACTTTTGGAACAGTTTGTCGACCCTGTCTGGTGGGATGCCCTGCCCGTTGTCTTCGACGGAAAAGATTACTTTGGAGTCTTCACCCTGTTCTGCCTTTACAGTTATCCTTCCACCTTGTGAGGGCACAAAATCTGCCGAGTTTTCGATCAAGTTAGAAAAGACTTGATCAATCCGCTTAGGATCACAAAAAACCGTACCCGAAGTATTTATTCTAGCCCTAACATTTATCTGTTTGTCTGCTAGGATGGGGCTGAGATCTGATATATTTCTTTTAACAAGCTCTGAAATCTCTGTTTCGTATTTTAAGAAAGTCATCTTTTCCATATGAAGCTTGTATACAGAAAGCACATCTTGCACAAGAGTCTCGAGCTTCTCGCAGCTCCTTGAGATGGTCCGTATGGCCTTTTTTTGTTTGTCATTAAGATCGCCAAAGAGACTCGGCTGTTGAAGCAGCATTTCGCTATAGCCCTTGATTGGTACAAGAGGAGTCTTTAGTTCATGACTTACCATTGAAATAAACTCCTCTTTTGCCTTCTCCGCCTGTTTCATCTCTTCAAGAGCAGCTTGCGACATTTTTTTCTTCTCGAACAGCTGCGTGTTCAGGGCTTGAAGCTGGTCTGCGAGCCTCTGGACAGAATCAAAAGAATTACGCATATAGATACCAAACACAACGGTGATTCCTGCTGTAATCAGGCCCATACTCAGCGTCTGGCTTCTGATTGAATTTACAGGTGCTAAGGCTTGTTCGTATGGCTCAAAGGACATTACCACCCATGTGGTAGACAGGACCTTAACAGGGTGATACGCGATAAGTGTCTTTATACCATTGACGTCCTCGATAAAGTACCCACCTTCTCCAGCCACTGCCTTATCAAAAGCGACTAGGGGACGGTAACTATCCATTTCTAACGCTAATTGTCTATCGGATTCTGCAACAGGTATTCCATGCTGGTCGGCCAAGACATAATGGGTATTTAGAGTTTGTATCTCGCTAAGTGTAGCTTCAATCACTGATAGGTTAAGCGCTCCAACCCAGATTGCTTTCAATTTGCCGTCACTGTCATAGATGGGGGTTGCAATCGACGCGACATTCATACCCGGTTCTTGGGAGCGTATGACTCCACCTAGGTACTGTGAACGATTATTGATTACACCTTGATAATAGTCATGAAAGCTAAGATTATTACTAGTTAAATTCTTCTGAGCCGAGTACGGCTCCACCACATATACATCGCCGTTGGGGAGGAGAAGGCCAATAGTTACAAATTTATCGTACTGCTCGAGGATGGAGCGGCTGACCTGTCTCGTTTTCATTCCCTCGTTCTCGGAAACTCCATGCAACGATGGATGGATTCGTTCCGAGTAGATATTCTCTTTTGTTGAATCAAGACCTGCCGTAATCCTAAGAATGGTGGCCGCGTCGTTCAGACTGAGCATTGATCTTGATGCAAGGATGTCTGCTTCACTAATTTTCGCGCCTATCATCTGCTTCTCTGCTTGTAGAGCTTGATACTCTCCAAAGTATGTCACGCTCGCACCGGCAGCAATAGTAGTAATGGCAATGAGCGCCTGTAGCTTCTTGTTTGTTTTCAACAGGGATCACCACGGTTCGATAAAATACGTACGGCTTGCTAGACGTACATTACTGAGATACATCGATGATCTTCTTGATATCCGCGTGGGTGCTTCTTAGCCTCGTTAGTTGCTCTAATAGCGCTGCTAGCTGGTTATGGTCTGGATTCCAAGTCTTGAGATGTTTGATGTCCACATTGATACGTGATAATTGCTCATACACCTTCTTATCCTCAATTATGTTTACCAAATCTTGAATCGCAAAGGGCTTTGGCAGCAGCTCGACAACCATTCGAAGTTCCCTCAGAGCTTCAGCAAGTGTATCTGCAACATGTGCAGACGCGAATATTAATCTCTGATCAGGTTTCAACTCCAGAATTCGCTTCGCTGCCTCCAAGCCGTCCATTACAGGCATGCTGTAATCGAGAACGACGACATCAAACATCTTTTTTGAGTCGCCTTTCGATCTTTTCAATGCTGCTTTATATGTGGTAAGACAATCCTTGCCATTCTTTGTGAGCATTACCTCATGGCCTCTTGCGCCGAGCGCAACCATGTAAAGCTCACCAGTGTTATCATCATCTTCTGCAATCAATATCTTCACAAACGGCATCACCTTGACTAGAGCCCTGATGGATAATAACGTCAAGATGTAATAATCACCTACACTACACCTAAACATTAAATTGGAAAATATCTTTGGGATGATGATGAAACTGGATTGAACGAGGGATATTCTGACGCGTGCGAGAAAATCACTGCTTCAGAAATCCCTTCTTACAGCACATTTAGTAAAGTTAATTCAATGAACAGTTTCAGGTCGACGCGATCATTATCGCCTATTAGTTCTACTAAGATGTCGCTATCATTACTTTTTCGAGCGCTACAGGCGACTTGCTTAGAAGCACTCCAGCTACCATTCCTGTAAATATAATCAAATCGAGCTATCTTTTATAGCTCTTGATTCTCGCAAAGGTGAGTCATAACTCAAGTAACGTGACAGTTGAGCCACCGTTAAATTCTAGACTTGCTCCACCACGCTATTATTCCCTCAATATCATAAATAGCTCTGGGATACCGTCATGGGCAAGAATAATGAGAATACGATGAAGATATAAAAGTACAAAAAGACAGCATTGAAACCCCTTTAAACATTAGTGGAGTTATTCCGGTGCAAAAGGGTTAAAATGACACCAAGCCCGAAAGTTGTTTTGCAACGGCGAGTAGAGCTTGTTATTATGATACTGATTTTGGCCTAGGTTTTTCTTGCACAAGATGTCATGATACTCAAAATCTGGGTCGTTTGATGGCACACCAAGCTGCATCATCTCTCTCCGCCGCCAAATGGCATACACCTATGGGATCCGAAAGTCTTTCGTTGGTCTGGTAGGATGACTCTATATTCTACCAGGATATCAAGACGTGGATGTAGCTATACGTACTACTTGGCTTTATGGGGAAAGTGACGTACACGTTAGATGACCTCCGCTCTCGGCTGCAACACCAAGTTTCTGTCTAAACGCGACCTTGATAATGGGAATTGCATTTTCTTGAGAGTGTTGACTGTCCGGTTGAGGACATTAGGTGACCACATTTACTACACACACAGAATCATTAGAATGGCCTCTGTTAGAACTAGTCTTGCACAAGCAGTATCCACGAAGATCTGAATCAGAACTTATAGAGGTTCTAGAATGTGAAGAATTCTACCGCATTTTGCGTGACAAAAAAATGACTGAGCAAGACAGAATGGCTATTCAGGAGTTCGTATCAGGAGCTTTGACTAATTCTGAATGGGAGGATTTTCAGAAACATTGTTCTGACAACCGACTGAACCCATATGAAGAGATGAGAGAACTAATTTATTCTACTTATGCAAAGATGTTAAGGAATAGTGTCCCGGGCAAGAGAAAAGCTGGCTGATAACTACATAAAGTTCGTTAACATCAGCTTTTGTTGAATTCAAGACAAGATAAAACTAAAGTTGTAGCAATCAGGCTATGCTCTAAAGCATTGAGTCATTTCATGGCAGGCCCAGGTATGCCTGATTTCTTCTTTCCACTACTCTGGCTTGTCAATATCAAAAATTGCCGATTTTCCAGAGGCTCTGTCAAATTTACGTGAATTGCTTAATCTTGGGACGTTACCAAGTGCGAAGATAACTTACTTTGCATTCTGATCGAACTGTATTATTCCAAAAACCTATCCTTCCGTATCTTGGCATATTGCAAACCAACCGACAGTAGGGATTGGCATCCTTGACATCAGTACCTTGCCATCTTTGTCCGGAATCTTCTGCGCGTATTCATGTACTGGAGGAACATCTAATGTTCTTTCCTTAGGATAATATTGAAGTAGAAGCAAGAGAACGCCCTTAAAGATAGCCTAATGCCACCACCACCCTCGTCACCAGAAGGTACCACCCACTTGCCCGAATATACAAGCCGGTGGTCTTCTAGATTTATTCTTGCTGCCATAGTCCAGGGCGCAATTATCACCGGTCTTACGCTGTTTTTCGTAGGAGCGCAGGTAATCATTTCGGGAATCAACATAATCCAGTTTCCATCACTATCCTTTGAAGGACCCGCGAAGTGGTTCTTTCTTGGCTACATATTTTATCCAATTCTGGTTGTTGCAATAGCAGTAACTGCCGTATTCTACAATCATTTGGAAGTTAACATGAATAGAAGGATTAGTGGGATTAGGTCTGTGCTTGCATGGATCCATCTATTTGGAATGAATGTTGGCGGCGCGGCAACTACTATTACGATGATCTTTGCCGGTCTGGCAGGCGCCAGAATCATTGACATAATTCTAAGCGGGGCCAGTGCTCAAGCGATGGAAAATCTCCAACCAAACCTTACAATTATGGAACAGTTTGTATCCCCGATTGCTGCGCTTGCGGGATTGCTCAGCGTAGGAGTACTTTCCGGCGGGCTGGCCTTTGTTACCTCATATTACAAGAAGCACTCTAGCTAGGTATTGTTTGCTAGGGGGATACAGCGATAAAAGGACAGCTGACGATTATGAGTTATAAGCTCTTCCAAGTAAAACCGTCAAAGACTTTGATGATAAAAGTATTAACATTTTGCTGACACCACCGGAAAGTTGCACTTTGTTCTCTATAGAGACTGTTCCTATTTGGCCTTTCTCACGAAGTTAGCGGGCAAGCAACAAACAGGAAAACCGCCTGAGTTAGCAGTATCAACGATAAGGTGCTTCAGAGGTAACAAATAATTAACAGAAATGCTAACGATACTGTCACATTATCTGTCGGATGATGATCTTCCTATACACTTTAGACGTCAGTTTGATTCGCTCGGAGAACAAACCAATTTAAGTTGTATACGAGCAGGGTATACAACCCGCCATTTGACGAGGCAATATAAGAAGAGTGATGGATTAGGGTTGAGTTCTGGACAAATATGCTGATTGAGGCTGCTACCATGAAATTTCTCACTATTAGATGAGAGAAAGTTGACTCCCGATGCTAAGTATCAATTAGGAATCATCTCAGCACAAGATGTCAGCAATATCTTCACTTCACAACAACACGCGGGGCAACTTTACGACAGGCCAGAGCTGGGGCGCATTGAGGAAGGCATGGAAAGGATATCGAATAGCCAAAGTACAAGGAGATAACGTCAGGATGAGAGAATACGCCACCAAGATCAGAAAGATTCAGGGCGAACTTGGCATAAGCGTTGCTTCATTCCCGCACTTAGGCATTGCTTGAATGTGGGCTGTTTTTTTATTTTTGGATTTTCAAATCTGCATTAGATAGCCAATTTTTGGATATGGTATCTTCCGCCGATAACTTTGCTAAATTAAAAAGTGCTATGGCCAAAAGTAAATGAGCATGCAGGCAAGCCAAACTCGGCATTGGAGTTGCCAGGGTCAAATTTACTGCAGGTAGGCATCGGCTCTATGAGCTAATACTAACCTCATGGCTTATTGCTATAATCTGCCTTAATTAGGTTTCAGCCTAATCGTTATCTCAATTCTAAGAAGAGGCCCAATAATCATTTGACAAAGATCTGAGAATTTGTAGTACACTCTTGTCAGAGGATTGCGGTGTCTATAGCCGAGAGCATGATTGGGCCTTTCAAATCTCTGGTACAATTTGTCGTATGACAAGGTTCTGATGTAGTATGAAAATTGAGTGAGAGTGATTTGATTTAACAGGGACATCTAATTACATTTTTTCAGCTAACCTTATTTGATGACAAGCTTAATTTTGTGATCCATATGCTCAATTCGAAGTATTAAAGCCTAAGATTCGATGCCGAATACTAGTTAACAATAGGTCGATAACTGCGCAGGCTCTTCTTAGATGACCACTTTGACTGAATTGCCAATAAGCTATCAATCACGAAGAGCCATACTTTGCAGTTTTTTTACTTCTGTCAGCAGGTCTATGAGTTGAGGATTTGTAACGTTAAAGTCTCTCAGCTCCCTTACCCTCACATTCAGCCTCTCTAATTGCTCGTATAATACTTTATCCTCTACAGAATCAACGAAATACTCAAGATCAAAAGGTTTTTGCAATAGTTCAACTATCTTGTGCAGACTCTTTACTGCCTCTGTTAAGGTCTGTATAGTGTATGCAGATGCAAACATGATCCTTTGGTTGGGGCATAAATCTAATATCGCTTGTGCAGTCTCCAATCCATCTTTCTTTGGCATCTTGTAGTCGAGTACGACAATATCAAATGGCGGGTGAGTCTCGTGGATGAATGATACTATATCCCTTGTATCGAAGCTATCGATAGAAGCGGCACTTGTTGCTAATGAATGATCGCTGGTTGATAAGAGAGAATTCATGTATACCTTGAGACATTCTTCACCATTATCTGTTATTGTGACCTCATGACCTCTTTCCTCTAACACTATTTGATACTGCATCGAAATAGCATATTCATCCTCGGCAATTAGTATCCTCATTGGCCGTAGTAGATTAAGGAATAGTTCCTTGTAATACTGTGTAAGTAGTATTTTGTTCCATACAGCCGAGATGCATTCTTCAATCTACAAGCCGCCCAAAGCTTTATTTCTATTCCTCCTTTGCGCATTGCTCATGTATCGTATCTTAACGCTCAAATACCGTGTTGGTTGCTATAAAAGTAGATGGAGTCGCCGGCAACAAGCAAATTTAGTCAGGAGGAGATAATCTACCTTGACTGGAACAACGCCCTTGACATACTAGAGAAAGCGCACAGCTCGGGCCTCTTTGTCCTGATAATCGGCCCAAAGGGCACCGGCAAGACCACGCTTGTACGCAAATTTGCTTCCCAGATGAAAAAGGATCTCGATTCCGTCAATTTTTCGCTCCGCACAAGAGAGTCGCACCTTGTGGGGTCGAGGACTCTTGACAAGGGCGAGATAAGCTTTGTCGAAGGCGTGCTTGTAAAGTCGATGCGCAGCGGCACAATACTCTACCTTGACGAGCTGAACGCCGCAGAAGCAGACGTGCTGCTCAGGCTCGACGAAGCGCTCGACGACAGAAAGCAGCTCGTGCTCAAGGAAGCGGAAGGGCAGGTTGTAAAAGCGGCCGACGACTGGTTCGTGATAGCAACAATCAACCCGCTGTCGCACGTCGGCACAAAAGAGCTGCCGCCGCAGCTGCTGAGCAGGTTCCCGGTGAGGATGAGGCTTGAATACCCGCCGGAAGAAGTCGAGTTTGACATCGTCCGCCGGCATGTAACAATAGACGAGTCAAAGGTCAAGGACGTAAAGCACGCAATCCAGCTGGCAAAGAACCTGCGCGAAGCGGCGGCAGTCGAAGAACTGTACTACAGCCCGTCGCTGCGCGAAACGATAGCGTTTGCCAAGATGCTCAACACCGGGCTTGCGGGTCGCCGAACCGCCGAAGTCATCTATGCCAACGCGTACGACCAGTGGGGGCAGGTCGAGTACCAGAAGGTAATGGACATGATAACGTCGATCTTTGGCGACAAATAATGGCGAAGATTGCCACCTCCATAATGCGAAACGACGTCCTGCTTGACATTGCAACTTTTCTTGCCAGAAGGTGGTCCGGTCACGCCAAGGCAGTCATCATCTTGATGCCGGACAGGGTCCCGACGGCCAAGCCGGACAAGAACCAGATAGTTCTTCCGCTGCTGAACTACTACCCGGGCACCGACTTTCAGAAATATCGACAGTGGCGCGCCGCCCTATGGTACGAATCAATGAGGATGAAGCACTCTACAAAGGTGCTGAGCTACGAGCACGCCTTTGGCTTTTTGCTCAACACGCTTGAAACAAAGAGGATCGAGATCCTCGGCCTGCGCGAATGGGAGGGGATGGAGAGCGATCTCGTGTTCAATGAAGGCATTTCGTGGATGTCGCGCCAACTGCTCAATTCGATTTACGGCCGGTACAAGATAGCGGAGGCGTTTTCGCAGTACTTCCTCACCGGCTACCTGAAAGGCGAGCTCTTTGGAGGCGAGTTTGAAAAGGTGAATAAAGCTACCAACTATGCAAACGAGATCGTAAAGGAAGCCATAGATGACAACCACAGCACCGAGTGGGTGGAACAGCACATTCCAAAACTGACCAAGATGCTCGAGCTTGACCCACTTGTTTCGATCCCCGTTCTGGCGCCAAGGACAAGGGTCGGCGCGTCGCTCAGCCAAAGCGACCTGCTCAAGCAGGTGGAAAAAGTAGTGAAGATGCGGCACAAAAAAGAAAAAGTGGAGGAAAAGACAAAGGAGATCTACGAAGGCCACGATGTGTTCCGCGAGTTTGAGACCCTTGTCAAGGAGAGCAAAAAGACAGAGAACAAGGGCTACGAATCCTTAGAAGACTTTGGGCTGAGCGTGCCAGACAAGATGGACGTCGACGAGACGCAAATCTACGACATTGATTTGATACGGAAGGTCAAGGCCGCCTTCCGGGACTGGAAAACCGGGTGGGTCGAGCGGCACGAAGAGGCCGGCGACGAGTTTGACGTTGAAAGCTACGTCGAGGCGCTGCCCAAGACATTCCTCAGCGATTTCAAATTGTCGATCAAGACCAAGGTCGCGATACTGCTCGACCATTCAAGCAGCATAGCAGACGTTGAGCTAGAATACAAACAGGCGACGATCGCACTCTGCGAAGCGCTGGACTACCTTGGGATCAAGTTTGCAGTCTATGCGTTCAGCACCGACAAGCGGCAGGTAAAGTGCTGGGTCGTCAAGCCGCCAAACATAAAGTGGTCGGTGGTGTGCTCTCGGCGCCTCGCGCAGATCAGGGCGAGCGGCGGCACGCCCCTAGCAGAGGTCTATGGCCTGCTCGAGCCGGTGCTCAAATCGTTCAAGCCAGACATACTTGTCACGCTGACAGACGGCGAGCCTTCAGACTTTGACGCGGTAAGGACGATGGTGCTCTCGTACAGAAAGATGGGCATCAGGATGGTGGCAATAGGGGTGGGCCGGAACGTCAACGACTCTGTCGGCATAGGCCACAACCTGAAATACCTCAACTACGAAAAGGCGATCGCTGTCAGCAGGCTGCAGGACATCCCCAAAAAGGTGATCAAGCTTCTTAGATCGTAAGGTTGGGATTTTCCTTCTTCACTTTTTCCCAGTCGCTCAGGAACCCGGCAAGCCCCTTGTCAGTCAGTGGATGCGTCAACATCTTGCCCAGTATTTCTGGCGGCAGCGTGACTACGTGGGCGCCGATCTTGCCCGCGTCGATTACATGCAGCGGATGCCGGATGCTTGCAACAAGCACGTTTGTGTCAAACTGGTAGTTCTTGAAAATCTGCACGATTTCCCTGATGACTGCCATACCTTCCTGCCCTGCGTCGTCCAGCCTGCCGATGAACGGGCTAACGTAAGCGGCGCCGGCCTTTGCAGCCAGGATTGCCTGGTTTGCTGAAAATATCAGAGTCACGTTCGTCTGGATGCCTTCCTCTTTTAATTTCTTGACGGCCTTTAGGCCGTCCGGGATCATTGGGATCTTTACCACTACGTTTTGCCCGTACTTTTTTAGCCTGTGGGCCTCCTCGATCATTTCCGCCGTGGTGGTGCCGACGACTTCGAGGCTCACCGGCCCCTTGGCTATTTTTACAATCTGGCGCATGATCTCTGCCGGGTTGCCCTTCTCCTTCGACAATAATGTCGGGTTTGTTGTTATGCCATCTACAAGCCCCATGTCATTGTATTTCTTGATCGATTCAACGTTTGCAGTGTCGAGGAAGATCTTCATTTTCTGCTCCTGCTCCTTGCTTCAAGCACTGCCTTCGCTATTTCTGTTGCGGTCAGGCCGTACTTCTCTAGCAGCGTATCTATCTCTTCGTCGCGGGCAGACTCGCCAAATGTGTCATGCACTCCCACGCGCCTTACAGGAACTGGATGGTGCTCAACCACTACTTCAGATACTGCACCCCCAAGGCCGCCAATAATGTTGTGCTCCTCTGCTGTGACTATGGCGCCTGTCTCCTTAGCACACTTTACGACCAATTGCTTGTCAATCGGCTTTATCGAAAACATGTCGACCACCCTGCAGGAAACGCCGTTCCTGCGGAGCTCCTCAGCCGCTTCGCGTGCCCTTCCGACCATCAGGCCGCAAGCAATTATCGTCGCGTCAGAGCCGTCCTCAAGTACATTGCCCCTGCCAACCTCAAACGACTCTGCGTGGTCGGCGTATATCACTTCGCTTGAGGGCCTTGCAAGGCGCATGTAAAACGGGCCGGGCGTGCGCGCTATTGTCTTTATCAAGTGTTTGACTGCAACGGCGTCCGCCGGAATTATGACCCTCATGTTGGGTATGGCCCTCATACTTGCAAAGTCCTCTAACTGCTGGTGAGTGGCACCGTCGGGCCCTACCGTGAGGCCGCCGTGGGAAACAACCAGCTTGACGTTGAGGCTGGGGTAGCAAATGGTGTTGCGGATCTGGTCGATGCACCTGCCGGGGATGAACGCTGCATAGGTGCTGGCAAACGCAATCTTGCCGGCTATTGAAAGGCCGGCAGCCACCGAGACTAGGTTGGCTTCTGCGATCCCGACGTTGAACATCCGCTCGGGATACTTGTCGCCAAATTTTTTTGTCTTGAGAGAGTCGGTCGTGTCACCTCCTACGCAGACGATGCGGGGGTCGTCCCTTCCAAGCTCCACGAGGGTATCGCCGTAGGTGCCTCTCATGTCCGCGGTTTTTTTCTCGCTACTTAGTAACATGGAGCTCTTCCTCTATTCCAAGCTCATTTGCATATGGAATCAATATATGTTTGCGGGCTTTCATCCAGTCAGGCCTGATGTTGAGTTGCGTCGCGTGGTTGAGAAGCCTTTTTTCTAGCGCAACTGCCGCCTTGTGCCTCAGCTGTATAACCGAGCCGTGTATGTCCCCGCCACCATAAACTGCAGCGCCAGCCACAAAAATCCGGGCGCCGGCATCGTACGACTGCTGGAGCGTTATCGCGTCGATGCCGCCGTCGGCCTCGACGTATCCCTTAAAGCCGTGCTTCCTGAGCTCCTTGTTGAGCGCCACCATCTTTGGCAGCACTTCGGGCATGAATTTCTGGCCCGCAAAGCCGGGGTTGACCGACATGACGATGATGACGTCAAGGTCGTGCAGGCAGTAGTAGAGCCATTTTGGCACATCGGTCCCGGGGTTGATGGCGATGCCGGGGCTGATACCGGCGTCAACAAGTCTTTCCTGAATTTCGCGGAATTCATTTTCTGTGCAAGCTTCGGCGTGCACGGTGATAATGTCGCATCTTGCATCAATGTATTCCTGTATCTGCTCGAGAGGCTTTTCAATCATCAGGTGAGCGTCAAACGGCAGGCTGGTAGTGGGCCTCAATTTCTTGATAGTGTCAGCAAAGAACGTGGTGTTTGGAACGAACCGGCCGTCCATCACGTCCAGGTGGATCATGTCGACTCCTTCCCGCTCAACCTTCCTTATCTTGTCCTCATAATTCTCCCGCTCGCCGGCGATAATGGAGGGCGCGATCAGGCATTCGCTCTCAAGCTCCTCCAACAGCACTTCAGTGTGCCTCTTGGGCGGCGCTTTTCCATGCCACTGAGGGTTGTTTGCCATATGGCGTATGCCATTGCCCTTGATGGTGTTGGCGATTATCATCACAGGCTTGTCGTGCACCTGTGCGGCCTTGTTGAGCGCGTCGACTATTTGTTCGACCCTGTGGCCGTCCACTTCAAATACTTGCCAGTTGAACGCCGCCCACTTGTCCTTTGTCGGGTCAAGTGGCATGATGTCCTCAGTAAAGCCATCCTGCTGGATGCGGTTGCGGTCAAGTATCGCAACCAGATTGTCGAGCTTGAATTTCCCGGCAGCCATCGACGCCTCCCAAATCTGGCCCTCGTTTGACTCGCCGTCACCAATTAAGACGTAGACTTTGTTTCTCTTGTTCTTTTCACTATCGAGCTTTCTGGCAAGCGCTATGCCTATTCCAACTGAAAGCCCAATACCCTCCGAGCCGCCCGAGTACTCGATGCCCGGCACGCTGTGGTGCTTCTGATGCTCAGAGTACCTGACTGGATGACCCTGCAACCGGGATCCCAACTTTCGCAGAGTCTTGATCTCCTCAGGTGGAAAGTAGCCGGCGACTGCAAGCGTCGAATAAAAGCCCGGCGCCGAATGCGCCTTTGAATTGATGAAATAGTCGCGGTCTTCCCAGCCAGGATTTGAAGGGTCGTGCTTCATCTTCCTGAAATACAGGGTGCCCATTATCTCGGCTGCCGAAAACGAAGCGCCGGGGTGGCCCGAGCCGGCCTCTGCGATACCCTGGATGGCCCACATGCGCACGTCCCGGATCTTCCTTTTCAGATCAAGATATCGCATGTTAAAGCCCATGTCTATCATCCCGCGTAAATTGCAAGACAAGAAAAAGCTCTTTGCAGGAAAATAAAAACATAGCTGCGCCCAAGCTTTAAAAGATTGGCAGGAGGATATTACATGTGTCGCTATCGTCGATGTTTCAGCGGCCGCTTCTCATTTACGACGACAAGTGCTACTCGTGCGCCAAGTTTGCCAAAGTAGCGAGCACGCTTTCCCGGGGCTGGATAAGGGTCGCCGGGCACTATTATTCGCAGGAGGCAAAGGAAGCGAAAGAAATGATCTTTCCGCCCGGCTATGACGCGACAAAAATGTTCTGGCTGATCAACAAGAATGGTGCATACGGCGCGCGCTCGGGACTGCTGCCGGTCGTGCGCCAAATCATCGCCGGCATGTTCAGGGGCGGCAAGACCAGCGACATTGCTGCGGCATGTGAATACGACAGCACTTCAATGTCGTGCTACACGCCAACCAACGTATTCAAAAGGCTGGCCGGCCTGCTCAGCCACGGCGCCAGGTTCCCGTTTGAATAGTTTAAAAGTTCCCCGTCTTGTCTTTACGTTATGGTGCAGGTCAAAGTCGAGAAGACCAAGATAGACCAAAAGCAGACTTCGCTTCTGGTGATAGGCGTGTTTGAAGGCGATCAGGACTTTACACAATCAAAAGAGCTCGACCCGGGGGTCTTTGCCTCAATCAAAGAGACCCTGGAGAACAAGGAGTTCAGCGGGAACTTTGGCTCGTCGATCCTTGTCTACACACATGGTAAGGGGCCAATGAAAAAGATAATGCTGCTTGGCCTTGGCAAGAAGGAAAAATTCACGGACGAAAGCGCGCGCATCTGCGCCGGAAAGGCAGCGCAGAAAGCAAAAGAGCTGGGTGCAAAGGAATTTTCGGTTCTGCAATTTTCAAACCTTGACGAGGGGCTGATCGAGGCCATGACTGAGGGAGTGACGCTTGCGCTTTATTCTTTTGACAAGTACAAAGAAGCAAAGGAGCCGGCGACAAGAATCGATGAAGTCGCGATACTGATCAACTCTGATTCTCCAAAATTCCAGTCGATTGCAGACAAGGCCGGCCTCGTAGTAGAGGCAGTGAATTTTGCCCGCGACATTGGCAATCTGCCGCCAAACGACTTCGCGCCGGCCCAGCTCGCAAGCACGGCCCTCTCGCTTGCGCAGGAACACGGCATGAAGGCGCGCGTAATCGACCGCTACGAGCTGGAGAACATGGGGATGGGGGGAATCGTGGCAGTCGGCAAGGGGAGCAACAACCCGCCGAAATTGATAATCCTTGAATACAATGGCAACAGCGACCCGCAGCAGCAAAAGCCGTACCTGCTCGTTGGAAAGGCTGTCACGTTTGACACCGGCGGCATTTCGATAAAGCCCGGAGAAAAGATGGACGAAATGAAATTCGACAAGTGCGGCGGATGCACCGTCCTTGCAGTCATGCGGGCAGTCGCTTCGATGAAGCTGGCAGTCAACGTGGTAGGCATCGTGCCGTCGGTCGAGAACATGCCTTCTTCAACTTCCTACAGGCCGGGAGACATCATCAGGATGTACAACGGCAAGACGGTCGAGGTGCTCAATACCGACGCCGAGGGACGCATGATACTTGCTGACGCAATCGCCTACGGTATAGCCACCTACGGCCCAAAGGCAGTCATTGATTTGGCAACACTCACCGGGGCCGCCATAATCGCGCTAGGCTCAAACGTCGCTGCACTCGTCGGCACAAACAAGCAGCTGACAGACAGGCTGCGCAAGCTTGCCGACAAGACCGGGGAAAAGATGTGGGAGCTTCCGCTCTACGACGAGTTCCACGATCAGATCAAGAGCGCCTACGCGGACATCAAGAACACCGGGGGCAGGCCCGGAGGCGCAATAACAGCTGCAGCATTCCTTTCCAATTTTGCCAACGGCGCGGCGTGGGTGCACATCGACATTGCCGGCACCGCCTGGACGCAGGATGGGACGCATGAAAAGAGCTACAATCCGAAAGGCGCAACAGGCTTTGGCGTTAGGACGCTTGTGAAACTGCTGATGGAGGACGAAAAGCAGCCATCGTGATGCAGCATGCCGGTGTTCCAGCTTAACGCTCTTATTGATGCCCTTGAGGATCAGGGCTTTAGCTGCAGGACAGGCAGCATGGAGCTGGATGTGCACCCTATGAAGCGGCCGTATTTTGAGCGGTGGCTTTCGAACAAGGACGGCTTCCTCAGGGTGGCAAGCGGCAACGTCGATTTTGTTGGCGTAGAGGATGTGATGCGCATGGGGCCTTTCTATAACGTCTACTGCCTTGTGGAGAATGACTTTATCGTAGACACTGACGACAACGCCCACAAGCTGCTTGACGCCGCGCCTTACTTTCAGCTGCATAACGGCAAGGTTGCAAGCATGGGATGGAGTGGCGGCGTGATTGCAAACGTGCTCGCAAAAGATATGGCCTTGTCGGAGGAATTTGCGCGCAACATCATGAAGGAAGCAGTGAAAGGAATAACAGTCAAGGCGGCCAACTATTGCTGCATCATTGAAACCCGGGCGTGGGAGCCGGCCGGGCTTGCGTCAGCTTTCAAGACAATAGACAGGATAGCGCACAATGTCAGGCGTCTGGTGAAGACGATACACCTTGGAGAATATGTGGATAAGTAAGATGCCAGCACTGCTGCTTCCCGACCGCTCACGCAGATCAGTAACACAGCAGCGACGACAGGTTTGACTTCCGGGTTCGGAATGGGACCGGGTCGCACCCTGCCGCTATGACCGGCTTACCCTGACATTTGCCAGAGGGCTAATTTAACTTTGCTCCCCACATGACCGATGACTTCAAAAGGGCAGCCATTATAGTTACGGCGTGTTTGGAAAGGCGAAATGCAAGGTCTGCGGAGACAAGGTGAGGCTTACGCTAAAGCATTTTTCAGACAAGCACAAGGAGCTCTATGATGCTGAAGTGGCCGGCAAGTTAAAGATGTCTGACTTTATGAGAAAATACTTTACCGATTAGCTTGCCAGGTTCAAGGGCATAGCTATATAACGCATTATTGTAAAAATTACATGTAATTGGGCAATTCTGAAGCAGAAAATACGCATCGGGTCGCGGTACTCGACGAGGAGCTGTGCCAGCCAAGGAAATGCGGGCTGGAGTGTATCATCTACTGCCCAGTGAACAAGACCGGCGGCGCGTGCATTGTGCAGCGGCCGGAGGACAACAAGGCACTCATTTCCGAGGACCTGTGCACGGGCTGCGGCATCTGCATAAAAAAGTGCCCCTTTGACGCGATAGTGATTGTCAACCTTGCAAAAGAGCTTTCCACGGACAAGGTCCACCAATACGGCATCAATTCCTTCCGGTTCTACAGGCTGCCGATCCCGAAAAAGGGCGCAGTTGTCGGCCTTGTCGGGAGGAACGGCATGGGCAAGTCTACCATAGTCAACATCCTGTCTGGCAACATGAAGCCCAACCTCGGCAAGTACGAGCAGGACGTTTCGTGGGACGAAATTTTAAAGTATTTTCAGGGCACCGAGCTGAAATCACACTTTGACAAGATAGCGAACGGCACGATGCGCGCCAGCATCAAGCCGCAACTGGTCTACCTTATCCCAAAGGCCTTCAAGGGGACGCCAAAAGAGCTCTTGAAGAAATATGACGAGCGCAAGGTCGCTGAAAAATTAGTGCAGCAATTGGGTCTGCAGAACATTCTGGACCGCGACATTGCGCAACTGAGCGGCGGCGAATTGCAAAGGCTTGCAGTTGCAGTCGCGGCCGCAAAGGACGCCGAATACTACTTTTTCGACGAGCCGTCCTCCTATAACGACGTCTACCAGCGCCTCGCAGTCGCCAAGGTGCTAAGAGATTTGGCAGAGGAGGGCAAGAGCGTGATGGTAGTAGAACACGACATGACGCTTCTCGACTATCTTTCAGATTACATCCACCTCATTTACGGCGAGCCGGGGGCGTACGGCATCGTCTCAACCCTCCAGAGCACAAAGGTGGGCATCAACAACTTCCTTGAAGGGTTCCTGCCTGCTGAAAACGTGCGCTTCCGCGACAAGGCTTTCAAGTTCGATATCGCCGCGATAAACGAAGACGTCATTCTGGACATACCAACTGCCAGCTACTCTGACCTGAGAAAGTCGTTCCCGTCGTTCAAGCTTGAAATCATGGCCGGCAAGGTGAGGAAGGGCGAAATAGTCGGGATCGTGGGCGCAAACGCGCTCGGCAAGACGACGTTCATGCGCATGCTGGCCGGCGTCGACAAGCCAGACTCCGGCACGATAGACGTCGGAGCTAGGATATCGTACAAGCCGCAATATTTGAATCAGGAATATGACGGCGACGTGCGATCCCTGATGTATGCCGCTTACCAGAGTCCGATAGAGGGCTCTTCGGTGGAGGAGCAGATCATAATCCCCATGGGCGTCAAGAAGCTGTATGAAAAGAGCGTGAAGAACCTGAGCGGGGGCGAGCTGCAAAAGGTCGCAGTAGCTGCGTCGCTCCTGCGCGAAGCAGACATTTACGCGCTGGACGAGCCGTCTGCTTTTCTGGACGCAGAGGATAGGATAGCCGTCGCAAAGTTCCTCCAGCGCTTTGTAAGGGCGCAGGGCAAGTCTGCAATCATTATCGACCACGACATGCAGCTGATCGACCTTGTAGCAGATACGATGGTGATTTTTGAGGGGCAGCCGGGCCTGCAAGGCTTTGCAACCGCGCCCATGAGAAAGGAAGAAGGCATGAATCGCTTCCTCAAGGCACTTTCAATTACGTACCGGCGCGACGAAACGACGGGCAGGCCGCGCGTCAACAAGGAAGCCGGTAGGCTCGACCGCGAGCAGAAACAATCGGGTAACTATTACTACGTGAAGAATTCCTAATGCCACACATGCTAAAACAGGTTCTTGGCAGCATTCTGACTCCAGAAGAAACCGCGCAGGTCTATTCCGCGTTTGACCAGATAGGCGACATTGTGATTATCAAGATCCCGGATGACCTAATGTCGAAAAAGAAGCTGATAGCCGACGCAATAATGGCCAACGTCAAGACAGCCAAGGCGGTTTTTGCGCAAGTCTCGCCCGTGAGAGGCGATTTCAGGGTCCGAGACCTGGAGTTCATTGCAGGCGAAAACAGGACGACCACGGAATACAAGGAGCATGCCTGCCGGTTCAAAGTCGATGTTGCAAGGACGTATTTCTCGCCCCGCCTGTCCACCGAAAGGCTCAGGATCGCCCGCATGGTGGGCGACAGCGAAACGATCGTCAACATGTTTGCCGGCGTGGGCACATACTCCGTCGTGATAGCAAAGGCAAACAAGACCTGTAGGGTCTACAGCATCGACTCGAATGCCGCTGCAAGCGAGCTCGACAGGGTCAATGCGAAACTTAACAAGGTGCAGGACAGGGTCGTCTCGATATGCGGCAATGCCGCAGAAGTGATAAAAGGTCAGCTTGCAGAGCATGCCGACCGTGTTCTTATGCCGCTGCCGGAAAAGGCCAAAGAGTTTGTCGATTCAGCGGTGCTTGCGCTGAAGGAAAAAGGCATCGTGCATTATTTTGCCCACCTCAAGGCAGACAGCAAAAGGACAGGCCAAGAGCTCGGCCTGCATGACGCACACGCCGCTTTTGCAAAATATGATCATCAAGTTCTAGGGGTCAGGGTGGTCAGGGAAGTTGGCCCAAGAATATATCAGATCGTGGCCGACGTTTCAGTCAGGCGCTAGGCCTTTTCTTCTTCCCTTGGCGCGGTGAGCATCGTATATCCAATCCACCCAAGCACGGTCAGGAGGACCGCCACTGCGCCTAGGACGGTGAACTGCAGCACCAGCATTCCCCACTTGCTGCCGAGCAGAAAGTAAGCGTAGGCAATGAACGCAAGAATGGAAATGACAAGGAGGGCTGCACCTGTTCCCCTGCTCCCCTTTCTTTTAACGTTCATAGCGGAAAGGCTCCTGCAGCATCTTAATAATCTTTTTAGCTCAATTCCAGCGCCATGAGATAGGCGTCCTCGCCATCCCTGTAATACGAACGCAATCTGGATTTTATCTCAAAGTTCAGCCTCTCGTACATCTTGATTGCGCCGGTGTTGCTGACCCTCACTTCAAGGTAGATCTCGTCGCTCTTCCTGTGCATCACGCCATTGATGCCTTCAAGCATCAGAGCCTTGCCCAGGCCCTTGTTCCTGTGTTCCTCTAGCACGGCCACGGAAACGACGTGCCCTTTCTTGACAAAGCCCAGCTTGCGGAAGTTGGAGAACCCAAACTCGATCTTGCACATGATGTAGCCGATTGCTTTGCCGCCCAGCTCTGCGACGATAAATGCTTCTGGCAGCTCGCGCAGTATAGATTCGAAAAAGTAGTCAGAGTAGTGTTCTGGCAGCGCGGCCAGGTTGATGTCGATAACCGCCGTAAGGTCGCTCTCGTCGCAGCGGCGTACAACATAGTCGCCCACTTTTCGCAGAGCAGTTTGCAAAGCAACAACTAAAGACAGAAACACACTATTTAACCTTAAGGGTCTCTGCAGGGACAATATTTTAATTGCGTTGGCAATCAAGAGATGTTTGGTGGCAACTTCTTTCCTCAACGGCGACTATTCGTGCGTGCTTCCGATAGTCTCGTCGTTTTTTACGGTAAAGAACTTCCAGCGGAACACTAGGGAGGACTATGTCCAGTTTCTGATAGCCGACTCTGAAGTCAAGGACAAGTTCCCGGCGCTCCTGAAGGAGCTTGGCAGGGTTGGAATGGTTGCAGCCGCAAAGAGGTCGAAATATGTCTCCCGGCTGATGCCCACTTTGTCGACGGTGCGGTTCTCGGTGGACGACGGCATCGTGCTCACGGTGGCCAAGGTGCCAAAGCAAAAACCAAGGAGCAAATACGGGCAGTCAGTACCGTTCCTGCTTTTCATTGCAGCGGTCTGCTTGGTATTTGTCGACGGCATACTTAGATCTGGCTCGCCACTTGCCAGAACGCAGCTGGACCCGGTCTTGTTGGCAGCCATCTATACTATATCCTTGATGGGAATACTGGGCATACATGAGCTCGGACACGTACTGGCGAACAGGAAATACGGCATCAAGGCGTCGTGGCCCTACTTTATACCCGGTATTCCCGGTATTCTACCCACATTTGGGGCACTGATAGTGCTAAGGGCTAACATGACCAACAGGAATGTCATGTTTGATGTAGGCATCGCCGGCCCAATAGCGGGCCTGATAGTGACGATAATCGTGTCGATCTACGGCTCTACGATATCAACCATGATAACTACCGAAGAAGCGCAAAGGCTGTTTGGAGAAAATGAACTGGCTACGCTTCCGTTTGGGGAAAGCTTGCTAATGGTGGCCACGCTTCACTTGACAGGCATGGTGGTAGAAGGCATGGTGCTTGTAATATCGCCGGTGCTATTTGCAGCCTGGCTTGGCTTTCTAATCACGTTTCTGAACCTGATGCCGGCGTGGCAGCTTGACGGCGGCCACCTTGCGCGGTCCGCGCTGGGAGTGCGCTGGCACAAGGTGCTGACCTATGTCAGCATAGCAATGCTGTTCGCCCTCGGGTTCTTCCCCATGGCGCTATTGGTGCTGTTCTTCAGCCTCAGGGCACCGGAAAGCGCGCCACTTGATGATGTCACTCCACTCTCGTCAAAGCGCAAAGCACTCTTTTTCGTGGCGCTTGGGATCGCTGTGATATGCGCGCCAATTCCAACATCGCTTACGCCTTGGGCTTGAGCAGGACAATGTCGGCGTCTGACAGGACGAGCGCCTTGAAATTCTTGCCGTACTTTTCTGGCAGCTTGTCAAGTATGTCCTTCATGCCGGCGTAGGTGGAAAAGCCTAGCTTGCTGCTTGCATAATAGTGCGGCAGTGTGGAGACAAGCCCGAGCTCTAGTTTCTGCCGAAGCTCTTCGATAAATAACAAATGCTCGAGGCCGTCAATGTAGGGGCTCTGCTGCAGCTGCTCCGGCCCTAGCCGGCCTTCTATGAACATCTGGAGCGCCCCGCCCCCCACGCCTTCGCGGTTTTCCGCAACCAGTATCGCTGAGCCGCCCTCCTTCACTGCGTGGACAGAATTCCAGAGCGAATTTAGCGAGCCGGCAAGAGTCGCGTGCGTGCCAGCTTCGCTGCTCGCGCTTATTATGGCGCACTTTACCGGGTCGGTCTCGACGGCCGAGATGGACTGGAGCTGCGAGATGGCCTTTTCAAATGCTTCGTTGATGCTTCCAGTGTGGACTCCGGCTATGCCGTCGCTGCTGGCCACGAGCTCGACGGACGTAGCCGGGATGCTTGACGTTGCAGAAGCGGCTACCCTGAGCGGCCCTCCCTGCAGGCCGGGCGCTGGCCTGTTGTTCTTTCTTGCCTTGAAGGCTTCAGCCATCGAGTTGGCAAGCAGGTTGCGCAGGAGCGCGGTGGGCGCGCCGGCGAACCCAAATAGCGGGTCGTACCCAACAGTAGAAATCATGACGGTGCTCTGAAACTTTCCCATCCGATCCTGAAGTGAGTGGTAGTCGATGCGGTTTATCGAAATTGTTTCGTTGCCTGCCAGGCTGGCGCGGAGTGCGCTGGCCGCCCTGTGCGGCACGTCGACTGTGATATTGAGGCTCTTTTCGCGGACCTGCTCCGCAAGCATCGAAATGGCCTTGCCTGCGGCTTTTGAGTCTGACAGCGCGAGAACAAGCATGTTGTTGGTCAGAGGCACGCTGGCGATCGCGGACCTGATTTCTTCCTCGGGCAACACCTGAAAAGTGGAAGAGATCTGGCTTGCCAGGTTTTCAAACCTGATTTCGAGCACCACGTCGGTGGTGCCGTACCTGAGCCATATTTCCGGCATCCAGTCTTGTCATGAAGGGTTAAAATAAATCCTTTCTTACATGTATGGTGTGCCCGCCAAGGACTTTATGCTCGAGTTCGCCTCATTCCTGCTCAAGAGCAATTCGCTGAGGTTCGGGGTGTTCACCCTTGCAAGCGGCAAGCAGAGCCCGTACTATATCGACCTGCGGGTCCTGCCAAGCTTTCCGGCGTATTTCCGGCTTGCGATAAGCGCGCTAAAGGACACTGTCACGAAAAACGTGGGTGAGTTTGACACGTTTGCGTCCGTGCCAACCTCCGGACTCGTGTTCGGCTCGGCCCTTGCCTACGAAATGTCCCGGCCCTTCATCTACGCCAGAAAGGAGTCAAAGGGGCATGGCACCGGCAAAACGATCGAGGGCTTCCTAAAATCCGGATCAAAAGTGGTCATAGTCGATGATGTCGCGACCACTGGCACGTCGGTCAGCAGTGCAGTCGAAACAATACGCGCCAATGGCGCGATTGTGGAAGACGTCGTGGCGCTTGTCAACAGGCACGAGGGGGCAGATGACCGGCTGAAAAAGATGGGAGTAAGACTCCACGCCGTGGCAGGGATCAAAGACATCATAAGCGCGCTGTACAAGGCCGGGATGATAGATGAAAACGCGCTCGAGTCTGTTATGAAGCAAATGGCCGCGAAAGGCGAGTACGAAACAGACTAGCCTTCGTATATCATCAGGTTCTTTTCTTCAAGAAGCGTGTGCAGGTTGTGCACTGCACGGTAAACCTCGCTTTCCTTCTTGGCGCCCGTGCATACCAGTTTGCCGCTGGCAAACAGCAGGATTACCGTCTTTGGGTCCAGCATCCTGTGAATCAGGCCGGGGAACTGCTCGGGCTCGTACATGCTCCTTGGCAGCACCCTTGCGGCCAGCTCCAAGTGTATCTTGCCCCCGAGGCTTGCTGATGCCACGATGTTCTGGATTTCAATCTGTGGTTCGTGCTCGAGCGGTATGCCTCCCTTTTTCAGCTTCAAGACTACGTTCTTGACTGCCTGAATTGCCATCTTTTCAGACTTTGCGCCGGTGCAGACCATCTTGCCTGAGCTGAATATCAGGGTTGCAGTCTTTGGCGACCTGAGCCTGAACACCAAGCCGGGGAACTGGTCTGGGTGGTATTCCACATCAGGAAAAATCTGGGTAATGAGATTAAGGTTGACAGTTTGGTTCACGGTAGCAGAAGCTACAACGTTCTCGATGCTGACGATAGGCTTGGTCTGCGGCATTACATGCCGCTTTATAAAGGCGCTATATATATACCTGCTTGCTACCATATCATAGTAGAATTAATCTGCACCATTGAAATCTTATGCAAATTATGCCAAATAAATTGCAATAAATACAATTCACACGCAGCTATTCGCCTATTACCTTTACACGCACCAGCTTTTGCCGCCTGCCGTCAAACTCGCCGTAAAATATCTGCTTTGCGATGGATAATAACCCGTACATGGTTACAAAAATGGACTTGGTAGAATAAAGCGCCGATTTGTAGCCCGCAATCGGTCGCAATTTGGATTGGTCAATTTCTTCAATAATGTGCTAAATATCATAATAGAAATGTCATATATTCTAGTATTGCTTATATTATTATCTCATTATGCAACATTATGCAAAGAAATGCCTTATATATTATAAGAATCAAATACTGTGTATTTATATATAAACGACCAAAATACGACGCTAAAACCTTATACTATTAGTCATACTATAGTAGGACGAAGGCCATGAATTTCAGAGATTTGCTAATAATGCTCCATTAAAGATACGGCGTGTCTTTATTTCAGGTTAATGATGTGGGTCGCAAGCTAGAGCTGGAGTTGATGTTGATAAACGCGCATCTAGTCGGCGTGTCGAACGTAAGGTAGGCCGTCTTGGACTTCATCATGCCGGCGGCTGACTCTTATTATCTATTCCTGCCGGTGCCGCGCCCTTATCCTTTCTGCCTAGCCTGTTGAAGAACAGGATCGCAAGGATTATCGCTATTATGATATAGTTGACGGGGGGGCTGATGACCTTGGTTATGACCCCGATGCCGGGCACGACGTAAACTACCTTGCCGATGTAGTCGTCTTCTTTGATCGGATAGTCAGTCCCGGGTATCGGAGAGGGGTTTGCATCTCCTTTTGTCCTGATCGTCCTGTCGCCGTCCGCATCTTCATCGATTTCAATTATGCGGTGGACAATGACCCTGTCGCCTCCGTCGGGCCTGTTGAATACAATGATGGCGCCCACCTTAAGCTCGGCCCACGATCCGCCGTCCCTCACAATGAGAACGTCGTTGATCTGGAGCACCGGCTCCATGCTGCCGCTGGACACGACGTAGAACGGGTTGGAGCCAAAGCTTACCCAGATGACCAGCCAGACTACAAGAACGCCGACGCCAATGATGACAACATCTTTGATGGCGACCGGCAGCTTGGACTTGTCTTTATCCAGCAACGCGGAAAATAATCATGCCGTTCGTTAGATAAACGTTTACTCGCATATTAGCGCAGGTCGAGCTCTTTCATTATCGACATGCGAAGCCGCGGCATTCTAACCATCATTATCGACAGAATGTCCGCAGTTTCGTCCCTGTCAGGCTGCCTACCATTCCTGCTCTGGAACTGTGCGATGAAGTTGCCCATCACCATGCCGGAGACAAGGCCGTAGGCGAAATCCTCAATATTCCCCTGCGTGGGCACCATCTTGCGCGCCAGCCCTATCGGCACTTTCGGGTCGCGCGCCGCCGCCTTGATAAGCGATTCCAGCTCATGCCTATCGTCGTTTGCCAGTCCCAATCGATATAGTGTCCGCCTTTCAGGTAATAATGCTAGCTTTTTTAAATGGCTGTATTGTAGGTGTTCTGAATGGCAAACAACTGCTCTGTAGTCCTCCTGGAGCTTGGCGTGGCCGCGTTTGACCAGGGCGGCAGCCTCGTGGTGTCAAAAAAGTTCGACAATGCAATCAGGTCATACAGGCTGCTAAAGAGCGGCGCGACCCCTGACGAAATCAGGCCGTTCATTGAAAAGTTGCGCTCATTCGACTCTGTAACAACAAACGACGCAAGCGTTGCGGCAGTGCTGCGGCAGGCAGGATTGAACAGCCAGCTGATGCCGGAGGACCAGCAGCAGTCGATCCAGGGCGGCAAGCCCGGCTTTATAGTAAAGGCCGGATTCGCCGGCAACGATCAGGACGCGATGCAGGTTCTCCGGGAATTTGCGATAAATCTGTCGTCGTCAAGGGTAAAGGAGGCCTCGGAGAGGCTCGACCTCCACATCATCCAGTCGATAAATGCGCTGGACGAGTTCGACAAGATAATCAACACAGTGGGCGCAAGGATGCGCGAATGGTACGGGCTCCATTTCCCCGAGCTTGACAACCTCGTGCAGAGCCTAGTCGCGTACGCAGAGATTGCAAGCAGGGCCGGCCTGCGGGAGAACATTACCGCCGACATTTTGCAGAGCGCCGGCATGCAGGACAAGAAAGCCGAAATAATACTTGACGGGGCAAGGCGCAGCAAGGGAGGCGACATGACGCCGGAAAACCTTGCAATAGTCAAGAGGCTTGCAGACCAGGTGATAGCGCAGTCGGACCTGCGCAGGGTTCTTGCAGATCACATCGAAGCCGCGATGGAGAGCGTGGCTCCAAACGTCAAGGAACTGCTGACCGCGTCAGTTGGCGCAAGGATAATCGCCAAGGCCGGCAGCCTAGCCAGGCTCGCGATGTTGCCGGCAAGCACAATCCAGGTGCTGGGCGCTGAAAAGGCGCTGTTCCGCGCGCTCAAGACCGGCGCAAGGCCGCCAAAGCATGGATTGCTGTTCCAACATCCTCTTATTCATTCCGCGCCAAAGTGGCAGCGGGGCAAGATTGCTAGGGCAATCGCGTCCAAGGTCGCAATAGCGGCAAGGATCGACTATTACCGCCACGAAGGAAAGGACAGCATGATTCAGGATCGCCTGAATACCCGCATCAACGAGATCCGCGAAAAGTACAAGGAGCCGGTGCCCGAGAAAGAACGCGACAGGAAATACAGGGAGCACGTGCAGCGCCAGCAGTACGAAGGCGGCGCCGGTGGCGGCCGCCGGTACGGCGGTGGCGGCGCGGGAAGAGATAAAAGTGATATGAGAAAGAAGAAGGACAGAAGGAAGCGGTTTGAAAAGCGACGCTATTAGGTGGATTTCGGCAAACGGCGAAAAAAACGCCGCCACCCTCAACCTCGTCAAGGGTAACAACGTTTACGGCGAAAAGCTGGTCAAATACGAGGGCGAGGAATACCGGCTTTGGGACCCATTCAGGAGCAAGCTTGCAGCCGCGCTGAAAAAGGGCATGAAAAGCATGCCAATAGAGAATGGCAGCAAAGTGCTCTACCTTGGCGCGTCCACCGGAACTACGGTCAGCCACGTATCTGACATTGTCGGGCCGTCCGGCATCGTGTTTGCAGTCGAGCCTGCGACAAGGGTGGCAAGAGAGCTCATTGAAAACGTCGCGTCAAAGAGGAAGAACGTGGTCCCGATACTTGAGGACGCAAGGAAGCCCAAGTCATATTTTGCAGTGTTTGGCAAGGTTGACGTCGTATACTGCGACATTGCGCAGCCGGACCAGACAGAGATCGCGATAGCAAACTGCGCGGCCTACCTGAAGCAGGGCGGCGTCATGCTTTTGGTTGTGAAAACAAGGAGCATCGACGTTACGATGGAGCCGCGGGCAGTTGTGATGCAGGAAGCAAACAGGCTGGAAAAGAGCGACTTTTCAATAGGCCAGATAATCAACCTCGAGCCCTTTGACAAGGATCACGGCATGATACACTGCATCTTCAAGCCCTGAGCTTGCACTGGGCTTTCTGCTCAAGCAAGAGCCGGAGCGGCTTCCACGACTTTCTGGCAAATTCCGGCGCGGATCCTTTTTTCTTTACCCATCGCCGGATAAAGCGCATCGTCTGCTCGTCAGACGGGTAGCCGCTTCCTATGCCGCGGTACCTGTTGCGTATCTGCTGGACCTCCTGATCCCTGGTTATCTTGGCAATTATCGACGCCGCCGACACGACGACATTGATCGCGTCAGCGTGGTGCATCGAGTGCATCTTTGGGCTGCAGATAAGGTGCTGCCCAATGTAATCTCTGTACCGTTCGGGGTTGACGTCGCAGCAGTCGACATATACTTCGTCAGCGCCAATATTGTTAATGACGGCAGCCATGACCTTCGCCTCCAGCCTGTTAAGGCCCCGGAACGACACGCTGTCGTCTACTTCGGCAGGCTTTACCTTGCGTATGCAAACAGAATCGGCAACCTTCATTATCTCTCTGAAAAGCCGGGCGCGCCCCTTAGCGGTCAGCGCCTTGGAATCTCTGACGCCTATTTCAGAGAGCTGCGCCATTCTTGTTTCCCGGACGCTGACTCCTGCGACAATTAGCGGGCCAATGATAGAGCCGCGGCCTGCCTCGTCTACCCCGCCGACTAAGATACCATCGTGCAAGCGCAAATTTTATTCAATATGCTGATTTGCAGCGTATTTATTATCACTTGCGCTGGTAAAACAAGAATACGTGTTTCTGCTATAAATATTGCATCCGTGCAGTTCTCGCGTGGCTGATTTTGTCAGGACGGTGGAGGGGAGGACGACGTTCCTCGTTCCGCAATCGTCGCTCACCGCCAGGGTCCCGCCCAAGGTCCCAGCCTTCTTTAACCCTGCGGCAAAACTCAACCGTGACCTTTCAGTGCTTGCCTACAGGGCGTTTGCCCCGTTGCTTCCTGCCAAGACGTTTGCCGATTCCTTCACCGGCATCGGAGCAAGGGCCCTCAGAGTCGCCGTTGAAGTGCCGGAAATAGAGCAGGTCTACTGCAACGACATCAATCCTATCGCGATAGAGGCGGCCAGAGAAGCGGCCAAAATCAACTCTGTAAATGATAAATGTCATTTTTCAATTGACGAAGTGTGCAAGTTCCTTTTGCACGGGGACAGCGAAGGCGAGCGCTTTGGCATAGTTGACCTTGACCCATTTGGCACACCTGCAAGGCACGTCGACTGCGTGCTGCGGGCCGTTCTCGACGGCGGGCTAGTGTCGATAACCGCGACCGACACGGCGGTGCTGTGCGGTATATACCCGGAGGTCTGCCTGCGCCGCTACTACGGCAGGCCGCTCAACAACAGATACGGCAATGAAACTGCAATCAGATTATTGCTCTCACTTTTAGCGCTCACCGCCTCAAGGCTAGAGCTGGCAATCAAGCCGGTGTTTGTCCACGCCACGATGCACTACCTGCGCGTCTATGCTTCAGTCTCGGTGAGCAGCAGCGAGGCAAACGACGTGTACAGCAGCATAGGCTACGTGAAGCACTGCTTCCAGTGCGGCCACCGGTTCAAGGCAAAGGAATACGGCAATGCAAGATGCGAGTTGTGCGGAAGCGCGATGCGAACCGGAGGGCAGCTGTGGACCGGGCCGTTCCATGACGGGGAGTTTGTGAAAAAAATGCTGGGCCTTGGCGCTGACAGGCAGTGCAAAAAGGTGCTTGACGCTGCGGCTGAAGAAGCAAGCGAAATCCCTTACTATTTCAGGGCTGACGAAATCTCGGCGAAGCTCAGGACAAACCCTCATTCAGTGCAAAAGATAATCGAAAAGTTACAGTCTGCAGGCTTTGTCGCGTCAAGGGCTGCGCTCAACACGGGCGCGTTCAAGACGGACGCGAGGATCGATCAGATTCTAGAAGTTTTGAAATAGCTAGTTGTTAATGGGCATGGCATTGACTGATTCGTCAACGAGATCCTGCCAGTTCTGAGTAAGCTCGGGATCGGGGTCGGTCCTGTCGCCGCCGTCTACTTTCTGCCCAAGTGCATTCAGGTACGCTCCATAGGCGTCAAGTGCTTGATTGTAAAGGTCGTAGCTCTCCTTCCATTCCTGCGCGGGCTGCCGGTTGTCAAGGTCCTGTCGCATTGTGTCTATCTGCGATTTGGCAGAATCAAGCTGGGCTAATGTGTCGCTTACTACTGGATCATTGTTTTTCCATTGCTCAAACTTGGCATCAATGTCGGCGGCAAGGTCGTTGTGCCGGG
>Ga0209751_10000247_pt1 | contig 57647 bp, 53 predicted proteins | sample RifCSP13_1_FD_184019 | JGI IMG/M metagenome (GOLD analysis project Ga0209751, IMG submission 184019) | Soil microbial communities from Rifle, Colorado - Rifle CSP2_sed 13_1 (SPAdes) (version 2) | ecosystem: Environmental > Terrestrial > Deep subsurface > Rock core/Sediment | place: Rifle...
CTCGAACATCTGGGCTGGATCCATGCGGTAGACGTGATCGGCCCCGAAGACGATGATGTAGTCGGGGTTTTCGTCTTCGACGATGTTGAGGTTCTGATAGAGGGCATCCGCCGATCCCACGAACCAGCGAAGCCCGGCCCGCATCTGGGCCGGCACCGAAGTCACGTAGTTGCCGAGCAACGTAGACATTCGCCACGTTTTGCTCAGGTGCACATTCAGGGAATGGCTCTTGTATTGCGTCAGCACGATGATGCGGAGAAAGCCGGCGTTGGTGAGGTTGGACAGGGCGAAGTCAATGAGCCGGTAGTGGCCGCCGAAGGGCACGGCCGGTTTGGCCCGATCCCGGGTCAATGGCATCAACCGCTTACCTTCGCCCCCCGCCAGAACCACGCAAAGAACGCGGGGTCGACCGTTCCTCACTGGATGTCTCCTTCGGGTATCGCTGCCGGCGCCAGGAACACTACGCCCAGCGGCGGAACGGTCAACACCAACGACTGCGCGTAACCGTGGCTCGGGACCGCCTCCGGCTGGTCCATCAGCAGCGCCGACACCCCGCTGCCGCCAAAGACCGCCGAGTCGCTGTTGGCCAGTTCGATCCAGCGGTCCCCGACCGGGACACCGAGGCGGTACTCCTTCCAGCTCAACGCGGTGAAATTGGCGACCACCAACACCGGGCGGGCCTCACCGGCCCTCCGCAGGAAGGCGTACGTGCTGCGGGAGGCGTCGTCCGCCTCCACCCACGCAAACCCGTCGGGTCGGTCGTCGTACACATGAAGGGCCGGTTCCTCCCCGAGGAGCTGGTTGAGCCGTGTCACCCAACGGAGCACGCCGGCATGCAGGGGATACTGGAGAAGACCAAACGGCACCTCGGAGTCGTGGTTCCATTCGGTGGTCTGGCCGATCTCTCCCCCCATGAAGATGAGCTTCTTGCCCGGTTGGCCCCACTGAAAGCCGAACAGGGCCCGCAGGGCTGCGAACCGCTTCCACTCATCGCCCTGCTGCCTGCTCAACAGCGAGCCCTTGCCGTGGACCACCTCGTCGTGAGAAAGCGACAACACGAACCTCTCGCTCCAGGCGTACATCGACCGAAAAGTCAAACTCCGATGGTTGTCGATGTGCGACCTGAACAGCGGGTCGAGCCGGAGATAGCGCAGGGTGTCGTTCATCCAGCCCATGTCCCACTTGTAGGAGAAACCTAGCCCCCCCTCCGATGAGGCCGCCGTCACCTTCGGCCAGGAGGTCGATTCCTCGGCCACGACCATGGCGTCGGGAAACCGGCGCGTGATGGACCCGTTCACCTCCCTGAGGAACTCGACGGCTCCCAGGTTCTCGCGGCCCCCGTAGCGGTTGGGGATCCACTCCCCCTCCTTGCGCGAGTAGTCGAGGTAGAGCATCGACGCCACTGCATCCACCCGCAGCCCATCGGCATGAAACCGGTCGACCCAAAAGTGGGCCGAAGAACGAAGGAAGCTTCGCACCGGCTTTCGGTCGTAGTTGAAGATCAGCGAGTTCCAATCGGGGTGGTAACCCAAACGGGGGTCGGCGTGTTCGTAAAGATGGGTTCCATCGAAGAAGGCCAGACCGTGCTCGTCGGAAGGGAAGTGGGAGGGCACCCAGTCGAGTAGCACCCCGATGTTCATCCGGTGCAGGTAGTCGATGAGATACATGAGGTCTTCGGGAGGCCCGTAACGGGAGGTGGCGGCGAAATAACCGGTTACCTGGTAGCCCCACGACGCGTAGTACGGATGCTCCATCACCGGCATGAGCTCGACGTGGGTGAAACCCGCCCCGGCGACGTATTCGGCCAGCTCGGCGGCGATCGACCGATAGCCAACCTGGCCATGGTGACGCCACGATCCGAGGTGGACCTCATATATCGAGATCGGTGCCCCCGGTTGATGGCGAGCTCCCCGCCCGGCCATCCACTCCCCGTCCATCCACTCGTAGTCAGGCGACCACACGATCGAGGCGGTGGCCGGCGAAGTCTCGGCATGGACGGCGAAGGGATCGGACTTGTCGACGACGTAGCCACGCAGTTGTGAGACGAGGTGGTACTTGTACCTTTGGCCGTCCCCGAGACCCGGAACGAAACCCTCCCACACCCCCGAGTTGCTGCCTTTCATCGGGTTAGCCAAGCCATCCCAGCCGTTGAAGTCCCCGACGACGGCTACGGAGGCGGCGTTGGGAGCCCAGATCCGAAACACGGTGCCGTCCGGACCCACATGGGAACCCAAGACCTCGTACAGCGAGTCGTGGCGGCCTTCGGCCAGGAGCCAACGATCGTCCTCGGTGAAGGCGCGCCCTGGCTTCATTTGAGAGCGAAGGAGGAGACGATCATCGAATAGACCAAGTTGGCAAGGCGTTGGCCCCCGGCCGTCGTGAAGTGGGCGCCATCGTCCGCGCGCATCAGGCGCAGAGTCCCCTCATCGTCGGTGAGGTAGTCGGCATAGGAACCGGAGGCGTCGGCGAACAGGTCGAAGATATCGACGAACAGTACGTGGTCATGGAGTTGAGACTCGGCGGCGTAGATCTCATTGAGCAGTCTGACGTGCTCGGTAAACGTGTCGTTACGCATGATGGGCAGGCCAACCCAGAGGATATGACGGCCATCACCCTCAAGAGCGCCCATCGCCTCCGCCACCCGCGGTCGGTACCAGGCCAGCCACTCGGGCGTCCATTTCACGAGGATCTTCCCGCCGACGTCGACGCTCTGACCGTCGTTCCCACCGAACATCGCCACGATCACCTCGGGGTCGAGATGGAGAACGGTGGTCTCGATGTGCGCTGGCCAGTCGAAGAAGTCCGGGCGGGTGAGACCAGAGACCAGCTTGAAGTCGAGGGTTGCCTCCAGGACTCCACTCTCCGCCGCCAGATTGGCCAGCAGCTCCCCGGGAGCCTGGACGAGGGAATCCCCGATGATCCACAGGCGCACCGGATCATCGGGGGTCGGGTTCCTCGGCACCGAAGTGGTCGTCGGTGCAAGCTCAGGAACCTTTGTGGTGGTGGGGGGGGGCGGATCGGAGGTGGGGGCGGGCGGAGGATGGTTTCGGCCGAGAGCGACATCGAGGCCGGTGCGGGGACGGTCGAGCAACAACCAGTGGCTGGCGGTCTCCACGGCCTCCGCGACCACGACCGCGACCGGCCGGTACCAGGTGTCGATCGGAAGCGCCCGGGCGGTACCGGCCAGGGAGGCGGCGTTGAAGAACCCGGCCAGCGCGAGCCCCGCCACCATGGTGACGAGCACCTGACCGGCGGGGCGCTGACCGTTCTCCATCAGAACTGGAAGTAGATAAAGGCCGCTACGTCGGGTGCCCCCAAACTGTCGACGACCAGCAGGGCGAGTGCCAGCAGGCCTCCCTGCCAGACCGGGCTCAACGTCGAGAAGCGTTTGCGCACTCGTTCGCCGAGGTCGGCCGGCAGGTATTGAACGCCGATGCCGGCGGCGATGGCGGCCAGCACCGCGGGACCAACGGCAGGGGCCGGACCCCAATCGGTGAGACGTCCCAGCATCTCGCCCACCGTGGCGAGATCGGGGGCGCGGAAGAAAAGCCATGCGAACGTCACCAGGTGAAACGTCCGCACCCGGCGCCACCATATGGGCGACGTCGCTTCGCCCCGCCATCGCTCCCAAGCCAACCAGACTCCATGCAGCCCCCCCCACAACACGAACTTCCAAGCTGCCCCATGCCAGAGACCGCCGAGCAGCATCGTCAACATCACGTTGCGATAAGTGGCGGCTTTCCCCCCCCGGTTGCCTCCCAACGGGATGTAGAGATAGTCACGCAGGAAGCGGGACAGTGTCATGTGCCACCGCCTCCAGAAGTCTTGGATGGAGGTGGCGGCGTAGGGACGGTTGAAGTTGTCGGGGAAGCGGAACCCGAGCAGTCCGGCCACCCCGATAGCGATGTCGGTGTAGGCCGAGAAATCGCAAAAGATCTGCACCGAGTAGGCATAGATACCCACCAGCACCTCGAAGGCCGAATGAGAGGCTGGTGCCGAGAAGACCGGTTCGACGATCGAAGTCGCCAGCAGGTCGGCGATGACGATCTTCTTCGCCAGACCCGAGATGATCAGCCCACTCGACTTCGTGAAGTCGATGCGACGGGGGTCGGCCGGCTTTCGGAACTGAGGCAGCAACTCGGATCCCCGCACGATCGGCCCAGCCACCAGATGCGGGAAGAAGGCCAGATACACGGCAAAATCGAGCCAGGGGGCCGGTGGCAGCGAGCCCCGATAGACATCGATGACATAGGAGAGCGCCTGGAAGGTGATGAAGGAAATGCCTATCGGCAAAACCAACCGGAGTAGCGGCAGAGGGTTGCTGAAGCCGAGGCTGGTGGCCAGATTGGCGACCGAACTGGCGAAGAACCCGTAATACTTGAAGAGGCCGAGGGTGCCAAGGTCGGCGGCCACCACCACGGCAAGCAACTGGCGCCGGCGGGGCGGTCCCGCCTTGGCAATGGCGAGCGCCAACGACTGGTTGATCAGACTCAACCCGGCAAGAAGTGGTACGAACCTCCAATCCCAGGCGCCGTAAAAGAAGTAGCTGGCCGCCAGCATGAACCATCGCCATCGACGGGGATGAGGCATGGTCAGCCAGCTGCCGAGGAACACCACCACCAAGAAGACGGCAAAGCGGACCGTAGGGAAGAGCACCGGGCCGGCATCGTAGGGACTCGACCCGGAGTCCATCTAGTGCACCGCACTAGTCGCCGGTGCGCACGGGCCCAGGCCTTCGGATGGCCGTCAGGACGACTGGTGGCGACCGGCTGCGGCGTCGGACAGGAGGCCGCGGCCGACCATTAGGGCGGTCAGCTGTGCGGCGACGAGAGCTCCGCCTGCCATCACCACCGCCACGAGCGCCCACCAGAGCCGGCCCTCCAGCGCGGATTCCAGGTCGCCCAGCACCCGATCGGCGCGGGCCGCGGTTTCCCGATAGGCGGCGACCAATCGGGAGACCTCTCCCAGGCGGATAGCCAGGTTGCCGACCTCGCGGGAGATTCCCAGAGATTGAGTGGCAAAGGCCACCAGGTCTTCGCTGGCCTTGGCGAGAACTGGGCGCTGGATTCTGAGCTGGTCGGGGATGACTGCCAAGCTCCTCTCCACTTCGGCAAGCGCCTGGTCGAGGGGTTGGTCGGGGTCATAGTCGACGCCGAAGGAGGCCAACGTCCGCATGGTCTGATCGATCACCGCGGCGGTGGCGACGAGCCCCGGCATGGTGGCCTCGATCGCTTCGACCGAGGCGGGTATCTCGTTGCCGACCATGTCCGCCAGGTCCGCCATGACGGCGGCCAACTCCACGATGGAGGTGGAGGCGCCAGCCACAGTGACCTCGACGGTCGCCAGGCCCTCCTCGGCGATGCTGAACGCAGAGTCGATGGCCGCAGTGGTCAACGCGACGCTTTCCACCGCTTCTTTGGTGACCTCGATGCTACGAGTGGCAGCCTGCCAACCCAACGAGACGAGAATGAGGCCTCCGACGGTGACGGCGATCGAAAGCACGAGGCCTACCACACCGATGCGTACCAGCAGGCGGCCCCGCGCCGAATCGGACATCCCTCCATTTTGGACCATCGGCCCGGACGGACTCGGCCAATCCACGAAAGGAACCGGAGAAAGGGCCGGGGAACAAGACCCCTTCCTACGGCAACGCCGATTCGGTAAGGTCCGCTCATGCCCACGTCCTACTTCGCGTCCCCCTTCTTCAAGTTCCTGACCGAGTTGACCGCCAATAACGATCGGACCTGGTTCAACTCCAACAAAACCCGCTACATCCACGATGTGCAGGAGCCGGCTCTTCAGTTCATCTCCGACTTCGCTCCACGACTGAAGAAGATCTCACCGCACTACGTCGCCGATCCCCGCCCGATGGGGGGATCGATGTTCCGCATCTATCGCGACACCCGTTTCTCGAAGGACAAGACCCCGTACAAGGAATACGTCGGGATTGCCTTTCGCCAGCCGGGCACCGATGTCCATGCCCCCGGGTTGTATCTGCACCTCCAACCGGGCGCCTGTTACGCCGGGGTCGGGGTGTGGCGCCCGGAATCGCCGGTGGCGAATCGGATCCGGCAAGCCATCGCCGACCAACCAGCGGCGTGGAAGAGCGCCACTCGCGGGAAGGGCTTCCTGAGCTCTTGGACGATCGAGGGCGAGACGTTGTCACGACCGCCGAAGGGGTTCGATCCCGACCATCCCTTCATCGACGACATCAAGAAAAAGGACTTCACGGCCGGAGCCAAGCTGACTCAAAAGCAGGTGGCCGCTCCCAGGTTCCTTGACGACTACGCCAAGCTGCTCACCGCCGCCAAGCCGTTCCAGGCCTTCCTCGCCAAGGCGGTGGGAGTACATTTCTGACCGACATTGCCCCTGCGAGGCTGACAGCCCTGTCTGGGTCGGTTGCGTCATCTACCCGATAAACTCTGTGCACACGCGCCCGAGGAGAGCCTGGTGACAACCGATCCTGTACTCGAACTAGTGGAGCTTGGCATGCCGTGGGTCGGGCTCGATCCGTTCATCATGACCGTCCACCACCTCGATGCCTATCCCGAAGGCAACGACGACCAGGGCCCGGAGGCGTCGCTCCAAGCGCGACAGCTCGGTGCGGACTTCTCGTACCGCAACGGCTGGAGCATGTACCACGGGATCCGCGTTCCCGGCTTTCCCCAACACCCTCATCGCGGGTTCGAGACCGTCACGGTGGTGCGGCGAGGCTACGTCGACCACTCAGATTCACTCGGCGCTACCGCCCGCTACGGCCACGGCGACGTCCAGTGGCTGACCGCCGGATCGGGAATCCAGCACGCCGAGATGTTCCCCCTCGTCAACCGCGACCAGCCCAACCCGCTCGAGCTCTTCCAGATCTGGCTCAACCTGCCGCCCCAGTCCAAGATGGTTCCCGCCCATTTCTCGATGCTGTGGGGGGAGGGCATTCCCACCGTCCGCCCCGCCCCGGGGGTCGCCGTCGAAGTGATCGCGGGTTCGCTCGGCGGCCATCGAGCCCCGGCCCCACCTCCGGACTCCTGGGCGTCGCAGCCAAGCTCGGACGTTGCCATTTGGCTCATCACACTCGACCCAGGCGCTACCTGGGTTCTACCGGCGGTTCCTCCCGGTGTCGATCGGATGCTGCACTGCTGCGAGGGCACCGACGTCCTAGTTGGGTCTACTCCGATCACGACCCGCATCGGCGCCCGGCTGCGGCCTCAGGTTGCCGCGCCCCTCGTCAACCAGGAGGCGCCAGCCCAGTTCTTGCTGCTCCAGGGCCGTCCCATCGGAGCGCCGGTCTTTCAGATGGGCCCATTCGTGATGAACTCGCCCGAGGAGATCCAGACGGCTCTGCATGACTACCGGCGTACCCAATTCGGTGGCTGGCCATGGTCGGGGCCGGACCCGGTTCACGACCGCTCCGAGGGTCGCTTCGCCCTGCACGCCAACGGATTGGTCGAGCACCGGGATCGACGGCCGGCGGACGCCGGCCCTGGCATCCACTAAGAATCCGATTTCCCTCGACCTTCTCGAGCTCGTTGAGCCACGAGGGTCGATCGGCTCTGTTCAGTCGCCACCAAAGCATTCAAGATGGAGGCGTCAAGGAGACAACGTGAAGAAGGCGTTCTTGGCGACTCTGAGTCTGATTGTGGCGTCGTGCGCGGTCCCTTCCCAACCTATAACTTCCGCCATTCAAACGGTCCCGGTGCCGGTGTCGGCGGACCAGACCGGGGTGTTCGTTGCAGGTCACGGTGAGATGCCTGCAGCTCCCGATACGGCCATTGTCGATCTCGGCGTTTCGATCGTGAGACCGACGGTCGCGGAGGCCAACACAGCCGCCGCCGAACTGGCCCAGGCTGTTATCGACTCGGTGCGAGAACACGGCGTTGTCGGAGCCGAAATCCAGACCACCTATCTGTCCGTCTACCCGGAGTGGCAATACAAGGACGGCGAGAACGCCGTCATCGGTTACCGGGCAACCAACAACCTGTTGATCAGGGTCCGGCAAGTCGAGGCGGTCAGCGACATCATCGATTCGGCGGTTGCTGCCGGGGGCGACAATGTGACCCTCAACGGGATCCGGTTCGAGATAGAAGACGATGCCCAACTGCTACGGGAAGCGCGGGCGGCCGCCTGGGCGGATGCCGCCGCCAAAGCAAACCAGCTCGCCGAGCTTTCGGGTCTCACCCTTGGCAGGCCGGTCTTCATCGACGAGACGGTCGTCAGCCCCTATCCGATCTACTTCGGAGCCGGGGGCGGCCAAGGAGACGGAGGGACGCCGGTGGAGCCAGGATCTGTGACGGTTTCGGTCGATCTCACCGTCCGCTTCCAAATGGCTGAATAGAGCAGGTCCCCCTCGACGGCCACTCGCTCATCGATCAGCCCCCAGGGCGATCGGCACTCTGCCGAAATCGTCGGGAGCGAGATCGTCCAACGAACCGGTGGTCGGCGCGTAGTCCGTCAGCAGAGCCTCCTGCTCTCCCTCCGTCGCCCACGCCACATCAAGGATGCGGGTGTGGTTGACGTCGACCGGCGCCCCCCCGATCTTCCATTGCTGAGCGGTGGGGTTTACGTCGCGGACTCGTCGCACCCCGGTAGATGGGAACCCCTCCTGTGACAGCACTACGGCCGCGTACCCCCAGTCGGCCGGATTTCCCCCCCCCAATAGAGACAGCGGCAGCTTCACTCTTACTCTCCCGTTGTCGGCAAAGGTGATGATGTCGAAACTCGGCTTGGTCTCTTCGAGCGAACCGTCGGCTGCCGCCACGTAGATGGCGGGTTCCCATCCCTCGACCGTGACGCCGAATTCCCAACCGTTGCCGGCTGTCAGGCTGGCGTTGCGGCCGGGAATGAGGATCTGGGCGCCGGTTCCGGCTCCCGGGTCGGTGTCGATATAGAGGTCGAAGGTCTGAACCGAGAAACCCCGCGGGGATCCCCACGGGTTCTGAATGGGGGCGACCACGTCGAACGTGACCACGAGATCCTCACCCTCTGTCCCTATCTCCACCGTCTCGAGGTCGTAGCTCCCACGTCCGAAGACCGAGTCGGTTGGGTAGGTGTAGGTGCCAGGTCCGTGGTCGTCGCCCACCGGGTCCGTGAGGTTCAAGACGACCGAAATCTCCGAGATGTCGGGCACCTGGAAGGCCATCGGGCCCCCCGGTAGCAGCACTTCTCCCCCCCCCTCCATTACTACCAATTTCGCCAGCAGTTGGTCTCCGGGTTCCAGGGGCCCGAAGGCACTCAGCGGCACTGCAATCTCGGAATCCCCCGGGTCGAACCGGCAGGGAGTCGAACTGAACTCCGAAAGCACCGGGCCGACGCCGCAGCCGTCTTCGCCGGCCCCAACGACGTGTGTGGCCCCAAAGCCAAGGGGGGTGCCGTTGGCGGTCGTGGCCTCTTTCACCCCCGCGGGCGCCCCCAGATAGATCAGGTAGCCATTCAGGCCGCCCGATTTCACGCGCAGGTAGAGGCTGTCCCGGTCGAAGGCGTATTCGAGGCCTTCGAGAACTCCGTCGTATCTTCCCGCCCCCTTCCAATCCTCGTAACGCCCATCGATTTGCACCGGCAAGAGGCTTTCCGGAGCGGCATCGGCCACCTCGGGCTGTTCGGGGATGATGGGCACGGCGACAAACGAGGGTCGGTCCTGGCCGAGGGCGTCGTACACCTGACCGAGCAACTCCCGGTAGGCCCGGTCGAAGTATCCATCGTCACCGGAACTCTGGTCCGACCCATACCACCAGAACCAATCGGACCCCTCGGCGAACAGCATCTTTTCGAAGGCCGCCTCGTAGTTGGGCGAGCCCTCTGCCTTCTTGAGGTCCTGACGGACTCTGTACAGATAGTCCCAGGCAGTCGACTCCTCGTCCTCTCCGATCCAAGTGGCGAAGTTGGGCTGGAACCAGGCCCCCGGCCACACGGCCCCGAGGGGTTCGGGATCGGCAAACCGCTCGAGATACTGAGAAGGCGTGATCGTCTGAACGAAATCAGATTCGGAAAGCCGCCGGTAGAGGGCGTTGAGGAAGTCCTTGCCGTCGTTCTCGTAGTTCTCCCAGGCGTTCTCACCATCGAGTATCACCGATACGACGTAGGGTCGAACGGCTGCTATTGCCGCTTCGATATCGAGTGAGTCGCGAATGTTGCGTAGGCGCTTCATGAAGTCATCAGTGGCTGTCTCGGCCTCCATCCCCGAATATTCGAACCCGATGAGATCCGAAAGCAACCCGTCGCGAAAGAACATGGCGACCGGGTCTCTGTTGGCCACCTGCGCCGCCCAGGGTCGGTAAAGATCTGCTCCTTCGAGGACCAAATCCTGTCCGTCGCGGGTGAACGAGCCGAGATCGAGGCTCTTGGCGAGGACGTCCTCCCCACTAGCCACCCATTCCACCCCGTTCTTCGAGAAGAGCCACATCACCAGTTGGGCCACCGAACCTTCGCCGGGCCACATTCCGACCGGACGGCGGCCGAGCAGTCGCTCGGCCGTGTCCAGCCCACGGACCACGTGCTCATTCGAATCGTCCACTTCTCGCAGTCGGTTCTCGGGAAGCACCGCAGCAGGATCGCCGACGGAGGCAAGGGCCGTGTCGGCTATGAGAGGAAGGATCGGGTGGGCAAACGGGGTGGTGGTGACCTCGATCCGCCCCTCGTCCCACAAACGAGCGTGCAGCGAGATCACCTCCTTGACGATGCGGAGGTGCTCGTCCAATACCACCTGCTTATCTCCTTCCGAGAAATCGCGCCCTTGCTCGACCAGAGCCGCCAAAGGATCGACAGCGAGGAAGTCGGGGTCGGTCCAAGCGAGGTTGAAGAGCACCTGCAGGTCACGAAGCTCTTCGACTTGCCAGTCGAGGTTCGAATCCCGGGATCCCCGCAGGTCGGCCAGCTCGGAGAAGCGCGGGAAGCGGGCGACGATCCGCGGATTGACGTCGAAGAACCGGCCGATGACGAACTCGCGCTGGTCGGGGGTGAGCTCGTCGGCGGGGATCTCGGTGTGGGTCCAGTAGACGTCCTTTGTTCCGTTGGCCAGCTCTTCGAGCTGGAGCAAAAGGATCGGAGTGAGGTTGAACGTCACCGACACTCCGGGATACTCCTCGATCAAAGAGGCCATGTCGTAATAGTCCTTGGTGGCGTGGACCCGCACCCAAGGACGGGATACGGTGCCGTCTGCAAGGAGCGGATAGCGAGGCTGATGCTGGTGCCACATGAGCATCAGGTAGAAGCCCGGATCGGACGGAGACGCCACGGTTGCCTCCGTGAACGATGAGTTGGTGGCCTGCTGCGTCGTACGGGTGCATGCTGCCACCGCCACAAATAGAACTGCACACAGCCAGTACTTCTTCATGCCGTGACCCAAATGTAGGCCATCAGGGGCCGGTAGCGTGAACCGGTGACGTTCGTCGATGCCGCCGAGAATCCCGAGCGCCGGATTGGGCTTCGCCAGCTTCCCGATCTGGGAAAGCGCGCTCTCGTCTTGGTGTGGGGGGTGGGTCGGAGGGAGTTCCTCACCTCGACAGGTCTACAGGTGCTGAGTGGGCTGGCGGTTATAGCTCAGCTACTGGTCGGTCAACGAGCGCTGGCCGCTCTCTTGAAGGGCTCGGGGTTATCCGGGGTCGCCACGTGGGCGGTTGCCCTCGCCCTGCTGGCTGCGGTGAGTTTCGTGGCCGGGTCGGTGCAACGCGAACAGCAACGGATCCTCGGCGAGGTGGTCATGCGGGCTGTACAGGGAACCCTCCTCGATGTAGCCACCGCGGTCGATCTCAAGGCGTTCGAGACTCCCTCGTTCCACAATCGGCTGGAGCGGGCCCGGAAGAACAGCCACCAACCCTCGGACATGGTCTTCGGCATCTCCGGTCTAGTCGGTTCGGCGATTGGTATTGCCGCCGCGGTCGTCGGGTTGGCGGCAATCGAACCACTCGTCCTTCCGATGCTGATATTGGTGGCCGTGCCAGCCTGGCTCGTGGCGTCCCGGCGAAGCGTGGCCTTCTGGAAATTCCTCTGGACCACCACTCCCGACGACCGTGAGCGAAACTACCTCTCTCACCTCCTCTCCAATCGAGACTCGGCCAAGGAGATACGAAGCTTCGCCGTTGCGCCGTTTCTACGTTCTCGCTACGAAGTGCTCTACGAACGGCGGATCACAGAGCTGCGCAAGCTGGCACGCCGCCAGACTGCGTATTCCGTAGTGGCCAACCTGATCACCGGGGCGTTCTTGGGAGCCACCTTGCTCTTGGTGGCGTGGCTCACTTCTTCGGGTCGGGTGGAGCTATCGGCGGCGGGGGTGGCCGTGGCCGGCATCGCGTTGGTGGGAGGTCGGCTGGCCTCCGCCGGTTGGGCGGCCGGCACGCTTGCCGAGGCCGGGTTGTTCATGGAGGACTACCAGTCGTTTCTCGATCTCCTTCCGGATTTGGAGCAAAGCCGGTCGACCGGTTCGGCGCCGGCCGGGTTCTCGATGCTCGAAGTGAGCGGCGTCGGCTTCACCTACCCCAGCGCCGATTTGCCCGCACTGTCCGATGTCTCCTTGCACCTGGCCAAAGGCGAGGTAGTCGCCCTGGTGGGGGAAAACGGTTCCGGCAAGACCACCCTCGCCAAGCTGCTGGCCGGGCTCTACCAGCCCGATGGGGGGCGCATCCTCTGGGACGGCGTCGACATCTCCACCGTCGATCCCGACCAGCTCCGGCGTTCGGTGGCGGTCATCTTCCAGGACTTCGAGAGATACCACCTCGCCGCCCGGCACAACATCGGGATCGGCAACGTCGGTGCAATCGATGATCTCGCCGGTATCAAGGAGGCCGCTCGCCGCGCCGACGCCGATGAGATGCTGGCGGGGCTGCCCGACGGCTACGACACCCGGCTCGGACCCGAGTTCGAACAGGGCGTCGATCTCTCGGTCGGGCAATGGCAGCGCCTCGCTCTCGGCCGGGCCTTCTTTCGGGACGCTCCCTTTGTCATCCTCGATGAGCCCACCGCCGCCTTGGACCCCCGCGCCGAACACGCCTTGTTCGAGCGCATCCGCGAGTTGCTGGCCGGCAAGACCGTGCTGCTCATCTCGCACCGGTTCTCGAGCGTGCGTTCTGCCGACCGTGTCTACGTACTCGACGAGGGGCGGATCGTCGAAAACGGCACCCACGAAGAACTGATGGGCAAGGGTGGACTGTATGCCGAGCTGTTCACGCTGCAGGCGGCCGCCTACCAAATCGAGCAACTCGAGTAGCTGGAGTGACCACGGGTTGCGGCCGTTCAGGCCGCCAGTTCGGGTGGTGCTCGGTGGTGGAGGAGGGTGCCGTCGGGTCCGGTGAGGAGGAGTCCGCCTGGCCTAGTGCTCTGTCTGGGAAATAGCGTGAGGGTATCGGCGAGGCCACGGCGTTCCTGGCCAGGACGCACGACGAAGGCGCAGCCCATGCGCTGCGTCGAGGACGGGGACGCCGCCAGGGGCGTCGTGGGCCGGCGAGACCCCACGATTATTTACCAGACGGTGCACCAGAGAGCAGGTCGTGGTCGCCTCGTATCGATGGATCCCGATCAGCTGCGCATTGCTTTGGCAGCGGCGGCTCGAACCCGGACGAGCATGTCGGCGATACCGGGGAGAGTCACAGCCTCGCGGTCGATCCGCTCCTCGAGGGTGAGCCATTCGATCTCGGGATACATGGCAACAACGAGGGAGACCGCGTCCTCGAAGATGAGCAACGTGCCGTCGGTCGCCTGGATCAAACGATCGACGATGAGGTCGGAGAGCGAGATCACTCGAACTTTCAGGTCGTTCTCTAGCCGGACCTCGAGGACGGCCTCGATGTCGTAGCCAGAGGTCGGGAACTCGATGAGATGGACGTCTCCTCCGAGGCGCAACTCCACATGTCGGTGTCCGGGCCCCAGGAACACGAAGCCCTTGTCGCCGAGTAGCCGGCGCTCTTCCGTCCCAGCTCGACCGGCAAGGTCGACGTCGGTGGGTCGGTATTCGCCCGTATAGAAGTGCACCGCCGACCCTCCGATCAGCGTGAAGGACCGGCCGAGAGCGACATCAACCGCCGCAACGATGTAGAGGGTGCGTTCCGCAGAGTCCCGAGGATGGGTGGAGGCCCGCTGAAGGAGGTCACGGACGTCCACGGGAAAGGACCCTCACCTCGTCAGCCACGTCCAACCCGGCCGCCACACGTCGGTCGAGCCTCGCCCATGGGTCGCTGTAGCGGCGATCGAACCGGGCCAAGCGCATTCGAGCCGCCTCCCGTCGTTGAGCTGCAGCAAGGACCGGCATCTCGGCAGGCCGCTGCTCGGTACGCCGAAGGGCGGTCATGATCCGGGCGACGGTCGACCAGCGTGGATCGGTGGCGCCACGTTCAATCCGCGACAGGTTCGGTCGAGGCAGGCTGGCGCGAATGGCTAGCTCGGTCTGGGTCATTCCCGCCGACTTCCTCAACGTGCGGATACGTTCGCCGATAAGCATCGCAGTAGTTTATCAGCTACATTGTGCGGTGCGGTAGCTTAGTCGCTACGAGCCTGATCCCGACCTCACCTCGCCACGACCGTCGCCACGGCGCCCAATCAACTTCCGAATCGGTCCCGGTCGACGATGACTCGGGTATGGGTTCCCTCACCGACCAGTTCGTCGCCCATGACCGCCGTCACCCGGAAGGTCAACCGTCGGCCCTCCACGGCCACCAGTTCGGCGGAGGCCACGATGCGGGAACCGATGGGGCTCGGCGCCAGGTGTCGAAGGTCGATGTGCGAGCCGACCGTCGTCTGGTGGTCGGCAAGGACGTCTCGCACCGCCGCCACGGCCGCCGCTTCCAGAAGGGCGACCAAACGGGGTGTGGCCAGCACGTCGACATCCCCGCTCATCATCGCCGAGGCCGTGTCGCCAGCCCCAACCACCAGGTCGGTGTCGGCTTTCATCCCCAATGTGAGCACCATGGGTTCGAGGCTACAGAGCCGTTAAACCGTTCAGCAATCGTTCAGGGAGTGCAGGGGAGACTCCACCCAGAATTCGATCAAGGAGGCACTAGCGTGACCAAACCGTTCCTCGTGGCTTTGCTGCTGATTGCGGCGGCGTGTGGGTCCAGCCCTGCCGAAACGACCAACGCAATCGCCGTCGCGACCACAGGCACAGTCGAGGGCACCTCGACCACCGCGGCGTATGGCCCCGAGCCGGTCATCGACCCGGGCGATGGAGGCGTCTACCGGCCGATCATCGACCCCGCCAACTTCGTCGACGTGATCGACAATCCCTACCTCCTCCTGACGGTCGGGTCGCGCTGGGTGTACGAGGGGACGAGCGAAGGTGAGGCCGAGCGGGTGGAGATCGTGGTCACCGACGAGCGCCGGGTGGTGATGGGGGTGGAGACGACGGTCGTCCGGGACAGCGTCTACGTCGAGGGAGAGCTGGTCGAGGACACCTTCGACTGGTACGCCCAGGACGGCCAGGGAAACGTCTGGTATTTCGGCGAGGACGTCAAGGACTACGACAACGGCCAGGTGGTCAGCACGGCCGGTTCGTGGGAGGCGGGGGTCGACGGAGCACTGCCAGGGATCGTGATGCCCGCCCAACCCAAGGTCGGCCGGGCCTACCGCCAGGAGTACTACCCGGGCGAGGCCGAGGACATGTTCGAGATCGTCGCCGTCGACGGGACCCGCCAGGTCGCCGCCGGTTCTTTCGATGGACTGATCACCACCAGGGACTGGAGCCCGCTCGAACCCGAGGTGATCGAGGAAAAGACCTACGCGTTCGGGGTCGGGAAGATCGCGGAAGCGAAGGTGGCCGGGGGCGAGGGTTCGGTGGAGTTGATCGAGTACACGCTCGGTGGGTGACCAGGCCGGGCTCAGCCCGAGAACACCCAGATTGGCTGGTCGCGCCTGACGATGACCGCCGATTTCTTCCGGCGATCGATGGCGACCTCGAGCTTCCCCCTTCGATAACGCACCGAATGACGGGCCGCGCTCAGCGGTTCCCAATCCCCGTTGCGAAGCGCTCGGTAGCGGCGACGAAGTTTGGTGAGAGAGTGAACGTGCAAATAGAGCTCGTGTTTGGTCGGGTCGCTCCCCCAAGGAAAGGTGGCCCGGCAGTGAGGGTCATCTCCGCCCAAGAGACCAACTTCGTCTCCGTAATACAGACCGGGAGCACCCGGGTAGGTCATCTGCAGAACCGTCGCTAGTTGGAGACGGCGTACATCGCCGCCGGCTCTGGTGAGGAATCGGGCCGTGTCGTGGCTGCCGAGCAGGTTCTGATTGGCGAGGGTGGGTCCCCAGGCATACTGGCCATACAGACGGGTCAGGCCATCAAGCAGCTGAGGCCCGTCGATCTCCTCGGTGGCGAAGAAACCGACGGCCAAATCGCGGAAGGTGTAGTTCATGGTCGCATCGAAGCGATCACCTTGTAGCCAGGGCCGGGCGTGACCCATGACCTCGGCCAGCAGGTAGGCGTCCGGCTTGACGGCCTTGACCGCGGCGCGGAGGTCGTTCCAGAAATCCGGGTCGACATAACGCGCCACGTCCATTCGCCACCCGTCGATATCGAACTGCTCGATCCAATGGGTTGCAACCATCAGGACGTACCGTCGGGCAGCAGGGTTGGCAAGGTTGAGTCGAGGCATGGCCGAGACCCCGTACCAGGCCTCGTAGGTCGGTTCGAGCACCGGTCCGGGGCCCTCGACCTCCTCGAAGGGAACGCCCAGCTCGGACCGCCAACGATCCACCCAGGCATGATGTCCAGCGTGGGGTCGGTAGAGAAGGCGTACCGGCCAGTCGTGGACCACGAACCAATCCGAGTAGGCAGAACGCCGACCCTTTGCCACCAGGTCGGAAAACGCGAAGAATCGAGGATGGACGTGGTTCAGCGACACGTCGAGAACGACCTTGACGCGACGCCGGTGGGCCGATTCGACGAGCCGGGAGAGCGCGACGTCACCACCCAGCGATGGGTCGACGCTCAAATAGTCGACGGCGTCGTAGCGATGGTTGGAGGGCGATGAGAAGATCGGGTTCAGATAGATCACATCGACGCCCAACCCGGCCAGGTATCCCAGCTTCTCGGTGATGCCATCGAGATCCCCCCCCTGAAAATGAACAGCCGTGGGTAGTTGGTCCCAGGCCACCGTACCGGGCAGGTCATTGCCCCGATCGCCGTTGCGGAAGCGGTCGGGGAAGATCTGGTAGACGACCGCACCTTGGATCCATTCGGGCACCTCGAAATGCCGATGGAGGGAGGGATCGAACGTCCAGCGATCGAGGCGTTCCACGGCATTGGAGATGCCGGCGGGAACGAGATAGACCCCCTTCCCATTCCGCGTGCGGAGGGCGAAGGTGTATTCGAAGGTCTCGTCGAACGGCCCGGCGATCACGTCCCAAATGCGGAAGCGACCTGCTCCGACTGCCCGCATCCGATGGGTGGTCACCGTCCCCCGCCGTACGACCAGCGTGGCCGAATCGAGCACCGGCTCGGCATGAAGACGAAAACGGACCCGTCCGTCGGCGAGGGGATCGAGGTGGGCACGGTCTTCGGGATCGAACCGCACGTCCCAGGGGAAGAGGTGGCCGGGGGAGCCGAAGATCCCGTGATCGGATTGGGTCATCGCAACGTGGCCCAACAAGAGGCGAGCACGCCCGATCGATCCCCGGACTGGGAAGCAGTGCTGGCCGCCATCAACCTTTCACGGCGCCCTGGGTCAGACCCGAAACGATGAACCGCTGGAGGAATTGAAACAACAACACGACTGGGATTCCGGCCAGCAGGGCGCCCGCCGCGAAGGGTCCCCAACGGAGGTTGAACTGATCGCTCAGGTACCTGAAAAGGCCCACCGAGAGGGTGAACTTCTCGGGATCTCCCTGCCCCAAGACGGCTGAGGCGATGACCACGTCGTTGAGCAGGAAGATGAAAGACAGCAAGAACACGACGGCCAGAATCGGAGCTACGAGCGGAAGAATGATCCGATAGAAGATCACGGCGTGGCTGGCGCCGTCCACCTTTGCCGACTCGTCGAGTTCCACGGGAATGGTGTCGAAGAAGCCTTTCATGAGCCAGGTATTCACCCCCATGGCGCCGCCCAGGTAGACCAGGGCCAACCCGGCCCCGGTGCCGAGCCCGAATGCAGGGAACACGTCCTTGACCTGAACCATGATCAGGAAGATGGCCACAAAATTGAGGATCTGCGGGAACATCTGGATCAGGAGCACCGAGAGCAATCCGGTTCGCCGTCCCCGAAAGCGCATCCGAGAAAAGGCGTAGGCTGCCAAGGCCGAGAGCAGCGTGTTGACCAAGGCTGCACCGCCGGCAATGAGGATCGTGTTGAGGTACCAGGATCCGAACGGCACGTCCGTGAAGAGAAGCTCCCGATAGTTGTCGAGAGTGAAACTGCTCGGGACCAGCCTTTGGGAGGTCAGGCTGCCCTGGGGGTTGAAAGAAGCCGAGATAACCCACAGGACGGGGAACACAGCGAACGCCAGGGCCAACCACGCCACCAGGTGACGCCATCCCAAACCGCGCATCCACCGAACCAACGGGCTGCCTCCGGCGACCACCGGCCCACTCCGCGCCTTGGTCGTTCCGCTGGGTCCTGCCGCTGCCATCAGGCCATTTCCTCGAGTGCGCGGGTTCTCCGAAAACTGAGTGCGGAGAGGGTGCCAACCATCAAGAAGATGATGATTGCTATCGCCGAAGCGAACCCGAAGTCTGAACCCCGACCCGACTCGAAAGCCAGCCTGTACGTGTAGCTGATGAGGATGTCGGTGTGGCCCGCCGGCGTTTGTGCTCCCTCGATGGGCGGACCTCCACGGTTGAGCAGGTAGATGATGTTGAAGTTGTTGAAGTTGAAGGCGAAGGAGGCAATGAGCAGGGGCGCCAGCGCCACCATCAAGAGCGGGAACGTCACGCGCCGAAATGCCTGTCGAGGGGTGGCGCCATCAACAAAGGCTGCTTCTCGCAACTCTTCGGGGATTGCTTGCAGAGTCCCGGTAGAGATCAGAAACATGTAAGGGAATCCGAGCCACAGGTTGACGAGTAGGACCGACACCTTCGCCATGGTCGGATCGCGCAGCCAGGGTATGTTCGTTCCGAGGGCTCGATTGACGATCCCAAAATCCTGGTTGAGCATGCCGGCCCAGATGAGGGCGGTCATGAAACTGGGAAGCGCGTACGGAATGGTCAAGAGCGAGCGGTACAGCCGCTTTCCCTTCATGGTGGGGTGGTTGAGGGCAAGGGCGAGGCCAAGCCCGACGACAAACGTGACCACCACCGACAGCGAAGCGAAGACGTAGTTCCAGATGAAGACCCGCACAAAGGGCCCTCGAATCGCTTCGGAGGTGAAAACCCGGGTGAAGTTGTCGAAACCGACGAAGATCTGCCAGCCGGGTTCGAGGGTCTCCCCCGAATCGCTAGCGAAACGCCCGTCCACTGCCCGGTACGAGGTCCCGGTGTCGATGTTGGTGAGAACGTCCGACCCTTCGTCATATGTGAACAACCGCTTGTAAACGGCAGCAGAGGTGACCGTTACCGCCCTGATCAAGCCTGCCTCGGCCGGAACCTCGAACTGGGACTGGATCTCTTCCTCCCGGTCGCCAATCTGGCGAAGGGTCAGAGCCGTGTACTGGTCGACTGCCCTCACCTTGCCTCCTTCATCGGTAACGACCCGATCGGGAGTCAGTTCCTCCAGGCCAGCCGCGGTGCCGAGGGACTGCTGGCCGGTCTCATCGACGAGCAGAAACGCCAGCTCACCGGTGCCACCGTCGGTGGCCAGGATGGTGAGGGCCAGCCGAGAGGTTCCGGGAACGTTGGAGAATCGCCTCAGCAGCTGATCGATGGCCTGGTCCTGAGTGAGCCGATTGGCCGTGGACAGATTGGTGAAGGCGATGTACCCGGAATAGAGAACCGGCATCACTTGAAACGCCAGGGCGAAAACGGTGCCGGGAATCAGGTACTTGAGAGGTATCGCCCGCCTGGTGAGATACGCGACGTCTATGAGCAGCGTGGCCAGCGCGACGGTGACAACACCGGGCCACCATTTCTGATCGAGCATGGTGGCCACGCCGGTAATCGCCAGAGCATTGACGGCGGCGAGAAAGGCCAGCTTGAGCAGCAGCGGCCCGGTGAACGACAGGCGCCGGGAGGGGACTCCCTCCCGGCGCACTGGGTCATGAGAGCCGTTGCTTGGCTCGTCCTGGTGAGACGTGCGGCTGTCGGGCTCTCCTTTTGTCATCGGTCGTCAGCCAGCGATCGCGGCTCGTATCTGCTCGGCGGCGTCCTTGAACGCCTGCTCGGGGTCGGTGCCGGTGAAGATCAACTGGTAGGCATCCGTCCAAGCCTGCCACACCGCACCCATCTCTGGGATGGCGGGCATCGGATAACCGTTCTGTCCAGACAAGCCGAAACCGGCCAGGTTGGCGTCATCGGACGCCGCAGCCTCGAAGGCGGCTGTATGGGCGGGGGGGCGTCCGCCGGCCTCGAACATGGCCAGCTGGGCTTCCTCGGTCGACATGAAGTCGAGGAGGAAGGTCTGAGCAAACAGCGGGTTCTCCGCATTGGCCGCCACCATGAATCCCTGCACTCCGATGAACGGGCGGGGTGTGCCGCCGTCAATTGATGGAATCGGTTCGACGACATAGTTCACGCCCTCGAAGCTGGAAAGGGCCCAAGGTCCGGTGATGGCAAACGGGGCGCTGCCGGCCCCGAAACTCTCCGTCATCACGTCATAGGTGACGTCGATGTTCACGACGCCCAACTCCGAGAGCTCGCCGAAATACCGAGCTGCGGCCAGACCGCCCTCGCTGTCGATTCCCAGATCATCGGGGTTATAGCTCCCATCATCGTTCGTCCCGAAGACGTAGCCGCCAAGGGCGGTGACGATCGGGTAGTTGTGAAATGGGTCGCCGTTGCCGTTCTCCTGCAGAGCGAGCGGCACCTCGACGGTTCCTTCTTCCTGAAGAGCCAGCGCGATCTCCACCAACTCCTCGAATGTTGCGGGGGCTTCTGGGACGAGATCGGTATTGCGAATCAGTGCGATGTTCTCGACGGCATAAGGGAGCCCGTAGTTCTGCCCGCCGTAGTTGAACGCCTGCACCGCCACTTCGGAGTATTGGTCGGCAACCGCGGAGATGTCGAGGGGCGCCACCACTCCCGCCGCCACCAATTCGCCGAGCCAGTCGTGGGCGCCGATGATGATGTCCGGTCCTTCGCCGGCCGGATCCGCCACCACCAGCCGGCTCCGGATGTCACCGAAGCCCAGTTCCTGGACGGCGACGGTGATTCCGTTCTCCGCCCCGAAGGCTTCGGCAAACGGGGTTATCGCCGGCGCACGGGTGTCGTCGGCCCAGATCACCAGATCGGCGTCTGCCCTGACCAGGGGGATGGTGGTGGTCTCACCACCTGCGGTCGTAGTGGTCGCCGCGGTCGTGGTGGTCTCGGGCGCAGCGGTAGTGGTGGTAACAGGTGCCGCGGTGGTCGTGGTCTCGGCCTCGGCTCCGCAGGCTGCCAGCACCATCGCCAGGGCGGCCACCGCCGCCAGCCAGTGCTTACTCCTCACGTTTTTTCCTCCTGAGTATTGAAGTCCGGCAAGGGCCGAACGGTCGGAGTAAAGCAGCGGCACCGAGGTCCTGCAAATGGTTGCGAAAAACTTGCAGACCGCTTGCGGAACCAGATAGCCTGCCGGCTCATGCGTCCGAGACTGAACGAGGTGGCGGCCCTGGCCGGAGTCAGCGAGGCCACCGTTAGCCGTGTTCTCAACGGTAAACCGGGAGTTGCCGCCGAGACTCGACAGATCGTTCTGGGGGTGCTGGCCGACCTCGGGTATCGGGACCAACCCGCCCGCGGCACAGCGGGGGGGATCGTGGGAATCATCACTCCGGAGATGGATAACCCCATATTCCCACTCTTCGCCCAGGCCATCGAGGCTCGGCTGGCTCGCCTCGGGTATCTGGCCATGGTATGTCCGTCCACGAGTGAAACGGTCGCCGAGCAGGATTACCTCGATCACTTCGTGGCCACACAGGCAGCCGGCGTTGTCGTGATCAACGGCCGCTACTGCCAGGCGGGAGTCGGCTATGACCCCTATCTGCAGATGGTGGAGAAACAGATTCCGGTCGTGTTGGTCAACGGTATGGGCCCTGACTGCCCCCTTCCGGCGGTGGCGGTGGACATACGGGCGGCCGCCATGCAGGCGATGCGGCACCTCCAGAGCCTTGGGCACGAGCGGATCGGTTGCCTCACCGGCCCTTCCAAATACGTTACGAGCCAGCTACTCCACGACGGCTACGTCGACGCCATGTCGGACAACGGCTCGCCGTTTCGCTGCGTCTCCGAGACCCTTTTCACCTTCGAGGGAGGCCAGGCGGGAGCGGCGGGATTGCTCGACGCCGGCGTGACCGGAGTGGTGGCGGCCTCCGACCTCATGGCGCTTGGTGCCATCGCCGAGGCTCGCTCGCTGCGAAAGATCGTTCCCGATGAGGTGTCGGTGGTCGGCTTCGATGGGACGCCCTTCGCGGCGTTCACCGATCCTCCGCTGACCACCCTCCGTCAACCGGTGGAGAGAATGAGTACCGAGGTGGCGTCACTGCTGCTCAGCCCTCCGAACGGTTCCCCCCCCCGTACCCACACCTTCCTACCGGAGTTGGTGGTGGCCGGGTCTACTGGACCTCGTCGATAAACGGCTCGTCCAGCCAATCCGGGAGTCGGGACAACAAGTACTCGCTGACTTCCTTGCAGCGGTCCAGGGTCTCGCATAATTGTTCGCGACCCATCAACACATCAACGAGAGAGACCGACACCGTGCCCACCATCGCCAGCCGGCGCTCGGGTGCATCAGTAACCGATGCGTAGGAGTCGGTTGCAGATACCTCGATCGGCAGATCCGGACCCCCCATTCCGGCCAGGTCCGTGGCCAGCACCAGCAGATCCGGCGGTTTGCGAAGGGGTGGCACGGACCAGTTGAAGAAGAGGGGCAGGGCGTAGACGTCTTCGGGCTCTTCGAAGCTATCGCCCATGTCCTCGACCCGCTGGCGGAGATCGAGCATGACGCGGGGGTCGACGTCGAGAGCGAGATGAAGGTCGAGGGGTCCTCCGCAGCCGTCTTCGGGATGAAGGTCGACCTCCCAGGACTGACGAAGCGAGTAGGTCTCGATGAAGTGCCGCTCGTCGTGAACGTGGAAGCCGTGGTCGACGGCATGGTCTTTCAGTTCTGTGACGAAGGCGGCAAGATCGACGGCCATTGGTGGCAGCCTATCTGTCCGCCGACCTTGCGGGGAGGGTGTCGCGGCTGCGCTTGGGCGGCATGGATCGGGCCCCCGCCATTCGGCTCCGGTCTCGCACGCCCCGATTGGCTCCGGCCCCTTTCAGGTAGCCAGGCCAGGGCGCCGCTCTACGCTGGGCGAAGTGAGCGATCTCCTACCGATTCCCTGGTTCGGTCGATGGGCGTGGCGAGCCGGTTGGCCGTTTGGCCGTTTGGCCGGTTGGGCCATGTGGCGGCTTTCGGTGGTGAGGGAGGCTCCCCTTCCGGCTCCCCCATATGTGCTGGCATCCAATCACTTCTCCCACCTCGACCCTCCGGTGATCGGTGCGCTCATCAGGCGGCCGGTTCAGTATCTCGCTCTGGACGAGCTGATCGGCGTCAACCGATTTCTCGACGTCTCCCTGCGGATGTTCGGCGCCATACCCCTACCTCGTGGCCGCGTATCGGTGCGGGCGATACGTGCCGCGCTCGCTCGTCTGGAGGCGGGCGGGATCGTCGGTGTGTTTCCCGAGGGTCGTCGCGTCGCCAGATTCGGCGACACCATTCCCAAACGAGGTGCGGCCTGGCTGGCTCGACGAGCCGGGGTGCCGATGGTGCCGGTGGCGGTGATCGGCACCGATCGGGCCATGGGACTCGACAACAAGGTCCACCGCGCCCGGGTACGAGTGGTCTTTGGCGAAGCCATCGCTCCCGGAGATACTGTTCGGATGATGACGGCGTGGCAGGACTGGATGGAAAAACGGCTGGGTAGGGTGAGCGTTCAATGAACTGGCCGTTCCCGCCCCCCATCGAAACCATGGAGGCCAAGGTGATGGAGGGCTGGCCCACGGGCCGCTACGCCTACGAACCGAAATGGGACGGGTTCCGCGTGGTGTCGTGGTCGGCACCCAACGTCAGGCTCGACTCTCGGAATCAACGGCCGCTGTTGCGTTACTTCCCCGAACTACAAACGGCATTGGACCAGCTTCCGGCTGGAACGGTGGTCGATGGCGAGGTGGTGGTCGTGGTGGACGACATCACCGAGTTCGACGTGCTCCAACAGCGCCTCCACCCCGCCGTGTCGCGGGTCAATCTCCTTTCGGCGGAGACCCCGGCCCAATTGGTGGCATTCGACCTGCTGGCAGACCGCGGCGTGGACCTCCGTTCCCTTCCATTCTCGGAGCGACGGCAGCGGTTGGTGGCGTTGACGTCGGAGCTGACCCACCCGTGGAACTTGACGCCCTCGACGGAAGACGAAGCCACCGCCAAGCGCTGGTTCGACGAGTTCGAACCGGCCGGCTGCGACGGCATCGTCGCCAAACCGCTGGGGCAGGCCTACGTCCACGGCAAACGAGCCATGATCAAAATCAAGCATCGGCGCACGGCCGACTGTGTCGTAGGTGGGTACCGCGAGCACAAAGACGGTGGGAAGATCGGGTCATTGCTCCTTGGTATCTACAACGACCAGGGCGAATTGCATTTTATCGGCCATTGCTCGGGGTTTCCCGACGGAGATCGGGAGGAGATATTCCGGCAGTTCCAGTCGCTCCGCGCCGACGAGAGTTTCGCCGGCGACCGGGTGCCGGGTGCCGAGAGCCGGTGGTCAGGTGGGAAGGACCTCTCTTGGGCGCCCATCGAACCGGGGGTGGTGGCCGAGGTCAGCTACGACCAACTCGAGGGAGGCCGATTCCGCCACGCCACTCGATTCCATCGTTGGCGGCCCGACAAGGATCCTCACGACTGCACGATCGACCAACTTGAACGCCCCGAAGGCCTCGGCTTCTCCCAGGTGATCGCCTAGGGGAGGTCCCAAACCCGCGAACCCAGGGTTCTGCGTAGTGCTGAGTACTACCCAGAGCCCACAGATCAACTGTGGGTGATCGAACCCCTTGAAGTGCGCCTCGATATGACGCAAGTTGGCGGTCATGCCTACATCACTCGATCGGAGGGCGCTCGAAGTCGCCGCCGGCCAACGATGGATCCTGACACGAGCCGAGGCCTACGCCATCGGTTACACCAGCGAGATCATCGCCTACCGCCTTCAGAGCGGCACTTGGCAGTCCATCCGCGAAGGCTGCTATCTGGTCGCACCCGCCAAACGCGATCCTCGGGTCTATCTCGAAGCCGCCGTGCACGCCATTGAAGGGGCCATCGTTTCGCACGAATCGGCGGCTGAGCTGTACGAGATGAAATATGTTCCGCGCGGCTTGGCAGTGGTGAGCGTTCCACCGAAGACCACTCATGACTTCCCCGGGGTCATCATCCGGCGACCCAAAGACCTCGCTCCCGATCACATCGAAGAGATCGACGGTATGCCCGTGTCGACAGTCCTCCGGACCTCTTTTGATCTGACGGGTGTGTACTCCTACGCCAGGGTCGCGCGCATACTCGACGACGCCATCGCCGCGAAGCTGATCGACCTGGAGCAATACCGCCAATTCGCCGAGCCACTCTACGGTCGTGGTAAACCGGGCTCCGCTCACAACCGGAGGTACCTTGCCGAGCGAGGGGCCGGATTCGTGGCGCCCACGACCGAACTCGAACGAATCTTCTTCACTGTCCTCGGGAGAGGAGGGCTGCCCGAGCCTGAGCGCCAGGTTCGTCTCCCCTGGTATCGGTCCGTCCCGGGTATCTGCGACTGCTACTACCGACGGGAGCGGGTGATCGCGGAGGCGGACGGCCGGCGCTGGCACACGCTGTTGGCCGATTTCGAGACCGACCGCCACAGGGACAACGAAGCCATGCGTAACGATCACCGCGTCCTCCGGTTCACCTACGACATGCTGACCAAACAACCCGGCAGGGTCATCGAGACCGTTCGCGACACCCTGGCGCTGGCCCACAGATGATCTGTGGGCCCTGGGTGGTACTGAGTACTACCCAGAACCCTGGGTTCGTCGGTTTGGCGGTCCGATGGGTCAATACTCGTCGGGGGGGCGGCGCTGTTTGGAGGGTTGGACGCGGGGGGGTTCCCCGGGTTGCTTGGGGTAATGGGGCGGCCAGGGAGCATCCCCCTGGCCGTGCTCGACCTCGTCACGGACCACCCACTCCAGCAAAGTATCGATGCGACCCGCCGACTCGTCGATGCCGGCCGACAAGTCCCCCATGGCTCGATACCGCTCGGCGAATCGGTCGAGTGGGAAGCGGGATATCTCGACGGCGTCAAGCTCGTCCCAGGTGAACGGCGTTGACACAAAGCCGGTCGGTCGGACCCCATAAGCCGAAGACACCGTCTTGTCCCGAGCGTTTTGGTTGAAGTCGACGAATACCCCCTGGCGTTCTTCCTTCCACCACTTGGTCGTGACCAAACCGCTCAATCGCCGCTCTAATTCCCGGGCGAGGGCCAGCACCGCCCGGCGGGTCTGAAAGAAGTCCCAAATCGGCTCGATACGTATGTAGATGTGGATCCCCCGACTCCCCGATGTCTTCGGCCACCCCACCAGTCCCAGCTCACCCAGCAACGCCTTGGCGCCCCGGGCCGCCTCCCGGACGTGGTCGAAGGTGAACCCGGGAGTGGGGTCCAAATCGATTCGCAGCTCGTCGGGATGGTCGATGTCCTCGGCCCGCACCGGCCAGGGATGGAAGTCAAGGCACCCAAGTTGGACAAGGCGGATTACGTCGGTGCGAGTCCGGGGCACATTCATCCGGCCCGGTCGTTGCGACGGGAACCTGATCTCGACCGTCTCGAAGGGAGACTTGTCGTCGGTACGCTTGTGATATATCGGAGGCTCGGTGACCCCGCTCATATAGCGCTTCAGCATGGTGGGGCGGCCGTAGATGCCACGTAGGGCCCCTTCGACGCAGACCAGGAAATGCTCAACAACGTCGAGCTTCGTCCAACCCTGCTCGGGAAACAGGACCTTGGATGGGCTGGAGATTCTTACCTCCTCGCCGTCGACAACCACGGTGGTCTCGTCTTTCACGCAACCCATTCAATAGCATGCCGGGATGGGCGCAGACGAACTCATCGACAAGATTCGCCTTTCGGTGATCGGAGCCGATGTCGCAGTCGATGGTCCGTTCGGCCTGCGTCGGGTGACCTACGCCGACTACACCGCCTCGGGCCGCTCACTCAGTTTCATCGAGGACTACATCCGGCGGGCCGTCCTACCTCTCTACGCCAACACGCATACCGAGACATCGGGGACCGGATTCCAGACCACCAAGTTCCGGGAGGAGGCTCGGGAAATCATCCGCGGGGCCGTGGGCGGGAGTCAGGAACACGCCGTCATCTTTGCGGGGAGCGGCTCGACCGGGGCGATCGACCGGCTCATCGGCATCCTCGGTCTACGGGTTCCAGCTCCCCTCGAAGATCGCTACGCGCTCTCGGCGGCGATCCCGCCCGACGAGCGACCGGTGGTGTTCGTCGGTCCATACGAGCATCACTCCAACGAGCTTCCCTGGCGAGAGTCGATTGCCGACGTGGTGGAGATCCGAGAGGACGCCGATGGCCACGTGGACCTCTCTCATCTCGAGGAAGAGTTGGAGAGAAGCGCCCAGCACACGCTTCGGATCGGCAGCTTTTCGGCGGCCTCCAACGTCACCGGCATCGTCTCGGACACCGAGGCCATCGCCACCGTGCTCCACCGCCATGGGGCGCTGGCGTTCTTCGACTTCGCGGCGGCCGCCCCCTACCTCAAGATCGACATGCAGACCCCCGCCGACGGCAACATGGGCTACAAAGACGCGGTCTTCATCTCACCACACAAGTTCATCGGTGGGCCCGGCACTCCCGGAGTGCTGGTGGTGCGACGCCGGCTTCTCGGCAATCGAGTTCCGGCCATACCGGGCGGCGGTACCGTCAGATACGTCAGCGAGTCCGAGCATCTCTATCTAGCCGACCCCGAGCATCGCGAGGAGGGCGGCACCCCGGCCATCGTCGAATCCATTCGGGCCGGGTTGGTCTTCCTACTCAAGGAGCAAGTCGGGGTCGGAGAGATCCGCAAGCGGGAGGATGAGTTCATTCGACGTGCGATCGCCTTCTGGAGCACCACTCCCAATATCTCCATTCTCGGCAATCCAGCGGCCGAGAGGTTGTCGATCGTTTCGTTCGTGGTCCGCCACGGCGCCCAGTATCTCCACCACAACTTCGTCGTCGCCGTGCTCAATGACCTCTTGGGAATTCAATCCCGCGGCGGTTGTTCCTGCGCCGGACCCTACGGGCACCGGCTGCTCGGAATAGACCACGAGACCTCGCACCGTTTCGAGGAGCAGATCCTGGCAGGGTGCGAGGGGATCAAACCGGGGTGGGTCCGCATCAACTTCAACTACTTCATCTCCGAAGAGGAGTTCATCTATCTGTTGGGCGGCGTTCAACTGGTAGCAGAACATGGTTGGAGGCTTCTCCCTCAATACAGGTTCACCTCCGCCGACGGCGCCTGGGTTCACCGGCTCGGGCGGGGCGGACCGCTGCTCTCGCTCCAAGAGGTTGAGTTCTTGAAAGACGGAGGCCGGCTTCCCCACACTGCTCCGCTCGCCTCGCTCACCGTCCAGCTCGATGAGGCGCGCTCGATACTCGAACGCTGTCGAGGCGGCCCCGGCGAACCTGAGTCCCTTCCCCCGGCCGCCGAAGCGCTACGGTGGTTTCCGGTTCCTAGTGAGGTTGTGTCATGAATGTCGAACCGATCGACGACCCGAGCGAGGACGATCTGGCTCGCTGGCATCGCACCATGGCATCGCGCCTGTTCAATCGGGCATGGGAGTTCCTCGACCTGCCAGAACTGACCGCCGCTCAGGAAGAGGAGATGGTGGCGGCCGCTTTTGGGTCTCGCTACCACTGGGGACAGGTCGGAACACCTCGCCAGTTCGCCATTGGCGACTGGCAGCTGGCCCGGGTGCTCGTCGCCATCGGCGAAGCCGAGCTGGCGGCGCGGTTCGCCCAACGCTCGCTCGAACTCTGTCGTGACCACAATCTCGACGCCTTCGTGACCGGCTATGCCCACGAGGCTCTGGCCAGAGCGGCAGCCGAAGTGAACGACCTCGGGACTCGAGATGATCATCTCGCCTCGGCCGTCAAACTGGCCGAGCACATCGAGGACGAAGAGCATCGCAATATGCTCCTGGCCGACCTCGACACGATCAACGTATAGTGGCCGCCGGGCCCCCGGACCGAGCGGGAGGGCGGGTTGGCCGCGGCATCATCCTGGCGTTGGTGGCAGCCACCCTCTTCGGAATCTCGGGGTCGGTGGCCTTCGATGCCTTCGACCGGCTCCGCCCCGCCCAGGTCGCCCAGGCCAGAAGCCTGATTGCCCTGGCGGTGCTCGCCCCAGTCGCTTGCGTCGACGACAAATCGATCACGGGGGCCGCCTGATCGAGCTGATGGGGTTGGGTGCGGTCCTGGCCGGTGTCACCGTCACCTACTACCTGGCCATCGAGCGGCTCGGGGTCGGCCCCGGCGTCACCACTCAGTTCCTCGGGCCGGTACTGGTGCTTTTCTGGATTCGGCTGGTTCGGCGGCGGACCGTCCCAGGGCCGGCGTGGACGGCCGCCGGTCTGGCTGTGGCAGGAGTGGCATTGGTGGCAGGGGTGCGAACGGGATCGACCGATCGGCTCGGGTTGGCTTGGGCCCTCGTCTCCGCCGTCTTGTTCGCCGCCTACCTGATCATCGGCGAGCGGCTTGTAGCCCGCCTCTCCGCCCTGGCAGCCATCACCTACGGCCTGGCCTTCTCGTCGCTGATCTGGCTCGTGTTCGTACCTCTGCCACCCACCTCAGAGCTGTTCGCATCGGCGCCCCACTTGCTCTGGATTGGTCTGGCCGGCACCGCCGCTCCTTTCCTGATTCAGATGGAAGCATTGCGGGCGGCGTCCGCCGCATTGGTGGGGGTGACGGCCACCGCCGAACCGGTCATGGCAGCAGCGGCCGCCTGGCTGGCCCTGGACCAGCGGATGGGCGGCCTCCAAATGGCCGGCGCCGCCATGGTGGTGGCGGCGGTTGCCACCATCCGACGCACCACGCCATCTTGGGTCCCCGGCCCGCAATAAGACCGTCTCGCCGGACGGTGGGCTCGTTGCCGGGCTCCGGGCTTCCGCCGGTCGAGTGGAGTTAGCCTCTCCGCCAGTGGACGCCGTCGCCCCGCTTCGCATCCGTCGTTTTCGAGCGCTCTGGATCTCCTCCCTCATCTCCAACCTCGGTTCATTCCTCCAAAGTGTGGCCGCCGCCTGGCTGATGCTGCAGTTGACTGGTTCGGCAGCGTGGGTGGGTTGGATGGCGGCAGCCGGCATGTTGCCCGTGCTCTTCTTGGCCCTGGCCGCAGGGGCGTTGGCCGACCTGACCGACCGGACCCGTATCGTCCTCATCTCCCAGATCGTTATGTGCCTGACCTCGGCCGCCATGGCGTTGCTGGCTTTCACAGGCTCCATCACCCCCCCCCGGCTCTTGGCGCTCGGCCTGTTCTCGGGAGTAGCCTCGGCCTTCAATCTCCCGGCCTGGCAGTCACTCGTTCCCGACCTCGTGCCCCGCGACATGTTGGCCAGCGCCGTGGCGATCAACTCGGCCGCCTTCAACACCGCCCGGGCCGTCGGACCGGCCCTCGGGGGAGTCTTGGTGGCCGCTTCCGGGCCCGCCGCCGGCTTCGCCCTCAATGCCGTCAGTTACCTCTTCGTCATCGTCACCATCGCCCTGCTCGGACCGAAGCTGGAACCTCCTGAGCGGGACGTCACCGGCATGCAAAACGCCATTGCCCTCGGGATTCGCTACGCCCGCTACACACCGGTCTTCCGCCGGATTCTGGGTCTCGTTGCCTGCTTCGCGCTGACGTCGGCGGTGGTCCAGTCCACCTTGCCGGTGCTTACCCAAGAGTTGGGGGCAGGAGCCGACGTCTACGGCCTGCTCCTGGGGGCCATGGGGGTGGGGGCAATAGCGGCTTGGCTGGGACGGGAACGGGTGGTGGCAAGGTTGGGGGGCCGATCGATACCCACCACCATCGCCGTGTTCGGAGCGGCGGGGATCGTCTTGGGTCTGGCCCGTTCTCCTGTCATCGCCGCGGGGGCGTTGATGGTGGCGGGGGCATGTTTGGTGTGGACTCTCGCCACTCTGAATGCCACCACCCAACTACTGGCACCAGCCTGGATCCGCGGTCGCGCCCTGAGCCTCTACGTGCTCGCCTTTCAGGGTGTGTACCCGATCGGCTCGATCCTGGCGGGCACTGTCGCCGACCTCATCACCGCGCATGGAGCGGTGATCGCATTCAGCGCGGCCGGGATGGCGCTTGGGTTCATAGCGCCCCGCTTTCGGGTGCCGGCCCTCGCGGAGGTGCAGAGCCCCGAGTTCGAGCGAGACATGAGCGCGACTACCCACATCGACACGGCCGAGGGTGGTCCGGTCATGATCATCAACACCTGGGTGATCGACGAGGCCGACTTCGACGAGTTCCTCGAAATCATGAACGAAGTCCGGGCAGTGCGACTCCGCACCGGTGCCTACCGCTGGCGGCTCTATCGGAACGCCGAGGACGCCCACCGCCTGAGCGAGGTCTTCCTAACCGTTTCCTGGGACGAGCACCTGGCCCAGCATCGTCGGATGGACGACGCCTCGGCCGTCCTGATTCGGAAGGCCCGCACCTTTGATCGCGCCGAGGGACCGACCGCTCGACACCTGGTGGCCATCGACGTCAGCGAGCCCGCCAGCCGGCCCGGTTGGGATCAGCTGATCGCCACCCATGCCGAACTCCACCGCTCTGAGGGCTCGATGCCGACCGAAGCTACCGACCAGCCCCGATCCGGTTGAGGGCCGTGGCCGGGCGCCTGGCGCTTGTCGTTTCCTTTCGGCCTGGAAGCCACGCCGAAGCCGGCATGGTCGGCCGGCAAGTCCTGGTCCAATTGGCTCGGCGGTTCAAGTCGAGGGCCAAATACGCCGACAAATCGATGAGCGATGGCGGACCCCTTCCATCCGGCGGGGGTCCGGAGCCCTTCGCCACGCCGTTAGGACCGCACCCCCGGAGGCATAAGGCTTTGCCCGATCAGGAAAATAGGTTGCTGACCAGGCCGGATCGTCTGTTCTTACTGGCCGGGTCGGCCGCCGTCCTGACCAACGCGATGCCGGGCACGAGGACCTCTTGGACGCCAACCTTGCTCGCTGCCATGGCCACCGTGGCGGTGATCATCGGCATCGCCTACCACCGGCCCTCTCGCAACCTTCCCTGGCCGCTGGTAGTGGCAGCCGCGTCGGCCTTGGCCATTGCGTACTACTTGATGGGCGATCAGGCCATGCCCCCCCCCGGTGCGGACGCCACCCGACTCGTTGGTACCGCCCTGCTGCTTCTGGCCGGGTTTCGCTTCCTTCGCTTCCCCGTCGCCGACTCGACCCGCAGCAGCCCTTTGGACGCCTCCATCCTGCTGGCCGCCGGTGTGTTGATACTCGGTCAGTGGTACCTGTTGGGTTCAGGTGGCGAGATGGGGGTGGGCTACATCCCTGGCCTTATCACGGTCATGACAGTGGTGCTGGTGGTGCTGGCAGTCCGGCTCGTTGGTCGACCCGAATGGAAGAACGCCAGCCTGCTCTATCTGATAGCGGCCGGGACCTTCGCGTTGTCAGCACAGGCGGCCGGAGCCCTGGGAAGGGACGGCGTGTGGACCGAGCCTGTCATGTTGCTGACCACCGTTCTTGTCGGCACCAGCGCGCTACATCCCGACATGGCCGCGATCGGCCAGCCCGGCGACACGGGACGCAGAAAGATGACCCCGAGCCGTCTGGTCATGCTCGGCGCCGCTCTGCTGTCCGCTCCCGGCGTTGTTTGGTTGAGTCTGTCGGCGCAGAGCGAACAGCGCTTCCTTCTGATCGGCATCGGCGCCACGGTGGCGGCCCTCACCCTCCTCGGCCTGTGGCGAATCGGGCTCCTCATCGTTGACAGTGACGAGATGCGAGAGCGGTTGGCCAGTAGCGAACGCCGTCTGCGAGCCCTCATCCAACACAGCTCGGATTGGATTCTCGTCATCGACCGAAACGGTGCCATCACCTTCGCCTCGCCAGCCTCCGAACGGCTCCTTGGCCGCAATTGGGACACACTGGTGGGCAAGTCGCTCGCCGACCTCAGCCACCCCGCCGAGATCGGCGTGTTCGACGGCCTGCTTGAGCATGTCCGCCGGGCCCCCGGCCGGAACGCCACTCGAGAGGTACGACTTCGACACGATCGGCTCGGGTGGCGCGCCACCGAAATCGTCGCCGCCAACATGACCGATGATCCCGATGTGCGGGGAGTGCTTCTCACGGTTCGAGACATCACCCAACGCAAGGCCTTCGAGGCGCGGCTTCAGCATCAGGTCTCTCACGACGGGCTCACCGGTCTGGCGAACCGGCACCGTTTCGCCGATCGGGTCGAACACGCTCTCGCTCGTACGATTCGCCAACCCGGTTCCGTGGCGATTCTGTACATCGATCTCGACGACTTCAAAGAGGTCAATGACTCCTTGGGCCACGAGGCGGGCGACCAGCTCCTGCGAGCCGTGGCCGACCGCCTACGCGGCTGCCTCCGGCCCGCCGACACCGGAGCGCGCTTGGGAGGCGATGAGTTTGCCGTCTTGTTGGAGGACCTGAAGGACACCGCCGATGCCGTGGTGGTCGCCCAGCGAATCCTCACGGTGTTGCGTGCGCCGGTGACCCTGCATGATCGAGAAGTGCGCCCATCGGCGTCGCTGGGCGTGGCGCTGGCGGAGGCAGGCCAATCCGCCGAGATCCTGCTGCGCAACGCCGACACCGCAATGTTCATCGCCAAGCGAGCCGGCCAACACTCCTACACCGTCTTCGAGCCGTGGATGCACCACGAGGTGGTCAACCGAATGGACCTGAAGGCTGCTCTGCAGGGTGCCTTGGAAAGGGGAGAGTTCATCCTCTACTACCAGCCGATCGTCACTCTCACCGACCTCGAGCTCACCGGCTTTGAAGCCTTGGTGCGCTGGGTGCATCCCGAACGCGGCCTGATAATGCCCGGCGAGTTCATCCGGTTGGCCGAGGAGACCGGCCAGATAGAACAGCTGGGCGAATGGGCGCTGCGAGAAGCCTGCCGCCAAACCCAAGTGTGGCGTGCCCGCTACCCGCACCGCCCGTTCGGGCTCAGTGTCAACCTGTCGATGCGACAGTTCGACCAACCGGATCTGGCTCACCAGGTCGCCGATGCCCTCGCCGAGTCAGCTGTCGACCCCGGCTGCTTGACACTCGAGATCACCGAGAGCCTTTTCGCCACCGACAACAGCTCGGCTTTCGACCAACTTCGTCGGATCCAGAAGCTGGGGGTGCGGTTGGCCATCGATGACTTCGGAGTCGGTTACTCGTCCCTCAGCTACCTCCAGAACTTCCGTGTTGACACGATAAAGATCGACAAGGCGTTCATTGACTCACTGGCCGAGGAGACAGCCGGCGGGCCAACCCTCACCGGCGGCATCATCACCCTCGCCCACGCTCTCGAAACCTCCACGGTGGCCGAGGGAATCGAGGGGGTGGCGCAGCTCGAAGCCTTGCGAGAGCTGGGGTGCATCTACGGGCAGGGGTTCTACTTCTCGAGGCCGCTGGCGGCGGCGCAGGCGGAGGCGATCCTGGCCGGGGATGGCCGGGTGTTGCCGGCGGCTCTGCCCGTCTGATCGACGTCTCGGAGAATTCTGCAACCGAACGCCTAATTTGGGTGTTCTGTCTATTGATATGCAAGAACTGGCGGCCAGCCTGGCCCGCGACGTCGACGCCGCCTTTCCACAGCTCTTGGGGGCGCTCCAAAACGACGTCTACTCCGGGATGCGGCGGCTGACCGGGAACCGGGCGGACGCCGAGGACTTGGCGCAGGAGACCTTTCTTCGGGCCTATCGAGCCTTGAAGGGGTACCCACCGGCGCGCATCGCCACCATGTCGCTACGGGGCTGGATCTGGACCATCGCGCTCAACCTGTCGCGCAACCACGCCCGTGACCGCGCCAGGCGCCCACTGCCGCTACCAATGCACGAGCAGGTTGATCACGAGCCGGAGGCTCCCGAATCTGCGCTCTGGGACCGCCGGCTGAAACGGCTTGCCCCCGCCGTCCGCAAGGCAGTGGTGCTCCGGCATGTTGTTGGGCTCACTTACGCCGAGTTGGCCGAAGCGCTCGGCAAGCCGAGAGGGACAGTGAAAGCCGACGTGCACCGAGGAATCGCGACGCTCAAACAGATCATCGAGGAGGAATGATGGACCTGAAGGCTCTCCGTACCCCCGCTCCCCCCGGTTTCAGCGCGGCAGTCCAGCTGGCCACCGGACTTGCCTACGGTTATCACCGCTTCGACAGTCCTCTCGGCGAGGTGGGGGTGGCTTTCGGCGTGGCCGGCGTCGTCGGTGTCGAGCTGGCCGAGGACTTGGAGGCGACCTTCGCGACCCGCTACCGGATCCCGGTGGTCCCGGCCACCCCCCCCCTCCGCTGGATCACACTCATCGAACGGGCTCTTGATCGGGGTCGACCCGGTGCTCTACCCCTGGATCTCGGCTCGGTGTCGGACTTCCGACGCCGAGCGCTCATCGCTGCGGCCACCATCCCCTACGGCGAGGTGCGGCCTTACGCGTGGGTGGCTCGAGAGACCGGCAACCCCGAGTCGGTGCGGGCGGTGGGTTCGGCGATGGCCGCAAACCCGGTCCCCCTAATCGTTCCGTGCCACAGGGTGGTGCGGTCCGACGGCCGCCTCGGCGAATACTCGATGGGTGGGCCTGACAGCAAGCGCCGCGTGCTTACCGGCGAAGGCGTCGACCTAGCCGAGCTCGAGGCGCTGGCGGCGGGCGGGACTCGACTAACCGGGTCGACCACCACCAAGATCTTCTGTCATCCCAGCTGTCACGCGGCCCGTCGGTCCAAGTCGATATACCGGGTGAACTTCTCCGACCGCAACGAAGCTGAGGCAGCCGGCTATCGAGCCTGCCGCCTGTGCCGGCCGTGACGCTCGGTTAGCGGTGCCAGACCCGCCAGTAGGTGCCGATTCGTCGCACGAAACCCCCGGGCCCCTCGGCAAACAACATCTCGCCCGACCCGACGGCCTTGATCTCGAGTTGCCTCATGCGGTGAATGATCAGAGCCTCGAGCAGGGACCGCTCCTCTCGGTCGGGGCAGAGATCATGGTGGTCGGAGAGCTCGCCGCGGAGGATATCCAGGTCGTGATGCTCTCCGAGGTCGTCGCCTAGATCGTTGAGGCGCTGGCGGAGTTCGCCCACGGTGCCCGGCCAGACTGGTTCGAACAGCTCAAGGTGGTATCGGAGATCCTTGACTCGCTTCCGCCATTCATGAAACGCCGGCGCCGAACCGCCATCCTTCGCTTCCCGCCCGAGCGTCCGCCCTCGCCCGTAGGTGGCCTCGAGTCCGAAGGCGATCGCCTCGAAACCGCCGGCAGGGGGTTGCCACTCCAGGTAGCGCGCCCTGGTATCGAAGAGGATGGCTCGCACCTCGCGGCGGTCGTTGAGGAGGCCCGAGGCCTCCAAGCGATGGCCGGCTTCCACGCGAAGCTGCACCGTGTCGAAGGTCCCCGGGGCGAGTAGTCGCGAGTATCTCTCTGCGATGCCCCCAAGGGTGTGGATGAGGACGGCCGCCTCTCGGACTGGGGAGATGCGTCGGGCAATCCCCGCCAGCAGCCGGGACTCGATGCGCCTCTTTCTCCTCCCCAACACCCCCTCGGCAAGGCGTAGGAGCGCTCTAACTCTCTTCAACGACGTGCGGGCCAGGTGGATGCCCTCATCACCACCTTCGGGAATCAGCCCGGAGAGGGCGGCGTCGAACTGCTCGACGGCGGCGCGGCGGAGCGTATCGAGCAGGGGCTCGCCCCTCTGGATGGAGAATCCAGACCTGAAGGCTGGGGTCGGGTCGTTCGGCAGATGAACGGAACCGACCGGGGGGGGGCGAAGCTCTCGAACGACGGCGGCCATGGGCGGCAATGCTCCCGGTCGAATGACTCGCCGGGCGCCAATCGGCACGAGGTAGGTGCGGGCCGGTTCCACGTCCGTCAGCCTATACGACCCGGTGCCTTCTATACGGTTTGCATTTCGCACAATGTGCAGAAACGCGCCGTGCGCGGAAAAGTTGTTTCTCGCCCTACCCTGACGGCATGGCTCGCCCGAGCGCTGGACTGCTGCCGTACCGACGGAACGCTCAAGGCCCGGAACTGCTCATTGCCCACATGGGGGGACCGTTCTGGGCCCGCAAGGACGCCGGGGCCTGGACAATCATCAAAGGGGAGTACGAGGACGAGGCGCCAATCGAGGCGGCCCGCCGAGAGTACGAAGAGGAGACCGGCCATAGCCCTCCCGATGGTCCGTTCCTCCCCCTCGGCGAGAGGCAACTGCGATCCGGAAAGCTGCTCACGATTTGGGCCGTCGAAGCTGACTTCGACCCGGCGAACCTGCGACCCGGCACTTTCGAAATGGAATGGCCGCCCTGGTCCGGTCGGCGGCAGCGATTCCCTGAGATCGATCGAGTGGAGTGGTGCTCGCCGGCCGAGGCGCGGCGTCTGCTCACAGGCTCACAGACAACCTTCGTTGATCGTTTGTTAACCATCTTGGGGAACGAGCCGGGCAGGTGAGGTGTTGGGAGAGCAGACACAGGAGGAACATTGGAGACACCGACCGACGCAGAATGGCGTGAGAAGCTGACCCCAGAGCAGTACCACGTGCTCAGAGAGGCCGGGACCGAACGAGCCTTCACCGGCACCTACTGGAAGACCAAGAACGACGGGATCTACCGCTGTGCGGGTTGTGGTGGCGAGCTGTTCGACTCGCATGCGAAGTTCGACTCGGGCACGGGATGGCCGAGCTTCACGAGTCCTATCGATGGTGGGGGGGTCGCCGAGAGGACTGACTCCAGCCACGGGATGATCCGTACGGAGGTCGAGTGCGCCACTTGTGGCGGCCACCTCGGCCACGTCTTCCCCGACGGTCCCCGCCCCACCGGTCTGCGCTATTGCATCAACTCGGCGGCGCTGTCGCTGACCGACCGGTCATAGCCGACGCACGGCTGGCCGGTCGGCGCGCCGGCCAGCACTTGCCGCACCGCCGCCGGTGGCGACGGTACCGTCTTGGACTCATGGCCAGATCCCGACCCACCACCACCGCCGTTTTCGGTTCGGGCCGCCGGGAGAGCCACGACTCGTCGCGGTTCTATTCGCGGTTCGGAGCGCCCATTATCTCCGCCGACCAGGACGTGGCAGCGCCGGTGGCGCTGGACCAGATCTTCACGGGGGACGCCCGGGAGATCGGTGACGATGAAGTCGCCGACGTCTCGGTGGCCCTGGTAATCACGTCCCCCCCCTACTTCGCCGGCAAGGAGTACGAGGCGGACCTCGGAGCGGGCCACGTCCCGGCCAGCTACATCGACTACCTGGAGATGATCCGAGACACCCTGGCGGTTTGCCTCCGTAAGTTGGAGCCTGGGGGGCGCATGGCGATCAACGTCGCCAACCTCGGCCGCAAGCCCTACCGATCCCTTTCCGGCGATCTCATCGGGATCCTCCAAAACGACCTTGGCATGCTCATGCGGGGGGAGATCATCTGGCACAAGGCCAAGGGAGCAGGGGGATCGTGCGCCTGGGGCTCGTACCGCAGCCCGGCGAATCCGGTGTTGCGCGATCTCACCGAGCGGGTGGTGGTCGCCAGCAAGGGTCGATTCGATCGAGCCCTCAACCGGACGACGAGAGAGAAACGGGGTCTGCCCCACCAACCCACCATGACTACCGAAGACTTCCTGGAGGCGACCGTCGACGTCTGGGACATACCGGCGGAGTCGGCCACCAGGGTGGGCCATCCGGCTCCCTTCCCGGTCGAGCTCCCTCGCCGCCTGATCGAGTTGTACACGTACGCAGGCGACCTTGTCCTCGACCCCTTCATCGGGTCGGGCACCACCGCGGTGGCCGCCGTTCGCACCGCCCGCCATTTCGTGGGTTTCGACACCGACGAAAGCTACGTGGCGTTGGCCCGAAGGCGGCTCGCCGCCGAGTCGAGGTGAGCCGCCCGGTTCACATCCTCTTCGTGTGCATCGGCAACATCACTCGTTCGCCCACTGCCGAGGCCGCCATTCGGCAGGCGGCCTCCCGGGTCGGTCTGGACCTCGAGGTACGGTCGGCCGGAGTGGCGGCTAGACCCGGGCAGCCACCCAACGCCCGTATGGCCGCTCTCGCCGCCGAACGGGAGATCAATATCCAGCACGCGGCCCGCCAGGTCGGCCAGTCCGATCTCGAATGGGCCGACCGCATACTGGCGATGGATCGCTACACCCGGGATCGGCTTCTCGAGATTGATGGAAGGGCACATGTCGAGATGTTCGCGCTGCTCGATCCAGACGCCGGCGGCAACGACGAGGTCCTCGATCCCGGGGGGGGGGATGACAACGAGTTCCTCATCGCCATGGGGACCATCGAGCGCGCCGGTGCCGCTTTGATCGCCTCGCTGCTACGGACCGGGTCAGCCTTCGAGAGCGAGTGACAGCACCTGCCCGATGTTGTCGACCGGATGGAAGGCCAACGCGGTTCGCACCGATTCGGGAATGTCGTCCAAGTCGACCTCGTTGCGCACGGGCAAGATGATCTCGGTCAGCCCGGCCCGGTGGGCGGCCAGCACCTTCTGCTTCACCCCGCCGATGGGCAGCACCTTCCCCTGCAAGGTGATCTCACCAGTCATGCCGACGATGGATCGCACCTTGCGGCCCGAGACCAGCGAGGCGAGGGCGGCGGCCATGGCAATCCCTGCCGAAGGCCCGTCCTTTTGGACCGCACCAGCAGGGACGTGCAGGTGGAACCGACGCTGCAGCTTGCCCGGTTCGATACCAAGTTCGACGCAGTGCGACTCGATGTACGACAAGGCGATGCGAGCCGATTCCTTCATGACCTCGCCGAGCTGGCCGGTAAGGGTGAGGCCCGGTTCACCGTCCATGCTGGTGGCCTCGATGAAAAGCACGTCTCCCCCGGACCCGGTAACAGCCAGACCGGTGGCCACTCCAGGCACGTCGGTGCGATCCTTGGCCTCGTCGTGCCAGACCTTCGGCTTGCCCAAGTACTCCCGAACGTTTCCGACTTCGACCACCACCCGTTCCGAGGCTCCGACGCCGTCAGCAACCACGAGGCCCAGCTCGCCCTTGGCGATCTTGGTCGCCACCTTGCGAGCCAGCCTCCCCAGCTCCCGCTCCAGGTTCCGCACCCCGGCCTCTCGGGTATAGCGGTCGACGATTTCCGCCAGGGCCGATTCGGTCACCTCGATCTCCTCTGGTTCGAGACCCGCCGTGCGGATCTGGCGCGGTAGCAGGTGGTCGCGAGCGATGGCGACCTTTTCGTCGTCGGTGTAGCCGTCCAGCCGAATGACTTCGGTGCGGTCCAGCAAGGGGGCAGGGATCGTCTCGAGCACGTTGGCCGTGCCGATGAAGAGCACCTCGGAGAGGTCGAGGTCGACCTCGAGATAGTGGTCCCGGAAGGTGTGGTTCTGAGCGGGATCGAGCACCTCCAGCAACGCCGAGGAGGGATCGCCCCGCCAATCGGCGCCGACCTTGTCCATCTCATCCAGCAGGAACACCGGGTTCATGGTCTTGGCTTCGATGAGGGCCCGGGCGATCCGCCCTGGGCGGGCTCCGACATAGGTGCGCCGATGCCCCCGCACCTCCGCCTCGTCGCGGACCCCCCCTAAAGCCACCCGTATGAACTTTCGCCCGAGGGCGCGTGCCACCGATTCGCCCAACGAGGTCTTGCCCACCCCGGGAGGGCCCACCAAAAGGAGAATGGCTCCGTCGTGACGGGCCATGGCGTCTTCGAGATGCCGCTCTTTGCGCAATTTGCGGACGGCCAGGTGTTCGACGATGCGCTCCTTCACATCCTCGAGACCGGTGTGATCGGCGTCGAGAACCGCCCAGGCCTCACCGAGATCGAGGCGGTCGGTTGAGGTTATACCCCAAGGAATGTCGAACATCGTGTCGAGCCAGGTCCGCACCCAGGAGTGCTCGGGGGATTGATCGCTCATCCGCTCCAACCGATCGATCTCTCTCTCCAGCGCCTCCTTGACCTTGTCGGGAAGCGTACGTTCGGCGAGCTTGCGCCGGTACTCCCCTCCCAAGTCCGTGTCGTCGCCTAATTCCTTCTTGATGGCCTCCATCTGCTGTCGGAGCAGATACTCGCGCTGGCTCTTGTCCATCTGTTCGGAAGCGTCTTCTCGAACCTTCTTGCGCAGCTCGAGGGAGGCCAGCACCTCTCGCATCCAGATCAGCAGCTTGCCGAGGCGTTCACGAATATCGAGAGTCTCGAGCAGCTCAACCTTTTGCTCGAGGCTCAGGTCCGGGGAGTAGACGGCCAGGTCGGCGAGCTGGCCGGGGTTGTCGATGCCGAGGATGCGCTCGGCCACCGAACCCAGGCCGCGGTGCTCCAACACCTCGGTGACCACCGCTCGATACTCGCTCACCAGCTCGTCGAGGCCCTGATCGAAGACCCCGGCGTCCGGATAGGGCTCGGTGTCCACCCAAAGGGCGTCCTGGGCGTCGGTTTGCCCGGCCCCGACCCGGGCCCGCGCCACCCCGGACACCACCACATTGCCGGCGTCGTCGGAATGTTGGATCTCGGCGATCGTGCCGACCGAGGCGTAGCGACCGCCTACTCGGGGCACTAGCAGCAGCCGGTCGCCGGCCCTTCGGGCGGCCGCCAGGGCGGCTTTGCCCTCGGCGGTCTCGATGCGGAGGGTCACCACCATGTGCGGGAATATCACCCCGTTGCGGAGGGGAAGCACGGGGAGGGTGGAATGGGTCGTTTCGGGCACGAAGTCTCCTCGAGGAACTGCTTACCCGATTACAGCACTCCGATCTACCTTCCTATTCCCAAAATTTCGGAAATATGACAGTGCATGACTCAGGTTCTACCCTACGCACACACTCAATATTGATTAAGGACATTGAGGGACACCTAGGAGGAGCAAGACCATGCCTCGGGCAGTCGGTATCGATCTCGGAACCACCAACAGCGTCATCGCCATTCTCGAAGGGGGGGAGCCCACCATCATCGCCAACGCCGAAGGCACCCGGACCACGCCGTCGGTGGTCGCATTCAAGGATGGCGAGGTGCTGGTCGGCGAGGTGGCCAAACGGCAGGCCATCACCAACCCCGACCGCACGGTCCGCTCGGTGAAGCGGCAGATGGGGACGAGCTGGTCGATAGATGCCGATGGGAAGCGCTACACGGCCCAGGAGATCTCTGCCCGCATCCTCATGAAGTTGAAGCGCGACGCCGAGGCCTATCTGGGAGAGCCGATCAAGGAGGCGGTGATCACGGTTCCCGCCTATTTCAACGACGCGCAGCGGCAGGCCACGAAGGAGGCCGGCCAGATCGCCGGTCTCGAAGTGCTCCGCATCATCAACGAACCGACCGCCTCCTCCCTCGCCTACGGCCTCGACAAGGAGCACGATCAGACCATCCTGGTCTTCGACCTGGGGGGGGGCACGTTTGATGTGTCCATCCTCGACATCGGGGAGGGAGTGTTCGAGGTGAAGGCCACCTCCGGTGACACCCATCTCGGTGGCGACGACTGGGACCAGGCGATCGTCGACTGGCTCGTCACCACTTTCAAAAACGAGAACGGAGTCGACCTCGGCAAGGATCGAATGGCCGCCCAGCGCCTCAAGGAGGCGGCCGAGAAGGCCAAGATCGAGCTGTCCCAGGTGTTCGAGACCGAGGTCAACCTGCCCTTCATCACGGCCACCGCCTCCGGGCCGCTGCACCTCCAGAAGAAGCTGACCCGCTCGGAGTTCCAAAAACTCACCGAACATCTTCTGGAACGATGCAAAGGCCCCTTCCAGCAAGCGATCAAAGACGCCGGCGTCGCTGTGTCGGCCATTGACCACGTCGTGCTGGTTGGTGGTTCCACCCGCATGCCGGCCGTGCAAGAGCTGGTCCGTACCACGATCGGCAAGGAGCCGCACAAGGGGGTCAACCCCGACGAGGTGGTCGCTGCCGGTGCGGCCATCCAGGCCGGCGTCCTCAAGGGCCAGGTCAAGGACATCCTGCTGCTCGATGTCACCCCGCTGACGCTCGGGATCGAGACCAAGGGGGGTGTGACCACCAGGATGATCGAGCGGAACACCACGATCCCGACTAGGCGCGCTGAGATCTTCACGACCGCCGATGACAACCAACCCGAGGTGGAGATCCACGTCCTACAGGGCGAGCGGTCGATGGCTGCCGACAACAAGAGCCTCGGCAAGTTCCGATTGACCGGCCTTCCGCCTGCCCCGATGGGTATCCCCCAGATCGAGGTGACCTTCGACATCGATGCCAACGGCATCGTCTCGGTCGCCGCCAAGGACCGCGGCACCGGCAAGGAACAAGCGATGACCATCACCGGTGGCACCGCCCTCGGCAATGACGAGATCGACCGCATGGTCCGAGACGCCGAGTCCCACGCCGAGGAAGATCGGGTCCGCCGGGAGGCTGCCGAGACCCGCAACCAGGCCGATCAGCTCACCCATCAGACCGACAAGCTCCTCAAGGACTCCGGCGACAAGATGACCGCCGACGAAAAGTCGAAGGTCGAGGCAGCGCTTGCAGACCTGAAAAGCACCCTCGAGTCCACTACGGCCGAGCCACAAGCGATCAGAACCAAGATGGAATCCCTCTTGAGTGCCAGCCAGGCCATGGCCACCCGTCTCTACGAGCAGGCGAGCCAGCAGGCCCAGACGGCTGGGGGAGAATCGCAGGCCGGCGACGAGGACATCGTCGAAGCTGAGATAGTCGACGAAGGAAGCGAATCGTGAGCGAGCCGTTCGACCTACCTCCAATGGTGGAAGCTGAGCTGCTGCCGGAAGAGGAGGCCACCGCCGCCAGCCTGGGGATCGACCTGCCAGAGGATCCGGCCGAGGCCCTACCGCTGGTGCTGTCCGAACTCGCCACCGCCCGCCACGAAGCCGATGCGTATCTCGACGACCTTCGCCGGGTGGCGGCCGACTTCGACAACTTCCGAAAGCGTGCCCACCGAGAGCAGGCCGCCCTGGTCGAACGCGCCTCCGAACGGGTGGTGAGGTCAATGCTCCCAGTCTTGGATGGCTTCGACGCCGCATTGGCTGTCGAACCGAAGACCGAGACCGAGGAGCAACTGCTGGCCGGAATGCGCAGCACCTATGCGCTGCTGATCGATTGCCTGGCTAAGGAGGGCCTCGAGCCCCTCCCCACCTGGGACGAACCTTTCGATCCCGAGATCCACGAGGCCATCAGCGCCCGTGAGGACGGTGAGGCCAAGTTGGTGGTCACCTCCGAGCTGCGGCGCGGGTACCGGTTGAAGGGGAGGACGCTGCGGGCTGCCTTGGTGGCAGTGAACGAAGAGTGAGCACGTGGTGGCATCCATGGCAGACGAGTAGCAAGTCATGAATCGCGATTGGGTCGACAAGGACTTCTATGCGGTCCTCGGCATCTCCAAGGAGGCGACCCCCGACGAGATCAAGCGCGCCTATCGCAAGCTCGCCCAGAAGCACCACCCGGACGCCAATCCCGGCAAGAAGGAGGCTGAAGAGAAGTTCAAGGACATCTCGGAGGCCTACGCAACTCTTTCCGACCAGGACCAGCGCACCGAGTATGACCAGGTCCGCCGGTTGGTGGACTCGGGACAGTTCCGCGGTTCGGGTGGGCCAGGCTTTTCGGGCCAGCGCATTCGCGTCGAGGACCTCTCCGACCTCTTGGGGGGGTACGGGGGTCTCGGCGACATCTTCGGGGGTGGGGCCGGCCGGCGTACGTCGGGCCGGGGCGTCGACCTCAGCGCCGATCTCCACCTCTCGTTCCAAGACGCCGCATCCGGGGTAACGACCCAGGTGTCCGTGCGGGGCGAGTCGGCGTGTTCGCGATGCGGCGGCAGCGGAGCGGAGCCGGGCACCAGGGTCGAGACTTGTCCGACCTGTGGCGGCACTGGGACAGTCGCCTCCAACCAGGGCTTCTTCTCGATCGCCAACCCCTGCCCCCAGTGCCGGGGGGCGGGCCGTCTCATCGACTCCCCTTGTACGAAGTGCCGCGGCAGAGGCACCGAAAGCCGCACCCGCCAGGTCAAGGTGAAGGTCCCGGCCGGGGTGGGTGATGCCGCCACGATTCGACTGCGTGGCAAGGGCGCGCCGGGTCGCAACGGTGGACCGGCCGGCGACCTGCTGGTGCGGGTCCATGTCGCACCCCACCCGCTCTTCCGCCGGCGCGGCCAAGACCTTCTGCTGACCGTTCCCGTGACCTACCCCGAGGCTGCTCTCGGCACCCAAGTCGAGGTACCGACACTCTTCGATGGTCCGGTGACGGTGAAGATCCCCGCCGGCACCAGCACCGGCAAAATGCTGCGCATCAAGGGTCGGGGTGTGCCCACCGAGCGCGGCAAGCCCGGAGATCTCCTCCTGACCGTCGAAATCGCCGTACCGAAACACCTCGGCAAGGACGAGAGGAAACTGCTCGAACAACTGGCTGCCCTGGAGAGCGAGGACCCCCGTGCGCGTCTGAAGATGACCGATGGCTGAACGACGCAAGACCCGGGCGGTTTACGTCATCTCGGTGGCCGCCGAGATGGCCGGAATGCACCCCCAGACGCTTCGCATTTACGAGCGCAAGGGGTTAATTGAGCCTTATCGCACCCCGGGCGGGACCCGCCGCTACAGCCAGGAGGACATCGTGCGACTGGCCATCATCTCGGAGCTGACGGAGTCCGGGCTCAACCTGGAGGGTGTCAAGCGCGTCCTTGCCCTTCAACTGGAGATGGTCCGGCTTGGCAGTGAAATAGAGAAGATGAGGAACCAGATCGTCGAGGTCGAGGAGGCCGCCACCCGCCAAGTACGCGAGGTTCACCGGTCGTACCGCCGGGAGATCGTTCTCAGATCGCAGGCGCTCCCCGAAGTTCGCCGCAAGAAAGCCTGACCCTTCTGCCGGGCGAGGACGGTCCAGCCTCTCCTGCCGCACCGGAGCCGAGTGGCGCGGCCAGGTCCCGAGAAGGAACGCTTTAGCATGCGCCGGTGGCCGAGAGCTACTCAGGACCGATCCGCATCTACGACCTCAACGGCGATCTGCTCACCCTTGGGACTGCCTCCTTGCACTCCAACCCCGACGGGGGCAACTGGGAAGGCACTCTTTCGATCATCGACGGAACCGGCGTGGCCGGTAAGGCTCTCACCGTGCGCCTTGCCCCCCCCCAAGGTGACCCGTCCGACGCCCAGCTCCACCCGCTGGCGGCCAGTGGCGAGATGGCGATATCCAAGGTGGTCGGTCTCGGCCCCCAGCCGTTCTAGTGCACCGTCTGGGAAGGCTCAGTCCGTTCTGTGTTGGTGCCCGCGCTCTCGGTGGAGATGGCGAAGCACGCCGTGGCGGTGAGCGGCGTCGTCGATCAAAAACCCTTCGCCGATCGACACCACCGAGGTGCCATAGGCTTCGGTGAGATGGTCTCGGGTCAAGGCTTGATCGGGAGGACCGGCCGCCACCAGCCGGTTCGCCATCAGTAGCACATGGTCGGCGGAGGCGGCCTCGGCGAGGTCGTGGGTGGTCACGACGACCGTACAACCCAGCATCTTTTCCTGCCGGATCGCTTCACCGATCGACTCGGCGGAGACCAGATCGAGGCCTGTGATCGGTTCGTCGAGGAGCAGCACGTCGTGGTCTTGTGCCAAACCTTGTGCGACGAAGACCCGTTGACGCTGACCAGCGGAGATCTCGTCGAGGTGACGGGTGGCGATACCTTCCAGGCTCATCCGCGCCATGGCCTCTGCGACCGTCCGCCGGTCCGTCGTCCCGGGCCGCCCAAGGAGACCGAGGCGGGCGAAGCGGCCCATCGCCACCACCTCTCCGACCGTCACCGGGAGCGCCTCGTTGACTTTCGTGGCCTGCAAGACGTAGGCGACCCTCGGCCGAGCCAGCGCCGGGCTGGACCCCAACACCACCAGCTTTCCGTCTCGGAGTGGATGGAGACCGGCAATCGCCGCCAATAGCGTCGACTTACCCGACCCGTTGGGGCCGATGATGGCGGTTATCGCTCCGCGGGGGATGGTGAAGGTGGCGCCGGCCACCGCCACGACATCGCGGTGGGCCAGGCGGTAGGCCAGGGTGACCGACTCGGCGACCACGGCGTCGATCATGCCGGGATGCAGTCTCGGCAGACGCCCACGATCTCCAAACCGTGGCCGGCTACTTCATAGCCCGCTCGGCGACCGAAGCGCCGGGCCAGGTTGCTCAAGGTTCTTTCGGAGACATCGTCGAGCTCAACGTCTTCCACCACCCCGCAGTCGGCACATAGGAGGTGGTGATGATGACCGCTCAACCATTCGGAGAGCTCGAAGCGGATCAGGCCGCTCGGGTCGTGATGGCGTCTGACCACACCCGCCGCCTCCAGCACCGCCAGCGAACGGTACAACGACGACAACGGCACCTGCGATTTGAGCAGCCGGTGGAGCTCACCGGCGCTGCGCGGCCCGGGAGCCTTCCATAGGGTGGCGACCAGCCGGTCCCGACCGACCGTGAACCGCACTCCCCGCTGATGAAGTCGACGCCTGACCTGAGAGATGACGTCGGGCTCTTTGGACACCACGTGCTCCCGCCGCTAGCTTTTGCTGAGAATGATTCTCAATCCTAACAGGCTGCGGAGAACGGCTCTTTGGGCGGTGGCCGGGCTCCTGGTGGCCTGTACCGGCGGGGCAGCTGAAACCGACCAAGGAGTTTTCGTTATCGCCACCACTTCCATACTCGGCGATGTCGCCACCAACGTCGTCGGCTCGGAGGGTGCAGTCGAGGTACTCATACCTCCCGGCACCGACCCCCACGAGTTCGTCCCCTCTGCCCGGCAGATCGCCGGACTGTTCGAGGCCGACTTGGTGGTTGCCAACGGACTGGGCCTGGAGGAAAACCTCGTCGATCCCCTCGCCGAGGCTGCCGCCGCCGGGGTCCCGGTCCTTGAGCTGGCACCGCACCTCCGACCCCTCCGAGACGACCCCCACTTCTGGACCGACCCGGTAAGGATGGCGGAGGCGGCCGAGCTGATAGCCATCGCCCTCGGGACCGATGATGCCGCCGCCCACGCCGCTGCCTATGCCGAAGAGCTGGCGGCGGCGAACGCCGAGTTCGCTGTCCGCTTGGCCGAGGTCCCCGTCAGGGTGCTCGTGACTAATCACGCCGTCTGGTCCTACTTCGCCGATCGTTACGGCTTTGAAATCGTCGGCACGATCGTGCCGGGGCTCTCCACCGCCGCCGCGCCGAGTGCAACCGACCTAGCCGACGTGGTGGACGTGATCGAGAGAAACGAGATCGGGGCGATATTCGTCGAGTCCACCAACCCGGTGAGACTGGCCGAGGCGGTGGCTGCCGAGGTCGGCCGGCCGATCAAGATCGTCCAACTGTTTGCCGAGAGCCTCGGGCCGCCCGGCTCGGCTGCGGAGACCTACCTTGGCATGATGGAGTTCAACGTCGATCAGATAGCCGGGGCACTTATACCATGAGCTGGCTCGTCGAACCCTTCCAGTTTGCATTCATGCAGAGGGCGGCGTTGGCAGGGGTCCTGGTCGTGGTGGTGACCGCCCTGGTGGGTACATGGGTGGTGTTGAGGGGGCTGAGCTTCCTCGGTGAGGCGCTCGCCCACGGCGTCCTGCCCGGTCTGGCGGTGGCCACCTTGGTCGGCTTCAACCCGCTGCTGGGAGCCGCCCTCTCGGCGCTGGTGATGGTGGGAGGAATCAACCTGGTGCATCGTCGTTCGCGCCTGAGCGAGGACACCGGGATCGGGCTGCTGTTTGTGGGCATGCTCGCCCTCGGCGTGATAATCATCTCCCGAAGCCAGGGATTCGCCAGCAGCCTCACCGGCATCCTTTTTGGTGACGCCCTCGGGGTGGGCGCCGGTGACCTGTGGCTACTCGCCGTGGTTGCCGTGGTCACCCTCCTGCTGACGATCTTCCTCTGGAGACCGTTTCTCGCTCTCTCCTTCAACGAGGACAAGGCCGAATTGCTCGGCATGAGACCTCGCCTTGCCAACGTCGCCCTGCTCGTGCTCATCACCCTGGCGGTGGTGGCGTCGTTCCGAACGGCGGGGACCCTGCTGGTCTACGCCATGCTGGTGGCGCCTCCCGCCACGGGGGCCCTGCTGGCTCGCCGCCTGCCGGCCATGGTGGCGACGGCGGTGGTGGTCGGGGTGGTGTCGGTCTTCCTGGGCCTGCTGGTCAGCTATCACGCCGGCACCGCCGCCAGTGCCACCGTCGCCGGGATGGCGGTGGCCATCTTCTTCATCGGACTGCTGGTGACCAGGAGAGCCGGAGCCGGCTCGTCGGCCGGCCCAGGTTCTTTCACGTCAGAAGTTTCGGAGAGTTAAGGAGTAACCGTCAGCGTCGAGGCATAGATGTTCTGGTTGCGGTTGCCGATACTGTTGCTGGCAGGACCGGCCGCCGGATCGAGATCACATTGGCCCGCGGGCACATCTCTGTTGTCGGGCCAAGCCACATGCACCGTGTGCACTCCGGCGTCGTAGTGCGCGGCCAGCTCGATGTAGTCCCCGTGGAACGCGCTCGTACCGCCCCCGAACATCAGGCAGTTGGGCTGGTGGGACACATCGCTGACCCGCTGATTCGTGCTCCAGGTCGCCCCGTCGGATGAGAACGAGTAGTAAACGTCCAAGGCATCGTTGGTCTGGGCCGTGTCGCCTGGGCTGTTGCGGAAGTCGAACCAGGCGGCGTGGAGCACACCGTTGCTGACGGCCAGCGCCGGCCAGAACTGGTGTTTGGGTCCGCCGTCGTCGTTGACGGTCACAGGGGCCCCAAAGGTCTTGGCACCATCCGCGGAGCGGGCCACCAAGATGTCGGCGTTTCCAGCCGAGTTGAGGGCCATGTAGCTCACGAACACACGGCTCGAGTCGAGGTCACTGACGGCGATCCAAGACTCGGTGGGTGTTCGGAAGGACAACCCGGCTTCATTGCGGGCCATCTCGTCGAAGACCGCCGCCGTCACCGGTTTCCCCCAGCGCTTTCCACAGTCGTAGGAAGAGACCACCGAGATCTTGAAGGTCGGGTCACTATTGGTCGGGAAGGTCCGGTAAGAAAGGTAGACCCGACCGTCCGCTGCCACCGCCAAGTTGGAGCCCTGGGTCGACACCGACCCGTCCTTCCCCTTTTGCGAAACGGCCCGTGGTTCGTTGAAGGTGACGCCGTCGTCGTCCGAGGTCGCGAGCTGGATGGCGAACTGACCTGCTAACCCGGAGAACTTGGTGTAGCTGTAGTAGATGGTGCCGAAGCAAGGGCTGAACTGATACGTGTCCACTGCCATCCAGTTCTTGTCGTCGAAGATGCCGGCGAACCCGAAACGCTGGCCGGGGGGGATGGCGAAGCCGATCGCCCCTCGATCGACGATGGTCGTTTGCGCGTACGTGAAGTTGGGGGGACTCGCGGCGCTGGTGGAGGTACTGACTCCGCCCGACGTACCTGGGGTGTAGTCGTATCGGGCCACGTAGACCACGGTGTCGTTGTTCAGGTCCACCTGATCGAAATCGCGATTGAAGGCGATGCCGGCCACGTAGAGGTTTCCGGCGGCGTCGAATCTGACGACCGGGTCACCGGAGCCGTCCAGACCGAGCAGCGGAGAAGCCAAACCGGCCGCCGAGGTGTCGGAGGGGAATCCCGGCACCATCGTGTTGAACCAAGTGGCCCCTCCGTCGTTCGAGACGTAGAAACCCAGCCAACCGTCGCCGATGACCGGCACCATTCGGTAGTCGTTGGCGCCTATCGCCACGATGCTGGCGTCGGCGGGACTGACTGCCACCGAGGTTTCGTTCGACTGCCGGTTTTGGGCGTCGAAGCTCGGATTGGGGGTTCCGCCGTCGACATTGTTGTTGTCATTGGTGACCTGGACGTCGGCCGAATCCACGATGCTGACGGCGAACGCCGTTGAGGTCGACAACGCCAGTGCAGCCAGCGCAGCCACGAAATACCAGATGCGCATACCCTCTCCCCTCTTCAGGTCCGCGCGACGCCGTCGTGCGGACGACTCCACTTGGGGCGAAGCCTAGTCCCGGGTTCAGACCCTGATGATTTCGGGTCCGAAGGTCAGCTCGCCGCCGGCGGCATCGACGGTTATTGGGTCGCCCTCGGTGTACACACCCTCCAGGATCTTCGTCGCCAACGGGTCGGCGAGCCGTTTCTGTATGACCCGCTTGAGAGGTCGGGCCCCGTAGACCGGGTCGTAGCCCTCCTCGGCCAGCACAGCCTTGGCGGCGTCGGTGATCTGGAGCGTTATCCGCCGGCCGTCGAGGCGGCGGCGAACCAGATCGAGCTGGAGGTCGACGATCGTCCTTAATTGGTCCTTGGTGAGCCGGGTCAAGACGACCATCTCGTCCACCCGGTTGAGGAACTCGGGTCGGAAATGGGCGCGTACCGACGTCAGGACCCGCTCCCGCACCACCGCGTCGGACAGCTCCGACTGGATGTACTCCGAGCCCAGGTTGGAGGTCATGATCAGCACCGTGTTGGTGAAATCGACGGTGCGGCCTTGCCCGTCGGTGAGCCGCCCGTCGTCCATGACCTGGAGCAACACGTTGAAGACGTCGGGGTGGGCCTTCTCGATCTCGTCGAGCAGAATCACCGAGTAGGGCCGGCGGCGAACCGCCTCGGTGAGCTGGCCGCCTTCCTCATAGCCGACGTAGCCGGGGGGGGCACCGATCAACCTCGACACCGAGTGCTTTTCCATGTACTCGGACATGTCGACTCTGACCATGGCCCGCTCGTCGTCGAAGAGGCACTCCGCCAGGGCTCGGGCCAGTTCGGTCTTGCCGACGCCCGTGGGCCCAAGGAAGAGAAACGAACCGATCGGGCGATGTGGATCGGAGAGCCCGGCTCGACTGCGCCGGACGGCGTTGGCGACCGCCTCCACCGCCTGGTCTTGGCCTACCACCCGCCGGTGCAGCTGGGTCTCCAGTTTGATGAGCTTCTCCAGCTCCCCCTGCATCAGCCTGGCAACGGGTATGCCGGTCCACCTCGCTACGACCTCGGCAACATCTCGCTCGGTGACCTCCTCGGAGAGCATTCGCCCTTCCGAGTGCAGCTTCTCGAGCTGTTCTTGTCGCTGGCCCAGCAAGCTTTCGAGCTCCCGCAGCGTCCCGTAGCGGAATTCGGCGGCCTTGGCCAGGTCGCCGTCGCGCTCGGCTCGTTCCGCCTCTGCCCGGGTTGATTCGATCCGCTCTTTGGCAGTGCGGATGCCCGAGATTGCGTCCTTCTCGAGGTTCCACCGTGCCATGAGCGCGCCGACCTCTTCGCGCAGGTCGGCGTGCTCCTTCTCGAGGGCGGTCAACCGCTCCCGAGACACCGCGTCGGTCTCCTTCTTCAGGGCCTCGCGCTCGATCTCCAATTGGATCCGGCGCCGTTCCAGCAGGTCGATCTCCTCGGGCATGGAGTCGATCTCGATACGAAGACGCGAGGCGGCCTCGTCGATCAAATCGATGGCCTTGTCGGGCAGATTCCGGGCGGCGATGTAGCGGTCCGAAAGTACCGCCGCCGCCACCAGACCGCTGTCGGTTATGCGCACTCCATGGTGGACCTCGTACCGCTCCTTCAGGCCGCGCAGGATTCCGACCGTATCGGCCACCGAAGGAGCCTCCACCAGCACCGGCTGGAAACGGCGTTCGAGGGCGGCGTCCTTCTCGACATGCTTTCGGTATTCGTCGAGGGTCGTGGCGCCGATCATCCTCAGCTCCCCCCGCGCCAGCATCGGTTTGAGCATGTTGGAGGCATCCATCGCTCCCTCGGCAGCGCCGGCGCCGACCACGGTGTGCAACTCGTCGAGGAAGGTGATGACCTCCCCTTCCGAGGCCTTGATCTCCGAAAGGACCGCCTTGAGCCTCTCCTCGAACTCGCCGCGATACTTCGCCCCGGCCAGCATTGCCCCCAGGTCCAGGGCGATGATCCGTTTGCTCTTCAGACCTTCAGGCACGTCGCCATCGGCCATTCGCCGCGCCAACCCTTCGACGATGGCGGTCTTCCCGACCCCGGGTTCGCCGATCAGTACTGGGTTGTTCTTGGTGCGCCGGGAGAGGACCTGGATCACCCGGCGAATCTCGTCATCCCGACCGATGACCGGGTCGAGCTGTCCAGCTCGGGCCGCGGCGGTGATGTCTCGACCGTACTGCTCGAGGGCGTTGAAGGTGGATTCGGGGTCTGCTGAGGTGACCCGTTGCCGACCGCGGACCGAGACGAGAGTCTGGAGAATCGAGTCTTTGGCCGCCCCCAGCTTGCGCAACAGGTCACCGACGGCGTCTCGTCCCTCCGCCAGAGCCAACAACAGATGCTCGACCGACAGGTAGTCGTCCTTCAGGTCGGCCCGGAAACGATCGGCGCGTTCGAGCGTGGCGGTCAGCTCTGAGGAAGGGCCAGGCTCCTGGGCGCCATAGACCTTGGCGAGCTTCTCGAGCGCGGGGTCGAGGCTACGCCGAATAGTGGCGGGTTGGATGCCCAGCTTGGCCAGAAGGAGCAGCACCAGACCGTCGGCCTGGGAGAGCAGGGCCGTCAACAGATGACCGTTATGAACGGCGGCGTGATTGGCGGTGCTGGCATAGTCGCGGGCGGACAGCAGTGCCTGCTGGCTCTTGGTGGTCAGTCTGGACAGATCCACGTCCGAATCCTCCGGGTTATTCCCTTCTTGGGACGGTTGACCACCCCGGTGGTAGGCAAAACGTCACAAGAAGGGCATATTCCCACCCAATTTCGCCCAAGTTGTTCACATAGCTTTGACAATCCGCCGGTTGACCGCGTCGAGGATGGCCTTGGCGGTGGCGGAGGAGGGGTCGTTCTGGCGGATCAATGCCGATCCGATCAGGTAGTCGCTCCAGCCTTGCTCGTGAACCTGAGCGAGGGCAATGCGGGCGGGGCCGAGATCGGTGGTGCCGACCGCCGCCAGGTCGAACTGGAGCCTTCCACCCGAGACGAGCTCCACCGCTCGCAAGGTGGCTTCTCCGACCAGCCGGGGGCGATGAACGTGGTCCGCGTCTCCATTCGAGGCGCCGATGAAGGCCCGCCCCCCGAAGGCCAGGGTCACTTCGATGCCGACCTTGTCACCTTCGACCTTTTCTTCGATCGTGGCCAAAGCCGGACGTTCCAGGTACATGAGGCTGCGAGGGTACTCGCCGGCCGGTTCGGGGTTCCGACATTCTTCACCGAGGGGCCTCGCCAGGTAGCAGCCCCGACCGCACCAGACTGGCGCCGTGAACCGTTACAAGATCCTGCCGCACACCGCCGATGAGGGAATCCTCGCTTATGGGCGCAGCAGAGCGGAACTGCTGGAGAACGCCGCCTACGGCATGTTCGATCTCATGTTCGAGCTGGCCGGACTCGAACCAACCCGGTTCTTCCCTGTAGAGGCAGATGGGGACACGTTCGAGGAGCTGGTCGTGGACTGGCTCTCGAAGCTCCTGGCGGTTGCCGAAATCCAGGGCTTGGTGTTCTCCACTTTCGAGATCGAATACCTAGAGGCGCCGGTCCTCCCCGGCCCCGAGCAACCTCACCACCGGTTGAAAGGACGGGCGGGGGGCGTGGAATTGGTCAAGGCCGTGCAGAAAGGCCAGCCCATCAAGGCGGTCACCTACCACCATCTCGAGATAGTCAAGAAGGGTGGTCGATACCAGGCGACGATCTTCTTCGATGTTTAGTGCACCGTCTGGTAAATAATCGTGGGGTCTCGCCGGCCACTTGGTCGATATAGCGGTCGCGTTTGTAATAGGCGTGGCGACGGCCGGGCTCATCAACACCTTCATCGGCAAGATCGTCAACCCGCTGCTTGGGCTCATCTTCAACACCGGCAGCCTGGACGGTTCCATTCCGTCCGGGAAGGTTGTGGACGGCGTCCAGCAGGGAAGCGTCGGTTCATTCATCGGCGCCATCATCAACTTCTTGGTGATCGGCCTTCGTGAGTTCATGGTCGTGAAGGCCTACAACAAGATGCAGAAGCCAGCCGAGGCGGCTGGACCCCCCGAAGACATCACCCTTCTAAAGGAAATCCGAGACGCTCTCAAGAAGTAACTAACCAAGTACTCTGTAGAGGCGGCGCAATACTCATCGGCCCGGGCTCGGAGCCCTTTGCCAATCACTAGGCGGGGCCTCGGAGCCCTTCGCCTCTTCCGCCGGCTCTTTCCTTGTCATAGGCTTCCGTCATGAGACGGGTAGGACCCGCCACCTTTGAATTGGAGAAAACCGGTGGCATGCGGGTGCCGGGCCGGATCTTCGCCACCGAGGCGCTGCTCGAAAAGGCTCTCGACGACCAGGCAGTTCAGCAGGTCGCCAACGTCGCCCACCTCCCCGGCATCGTCAAGGCCTCGATGGCCATGCCGGATATCCACTGGGGTTATGGCTTCCCGATTGGAGGGGTGGCCGCCACCGACGTCGCCGACGGGGGGGTGGTGTCGCCGGGCGGAGTCGGATTCGACATCTGCTGTGGGGTGAGGTTGCTGTCGACTTCCTTGAGCCGAATTGACTTCGACCAGCACCGCCAAGCAGTCATGGGTGAGCTGGCAGCTCGAATTCCACGCGGCTTGGGCGCAGGCGCGATCGCCGCCAAGTCACTCATTGGGCGCGTGCTGGCGGAGGGCGCTCGGGCCGTGCTCGATGCCGGGTATGGCACGGACCGCGATCTCAACAGGTGCGAGGAAAGTGGTCGCTCAGACGGCGCCGACCCCGCGCTTCTCAGCCAGACGGCCATCGATCGAGGGGGGGGACAGCTCGGTTCGTTGGGGGCAGGCAACCATTTCCTGGAGGCCCAAGTCGTCGAACGGGTCCTCGATAACGTCGCCGCTGCCGCTTTCGGGCTCGAGCAGGGGACGATCGCGGTGATGATCCATTGCGGGAGTCGGGGCCTGGGGCATCAGACCTGCCAGGACCAGTTGAAGCTGATGGGGTCGGCGATGAGCCGTCACGGCATCACCGTGCCCGACCGCCAACTCGCTTGTGTTCCGGTCGATTCATCGGAGGGCCGCCGCTACTTGGGAGCGATGGCCGCCGCCGCCAATTTCGCTTGGGCGAACCGCCACGTCCTGGCCGATAGTGCTCGGCGAGCGTTCCGAACCGTTTTTCCAAATCAGGAGATGCCGCTCGTGTGGGATGTCGCCCACAACCTCGCCAAACTCGAGACCCATCGAGTCGGGAGTTCCGATCGTCTGCTCTGCGTGCATCGGAAAGGGGCCACCCGTGCGTTCCCGCCCGGACATCCCTCGCTGCCCGAAGACTTGGTCGTCGTGGGCCAGCCGGTGCTCGTACCAGGGAGCATGGGCACCGCCTCTTGGGTGCTGGTGGGCGAGCCTGGCAACCCAGCCTTCGACAGCGCCGCCCACGGTGCTGGGCGCCTGATGAGCCGCCACGCCGCCTCGCGACAGATGTCGGGGCAGGCGGTGAGAAAGCGGTTGGAGGAGGCCGGTGTCGAGGTTCGGCCGCGTTCGGTCGGCCTCCTGGCCGAAGAGGCCCCCTACGCCTACAAGGACGTCGACGAAGTAGTGGAGGCCTGCCGACTGGCCGGTCTGGCTCGCCCGGTGGTCCGGCTGGTTCCCCTCGGGGTGGTCAAAGGTTGACAACGCCCGGCCGCTACCAAAGTTCACTTGAACGGGACTCAGCACCCGCGACAATGCGAAGCATGACGATTCACTTGGATCACACCATCGTGCCCGCGAAAGACAAGACCGCCGCGGCCCAATTCTTCGCCGAGATCTTCGGCCTCAAGGTCAAGCCGGGCCGTGGCTACTTTGCGCAGGTGCAGGTCAACGAGAGCCTCACCCTCGACTTCGCCGACGAGACGGAGCCATGGCGCAGCCATCACTACGCTTTCCACATCAGCGAGGCCGAGTTCGAGGACATCTGGAGCCGGGTCAAGGCGAAGCAGCTTCCCTACGGCAGCGGGCCGGCCGAGCACACCAACGGGCGGACCTACACCCGGCGCGGCGGGCGCGGGTTCTACTTCGAGGACCCGAACGGCCACCTGCTCGAAGTCATGACGGTTCCGGAGACAGGGAGCTAGCCGGCCGCCCTTACTCACTGGGTCTTTTGCTATCGCTCCTAGCCCGCTACTATGTTTGGCATGGTAGATAGGGCACAGGAGAGGAGCAGCCAGCTTCTCAAGGGCGTGCTCGAGATGTGCCTCCTAGCCCTGATCACCGAAGAGCCGAGCTACGGATACGAGATGGTCAGGAAATTGTCGGACCGAGGTCTCCCACTGGTTGGGGAAGGAAGTATCTACCCCTCGCTGGCCCGCCTCCAACGGGCCGGGCGAATCGAGGGTTACCTGGTGGAGTCAAGCGGCGGTCCGGCCCGCAAGTACTACCAGATGACAGATACGGGACGCCGGGCCCTCAACGAGTGGCAGGCGGATTGGTGGCGTCTCGCCGGAGGTGTACAAAGCGTGCTCAACCCCGCGGAGAAGGAGATGATGTGGGAATAGAAATCTGGAGATGGTTGTGGACCGGTTTGGCCGTGGTGATGCTGGTCGGAGAGATTTTCTCCGCCGGCTTCTTTCTCCTGCCCTTCGGGATCGGGGCGGTGGCCGCGGCGCTGCTGGCTTGGTTGGGTGTCGCCGTGCTCGCCCAGTGGCTGGTGTTCTTCG